>Ga0299913_10004668_pt1 | contig 11545 bp, 8 predicted proteins | sample RVTome_9_FD_201360 | JGI IMG/M metagenome (GOLD analysis project Ga0299913, IMG submission 201360) | Soil microbial communities from uranium-contaminated site in the Upper Colorado River Basin, Wyoming, United States - RVT155D38 (version 2) ... | reverse complement strand
GGAAACGGGCCCGCTCGGCACCGGCGCCTCCGCGCCGACCCCCGCCGCGCCCTCCCCGTCGATCAAGTGGTCCAGCGCCGCGAGAAGCTCGTCGCGGCCCTCGCCCGAGTGCGCCGAGAACGGGAGCACCTGCTCTCCGTCCACGCCCAGGATGCCCACGACGCGGGCCAGGTTCCGGTCGCGCTCGCTGCGGCGAACCTTGTCGACCTTCGTCGCCACGACGAGGACCGGGATGCCGGTGGCGGCGAGGAAGTCGATCAGGCGCCGGTCGTCCGGCTTCGGTCCGTGGCGCGCGTCGACGAGATGGACGACGCCCCGCAGCCGGCCGGACTCCCCCAGGTAGCGGTCGATCATCCGGCCCCATGACTCGCGCACGCTTTCGGGCACCCTGGCGAACCCGTAGCCCGGCAGGTCCACGAGGTGGAAGGCGACCTCTCCGTCCTCGCCCTGGTCGTCCAGCCGGGCGCGCACCCGGTAGAAGTTGATCTCCCGGGTCTTACCCGGCCGGGCGGACACGCGTGCCATCTGGGTTCGCGTACGGCCGAGCAGGCGGTTGATCAGGCTGGACTTGCCGACGTTGGACCGTCCGGCGAACGCGATCTCGGGCAGCGCCTCCGCCGGAGCCGGGCCGCCGGGCGCGCCGATCGCCCCGGCGAAGTCCACGGAGAGGATGCGCATGGGAGGGTGGGGTGCTCACGGGCCGGGGCCCGCGACCTGCTAGGCCTCGCGCTTGGTCTGCTCGGGGTGCAGGACGAGCAGCGGGGGGATGCTGTCGTTGACGGCCTCCTGCGTGATCACGACCTCGCGGACGTCGTCCCGGGATGGCAGATCGAACATCACGTCCCGCATGAGCTCCTCGAGCACCGCGCGCAAGCCGCGCGCGCCCGTGCCGCGCTCGATCGCCTTGCGCGCCACGGCGCGCAGCGACTCGGTGTCGAACGTGAGCCCCACGTTCTCGAGCTCGAACATCTTCTGGTACTGCTTCACCAGGGCGTTCTTGGGCTCCTGGAGGATCCGCACCAGCGCGTCCTCGTCGAGCGACTGCAGGTTGACCATCGCCGGCAGGCGCCCCACCAGCTCCGGGATGAGCCCGAATCGCAGCAGGTCCTCGGGCTCGACGCCCCGGAACGGGTCGTCGGGATCGGTCGCCGACGCGACCTCCTCACCCACGAAGCCGATCCGGCGCTTGCCCACGCGCGAGTCGATGATCTTCTCCAAGCCGTCGAACGCGCCGCCGCAGATGAACAGGATGTTGCGCGTGTTGATCTGGATGTACTCCTGCTGGGGATGCTTCCGCCCGCCTTGCGGCGGCACGGACGCGACGGTCCCCTCCAGGATCTTGAGCAGCGCCTGCTGCACCCCCTCGCCGGAGACGTCCCGCGTGATGCTGGGGTTCTCCGATTTGCGGGCGACCTTGTCGATCTCGTCGATGTAGACGATGCCGCGTTCGCACTCTGCGATGTTGAAATCCCCCGCCTGCAGCAGCCGCACCAGGATGTTCTCGACGTCCTCCCCGACGTAGCCGGCCTCGGTGAGGGTCGTGGCGTCGGCGATCGTGAACGGTACCTGGAGGATGCGCGCGAGCGTCTGCGCCAGCAGCGTCTTGCCGACGCCGGTAGAGCCGAGCAGCAGGATGTTCGATTTCTCGATCTCGACGTCGTCGAGCTGCCCGTGATGGTTGACCCGCTTGTAGTGGTTGTAGACCGCGACCGACAGCGAGCGCTTGGCGTCCTCCTGGCCGATGACGTACTCGTCCAGGACGTCCTTGATCTCCTGCGGGATGGGGAGCGTCGGCACGGCCTCTGCCGCCTCGCGCTCCTCCTCCTCGGCGAGAATCTCGTTGCAAAGCGAGACGCACTCGTTGCAGATGTAGACCGAAGGACCGGAGATGAACTTCTTCACCGCGTCCTTGGACTTTCCGCAGAAGGAACACCTCAGGTGCTTGTCGCTCGGCATGGCTGCTCGCCTTCTAGTCGCTGTCGCGCTTGCCGTTCTCGATGTCGACGACGTCGGTCCGCTTCGTGACGACGTTGTCGATGATGCCGTAATCCAGCGCCTCTTCCGGGCTCATGAAGCGGTCGCGGTCCACGTCGTCCGCGATCTGCTCCACGTCCTGCCCCGTGTGGTCAGCTAAAATCTGGTTCAGCCGCGCCCGTGCGTACAGAATTTCCTTGGCCTGGATCTCGATGTCGGCGGCGGTGCCCTGGGCTCCGGAGGACGGCTGGTGGATCATGATCCGGGAGTTCGGCAGGGCGCTCCGCTTCCCCTTCGCGCCGGCCGCGAGAAGCATCGCGCCCATCGACGCGGCGATGCCCACGCACATGGTGGACACCGGCGCGCTCAGGTACTGCATCGTGTCGTAGATGCCCAGGCCGGCGTACACGCTGCCGCCGGGGGAGTTGATGTACAGGTAGATGTCGCGCTCCGGGTTGTCGGCCTGGAGAAACAGCATCTGCGCGATGATCACGTTCGCGACGTTGTCGTCGATCGGCGTCCCCAGAAAGACGATCCGGTCCATCAGCAGGCGGCTGAAGATGTCGTAGCTGCGCTCGCCCCTGCTGGTGCGCTCGATCACGTACGGCGGGTAAATCGGCATCTAGCTCCTCGCCCGTGTCCCTCGATCGCCTGCCGGACGGAGCCTCCCCACGAGGCCCGTCATGCGTCCCCCTTCTCCTGCTCCACCTTCGACTGCGACTTCAGCCACGCGAACACCTTTTCCTCCGTCAGCGCGTCCCCGACCGCGTCGAGGCGGTTCGTCCTGCGCAACTCGCTGCGGATCTGCTCCACCGTACGATCGTTGCGCTGGGCGATCTCGGCCAGCCGCGCGTCGACTTCCTCCGGGGTCGCCGATAGGTCCTCCCGCTCCGCGAGACGCTCGACGATCAGCATCCTGCGGATCACGCGCTCGGCGGCCGGGCGCGCGGCCTCGTGGATCTGCGCGAGACGATCCGGGTCGACGCCTTCCGACGCCGGCGCGATCCCCGCAACGTAGCGGTCGACCATGCTTTTCGGGACCTCGAACGCGTTCGCCTCGATGAGGCGCTCGATGAGCCGCTGGTGGACGGCGCGGTCCGCCTCCCGGCCCGCCTCCTTCTCCAGGTCCTCGCGCACACGGGCGCGCAGGTCCTCGAGGCTTCGGAAGTCGCCGAGCGACTGCGCGAAGGCGTCGTCCGCGGCGGGCAGCGCGGGCCTGCGGACGGCCACGAGCTCGATCCGGATGCGGCGCTCCTCCGTCTGCTGGACGCCCTCGGCGGCCCCGGCGTCACCCCCGCGCCCGGCCGCGCGGATCAGGAATTCCCCAGCCGCGCCTGGCTCGAGCGAGCGGATCGCCTCTTCCACGTCCGGCAGCACCTCGTCTCGCCCCATCGTCACCTCGTAGCCGCGCCGCTCCCCCTCGGAGCCGTCGTCGAGGAGGGGCGTGATGCCGACGAACGCCTTGTCTCCCTCCTCGGCCGGCCCCGCTTCCACCGGGTGCCATTCGGCCTGTTCGTCGCGCAGCCGCTCGATCACGCGCCCGACCTCGGCGTCGTCCACCGCGATCTCCGGCCGGCGCACGGTGAAGCCGCCCGTCCGGGCCAGCTCGATCGCGGGCCGGACATCGAACTCGACGTCGAACTCCAGGTCGGCGCCGTCGTCGTAGCGGACGCGGCCGATGGCCCCCTCGCTGATGGGCTCCAGCCCGTGCTGGGCGAGCGCCTCGCGGTAGGCACGCTCGATCAGGCGTTCGACCACGCGCTGGCGGATCGTCTCGCCGTAGTGGCGCTCGAGCACCGCCGGCGGGACGTGCCCCTTGCGGAACCCCGGGAGGCGCGCCGATTGCGCGATCGAGCGCGACACCGCGCGCCGCTCGCGCGACACGAGGTCGGCCGGGACGGTGATGGTGAGACGCCGCGCCCACGCTCCGGGCTCGTCGACGGAGACCTTCAGATCGGTGCTCGACACGACTCCCTCGGGGTGCCGCGGACGCGGAACGTGGCGCCCGGGACACGCGGTTTCAATGGCGGCGCCGCGGCGCCGCATGGATCATGCGAAAGGGGGGACTCGAACCCCCACGGGCAAGCCCACGAGATCCTAAGTCTCGCGCGTCTACCAGTTCCGCCACTTTCGCCCGGGGATGCACGAAAATCTAAGACCGGCGGCGGGAGCCGATCAACCGACCGCGACGTGGGCGCGACCCGCTAGGGCATTCGCAGGTTGGCGATCAGGAGCGTGCCTCCCGGAAGCTCGAACTCCAGCGGCACGACCTCGCCCGATGCGACCCGGCGGAGGCGCGCGGTCGCCTCGCGCGCCGACGACGCCGCGGTCCCCTGGATCGACAGGAGGCGCATGCCCTCGACCACGCCGCGGCGGGCCGCGGGACCGTAGGCGGTGACGCCCGTGACCAGCACGCTCCCAGCCGGGAAGCCCAGCTCCGCCGACTCCTCGCGGGTCGCTTCGTCGAGGCGAAGCCCGAGCGCCTCCGCGCCGCGCCGGCGCCCCAGCACGGAGCCGTCGACGGCGGTGTCCTGCCGTCCCGCCGAGATCCCTGGTGCCTCCGTCAGCCGCACGGTGATGGCCAGCGGCTCGCCGTACCGCACGACGTCGATCCGGACGTCGTCGCCGGGCCGGTTCTGCGCCACGAGGCGCTGCAGCTCGCCCACCCGCTCCACGGGTCGGCCCTCGATGCCGACGATCACGTCGTGCGGGCGGAGCCCGGCCTCCGCGGCCGGGGAGTCCTCGGAGAGCTGGCTCACCACCACCCCGCGGATCTCGGACAGGCCGTACAGCTCGGCGTCCTCGGCGGTCACCTGCTGCACGTTGATCCCGAGCAGCGCGCGCCGCACCCGGCCGTGCTCGACGAGGTCGCGCATCACACGGCGGGCCAGGTTGATCGGGATCGCGAAGCCGTACCCTTCGTAGGAACCGCTCCGGCTGGCGATCGCGGTGTTGATGCCGATCACCTCGCCGCGGAGGTTGATCAGCGGCCCGCCGGAGTTGCCCGGATTGATCACCGCGTCGGTCTGGATGAAATCCTCGATCGCAAGCGGGCCGTCGTCCCGGAGCGCGGAGCGAAGGATCGATAGCGGCCGGCCCTTCGCGCTTACGATGCCGCTCGTGACGGTGAAGTCGAGGCTCGATCCGCCGAAGCCCGGGTTGCCGAAGGCCATCACCCATTCCCCCACGCGGGCGGCATCCGAATCGCCGAGCGGCGCCGCCGGTACGTCCTCCGCCTCGATCTTCACGAGCGCGATGTCCGTCGTGGGGTCCGTGCCGACCACGCGCCCGGGATACTCGCGGCGGTTGTTGAGCATCACGGTGAGGGTGTTCGCGCCCTGCACGACGTGGTTGTTGGTGAGGATGAAGCCGTCGGACGAGACGATCACCCCCGTGCCGCCGGCGATCTCGATCGCTTCGTCGTCGGGTTGGCGATCGAATCCGAAGAAGGTGCGGCGGGGACGGTCGACATCCCGCTCCGCCCGGATCCGCACCACGGCGGGGGTGATGCGCTCCGCGATGGACGGAAAGGCCGCGCCGAATTCCGTGGCCCGGCGGACCGCGTCCGTGTCGAGCTCCGCCGGCGAGGGCGCCGTGAACGACGTGTCGAGCGCTTCGGAGAGCGAGGCGCTGCGGCGCAGGTCGCGGAGCCCCGCGTCTCCCCCGAGGAGCCCGCCCGCGAACGCGAGCCCGAGGATGAACGCCGCCACGACGAGCGCGGCGGCGACCAGACGTGTGCGTGTGATCATGGACCGAATCTAGCGAAACGGGGGGAGGGAGTGCACCGCCGCGCGAAGACCGTTACCCGGCGGGCGCGGGGGGTGACCGGTCCCCGTCCCCCCGGAGCGCGGGAGCCGGTCCGATCCGGCGGCCGGACCGGCTCCACCTGCCCTGACTCCGCAAGCCCCCCGCTCGCGGCCGGACACCCCTTTTTCAGCGAGCTGCTAGTTCTCCTCCTCGACGATCTCGTAGTCGGCCTCGACCACATCCTCGTCGGCCGCGTCGGCGGCGTCGTCCGGCGCTTCCGCTCCGTCCGCGCTCGGGCCGGGCTCGGCGGGCTGCGACGACGCCGCCTGCGCCTGGTAGACCTGCTGGCCCGCCGCGCTGAACGCCTGCATCAGCTCGTCGCGCGCCGAGGACAGCTCCGCCGCGTCGTCCTGCTTCAGCGCCTTCTTGGCGCGGTCCAGGGCGGCATCCACGCGCTCCCGGGCGTCGCCGGAGAGCTGGTCGCCCCACTCGCCCAGGTCCTTGTCGACCTGGTAGACGAGGGAATCCAGTTGGTTGCGGGTCTCCACCCTCTCCTTGAACTGCCGGTCCTCGTCGGCGTGCGACTCCGCGTCCCCCACCATGCGATCGATCTCGGACTCCGTCAGCCCGCTGGAGGCCTCGATGCGGATCTTCTGCTCCTTGCCGGTCGTGCGGTCCTTCGCCGTGACGTGGAGGATGCCGTTGGCGTCGATGTCGAACGTGACCTCGATCTGCGGCATGCCGCGCGGCGCTGGCGGGATGCCGGTGAGCTGGAACTTGCCGATCGTCTTGTTCTGCATCGCCATCGGCCGCTCGCCCTGAAGGACGTGGATCTCCACGGTGGTCTGGTTGTCCTCCGCCGTGGAGAACGTCTCCGCCTTCTTGGTCGGGATCGTCGTGTTGCGCGGGATCAGCGTGGTCATCACGCCGCCCAGCGTCTCGATGCCGAGCGACAGCGGGGTTACGTCCAGCAGCAGGACGTCCTTGACGTCGCCCGCGAGCACGCCCCCCTGGATCGCGGCGCCGACGCCCACGACCTCGTCCGGGTTGACGCCCTTGTGGGGCTCCTTGCCGAAGAAGTCCTTCACGACCTCCTGGACCTTGGGCATGCGCGTGGAGCCGCCCACCAGGATCACCTCGTCGATCTGGTCAGGCTTCAGGCCGGCGTCCTCGAGCGCCTTCTTCATCGGCTCGATGGTGCGCTTGATCAGGTCGTCGACGAGTTGCTCGAACCTGGCCCGGGAGAGCGTCACGTTGAGGTGCTTCGGCCCCTCTTGGGTCGCCGTGATGAAGGGCAGGTTGATGTCCGTCGACATGGTGGTCGACAGCTCCATCTTCGCCTTCTCGGACGCCTCCTTCAGGCGCTGCAGGGCCATCGGGTCCTTGGACAGGTCGATGCCCTGGTCCTTCTTGAACTCCTCGATGAGCCAGTCGATCACTCGCTGGTCGAAGTCGTCCCCGCCGAGGTGCGTGTCGCCGTTGGTGGCCTTCACCTCGAAAACGCCGTCGCCCAGCTCCAGGATGGAGATGTCGTAGGTGCCGCCGCCCAGGTCGTAGACGGCGATGATCTCGTCCTTCTTCTTGTCGAGGCCGTAGGCGAGGGCGGCGGCGGTCGGCTCGTTGATGATACGCAGCACCTCGAGGCCGGCGATCTTGCCGGCGTCCTTGGTGGCCTGCCGCTGGGAGTCGTCGAAGTACGCAGGCACGGTGATGACCGCCCGGTTCACCTCGTGGCCCAGGTAGTCCTCGGCGGTCTGCTTCATCTTCTGCAGGATCATCGCCGAGATCTCGGGCGGCGAGAAGGTCTTGTCGGCGTTCGGGACGTGCACCTCGACGCGCCCCTGGGCGTCGGTCCTGACGGCGTAGGGAACCTTCTTGATCTCGTCGGTGACCTCCGAGCCCCTGCGCCCCATGAAGCGCTTGATCGAGAAGATCGTGTTGGTCGGATTGGTGATGGCCTGCCGCCGAGCGACCTGCCCGACGAGGCGCTCGCCGTCCTTCGTGAACGCGACGACCGACGGGGTGGTCCGGCCCCCCTCGGAATTCGGGATCACGACGGGGTCGCCCCCCTCCATGACCGCGACCACGGAGTTCGTCGTGCCGAGGTCGATGCCGATCACCTTCGCCATGTGTCTCCCCTATTCGCTCGAAAAAATCGCCGCGCGGCGGCGATGGATCACGCCCGCAGCGGGTGCAACGGCCATGCCAGACACGGGCGCCGATTTCGCGCCATTCCGGCGCATTCGCCCCGCGCGACTGCCGGATTGGCCGGAGCGTACGCGGGCGGACGGCTGCGCTTCCGCCTTCGAAGGTCGCGTAGCGGAACGCGTCCCGGCTTGCCCCGTCGGCCCTTCCCGGTGACCGTGCCCGCATGGACGACGACACGGGAGCGCGTCCCGCGGACCTCGGCGCGCTGCGGGATCGGCTGGCCGAAGTCGACCGCGACCTGGTCGGGCTGATCGCGAGGCGGGCGGCGCTGGCCGAAGGGGTCGCCAGGGCCAAATCCGCGGCCGGGCTGGCCACGAGGGACTACGGGCAGGAGCGCGAGGTGCTCGAGCGGGCGCGCGCGCGGGCGGGCGAGCTGGGCGCGGATGCGGACCTCGTCGAGGCCGCGCTCCTGCTGCTGATCCGTGACTCGCTGACGGTCCAGGAGCGCGCGCGGGTGGCCGCCGCCGCCGGCGGCGACGGCCGGACCGCGCTCGTCATCGGCGGCCACGGGCGCATGGGCGGCTGGTTCGCGCGCTTCCTGGCGTCGCAGGGCTTCGCCGTGGAGGTCGCCGACCCCGGGCCCGCGCCGCCGGGCGCGGACTGGCCGCACCGTGAGCGCTGGGAGGACGGCCCCGTCGACCACGACCTGGTCGTCGTCGCCGCCCCGCTCGCGCAGTCCGCCGGCGTGCTCGCGGACCTGGCCGAGCGGGTCCTGCCCGGTCTGGTCTTCGACATCGGATCCCTCAAGACGCCGCTCCGGGACGGTCTCGAACGGCTGCGCGCGGCGGGCGCCCGGGTCGCGTCGGTGCACCCGATGTTCGGCCCCGACACCCGCCTCCTCTCGGGCCGGCACGTCATCTTCGTGGACGCCGGCGTCCCGGACGCGACGGCCGCGGCGCGGGACCTCTTCGCGCCGACCATGGCGCTGCAGGTCGAGATGGGGCTGGACGAGCACGACCGGCTCATCGCCTACGTGCTGGGCCTCTCGCACGCGCTCAACGTCGCGTTCTTCACCGCGCTGGCGGACAGCGGAGAGGACGCCCCCCGGCTCGCCCGGCTGTCCAGCACGACGTTCGACGCGCAGCTGGACGTGGCGTCGCTGGTCGCCCGCGACAACCCGTCCCTGTACTACGAGATCCAGCGCCTCAACGACTTCGGCATGGAACCCCTCGGGGCGCTCGCGGACGCCGTGGACCGCATCCGGCACGCGGTGAGCTCGGGCGACGAAGCGGCCTTCCGCGACCTGATGGAAAGGGGGCGGGAGTACCTGGCGCTGCGGCCGCCCGCGCGCTGACGCAGGGGGCGCAACGAGTCACCGAACCGCCGGAGGACCATGTTCCCGCTCCGCGACGAGAATCCTACGGAGCTGACGCCGTACCTGACGTTCGCCCTCATCGTGGCGAACGTCGCCGTGTGGCTGCTCGTGCAGGGCGGCGGCCTGGACGGCCCGACGCTCCAGTCGAGCGTCTGCGCGTACGGCGCGATCCCCGGCGAGATCACCGGCGCTCCGCTGGGCCGGGACGCGTTCTGCGCGGCGGGGGGGGGACGCTGGAGCACCCTGCTCACCAGCATGTTCCTGCACGGCAGCTGGCTCCACCTGATCGGCAACATGTGGTTCCTGTGGATCTTCGGGAACAACATCGAGGATTCGATGGGGCACCTGCGGTTCCTCGCCTTCTATCTCCTGTGCGGGTTCGCGGCCTCCGGCGCGCACATCCTGAGCGCGCCCGGCTCGTGGGTTCCCACCGTCGGGGCGTCCGGGGCGATCAGCGCGGTCATGGGCGCCTACCTGCTGCTCTATCCGCGCGTGCGGATCCAGACGCTCTTCTTCCTGGTGATCTTCGTGCGGGTCTTCCCCCTGCCGGCGTGGGTGATCCTGGGGCAGTGGATCGTCATTCAGGTCCTCGCCGGCGCCAACACGCCGGCCGGCGAGGCCGGCGTGGCGTTCTGGGCGCACATCGGCGGTTTCGCGGCGGGACTGCTGCTCGTGAAGCCCTTCGAGATGCGCACGCTCGTCGAGGCGAAGCGGGCGCACGTGGTGATCCCGACGCGCGACATCCCGCACCGCGGATGGTGGTAATGGCCCGGCGCGTCCGGTAGATTCCGGCCATGACGCAGACCACCGGAGCGCCCACGGGCGCCGGCGCGCGGGGCCGCGTGGACGCGCCCTCGCGGCGCGAGCCGCGGGACGGCGAGGCGGCGGCCGCGACGGGCAACGGCGCCGGAACGCGCGCGGGATCGATGCCCGAGCCCGCGACCTTCGAGCGCAACCTCGGCAGGCCGTTCGAGCCCGACTGGGTGCGCGAGGTCCGGGTCAACAGGAGCGCGGTGGAGCGCCGCGCCGCGACCCTCGGCAAGCGCCGCAGCATCAAGAAGGAATGGCAGGCAGGATGGCTGCTGCGGGCGATCTCGCTGATGGACCTGACGACGCTGGCGGGCGACGACACCGAGGGCAGGGTGCGGCGCCTGTGCGCGAAGGCGCGCCACCCCGTCCGCGAAGATCTGCTCGAGGCCCTGGGCGCCGCGGACCTCGGCCTCACGACCGCCGCCGTGTGCGTGTACCACGTCTTCGTCGAGACCGCCGTGGACGCGCTGCGCGGCTCGGGCATCCCGGTCGCGGCGGTGTCCACCGGGTTCCCCGCGGGGCTGTCGCCCCTCGCGCAGCGCCTCCAGGAGATCGAGGCCTCCGTCGCGGCCGGCGCCGCCGAGATCGACGTCGTGATCACGCGGGCGCACGTCCTGACGGGGGACTGGGAGGCGCTCTACGAGGAGGTCGGCCGCTTCCGGGAGGCGTGCGGCGACGCGCTTCTCAAGACCATCCTGGCCACCGGCGAGCTGGGGACGCTGCGCAACGTCGCGCGCGCGAGCCACGTGTGCATGATGGCGGGCGCGGACTTCATCAAGACCTCGACGGGCAAGGAGAGCGAGAACGCCACGCTGCCCGTGGGGCTGGTGATGACGCGCGCGATCCGCGAGTACCGTGAGCGCACCGGTCACCTGGTCGGCTTCAAGCCCGCCGGGGGGATCCGCAAGGCGAAGGAGGCGCTCGAGTGGCTCATCCTCATCAAGGAGGAGCTGGGCGACCGCTGGCTGCGTCCCGACCTGTTCCGCTTCGGGGCGAGCTCCCTGCTCTCCGACATCGAGCGGCAGCTCGAGCACCACGTGACCGGGCGCTACTCGGCCTCCTATCGGCACCCCGTGGCGTGAAACGCACCGACGAGGAGGGGAGGAGGGGTCGATGAGCACGCGCGTCGCCGAGGTCTTCGAGACCATGGAGTACGGACCGGCTCCCGAGAGTCGCGGCGAGGTCGATGCCTGGATCGAGGCCCGCTCGGGCCGCTTCGACCACGTCATCGGCGGCGCGTACAGAGCGCCCGCCGGCGGGGAGTACCTCGACGTCATGAATCCGGCCAGCGGCACGCTCCTGGCCCGCGTGGCGCAGGGGGACGAGGCCGACGTGGCGGCGGCGGTCGAGGCGGCGCGGCGCGCTCAGCCGGGCTGGGCCGCGCTCGGCGGCCACGCGCGCGCGCGCCACCTGTACGCCATCGCGCGCCGCATACAGAAGCAGGCGCGCTTCTTCTCGGTGCTGGAGTCGCTGGACAACGGCAAGCCGATC
>Ga0299913_10004667_pt1 | contig 11546 bp, 11 predicted proteins | sample RVTome_9_FD_201360 | JGI IMG/M metagenome (GOLD analysis project Ga0299913, IMG submission 201360) | Soil microbial communities from uranium-contaminated site in the Upper Colorado River Basin, Wyoming, United States - RVT155D38 (version 2) ... | reverse complement strand
CGACTACGTGCACCGCACGCCGCTGGCCGGCGATGCGACCGCCGTCGAGCAGCTGGCGGCGCTGCTGGCCAGCGCCGAGCGCCCGGTGATCGTGGCGGGCGGCGGCGTGTACTGGGACGGCGCCCACGTGGCGCTGGCCGCGCTCGCGGATGCCGCCGGGATGCCGGTGTTCACCAACGGCGCCGGGCGCGGATCGCTGCCGGCGGATCACCCGCTGGCCTTCGCGCACGCCCGCGGCTTCGCGCTGGGCCAGGCCGACGTCGTGCTCGTGCTGGGCACCCCGCTCGACTTCCGCCTGGGCTACGGACGCGCCCCGACGTTCGCCGAGGACGCGCGCGTCTGCATGGTGGACTGCGACCCCGAGGAGCTCGGCCGCAACCGCCCTCTCGCGGTCGGCATCGCCGGTCACATCGGCCGCGTGCTCGACCAGGTGAGGACGGCGCTGCCCCGCGGTCTCGCCGGCCGCTTCGCCGACTGGCGCGCCCGTGTCGAGGCCCGGGAGCGGGACGCGCAGGAGCGCCTGGACGACCTGGCCGCCGCCGGCGACATTCCCGTCTCGCACTATCGCTGGGCCGCGGAGATCGCGCGCCACGTCACCGCCGACACCATCGTGGTCGGCGACGGCGGCGACGTCGTCGGCTGCGCCGCGAAGATGGTGCGCCTGCACCGGCCGGGGCAGTGGCTCGACCCCGGCCCCTTCGGCTGCCTGGGCGTCGGCCCGCCCTTCGCGATCGTCGCCAAGCTGCTGCACCCCGACCGGCGCGTCCTGCTGATCGCCGGCGACGGCGCCCTCGGTCTCAACGGCATGGAGCTGGAGACCGCGGTGAGGTTCGGCCTGCCGATCACCTGCATCGTCGGCAACGACGGCGGCTGGGGCCAGATCCGCAACCCCCAGCTGTCCTTCTTCGGCGAGGAGCGCGCCGTGGCCACCTCGCTGCCGACCACGCGCTTCGACCGGATGGCGGAGGCCCTGGGTGGCCGCGGCCTCCTCGTGCGCGAGCCCGACGACATCGGCCCCGCGCTCGAGCGGGCCCTGGGCTCGAGCGAGGTCTGGTGCATCAACGTGCCGCTGGACCCCGCGGCCTACCGCCGCACCGGCCAGGTCTCCATGGCCATCTGATGCCTGCCGCGCGCCGAGGCCCGCGGCCCTGACGGTCACGTTTCTCGTCCCGCACCTGCGTATCGCCGGAGGGGTGCGCGCGATCCTGACCTACGCCGACCGGCTGGCGGCGCGGGGGCACGCGGTCACGCTCGTGGTGCCGGCCGGCGGACGGGGCGCGGCCTGGTGGCGCAACGCGCGGCGGACCGGGCCGGGATGGATGCCGGCCCTGGGCGCCCGCATCGCCTGGGTCGCGCGCTGGGCGCCGGATGCCTTGCCGGACGCGGACGTCGTCGTCGCGACGGCCTGGCAGTCCGCCCCGGTCGTCGCGGCGGCGCCGGCCCGGTGCGGCGCGAAGTTCTACCTGGTGCAGCACTACGAGAGCCTGTATCACGGCGACCCGGCGGTGGTGGACGCGACGTACCGGCTGCCGCTGGCGAAGATCGCGATCTCGACGTGGCTGCGCGACGTCATGCGCGAGCGGTTCGGCACCGACGCCGAGGTGCTGGTCACGCCCGTCGATCGCGCCCTGTTCCGCCGGGTGCCGGTGCAGGTGACCACGTCGCGCCCGCGCGTGCTCATGCTCCACCACGAGTACCCGTGGAAGGGGGTGGCCGAGGGGCTGGAGGCGGTGGCGCAGGTCAAGGCGCGGGTCCCGGCGCTGTGGCTGGTCGGCTTCGGGGTCAAGCCGCCGCGCGGGCGGTCGCCCTACGACGAGTTTTACGCCAACCCGGCCCAGACCGCCCTGGCCGCGCTCTACAGCGGCTGCGACCTCTATCTGTGCCCGTCCTGGGACGAGGGGCTCGGCATGCCGCCGATGGAGGCGATGGCCTGTGGCGTGGCGCTGGTGACCTACGACAACGGTGGCTGCCGCGACTACGCCCGCGACGGCGAGACGGCCCTGGTGGCCCCGCGGCGCGACGCGCCGGCGCTGACGGCCGCCCTGGCCCGCCTGGCCGCGGACCCCGCGCTGCGCGCGCGGATCGGCGCGGCCGGCATGGCCCACGTCACGACTGCGTTCGACTGGGACCGCTCGGTGGCGCGGATGGCAGCGCTGTTCCAGGGGACTCGCGCTGGTGCTGGTCGAGCTTGAAGGCGAGGGCGTCGATCTCCCGCTCGAGCTGGCTCAGCCGCCGGGCCAGCCGATCGCGCTCCTCGCGGAACGACTTGGCCAGCGCCACCACCGCCTCGATGAGCCGGTGCTCGCGGTCCTCGACGGGGGAGATGTCGCTCATCAGGGTTTCCGACAAACCTGCCGGGCCGCAGCAAGTCGGATGCCGGGACGGGAGGCCCCCAGGAACGCGCACTTGGCGCACGGGGGGTGTCGCGGCCGTGACGGCCTGACGTCCGGATCGGCGGCGCCGCGCCAGGCCGGCGTGACACGCCGGCCTCCGGCCCGCGTGCTAGAATCACGTGCGCTATGCCGATCTACGAGTACGAGTGCGGCGATTGTCGGCGTCGCGTCAGCCTGCTCGTGAGGAGCCTCGCCGCCGCGGCCTCTCCGGCCTGCCCCCGCTGCGGCGGCACCCGGCTCACCCGGCTCATGTCGCGCTTCGCCACGGTCAAGAGCGAGGACGCGCGGCTGGAGTCGCTCGCGGATTCCGCGTCGTACGGTGACCTCGACGAGAACGACCCGGCCAGTGTCGCGCGCTTCATGAAGAAGATGGGCCGCGAGTTCGGCGACGACCTGGGGGACGACTTCGAGTCGGCCGTGGACGAGGCGATGGCCGAGGGCGAGAGCGAGGGCGAGGCGGGGACCGGCGGCCCCGGCGAGGAAAGCACGGAATCCGTCGACACCTCGGGCGGATCGGAACTCTGATCTCGTGAAGACCGACGTCCATGACAGCCTCGAGGCAGTCGGCGCCGACGCCTGGGATGCGCTCCACGCCGCGTCCGGGCTGCGCTCGCCGTTTCTCGCGTGGACCTGGCAGCGCGAGTGGGTCGCGGTGTTCGGCGCGGGCCGGCGGCTCGAGGTGCGGCAGGTGGTCGATGCCGCCGGACGGCTGGTGGCGCTGCTGCCCCTGGTCGAGACGGCGCCCGGCCGGTGGCTGCTCGCCGGCGGCGCCGACATCTCCGACTACCTCGACCTGATCGTCCTGCGCGGCCGCGAGGAGGAGGCCTGGGCCGCGCTGCTGGGGTCCCGGGCCGCCGATCCCGCGGTCTGGGAGCTGCACGCGGTGCCCGCCGCGTCGCCGACGGTCACGGCGATGCCCGCCCTGGCCGCCGCCGCCGGGCTGCAGGTCAGTTCCGCCGTGGAGGAGCGATGTCCCATCCTGGCCCTGCCGCCCACCTGGGATGCCCTCCTCGCCTCGCTCCCCGGCAAGCACCGCCACGAGATCAGCCGCAAGCTCCGCCGCTTCGAGCGCGAGGCGCCCGAGGGGCGGGTCGCCTGGGAGAGCACGCCGGAGGGCATCGAGCGCCGCCTCGAGGACTTCCTCACGCTGCACCGCCGCTCCCGCGAGGGCAAGGCCAAGTTCATGGACGCCCGCATGGAGCGGTTCTTTCGCGGCGCGGTCCCCGCCCTGGCCGCCCGCGACGGCGCCCGCCTGGCGTTCCTCGATCTGCCGGGGGGGCCCATCGCCTCGTTCGTGACGCTGGAGTGGGACGGCACGGTGGGCCTCTACAACTCCGGGTTCCATCCCGAGCGCGCCGGGCTGTCGCCCGGGGTGGTGCTGCTGGCCCACGTGATCCGCGACGCCATCGAGCGGGGCCGCCGCCGGTTCGATTTCCTGCGGGGCGAGGAGCGCTACAAGTACGAGTTCGGTCCGGTGCCGGAGGCCGTGCACGCCGTCACCATCGGAGCAGGCTCGTGAGCCTGCGCGTGGCCATGCTCAGCGTGCACACCTGCCCGCTGGCCGCGCTCGGCGGCAAGGAAACCGGCGGCATGAACGTGTACGTGCGCGAGCTGGCCCGCGAGCTGGCGCGCATGCGGGTGACCGCCGACATCTTCACGCGCTCGCAGAACCCCACGATCCCGCGCGTGGTGGGCGTGGCCGACGGCGTTCGCGTCGTCCACCTGGCGGCCGGGCCCCAGGCGCCGATGGCGCGCGAGGCGGTCCACGACCACCTCGACCAGTTCGTCGAGGGCGTGGAGGCGTTCCGCAGCGGCCGGGGCCTGGACTACGACCTCATCCACGGCCACTACTGGCTGTCGGGCGCGGTGGGGCTCGCCCTGCGGGAGCGGTGGGGGGTGCCGCTGGTGCAGATGTCCCACACGCTCGGGCGTTTGAAGAACGACGCCACCCGCGATGGGGCCGAGCGCGAGCCCGACCTGCGCATCGCCGAGGAGACCCGCATCGTCGGCGCCGCCGACCGCCTCGTGGCGGCCACCGCGGTGGAGCGCGCGCACCTGGTCAGCCACTACGGCGCCGACCCGGCCCGGATCGCGGTGATCCCCTGCGGCGTGGACACCACGCTGTTCACGCCGGGTGACCAGGCGGCCGCCCGGACGGCGCTGGGCCTCGACGACCGGCCGCGGCTCCTCTACGTCGGGCGGCTGGCGCCGATCAAGGGGCTGACGACGCTTCTGGACGGCATGGCGCGGCTGCGCGCGGGGGGTAGCCGCGCGCACCTGTGCATCGTCGGCGGCGACGCCGACGAGCCCCTCAACGGCCACGAGAGCGAGCTGCGGGCGCGGCTGGCGGAGCCGGCGCTGCGGGGCGCGGTCACGTTCGTCGGCGCCCAGCCCCAGGAGCGGCTGCGCGAGTGGTACGTGGCGGCCGACGCCACCGTGCTGCCCTCGTACTACGAGTCGTTCGGCATGGTGGCGCTGGAGGCGATGGCGTGCGGAAGCCCTGTCGTCGCCTCGCGCGTGGGCGGGCTGCAGACGACCGTGCGCGACCGGATCACCGGCGTGCTGGTGCCGGATCACGACCCCGTCTCGCTCGCCGACGCGCTGGAGCACGTGCTGGACAACGGTGCGCTGCGCGCCCGGCTGGGACGCGAGGGCGTGCGCTGGGCGGCCCAGCACCGGTGGCCGTGCGTGGCCGAGGCGGTCTGCCGCGAGTACGCGGCCCTCGTCGCCCCCGCCGTGCTGCCCCTCGACACCAGCCGCTGCCGCTGACCCGCGGCTTCGACGCCGGCGGTGAGGTCGCCTCGGAAGCGCTGTGCTAAACTGCGCGATCGTGGCAAAGCTTCTGGACGTCCAGGATCTGCAGACGCACTTCATGACGCGGGGTGGCGTGGTCCGCGCGGTGGACCGGGTGTCGTGGGACATCGACGAGGGCGAGACAGTCGCGCTGGTCGGGGAATCCGGCTGCGGCAAGTCGGTGACGGCGCTGAGCATCATGCGCCTGGTCTCGCTGCCGGCCGGCCGCATCGTCGGGGGCCGGATCCTCTTCAAGGGCCGCGATCTCCTCACGCTCGCCGAGGACGAGATGCGGCAGGTGCGCGGCCGCGAGATCGGCATGATCTTCCAGGAGCCGATGACCTCGCTGAACCCCGTGCTCACGATCGGGCGCCAGCTCACCGAGGGGCTCGAGATCCACCTGGGCATGTCGCCGGCCGACGCCCACCGCCGGGCGGTGGAGCTGCTCGGTATGGTCGGGATCCCCGACCCGGCCCGCCGGCTGTCCCAGTATCCCCATCAGTTCAGCGGCGGCATGCGCCAGCGCATGATGATCGCCATGGCGCTGGCGTGCGACCCGGCGCTGGTGCTGGCCGACGAGCCCACCACCGCGCTCGACGTCACGATCCAGGCCCAGATCCTCGAGCTCATGAAGGACCTGTCACGGCGGCTCGGCGTGGCGATGCTGATCATCACCCACAACCTGGGGGTCGTGGCGCGCTACGCCGACCGGGTCAACGTCATGTACGCGGGCCGGATCATCGAGCGGGGAACGGCCCGCCAGGTGTACGGACGCCCGCAGCATCCCTACACGCTCGGCCTGCTGCGCTCGGTGCCGCGCCTGGACGAGCCCCGCCGGGCGCGGCTGGCGCCGATCGACGGTCAGCCCCCCGACCTCACGCGGCTGCCGCCCGGCTGTGCCTTCGCGCCGCGCTGCGCCTTCCGCGTCGAGCGCTGCGCCCACGAGGCGCCGCCGCTGGCGGCGGTGGGCGACGACGGCCACGTCACCGCCTGCTGGGAATCGGCCCGGCTGGGGCATGAGCACGAGCTCGCGCGTTGAGGGCGAGACCGTGACGGGACCGACGGCCACCGGCGGCGACGTCCTGCTGGAGGTGCGCGACCTGGTCAAGCACTTCAGCGTGGGCGGCGGCATGTTCGGCGGCCGGGCCGGCACCGTCCGGGCGGTGGACGGCGTCAGCTTCGTGCTGCGGCGGGGCGAGACACTCGGCCTCGTCGGCGAGTCGGGTTGCGGCAAGACGACGACGGGACGCTGCATCCTGCAGCTCGAGCGGCAGACCAGCGGGCAGGTGATCTTCGAGGGCCGCGAGCTCGGCGCGCTGTCGGAGGCCGAGCTGCGGCCCGTGCGCCGCCGGGTGCAGGTGATCTTCCAGGATCCCTACGCGTCGCTGAACCCGCGCATGACGGTCGGCCAGATCCTCGCCGAGCCGCTGGCGGTCCACGGCCTGGTGCCGGACCGCGCCGGGCGCCGAGCCCGCGTGCGCGATCTGCTCGCCCGGGTGGGGCTGCTGCCGCAGCACGCCGACCGGTACCCCCACCAGATGTCGGGCGGGCAGCGGCAGCGGGTCGGCATCGCCCGCGCGCTCGCGGTCGAGCCCGCGCTCATCGTGTGCGACGAGCCGGTGTCGGCCCTCGACGTGTCGATCCAGGCGCAGATCATCAACCTGCTCGAGGACCTGCAGGCCGAGCTCGCGCTCACGTACCTGTTCATCGCCCACGACCTCGCCGTCGTCCGCCACATCTCCGACCGCGTGGCGGTGATGTACCTGGGCAAGATCGTGGAGATCACCGACCGCCGGGAGCTGTACGACAACCCCGTGCACCCGTACACGAAGGCCCTGCTGGCCGCCGTGCCGATCCCGGACCCGGTCCTGGAGGCCAAGCGCACCCACTCGGTGCTGATGGGCGAGGTGCCCAGCCCCCTGAATCCGCCTCCGGGCTGCGTGTTCCATCCGCGCTGCCCCATCGCCGTCGACCGCTGCCGGGGTGAGGTACCCCCCCTGCGCGAGGTGACCCCCGGTCACTGGGCCGCCTGCCTGCTCGCTTGACAGCATGGTCTGACCGCGGGTACGTTTCCGGAAACCTTTGGATGTTGCGAGCAGTTTGACCCGAAACACGTCCGGCCCGCCCATGAAGGAGCCGCGACAGGAGGTTCCGAATGCGTCGTCCCCCGCTCGTGCTCGTGGCTCTCGTCACGGTCGCTCTGCTCGCGGTCGGCGTGCTGCCGGCCCAGGCCCAGGACAAGCCGAGGTCTGGCGGTGAGCTGATCTTCGTCGTCCCCTCCTCGCCCCCCTCCTACGACGCCCACCAGGAGGAGACGTTCGGCCTGATCCACCCGATGGCCCCGCACTACAGCACCCTGTTGCGGGTCGACCCCACCGACAAGACCGGGACCAAGCCCGTGGGTGACCTGGCCGAGTCGTGGACCGTCTCCAAGGACGGCCTGACCTACACCTTCAAGATCCGGACGGGCGTCAAGTTCCACGACGGCAGCGCCCTGACGGCCAGGGACGTCAAGGCCTCCTACGACAAGATCCTCAACCCGCCACCGGGGGTGAAGTCGCTCCGGCGGACGGCCTACGCGGCGATCGCGTCCGTGGACGCGCCCGATGCCACGACCTTCGTGGTCAAGCTGAAGTACCCCGAGGGCTCGATGCTGCTGAACCTCGCATCGCCCTGGAACTGGATCTACAAGGCCGACACCCTGGCCAAGGATCCCAAGTGGTACGAGAAGAACGTGAACGGCACCGGGCCCTTCACGTTCGTGGAGCACGTGAAGGGCTCGCACTGGGTCGGCAAGAAGAACGCCGACTACTGGGACAAGGGCAAGCCCTACCTCGACGGCTACCGCGCGATCTTCATCAGCAACTCGGCCGCCCAGGTGGCGGCGGTCCGCGGTGAGCGCGCCATGATCCAGTTCCGGAGCTTCAGCCCGGCCGAGCGCGACAGCCTCGTGCAGGCGCTGGGGCCGAAGATCACGGTGCAGGAGAGCCCCTGGGACTGCCTGAACATGGTGGCCATGCACCACGAGAAGAAGCCGTTCGACGACAAGCGCGTCCGCCGCGCGCTCAGCCTGGCACTCGACCGCTACGAGGGCTCCAAGCACCTCTCGAAGATCACCCTGGTGAAGGACGTGGCCGGCATCCAGGTGCCCGGCACGCCGTACGCGACGCCGCCCGCCGAGCTGGAGAAGCTGGCCGGCTACGGGCGCGACATCGCCAAGAACCGCGCCGAGGCCCGGCGGCTGCTCAAGGAAGCAGGGGTGCCCGAGGGATTCTCCTTCACGTTCAAGAACCGCGCGATCCCGCATCCCTACGAGCATCTCGGCATCTGGCTCATCGACCAGTGGCGGCAGATCGGCCTCAACGTGAAGATGGAGATGATCGAGGCCTCGGCCTATCACCCCATGCTCAAGCGGGGTGACTTCGACGTCGCCATGGACTTCCAGTGCGGCTTCATCGTGGAGCCGGACCTGGATCTGCCCCGCTTCCTCAGCACCTCCGACGCCAACTACGGCAAGCACAAGGACACGGTGATCGACGACCTGTACAGCCGCCAGGGGCGGGCCACCGATCCCGAGGAGCGCAAGAAGATCCTGCGCCAGTTCGAGAAGCGGCTGCTCGACGACGAGGCCCACGTCATCTACACGCTGCAGTGGAACCGGGTCATCCCGCACCTGTCCAAGGTGAAGGGGTGGACCATCACGCCGAGCCACTACCTGAACAACCAGCTCGATACGGTGTGGCTGTCCGAGTAGCGTGACCAAGTACCTGGTCAAGCGGTTCCTGCTGATGCTGCCCACGCTGTTCGGGGTGGCCCTGGTGACGTTCGTGCTCATCAGGGTCATCCCAGGCGACGTGGTCGAGCTGCGGTACTCGGGCGACAGCGGCTCGGTGTCCCAGGAGATCATCGATCGCGAGCGCGCGCGAATCGGCCTGGACCGGCCCATCTGGCAGCAGTTCCTCACCTGGATCGCCGGGGTGGCACGCCTGGACTTCGGGACGTCGATGTGGACGGGCGCGCCCATCTGGGAGGAGATCAAGCTGCGCTTCGCCCTGTCCCTGCAGCTGGCCGTCATGGCCACCCTGGTCGCGGTGCTACTGGCGATCCCGCTCGGCGTGCTGGCCGCGCTCAAGCAGGACACCTGGATCGACTACGGCGTGCGCATCTTCTCGATCGCCGGGCTGGCGATGCCGTCGTTCTGGCTCGGCATCGTGCTCATCCTGGTGATGCTCATCGTCTTCAAGTGGCTGCCGCCCATGGTCTACACGCCCTTCTGGGTCAACCCCTCGCAGAACCTCGCCCAGCTCATCTGGCCGGCGCTGGCCGTGGGCTACCGGTACTCGGCCGTGGCCACCCGCATGACGCGCTCGGCCATGCTCGAGGTGCTGCGCGAGGACTACATCCGGACCGCCCGCGCCAAGGGGCTCATGCAGAAGCTGATCCTGTCGCGCCACGCGCTCAAGAACGCCATGCTGCCGGTGCTCACGGTGGTCGCGCTCGAGTTCGCCTTCCTCATCGGCGGGCTCGTCGTCACCGAGCAGGTGTTCAACCTCAACGGCATCGGGCTGCTGTTCGTGCAGGCCGTGGCCCACCGCGACTACACGCTGCTGCAGGCCCTGATCATGCTGGTGGCCGGGTCGTTCATCGTCGTGAACTTCCTCATGGACATCACCTACGCGTGGCTCGACCCGCGGATCCGGTACCGTTGATGCGGGCATCGCCGGGGAGACCGGGATGGCGCTGAACCCGCCGATCGATCGGGCGCTCGACGTGGAGGTCCCCCGGGCGGGCGGGGGGTGGGGGGAGACCGTCCGCGACTTCTGCGTGCAGCGCCCCCTCGGCGCCATCGGCGCCGCCATCATCGTGCTGATGCTGGCGGTGGCCATCCTGGCGCCCGTCATCGCCCCCTACGATCCCGTCATCAACGACTTCAGCGCGATGCTGGCGGCCCCGTCGAGCGCGCACTGGCTGGGGACCGACGCGTTCGGTCGTGACGTGCTCTCGCGGCTGATCTACGGCTCGCAGACGGCGCTGCTGGTCGGGTTCGGGGCCTCGGTGCTCGGCGCCACGCTCGGGTCAATCCTCGGCGTCGCCAGCGCGTACTTCGGCGGCCGGGTCGACCTGTACCTGCAGCGGGTCATGGACGTCTTCCTGTCCTTCCCGCTCATCATCCTGGCGCTGGCGCTGGTGGCGATCCTCGGCAACTCGATCCCGAACCTGATCATGGCGATCATGATCCCGATGATCCCGCGCTCGGCGCTGGTCATCCGCTCGTCCGCGCTGGCGATCCGCGAGATGCCCTACGTCGATGCGGCGCGAGCGGCCGGCTTCGGTCACGGGCGCATCATCCTGCGCCACATGCTGCCCAACGTCATGGCGCCGTACCTCATCATGCTCACGGCCTTCCTGGGGCAGGCGATCCTGCTGGAGTCGTCGCTGTCGTTCCTCGGACTCGGCGTGCAGGAACCGGTCGCCGCCTGGGGGCTGATGCTGCGGGGCGCCGCGGTCGAGTTCGCCGAGGCGGCGCCGTGGATGGCCATCTTCCCGGGGCTGGCGATCAGCCTGTCGGTGTTCGCCTTCAACCTCTTCGGCGACTCCCTGCGGGACGCCCTGGACCCGCGCCTGAGGACCCAGTAGCCCTAACGTGCCGAGAACCTTGACACCCTGGACCGGCCGCGCTACATATGGCAGGTCTGACCAGCGCCGGACACGCGGCGATTCGCCAACGATATCGGGAGGCCCCAGATGCCTTATGTGATCGCTGAGCCTTGCATCAACGTCAAGGACAAGGCCTGCGTCGAGGTGTGCCCCGTGGACTGCATCTACGAGGGCGAGACGCAGCTCTACATCCATCCCGACGAGTGCATCGATTGCGGGGCGTGTGAGCCGGTCTGCCCGGTGAAGGCCATCTTCGCCGAGGACGAGGTCCCGGATCAGTGGAAGAACTTCACCGAGCTGAACAAGCAGTTCTTCGCGGACAACCCCGGGGTGAAGCCGGCCACCAAGTCGTAGCCCGCCGGCCCCGAGCCCCCGCAGGACCAGGGCCCTCCTCGGAGGGCCCTTCGTTCTGTGCAGCGTCGCCATGCGGGCTGGGCAGGGCCAGCCGACCCGACACGCCCGGAGCGCTGACGATCCGCGCATTTCGCGCGTGGCACATCCGTTGCGACCGACGACGTGGGCATGAAAACCCTCTCGGCACCGACCACGGCCGCAGCACCCCTGCTCCCGCGCCCGCTCGGCTATCACGGCGCGGTGTCCGACTTCAAGCGCCGGCTCATCGAGACCACGCTGCACCAGATGCGGGGCAACCGCACGCACACCGCGCGCGCGCTCGGTCTGCAACGGACCTACCTGTTGCGG
>Ga0299913_10004666_pt1 | contig 11546 bp, 9 predicted proteins | sample RVTome_9_FD_201360 | JGI IMG/M metagenome (GOLD analysis project Ga0299913, IMG submission 201360) | Soil microbial communities from uranium-contaminated site in the Upper Colorado River Basin, Wyoming, United States - RVT155D38 (version 2) ... | reverse complement strand
GAGCAGTGGAGGCCGGCCGCCCGCGCCACCACGACGGGTGCGGCGTTGTCCCACTGGTACTGGCCGCCCGCGTGCACGTAGGCGTCGGCGACGTCGCGGACGACGCTCATCACCTTCACGCCGGCCGAGCCCATCGGGACCAGCTCGGCGTCGATCTCCTCGGCCAGCGCCTGGACGAACACCGGGGGCCGGGTACGCGAGACGGCGATCCGCGGCCGGCTGCTCGTGCGGGCCGGCACCTCGGCCGGCCTGCCGGTGTCGTAGGTCTCCCCGAGGGCGGGCTGCGCCACGGCACCGGCGGTGAGGTCACCCGCCGAGCGCTCCCACAGCGCCACGTGCACGGCCCAGTCGTCGCGCGGCGGCTCGGAGAACTCGCGGGTGCCGTCGAGCGGGTCGATGATCCAGACCCGGTCGGCGTCGAGCCGCGACTTGTCGTCCCGCTCCTCCTCGCTGAGCACGTGGTCGTCGGGCCGGTGCTCCGCGAGCAGCCTGGCGAGCAGCTCCTGAGCGGCGGCATCGCCGGCGTCCTTGAGTGCCTTGCCCTCGAGCCCCTGCCGCCGCACCTCGAGCAGCCGGGCACCGGCGGCCTCGGCTGCGAAGACGGAGAACTCATGGTCGTCCATGGCCCGGGAGGGCTCTGTGCTCGTCACGCCGTCACCCTAGTGCGGCACTGCCGGACCCGATCAGGCAGAGGTGCGCTTGAGCAGCGACAGCCGGGGCCGCAGCGTCACGTCGGTGCGTACGCCGAGCAGCCGCCAGGCCTGCCACCACATCAGTCCGTAGGTCGCGGCCGCGACGACCGCGGCGCTCGCGGCCAGGCCGACCGGTCCCCAGAGGATCGCGGCGGTGAACCCGAGCGCGAGCCGGGCCACCACCGACCCGGTCTGGACAGCGGCGACGACCCCTTCTCGGTGCGACATGGTCAGGGCGGTTCCGGCCAGCCCGACCACGACGTTCGCGAGCCCGCCCAGGGTGAGCACGACCAGCGGCGCGGCCGCACCTCGGAAGTCCTCGCCCAGCACCAGGGCCAGCACGGCACCCGGAGCGATCAGCATCGGGATCCACACGAAGGACGTCACGACGCCGGCCGCAGTCGCCCCCGTGCGCAGCACCGCCTGCAGGTCCTCGGTCCGGCCCCGGTCGAGCAGCCGCGCCGCGACCGGCGCGAAGACCACCTGGATCGCGGTCATCGGGATCGCGAGCAGCAGCGAGAGCCGCTGCGCCGCGGCGTAGTGGGAGGCGTCGACCTCGCCGAAGACCAGACCGGCCACCCACAGCTCGACGGTCATCGCGGAGTAGACCGCGAACTGGTTGACGGCGAACCGCCAGTTGCGACGGACGGAGTCGCGCGCGGCCGACCACAGGGGGGTCCGGCCGGGAACGTGAGCCCAGCGACGGTGGACCATCAGGCCGGCAGTGAGGACGGGACCGGCGAAGCCGACCGCCATCGCCGCGAGCGCACCGGTGAGCCCGGTCTCGGGCCACAGCAACCAGACCAGCAGCAAGGCCACGGCTTGACCGCAGCTGACGAGGCCGCCACCAGAACGGCCCTCCAGCAGGCTCGCGAACCTGATGGCACCGAGCCCGCGCAGCAGGTTCGCCCAGAGCTTCTGCACGCCGCCGAGCCACACCAGCGCGGCGAAGCCCGCGCCGGCGACGATCCGGGTGGCGGCGGTGTCGCCGGTGATCAGGCTCATGACCAGGCCGGAGACCGCGGCGGCCAGCGGCAGGGTCAGGAGCAACGCGACCCGCACGTCCGACCGGAGCCGGGCCAGCCGCTCGGGATCGTCGGTCTCTCCCATGATCGCCGCTTCGCGCAGCCCGCCGCGGTGGGCCCCGAACAGCCCGAGCTGACCGATCACCAGGGACGTGGTCACCGCGATCACGAAGTAGCCGTACTCGCCGGTGCCCAGCCAGCGGCTCGAGACCGCGTTGATGACGAGGTAGCCGACCAGCGCCAGCCCGTAGGCCGCGGCGAACCAGACGAGTGCCCGCGCCACGGACATCGCGGTGGGTCGCGTCATGCGGTCGCGCCCGCGAGGGTGTCGCCCCCAGCCTCGGCGCGGACACCCTCACGCAGGAACGCGCGGTAGGCCAGGAACCCGGCCGCCACTCCCAGGGCGACCCACTGCACCGGAGGGATGAGGCCGCCGCCCGCGGTGAAGAACCGGACGACCGGCAGGGCCAGCATGGCCGTGACCGGCAGCATCCAGGGCGGCTCCTGCGGAAGCGTGAAGGCGAGCGCGACGAAGAGACCACACACGATGACCACGACGACCAGGGCGGCGAGCGACGCGACGACGCCCGCCCGCAGCCAGGTGTCGATCACGAAGTTGTGGGAGCTCGCCGACTTGGTCGACACGCCGCCGGTCGCCATGCTCCGGCCCAGGCTGGCGTAGGCCTGCTGGAGCAGGTTGTCGCGCGCCTCGTACGATCCGGTGTCCTGCGTGAAGCGGACCCACAGCACCTGGAGCACGCCGACCGCGGCGAGCAGGCCGCCGGTCCCGATCATGAGGATGCCGGCGCCGGCGCCGCGCGGTGTCACCCGGCCCACGAGCAGCTGACGGAGCAGTCCGAGCAACGGCCACATCGCGAGCGCCAGGATCACCGAGCGGCTCATGGACAGCAGCAGCAGGAACACGGCCAGTCCCTGGCCGAGCAGGTACGTCGCCGACTGCAGCCGGGTCGCGAACGGCCGTAGCAGACGGCAGGCCGATGACAGGCACAGCGCCATCAGGAGCGCCCCGAAGACCTCATGGCGGATGTTGCCCATCACCGACTCCTCGGCGAGCCCGAAGCCGCCGAAGGCGGAACGGAAGAGCTCGCGCTGCAGAATCTGCGGGTCGGCGGAGGTGATCGTGCGGGCGAAGACATCCGCCGCGTTGACGCCGTTGGCAGCCATGGAGAAGGTCATCGCCACGACCAGCGACACCATGCAGAGCCAGGTCGACCACCGCAGCAGCTCGACCCCGCGGCGGTCGGGGTCGCGGAGGATCGCCAGGACTGCCACCCCGACCGCGACGAACGCGACGAGCAGGAGCATCTGCTCGGCCGGCTGCCGCACCCCGAAGCCGTGGTAGCGGTTGGCGAACACCCAGATGACGGTGAGCGCGAAGTTGGCGATGACGAAAGGCTCGGTCAGCCGGACCATCCGCGACATGAGGTGGCCGCGGTGAGTGCCCAGCACGATCGCGGCGACCAGCAGGATGGCGGCCATGTGGAGCCGGAGCTCGGCACCCACGACGAACCACTGCAGCGGCAGCAGCGCCGTCAGGGCCAGCATCACCCAGCGCACCCGGACCCACCTCCCCTTGCCGCACGGTTGTGGCCTTTGGCCGCGACGGCCATCGCCGGTCACCTACGATGGGCCCGGCCGGTCCGGCACATTCTGACACGCACGTGGGCTCAGCCGGACTCCAACGGGAGCAGAAGAGGGGGACTGCCTCGACCATGAGTCAGCACATGGACACCGATGTCACGCGCCTGAGCGACCACGTCGCGATCCTTCGGCGCCAGTGGCGGATCCCCGTCGTCCTGCTGATCCTCGGCGCGGCGGCAGGCGTCGGTCTGAGCATGCGCCAGGAGACCGTGTACGGCTCCGAGTCCCGGCTGCTGCTCGAGCCGACCACGACCGAGAGCGCGGGCGGCCGCATGGACCCGACCGAGGTGTCGACCCTCGCCCAGCTCGTCGAGTCCGCGCGGATCGCCGACCGGGTCATCGAGGAGCTCGACCTCGACGTGGCCGCGGACGACCTGCTCGACTCGGTGACGGTGACCACCGTCGAGCAGACCCGGGTAGTCACGATCAACGCGCTGCGACCCACGGCCCAGGAGGCGGCCGACGTCGCCAACAGCTTCGCGAGCCAGTACATCGACTACCAGGTCGACTCAGCCGCCGACGTGGCCTTCGAGACGACGAGGCGACTGATCGAGGAGCGCGCGCTCGTCGAGGAGGAGCTCTCCGGGGTGCGGGCGGACGCCGAGGGCGCCACCGGGGACGAGCTCGAGGAGCTCAACGCCCGGATCGACAGCCTCGTGTCCCGGCAGGCGGAGCTGATCACCGAGATCGCGCTCACGACGGAGACCGAGGCCAGCCCACGCGCCGCCGGCGTCGTGCTGCGCGACGCGACGGTGCCGAGGACACCGGCCGAGCCCAAGCCCACCCGCGCGGCCATGCTCGGCGGCGTGATCGGGCTGATGCTGGGCGCCGTCCTGGGCTACGGCCGCGACCGCCTCGACGACCGGATCCGCGACGAGGCGAGGCTCAAGGCACTGATCGGTGAGGTCCCGGTGCTCGGCCGGATTCCGCTCGACGCCCGCAAGCAGCCGGCCCGGCCGGTCGCTCTCGTCGAGCCCCGCTCGCCGGTCAGTGAGGCGTTTCGCGCCCTGAACACCAACCTGCGGTTCCTCGCGGCCGCCCGGTCGCAGGCGGGGACCGGCGACCTCGGTGAGATCCTGGTCGTCACCTCGGCCCTGACGGCCGAGGGCAAGACCACCGTGGCGGGCAACCTCGCCGTGACCGCGGCGCGCACCGGCCTGCGCGTGCTCCTGGTGGACGCCGACCTGCGCAAGCCGTCCATCAGCCAGCTCTTCGGGGTTGAGACCCCGCGCGGTCTGTCGCACCTGCTCGCCGGCGAGAAGCTGAAGGTCCGGGTCGACACCGCGGAGCCGAACCTCCGCATCGTCGGCGCGGGGGCCATCCCCCCGAACCCGGCCGAGCTGCTGGCGTCGCCGCGCGCCGCGACGATCTGGCAGCAGCTCCGCCAGCAGGCCGACCTGGTGATCGTCGACACCCCGCCGGTGCTCAGTGTCGCGGACGCTCTCGAGATCAGCCACCACGCCGACTGGGTGCTGCTCACGGTGCGCTACCGTCAGAGCCGTGAGCACCAGCTGCTCGGCGCGCTGGAGCGGCTCCACCGGGTCGGGTCGCCGATCACCGGGGTCGTCTGGTCCGGCATCACCGGCGACGAGCAGTTCTACTACGCCTACGGCGAGCCGCTCGCCGAGGACGACGAGTGAGGCACGGACCTCACCGGGTGAACAGGGCGTTCCCGATCAGCTCGGCCGAGCGCTCGAGCTCCACCAGGAGCCGCTGGCACGCCGAGCGCCGCATCCGCGCCGGGTCGGGGGTGTCGTCGTCGGCCGGCTCGACGTACCCACGCAGCCGGTGGAGCCGCGTCATCACGGACGAGCTCCCCGACCAGGCCGGGTTCCACCGCGGGCTGCCGATCAGCCGGGTCGCCTCCCGCACCGTGTAGACCCGACCGACCAGGGACGGCAGCTCGTTGACGATCCGGCTCCGCTGCGCCGCCTCGAAGACGAGCGTGAGCTCCGCGGCCCGCGCCTCGATGGGGTCGAAGCCCCGCGACACGTGGTCGAAGGCGCCGTGCCCCCGGTGGTGCCAGGCCTTGTTCATCGCCGGGAGCATCGGCATCCCGGGCAGTGCGTCGAGCCCACTGCTGGACACGTGCACCGCTGCGCCCATCCGAGCTGCGTGCAGCCGTAGGAGCTCAGCGGCCATGGGGCTCCGGCCCTGGTTGGCCCGGCAGACCACGAGGACACTGGCTACCACCCGTAGTCCTCACCCAGGAGCTCCGCCAGCTCCCGGTTGTACGGCTCGTAGTAGGCGGTCAGCCGTTCCTTCGTGGCCGGATCGATCGGGGGGTTGCCGGCCCGCACGTTGCGCTCCTCCAGCACCACGTCGTGGTGGTCGAGCCCGAGGTGGTCCTCGATCCTCCGGAACGTCTTGTCCGGCTCCCGCTTGAGCGCCTCCAGCGGCAGCACCAGCAGCTGCTCGCGACCGAGCCGGTCGAAGAAGCGACGCAGCTGCTCGGCGTACCGGCCGCGCGCGAGGTAGGTGTGGTGGTCGTGGGAGAAGCTGTAGTGGCCCGGTGTGGTCAGCCACTCGTCGGTCACGCCGGCGAGACGCGACTCCTCGGCCTCGATCGCGGCCTCGAACGTCGGCAGCGTCTCGGTGCCGGCCACGACCCGGTCGTAGTAGTTGGAGTGGGCGCGCGACACCGGTTCGCGAAGCACCGCGACCAGGCGCGCGTCCGGCACGGTCTCGGCGATCCGGTCGGCGGCGGCCGGGTGGAACATGTAGTAGGGCGACGCCTCGCCGACCCGCGACGGGCCCGCGTCCCCCACGTGCCGCTCCCGCGCGGCCGCGGTCGGGAAGTGCGAGCGGTACCACGACTGCCCGCGGTCGTAGTTGATGTCGAAGTAGTGCGGGCTCTTGTGGCGCTGGAACCGCGGGAACATCGGCACCACCTGTGGGTGCTGGACCAGCCAGTTCGCGACCGACGTGGTCCCGCCCTTCTTGGTGCCGATGACCAGGAAGTCGGGCAGCGGACGCCGTGAGGCGGTCCTCGTGCCGACGAACCGGGCCACACCCTTGGCAGTACTCGCGGCCGGTCCGGGCAGCGTCTTCCGCGCCAGGTTGCTGAGTCGAGATCGCCTCATACCGCCGATCGGCTGCTCCATGTACCTCTCCCCGGTTACGCTCCGCCAGTCGGTTGACGTGCGAGGTGCTCGTCAACCACGGACGCGCCGAGCCACACCCAGAGGCTCGACTCTAAACTGTCCGTGCGAGAACTATCTCGCACGGTTGCGCACTCAGGGGGAGAAGTGGCCGGACCGGCGCTGATCGGCCCGGACGTGGTGGTCGCAGGTGCGGCCCGGTCCGGGACGTCGTTCCTGTCCGCCCTGCTCGCGACCCACCCCCGGATCGACCCCGGCGCGGTGAAGGAGCCCAACTACTTCAGCCGCGAGTACGACCGCGGTCCCGCCTGGTACGACGGCCTGTACTCCGCCCGGCGGCCGGGCGTGCTACGGCTGGACGGCAGCATGTCCTACACGTTCGCGCACTTCCCGGAGGCGATCCCGCGACTCGCGGCCGACGCCGGTCACGCGGTGGTGGTCTATGCCGTCCGTCACCCGATCACCCGGCTCGTCTCCCACTACCAGCTGCATCGTGACTACTTCACCAACGAGCCCGCGCAGACCTTGGGCGAGGCGCTCACGTTCTCCGACGTCTACAGCGGCGCCAGCGACTACGGGCGGTGGTGGCAGTCACTGACCGAGCACATCGCCCCCGAGCGCCTGCTCCTGGTGCCGTTCCCGGCCCTCAAGGACGACGCGCGCGTCGTGGCCGGGCTCGTGTGTCAGGCGGCCGGGATCGATCCCGACCAGCTCGGCGAGCCTGACGACGCGAGCGCGCACCGCAACGCGGTCGTGGCCTACCGCCACCCGCTCGTGCGCGTCGCGCGGCGGTCCGTGCGCCGAGCCGGCCTCTACCCGTGGCTGCGACGTACCGCCGGCAGCGAGCGCGTCCGGCGGCTTCGCTCGGTGCTGACCCGGCCGGTGGCCGCAGAGAACGTGGACGACGCCCTCGCCTCGTGCAGCCCCGACCAGCTCGAGCGGCTGCAACGGTTGTACGACGACGCGAGGCTGGCCGTGCGCCGTGCCCTGGTCGAGCAGGATCGTCGACGCGGGCTGGAGTGGGTAGACGGGTGGGACGAGGAGTGCCCTGAGGCGCGGCTGCCTGGAGTCACTGCATGAGCGGGCGCTCGACCAGGGACCAGCTCACCGATCGGCTCCGCACGGTGTGGCCCGAGCCCATCGAGATCGGCCTGAGCAGAATGCCGCACCGCTCCCAGGACGGCGGCGAGGAGTACTTCGTGCTGCCCACCATGTCCCGACCCGTGCTGCTGGTCCCGGCCGCGAGCCGTGCCGCCGGCGCGCTGGCTCGTTCGGACAACGGCCAGCGTGCGCCGGTTCTCGCCCGCGCGCTCCAGGGCGCCTACGAGCGGGGGATCCTGCGCCGGGTGCCCGGGATCGCACGCGTGGCCGTCCCGGACACCGAGGGCCTCGTGGCCACCGCGCGTCGGCTGGTGCCCGAGGCGGACGCCGTCGTGGTCCGGCTCGGACGGCGCCGGCACGGCCGCGCGGTCGTCCTTCAGGCGCTGGACGCCCACGGTCGCTCCATCGCCTTCGCCAAGTGCTCCCGTGACGGGGGCGTCGACCGGCTCCGGACCGAGCGCGATCGGCTGCACGAGCTGGCCGACCGCCCCGTACCGGGCATCACGCCGCCGCCGGTCCTGGGCTGGGCGGTCGAGAACGGCGCCGCCGTCCTGTGCATCGGTGCGCTGACGCCGGGCGCACCACCGAGCTCGGGCGGCCCCCCGGTGGCGGCGATGCACGCCCTCGCCGTCCGGTCGGGTCCGCGGGTGGAGCAGACCCTGGCCGAGAGCCCGCTCTTCCAGCGACTCTCGCGCGAGGCGGCGGCACTGGCGCAGCTGACGCCGGACGCCACCTGGATCGTGGATCACCTCGACCGCCTCGCGGCTGCTCACGGCGACCTCCTCGTGACGGGAGGGGCGTGGCACGGCGACTGGGTGCCGTGGAACATGGTCCGCGACGGCGAGGACGTGCTGCTCTGGGACTGGGAGCACTACGAGGACGACGTGGTGGTCGGCTTCGACCACCTGCACTACCTCGCCCAGATCCGGCGCCTGCGCGACGGCACCGACGTGGCGGCCGAGGATGCCTGGCTGGCGGACGCCCACCGGGCGCTGGCCACCGAGTGGGCACTGACGGCGCGACAGGCCGAGGCCACCATCGCCTCCTACCTGGCAGCGATCAACCTCCGCTTCCTCACCGACCGGTTCGACGACCCCGCCGGCCCCACGGACCGCCAGGGCTGGGCCCGGCCCCTGGTCGAGCGACTCGCGGGGAAACCTTCATGAGCGCGGCCGGCCTGACCGTGCTCCATGTGAGCGAGGTGACCTGGGGCGGCGTGGTCACGCTGGTCGACCACTTCACCGCGGAGCAGGTGACGGCGGGCCACGACGTCCACCTGCTCGTGCCCGACAGCTACCCGACCGACGTCGACGGCGTGGTCCGGCACTCCTGGCCGGTCCGTCGCGCCCGGCCCGACGGCTACCCACGGGCGATCCGCGAGCTCCGCCGGGTGGTCCGGGAGGTACGACCGGACGTGATCCACCTCCATTCCTTCGTCGCCGGCCAGCTGGGGCGCGCCCCGCTCGCGCTGCGTGGGCTGGACGTGCCGGTCGTCTACCAGGCGCACGCGTGGTCCGACCGGCTCTTCCCTCGGGCTCCGGCCGCGGCAGCCGTCCGGCTCGCCGAGCGGGCAGCGGCTCGACGTACGGACCGCCTGGTGACGAACTGCCAGGCAGAGCTCGATCGTGGCCACGAGATCGGCGTACAGGTGCCCGGCGACGTCCTGAGCGTGGCCGTCGACCTCGATCACCTCCGTCCGCCGACCGACGCGGAACGGCAGGCGGCGAGGAGCACGCTCGGGATCGGCGACGAGTTCGCGGTGCTGGTCCTCGGCCGGATCGCCTGGCAGAAGGGTCAGGACCTGCTCGTCCCGGCCTGGGAAGCCCGTCGGCCCGAGGGGATGGTGCTCTACCTGGTCGGCCCCGGCGACACCGAGCAGCTGCGGACGGCCGCACCGACGACCTGGGACGACTCGATCCGGTTCATGGGCGGTACCCACGACGTGCGGCCGTGGCACTGGGCGGCCGACGCGCTGCTGCTGAGCTCGCGCTACGAGACCGTCGCGCTGGTGGTCGCCGAGGCGATGGCCTGTCAGGTCCCGGTGGTCGCGACCGACGTCGACGGCCCGGCCGAGGTGATGATCGACGGGTCCGAGCCCCCCGCGGGGGCAGTCGTCCCGCTCGACCGCTTCGACCTGCTGGTCGAGGGCGTCGAGCAGCTGCGGGACGACCCCGAGCTGGCCCGGGCCCAGGGTCTCGCAGGGGTCGATCGGGCCAGGGCGCGGTTCGCCCCCGACCTGGTGGCCGCCCGGCTGGAGGCCGCCTACCGGGCGGCGATCTCGGACCGAGGGAGGAACCGAGCATGACCCTGCCCACCTTCTTGGTGGTCGGCGCCGCACGCTGCGGCACGACGGGCCTGGTCGAGGGACTGCGCTCGCACCCGCGGGTCTTCGTCACCGACCCGAAGGAACCTCACTACTTCGCCCTCCACCGGACCGGTGCCGCGTTCACCGCTCCTGGCGACGCCCACACGATCAACCGGGTGGCGGTGACCGACCGCGACGCCTACCTCGCCCTCTACCCCGAGCAGCACGACTACCTGGCACTCGGCGACGCGTCCGTCTCGACCATGTACTACCCGGAGGAGTCGATCCCCGAGATCAAGGCCATGAACCCGGACATGAAGCTCGTGATGATGCTGCGCGAGCCCGTCGCCCGCGCCTGGTCGAGCTACCAGTACATGTGCGCCCGCGGCTTCGAGACAGAGACCGACTTCCTGGCAGCGGTCGCCCTCGAGGACGAGCGCAAGGCTGCCGGCTGGCACCACATCTGGCACTACACGTCGCAGAGCCGGTACGCCGACCAGGTGGCGGCCCTGCTCGACGCGTTCCCCCGCGAGCAGGTCGGCATCTTCTTCTTCGATGACCTCGAGCACGACTACGAGGGCACGCTGGCACGGGTGTTGGCCTTCCTCGACGTGCCGGCGGCGCCCGGTGCGGGCGAAGACATCCCGCGGGTGAACATCTCCGGTCGTCCGCGCTTCGCCGCCGCCCACGCCCTGCTCGGTTGGGCCGTCGGCAACGAGCGGGTCCGTACGTTCGTCAAGGAGCGCACGTCCTACCGGTTCCGGGAGCGGATCCGCCGGACTTTGCTCCGACAGGACGTACTGCCGGCCGACGCCCGAGCCCGGCTCGAGCCGCTGTTCGCCGACGACGTGGCGCGGCTCCGTGCCATGCTCGGCGCCGACGGACCGGACTGGCTGACCTCAGGAGGAACGGCGTGAGGATCCTGCAGCTGCACAACCATCACGCCTCCCTGGGTGGCGCCATGGAGGTGCTGGCGCACGAGGGCGAGATCCTCCGGAGCGCCGGGCACGAGGTGGAGCAGTACACGCTGCCCGCCGCGGAGACGCTCGGCCTGTCCGCGCTGCGGGCTGGTGCCAAGGCCGTGTGGAACCTCGAAGCAGCGCGCGACGTCAGCTCTCAGATCGCCACGTTCCACCCGGACGTCGTCCACGTGCACACGCCCTTCCCCCTGCTGTCCCCGTCGGTGTTCCGCGCCGCCTACTCGGCCGGTGTCCCGGCCGTGACGACGCTGCACTCCTACCGGTACTCCTGCGTCGTCGGCACGTGCGTGCGCGACGGCGCCATCTGCGAGGACTGCGTGGGCTCCCGTCTCAAGCTGCCCGGGATCCGGCACGCGTGCTACCACGACAGCCGACCCGCCACCGTGGCACTGACCCTCGGGCTCGGCGTGCACCGTGCGGCCGGCACCTTCCACAAGGCGGTGACCCGCTACCTCACCCTCACCGACTTCGCGCGTCGGCTGATGGTCCGCGACGGCTACCCCGAGGACCGGATCTTCGTGAAGCCCAACTCGGTGCCGGACCCCGGTGTCGGTGGCCGGCGAGCCGACGGCCCACGTGAGCTCTTCTTCGCGGGCCGCCTGATCCCCATCAAGGGCGTCCTGACCCTCCTGGAGGCGTGGCAGGGGGTCCAGCCCGGCATGAAGCTCGTGATCGCCGGC
>Ga0299913_10004665_pt1 | contig 11547 bp, 14 predicted proteins | sample RVTome_9_FD_201360 | JGI IMG/M metagenome (GOLD analysis project Ga0299913, IMG submission 201360) | Soil microbial communities from uranium-contaminated site in the Upper Colorado River Basin, Wyoming, United States - RVT155D38 (version 2) ... | reverse complement strand
GCAGCCGCAGCTCGCCGATGCCCGCGCGAGGGCCGGAGCCGAGCCACCGGATGTCGTTCCCGATCTTCATCAGGGAAGCGGCGAGGGACGCGAGCGCGCCGCTCGTGTGGACGATCGCGTCGTTGGCTGCGAGTGCCGCGAACAGGTTGGGAGTTTGCACGAACGGCAGGTCGGTGAGCTCGGCGATCTTCGATGCGCACGCAGCACCGAAGCCTTCGGGCGCGTTCAGACCGGTGCCCACGGCGGTCCCGCCGATCGCGAGCTCGTAGAGGTGGGGGAGCGTCTGCTCGATCCGCTCGATGGCGTCGTCGAGCTGCGCGACGTAGCCGGAGAACTCCTGTCCGAGCGTGAGCGGGACGGCGTCCTGCAGGTGCGTCCTGCCGATCTTGACGATGTCCGCCCACGCGGTCGCCTTCGCCTCGAGGGCTTCCCGGAGTGCCCCGACCGCGGGGAGCATTCGCTCGAGGAGCTGCTGCGCCGCCGCGACGTGCATCGCGGTCGGGAACGTGTCGTTGGAGGACTGCGACATGTTGACGTGGTCGTTCGGATGGATCGGGACCTTGGAGCCGATCTCGCCGCCGGCCAGCTCGATCGCTCGGTTGGAGATGACCTCGTTCACGTTCATGTTCGTCTGAGTGCCGGAGCCCGTCTGCCACACGAACAGGGGGAAGTGATCGTCCAGCGTGCCGTCGAGGATCTCGTCCGCGGCGGCCACGATCAGGTCGGCCAGGTTCCTGTCGAGGAGGCCGAGGTCGGCATTCACCATCGCGGCCGCCTTCTTCAGCAGCGCGAGCGCGTGGACGACCTCCATCGGCATCCGATCCGCCGTGGGGTCGCCGATCGAGAAGTGATGCAGTGAGCGCTGCGTCTGGGCGCCCCAGTAGCGGTCGGCCGGGACCTCGATGGGCCCGATCGAGTCGGTCTCCGTGCGGGTCTCGGTCATCGCTCGAGCCATCCTCCCACAGGTTCTCTCGCGATTCGGGGGGCCCTCGACCGGGTACGAGCGCTTGGGAAGAGGAGTAAGGAGGATCCGATGGAGACATGGGTATGGGCCGTGGTGATCGTCGGGATCGTCGCGGCGGCGGCACTGATCTGGTTCCTGGTCCGGCAGGCCAGATCCCGTGAGCTGCAACGCGACTTCGGACCGGAGTACGACCGGACGATGTCTCGGGCCGGCGACCGCGGGCTCGCCGAGTCGGAGCTGCGGGAGCGGCGCGAGCGCGTGAACGCCCTCGACGTTCGGCCCCTCTCGCGATCCGACCACGACCGGTTCGCGACCGAGTGGACGAAGGTGCAGGCGGAGTTCGTGGATGCGCCCGCAGAGGCGGTCTCGGACGCGGACTCGCTCATCCAGCAGGTGATGGCGACGCGTGGCTACCCGGTCGAGGACTTCGACCGTCGGGCCGCCGACGTGTCCGTCGAGCACCCCGAGGTCGCGGAGAACTACCGGTCGGCGCACTCGATCGCGGTGAAGGAGGCTCGCGAGGACGCCGACGGGAACACCGAAGCGCTCCGCAAGGCGATGGTCTACTACCGGTCGTTGTTCGACGAGCTCCTGGTGATCGACGACGGCACGGATCGGCGCAACTAGCGGTTCGCCGGGGTGGGGCGGCGGTGGAGCGCTTCGCCCGCCATCACCGCCCCACCATCACTCGTCGTCGATCCCGTCCGAGAGATCTCCGGGAGCAACCGGAGCAGACTGCGACGCGCGCCGCCGCCAGAGCCAGATCCCGAGGAGGAAGAGGCCCAACGCGACGCCGGCCAGGCCGACGCGCGAGAGGATCCGATCGATCGTTTCCACGTTGTTACCGACGAAGAAGCCGAGCAGCGCAAGGGCGGAGGTCCAAACGACCATCGTCGGGATCGTGTACGCGAGGAACGTCCGGGGCCGGACCCCCGACGCGCCGGCGACGAACGGGACGAACACGGCTGCGCCGGTGATGAATCGGCCCAGGACGATCGTCTTCCCGGCGTTCGCCGCGATCGAGGCCTGGGCCTGATCGAGGCGGGGTTCGAATCGACGGAGGATCGGGGCTCTCCGCAGCAACGAGTTGCCGTAACGGCGACCCAGGAGGTAGCCGGTCGTTGCGCCGAGGATCCCGGAGGTGGCGGCACATGCGATGACGCCGGTCAGCGCGAGCTCTCCACTCTCGGCGTACACCCCCCCGAGCGCGAGGATCACGTCACCCGGCACCAGGACCCCCGTGAACGCCGCCGATTCGAAGAACATCCCCACCGAGACGAGCGCGTAGCCGTACGACTCGAAGAACGGCCGGATCCAATCGATGAGCTCCGTGACCAGGGCGAGGTGCATGGCGAGACCATTACCAGAGATCGCCCCTGCTACTCGGATGGGCTGTATCGGGTTGGACGGGCGTCGTGGCGGGAATGAGAGACGGAGCCGCGAGAGGGAGGGATCGAGTGAGCACCGCCACGACCGTTCCGGAGACCCACCGTCAGGGGGCCGGCGACGCTCACGACCAACTGCGGAAGACCGGGACCGCACACCTCTTCTGGGACGCGGCGATCCGTTTCCGCGTGGTCGACGGGACCTCCTACGCGAGGGCCCTCGGCCACTCCTCCGTGCTCACCTTGATCCCCGCCGTGATCGCCGTGATCGGGCTCGTGACCACGTTCGACATGCCCGGTTTCAAGGGTGTGCTCGAGGATGCGGCGAAGTCATTCGCGCCGGGGCCGGCGGGCGGCATCCTGACCGAAGCGCTCGCCAAGGCCAAGCCGTCGTCCGGCACGACCGCCCTGATCGCGGGACTCATGGGGATGCTGTTCTCCGGGACCGTCGGGATGACGCACCTCGAGCGGGCGGCAGATCGGATCTACGGGGTGGACGAGCATCGAAGCGCCTGGCAGCGATACGCCCTCGCCTTCGCTCTGGCAGCCACGGTCGGCGTGATGCTGATCGCGGGTCTCGCCGTGATCGTCGCCGGCGGGTCGGTCGGCGAGGCAACGAACGGGGCCGCCGCGTCGCACGGCTCCGGTCTCTGGTCGTTCATCCGGTGGCCCGTCGGCGTCGCCCTGGTCACCGTCGCGATGACGATCATCTTCAAGGTGGTACCCAACAGGCGGCAGCCCGGCTTCACGTGGTTGCTGTGGGGTACGGCGGTCGCGGTCGTCGTGTGGGTGCTCGCGACGATCCTGCTGGGTTTCTTCTACGAGCACGCGACCTTGCTCGGCGGCTCGTACGGGCCGCTCCTTGGCATCATCGCCCTCCTCGTCTGGGGCTACGCCACGGGTGTGGCGGTGCTCTTCGGCCTCGCCTGCGCCGCGCAGCTCGAGGCGGAGCGCGCGGGGAAGCGGAAGCCGACGGCAGCAGCGTAGACTCCCCTCTACCTGCAGTGATGCAGGACGGGGCGGTAGCTCAGTTGGTCAGAGCAGCGGACTCATAATCCGTCGGTCGCAGGTTCGAGCCCTGCCCGCCCCACAACGGAAACAACAGGTCAGACGGTGTACGTCTCGCCGTTGGGCCAGTAGTTCGACGTTCATCCCCGTCCAGCTCTCCCAGCCGCGCAGCCAGGTCGTCGAGACTTCTCTATGGGATGGCTGAGTCAAGAGCTGCGCGGAGCTTCGCCGCGAACGTCCGTCACAACGTTGGGACTATGCGATTCGGTGCGTATGCATACGCGAGCCTGCGTTAAGGGTCGGCGTAGCCGAGAGCTCCTTCGGATCCGGGCGAGCCGAATGCCTCCGGTCGGGCGAACGGCCATTTCGCGGTGGGCCTGACGAACCCGATGAGAATTGCACCTCCCGCTTGAGACCCTCGTCCCAGAAGCCGTGGACCTCAGGGGATGGCGGGGCGCTCAAGGCGTTGGGGGTCTCGAAGCGTAGGCCGAGTTCGTGTCCTCCCGTAGCGAAGGCGCTATAGACGCGCGCTATCGCGCGGGCGCTGCCGACGGCGCGACTTTCTTCAAGCTCCGGTCCAAGGGCCTGAAGGACGCGGGACCACTGACCCCATCTCGATGCTCAGCGGCCGACCATGCTGGCTCCGCGCACCTTGGGAAGGAGAACGTCATGGCCACCCGCACGAACGTTGTAGCGGTCAGAAGCCCGATCGAGGCTGGGGAAGTTCCATTCGTCCAACCGGCGTCACGCAGCCTTCACGCCGCTCGGGTCCTGTCGGCGATCCTCGTCGGCCTCCTCGCGGCGGCATCTGCAGCGGGCCTGTTCGCAGACGATCTCTACCTAGACCCTGCTCCCGTTGCGGCGATGTTCCGCGGCTACGACCTGATCGCGCTCATGATGTTCGCTCCGCTGCTGGCGGTGACACTGCTACCGGCGCTGCGACGGTCGGTGCGAGCGCAGTTGCTGTGGACCGGAGGGCTGGCCTACGCCGTCTACCACTCGGCGCTGTACGTCTTCGGGACGAAGTTCAACGACATCTTCCTCGTCCACGTCGCGGTGTTCTCGCTGTCGGTCTTCGCGTTCGGGCTGGCGATCGCGAACCTGGACGTCCCAGGGATAGCCCGCCGGTTCAGCGACCGGACGCCCGCACGGTCGATCGCTGCGATCCTCCTGCTCCTGGCGGCCACGCTGGCGGCGTTCTGGGTCGCTCCTTCGATCCGGTTCGCGATCACGGGAGAGATCCCGGTGGAAAGCTCCGAGCTGATCGTGCCGACGGCGACCACGCACCTGGGGTGGGTCCTCGATCTGTCGTTGTTGGTGCCCGCCTATACGCTGGCGGGCATCCTGTTGTGGCGCCGCGCCCCTTGGGGCTACGTGCTGGCCACGGTGGTGCTCATCGGCGGCCTCGTGCAGCAGGTCGACTACATGGCGGCGCTCGCCTCCCAGGCGCACGCCAACATCCCGGGCGCGAGTGGCTTCGACCCGTTCGAGCCTGTGATCGCAAGCCTCTACCTGATCGGAGCCGGCGTGCTGCTCGCGAGGGTTCGAGGAGATAGCGTCTGATCCGCGGCGGACACCACGCCGCGTTTGAGACGCCCCACTCCGGCCGAGTAACGGTTCCAAATGAGAATGCCCTTGAATCCTCGGCGGATCTCGGTCCGAAACGGGCCCGACGTGGAGCGGGAAGCGCGTGCGATGATGCGGCTCTCGACTCGACGGGAAGGAGATCAGAGCGTGTCCGACATCGTTCCGACCTCCCGACTCACCCACGAGGGCGCGTTGCGCGTCCTTCGAGCCGGGATCGAGAAGGCAGGAGAGATGGGCGTCCCCCAGTGCATCGCCGTCACGGACGCGGCGGGACGCTTGCTGGCGTTCGTGCGGATGGACGGCGCGAAGTTCCTGAGCATCCGCACGTCGATCCGCAAGGCGATGTCGGCAGCGTCTTCGCGCGAGCCGACGGGTGGCGCGGACCTGGAGCACGCGATGAAGCTCGCGTTCACGACGGGCGGCAGGCTGACGAACCTCCTGGCCGGTGTGCCGATCGTGATCGGCGACGAGGTCGTCGGAGCGGTCGGTGTGAGCTCCGGAACAGGAGAGCAAGATCTCGAAGTGGCGTTCGCCGCCATCGCGGCGCTGTCCGACGCGAAGCGATGGTGAACGCCTAGGCCACGAGGGCTGACGAGGATCGCTACGCCATGCTGAAGGCAGCGGCGATCACGTGTGTGAACAGCCCGGGGTCGCTCGGCTCGACACGCAAGGCCGAGATCCGCTCTTCCCTGTCGAAGGTGAAGGTGAGGATCAACGTCATCTCCACGACGTGGTTGGGGCCCATAACGCTGATCTCGTGGCTGGCCGTCATCGAGTGTGCGTCATGGACGAAGGTGAACGACGGATCCGTCGACATGACGAACTGCCTGATCCCCAAGAGGAACTTGCCCACCGACTCATGGCCCTGGTGCTCCCCTGCGAACGGGGAGGAGCCTGGGAGATCGAGCACCACGTCCTCGCGCATCTCGCGTTCCATCGTCGTGAAGTCCCGGGCGGCGAAGGCCGTCGCCAGTCGGGTCACGAGCGTCTCTCGGCGGACATGTGTGAGCGTGCGAAGGGAGTCCATAGCCCTTGTCTCGACGGGTAAGAGCGCGACCTTGAACCAGTGACTCGGAAGGATCTGGCCTGCGGGCCCGGACGCCATCCCTTATAGGTGATCTCGATGTCGCCTGCACGCGTTGAGCGACAGGAACACCGACCCGAACACGAGCGCGAGGAACGCCACGGCGAGCAGCCGCATGTCCTCGGGAGCACCTTCACCCTCGAGGACCAGCCAGGTGAGCGTGCAGGCGAGCAGACCGTTGCCCATCTTCGCCCCGAGCCCGATCGCGCTGCTCCTCGCGCAGATCCGATGTTCGCCACAACCTCCGGAGCGTCGACAGGATGACCGCGGCGAGAACGACACGGGTCCGATGACCCCCGCTCGACCCCACGGCGGAACCGTATTCTCCTCGGGGACCGCGAACGACGTACGCTTCGGGCGTGGAGATCTCGAGAGCTTCGGAAGGATCGTTCGAACGCGGCGATGACGGCAGATTCACGGGCGAGGTCTGGCTACGCTCGACGCTTACCGTCGAAGACGGAACGAACATCGGCGTGGTCCATTTCTCCCCCAACGCCCGGACCCACTGGCACCGTCATCCGGGCGGACAGTTCCTGTACGGGGTGAGTGGGCGGGGCCGCGTGCGTTCGAAGGGTGCCACCGGACAAGTCCTGGAGCCGGGTGACGTGATCCACGTCGGGGCCGGGGAGTGGCACTTCCACGGGGGCACCCCCGACACACCGCTCGTGCACGTGGCGGTCAACGGCGGCGGCGCACCGGACTGGGGCGACGCCGTCACCGACGACGAGTACGGAGAGGGCTTCTGAGCGTGCGCCGGTTGAGCGAGCAGGCGCGGGAGCTCTACGCGCTTCCGCCGGAAGAGTTCATCGCCGCCCGCGACCGCCTGGCCGCCGAGCTGAAGGACGCGGGGAAGGCGGACGAGGCGACCGAGGTCAAGAAGCTGCGCCGTCCGAGCATCGTCGCCTGGGCGGTGAACGCCGCATCGCGTGAGCGGCCCGAGGAAGTGGCGGCGCTGCGCGAGGCCGGTCGGGCCTTGCGGCGGGCGCAGCGGAAGGCGCTCTCGGGCGGAGGCGGCGAGGACCTCCGTCACGCGACCGACGACCGCCGTGCCCTGATCCAGACGCTCGCGGACGAGGGAGTGATGGCGCTCGGGGCGCGAGGCGGAGCGCACCGCGACGCGATCGCCGCGACGTTAGACGCCGCGTCGGTGGACGACGAGCTCGGCGAGCGGCTCCAGTCCGGCACGCTGGAACGCGACGCCAAGCCCACGGCAGGCTTCGGGGCCATCGAGGGATTCGAGGTGCTGCAGGGCGGCGGGTCGGAGGGAGACGACGATATCGTCGAGGAGGATCCGGCCGAGGCGAGGCGGGAGCGGGCGCGCGAAGCCCGGGTGGCCGAGCAGCGGGCCGCCTCCGCGGAACGCGCCGCCGAGAAGGCCCGCAAGCGGGCCGAGGACCTCAAGGAGAAGGCGGCCGCCGCGGTCACCGCCGCGAGAGAGGCCGACTCCGATGCCAAGCGTCTCGCCGACGAGGCGAGGACGGAGCGCAAGCGCGCCGAACGGTCGGCGAAGGCAGCCGAGACCAGCGGCTGAGCGGTCAGTCGGGCGCGCGACGAGCGAGCGCGACCGCCCGCTCCACCACCTCGGCGAGCGGCGGCGGAACGGCGTCCGGGCCGAGCTCGGCGAACCGGCGCCACGCGCGGGCGGGCTTCCGACGGTCCCCGTGGATGCCGGCGACGCCTTCGAAATCGGGCGCGAGCTCCACGCGCTCGTCGCCCGCGACCTCGGCGATCAGCGCGTTGAGCTGCCGCTCGGCATCGCTCGGCGTCATGTCGGGCGGCGCGTCGCGATCGTGGACCGCCACGAACGGCAGCCCGACGGCCTTGCTGATCTTGCCGAACAACGGGATGTTTCCCTTCCCACCGCACTCGACGATCGAGATCCGCTCCCGATCCGGGTCGTGACCGAGCGCTTCGAAGACGAACGGGAGCGCGAGCTTCTCGGTAAGGCCTTCCACGAGCACGGCGGCCCGGGCGAGGAAGAGCTCGCTGCGCGAAGAGTCGAATTCCGAGTACGCGCGGAACTCCTCATCCGCCGGCAGAGGCTCGGGCTGGAGCAGCAAGGTGCCGACCTTCGGGCGGCGCTCCGTGAACACGAGTTCGTCCAGCCGCACGACATTGAGGAACGCCGGTGAGTGGGTGGAGTACAGCACCTGGTTCCCGGCGGAGGCGACGAGCCGCAGGAGCCGGTAGAGGTAGCGCTGGGCCTGCGGCGGGAGGAAGAGCTCGGGCTCTTCCATCAAGACGACGACGCCGGTGACGGCGGCCTCCTGCCAGGACTCGAGTCCGGCCACCAGGCTGTGCGCGGCGACCGTCCCGCCGGCCGAGTCTCGGTCGCGTCCGATCCGGGCGACCGCGTCGCGCATGATCCCCGCGGCCGGATGAGGCGGCGTCTGCGGGCCCGGCGAGGCGAGGAGGTCCCCGTCTCGGAGCCCCGTCGGGAAGAACAGCGCAGGGGGACGAGGCGCACCCTCGGCCGACGATCCGTCGGGCGGCCCGCCGCCGACCGAGATCGACGTGCCGTCGGCGAGCTCCCCGACGATCCGGATCGGCCCCTGCTCGTCGTGGGCGACGTCGGCGGCCGTCAGCGGAGCGGCGCCCGGGTCCAGGAGCGCCCAGATCGCGGTGAGCAGGTTGGACTTGCCGGTGCTCGGCTCGCCCACGATCGCCGAGATCGCGCCCGGGCGGAAGCTCGCGTCCTTCAGCGACCGGAAGCGACGAACGTGGACGTCGATCAGTCCGAACTCAGTCACCGGCGGATGCTAGCGGTCCGAGCGAGTTCTCCCCGCGGCGAGGTTTCCTCGCGAGGTCCTCGGGAATGATGCTGGCGACATCGAGCGTGGCGGGCCACGGGAGGAGACGAGGATGAACGCGATCACACTGCTGGAGGAAGACCACCGGAAGATGAAGAAGCTGCTGTCGGAGCTGGAGTCCACGACCGAGCGCGGCGTGAAGACGCGCGAGGAGCTCTTCGCGACGGTCAAGGACGAGCTGACGGTTCACGAGACGATCGAGGAGGAGATCTTCTACCCGGCGCTGAAAGGGCACCCCAGGACCAAGGAGATCACCCTCGAGGCGTACGAGGAACACCACGTCGTCGACATGGTCATGGCCGAGATCGAGGGAGTCCCCTTCGACGACGAGCGCTGGGGCGCCAAGTTCAAGGTGATGAAGGAGAACATCGAGCACCACATCGAGGAGGAAGAGAAGGAGATGTTCAAGCAGGCTCGTCAGGCCTTCGAGGAGGACGAGCTTGAGGCGCTCGGCGAGCGGATGAAGGCGCGCAAGGATCAGATGACGGCCGCCTGAGAGGCTCGGGGAGTCGCCTCAACCCTCGGGCTCGGGCTTGCGGAACCCGCAGGACGGACATCGGGCCTCGCCCGGCGTGAGGGCGGCACCGCAGTACTCGCAGGCGTCGTCCGGCGCGGCCGGACGACGCATGCGCGTCGAACGGCGGCGGAACCTCGAGACCGCGAGCATGGCGAACACGAGCCCCGCGGCGAGCAACATCTCGTCCCAGCCACCCTGATGTGCGAGCAAGACCGCAAGCTCCGCTCTTACCCGGAGAGGATCAACAGGCCGCTCGCCGTGAAGAGGATCATCACGGCGAGCAGCGCGTACTGCATCCGCACGGCGGCCTCGCGATCGAACATCGCGATCGCGCGATCGTGCGCAAGCACCACGCCGCCCACATGTCCGATGACGATCGCCGCGACCTGCACGTACCAGATCGTGGTCGGAGAGATCAGCGCGAGGTTCATGATCCAGTCGTCCGTTCCGAACAGGTCCCAGGCCAGACCGAACGGATCGGAGAGGCGAACCAGTCCCAGCTGTCCCTCCAGCACCAGGAACGAGAAGTAGTGGGCGACGACGTACGCGAGCATGATCGGGACGAGCGAATGGGCGAAGCGCACCGCCAGCGGATGCCAGTGGCCGCTCACGACGCGAGCGGCGGCGCGCATCGCCATCACGTACGCGAGCGTCACGAGCCCGATCACGGCGAGGAGCCCCGCGGTGAAGGCGACGGTCCGCACGAGACCTCCGAGTCCGGCCGTCCACGCGATCCAGGTATCGCTCCGGGAGAAGCCGTCGAACGTCGTCGAGCCGAGCGCGACGAGGATCACCGCGAGCAGGCCCGGACGAGGCTTGATCTTCGCGAGGCCGGAGAGGACGGGCCGAAGCACGACGCGACCGTTCGGGTCGCGGGTCAGTGGTGCCATCCCCGAGATGAGTCCGAAGTAGACGCCGAACGCTTCCCCGTTCTCGATCCAGACACGGCGGCCGAAGAGTTGCATCCCCGCGATCTGGATCAGCGTGTAGACGACGATCAGGATCCCGAGGTGACCGGGGAGCGATTCGAACGGCTGGACCAGCTCGACCCAGACGAACGCGAAGAGAAGGACCGCTGCCGGCCACTTCCCCCAAGCCGGCGGGTAGGGCCGGGGGGGAGTCTCCCGCTCGTCCTCGTCGAGGCCGACGAGACGGCCGATGGTATCGAACGGCGAGAGCGTGGCCCAGAGGTTGCCGAACAGGGCATGGGCGATCGCGAGGCCGACCCAGAACCACGCGTAGACGACGACCGGCCCGATCGTCCCGGTGTCGCTCACCCGCCGGGCGGAGGCCATCGCCACGACGACGAAGAACACCAGCATCACGATCCGGATCGTCCACTCGAGGCCGCGGTTGGTCAGGATCGATCGGATCCACGACGGCCGGGCGGAAGCGGTCGGGCGTCCCTCGAATCGAGGCTCCGTCCAGAGCGCCGAGAGCGCGACGAAGGAGACGATCAGCGCGGTCGCGGCGCCGAAAACGAAGAGCCACAGCGGGACCGGCAGATCCGTCCGCCCGCTGATCCCCCCATGGGCGAGCGCCGGGGCGGCAGTGACGAGGAGCCAGGTGACGACGACTCCAGCGAGGATCTGCCCTCGGCGGTTCAGGGGACGATCTCCAGCCGGAAGAGGAGTTCGCCAGCAGCTTCGAGCTCGCACTCGAAGACGCCGGCCACCCTCGCCACGAAGTCGATCTTCGCGGGCTGGCCCGGCGCGACGTCGGCGTGGAGGTCGTAGCTGTGGAGATGGACCTCGTCAGCGACGTCCGCATCCACGATGATCCGCACCCGCTCGCCTTGCGCTGCAGTGAACTCGGTGGTACCACGAACCGCGCCATCCCGGAAGGTCACTTCGATGACGGTCCGCTGCGGTGTGGGACTCGGCGTGGGCGAAGGGGAGTCGGAGGCCGAGGGAGTGCCGGACGTCGCGGGGCTCTCGGTGGGTGTCGATGGGGTGGGGGTCGCGCGGTTCTCGGAGGCATCCGGCCGCAGGAGCACGAAGAGCACGACGACGACGATCACCGATCCCGCGATCAGCAGCCACCTGACGGACGATCTCATGCGATCCCCGACCTCCTCCTTCGCTCTTCCGAGGCTACCGCGGCCCGGTCAACGGGCCGGTCATGCGCTCGTGTACGCTTTCCCGAACTTCGAGCAGAGGCGAACTTCGAGCAGAGGATGGATGCGGTTTGGA
>Ga0299913_10004664_pt1 | contig 11548 bp, 10 predicted proteins | sample RVTome_9_FD_201360 | JGI IMG/M metagenome (GOLD analysis project Ga0299913, IMG submission 201360) | Soil microbial communities from uranium-contaminated site in the Upper Colorado River Basin, Wyoming, United States - RVT155D38 (version 2) ... | reverse complement strand
GCCGGCTTGCGGGCAACGAACCGGCGTGATTTAGCGCTTTCCCGAGAGAATCTCTCGAGGAAATTCGGACGCCGAGCATGCAGATGGAGCAGCAGCGTCCGATAGGCATCCTTGAGATTTGCGGCTGTCTTGCGCTCTCCTACGATTTCAACTGTCCAGAGGCCGCGCACGCGAGTCAACTGGGGCGGCATGCTCGGTTGGTCTGGGTCCATGGGATCGGGGCGACTCGCCGGCTTGGCGGGCAGCAGGACCCGCCGGAGGATTTCATTTTCGGTTTCCGAAAATGAGCGGCGATGGCTTTCGATCACTCCGTTCACATCGACATCGATTCCTATCTGTTTGAGCTTGGGCATCACACCCTCCCTTATAATATAAGCGCTTATAAGGAGCGCCCCCATCCTCTGTCAACTGTTAGCCGGCAGGGGCCGTGGCGCCCTGCGAGACTACTCCGTGGGTAGCACTACGGCCCTTCAGTAGGCCGGTCACTCCCCAGCGAGACCATCCTCGACGGCAAGCCGGCGACGCCGTTCCTCGCGCATGGCGACACGGTCCGGATCTGGATGGACGACGCCGACGGCCATTCCATCTTCGGCGCGATCGAGCAGCAGGTGGTGCCGGCCTGAGCCCCGCGGACCGCCTCGCGCCCCGGGGCCGACAGGTGGGCCGAGGCGGGTTCTGAGCAATTTGTTAACCGCCAATCTGCTACTTCCCGCGCTATCTCGGGGAGAACGAGGTGGGTTACTCACGCAAGGTCGGTCCACCGATCGTGTCGGCAGCCGTGGCGACGCTCGTCCTGACGAACTTCGCGACGGTCACGATCGTGCGCGACGACACCCAGTCGGGAGTCGAGCTGTTCGGTACGATCTGGCCGATCGCGCTGACCTCCGCCGTCGCCGTCACCCTCGTCATGTCCTTCCTCTACCGCTCGATCGTCGATCTCGTGCGCGAGCTCGAGGAGCGCGAGGCGGCAGCCCAGCACCTCGCGCTGCACGACCAGCTCACCAGCCTCGCCAACCGCGCGCTGCTCGAGGACCGGCTGTCGCAGGCGCTCACCCGCTATCGCCGCACCGGCGAGCAGGTCGCGCTGCTGATGCTCGACCTCGACCGCTTCAAGCAGGTCAACGACACGCTCGGCCACAATGCCGGCGACAAGCTCGTCCAGGAAGTGGGCGAGCGGCTGCGCTCGCTGGTTCGCGAAACCGACACCGTCGCCCGGATCGGCGGCGACGAGTTCGCCATCGTCCAGATCAGCCCGAAGGGCGAGGCCGACGTGCGCCGCCTGTGCGAGCGCATCATCGAGGTGATCCGCAGGCCGTTCCAGATCGGCGACCGCGAGGCCCGGGTCGGGGTCAGCATCGGCGCCGTCTTCGCCACCAAGGACGTGTGCGAGGCGTCCGAGCTGCTGCGCAAGGCGGACATCACCATGTACCGCGCCAAGGCGGCGGGACGAGATTGCTTCCGCATCTTCACCGAGGCGATGGACGCCGACGTCCAGCGCCGCGACCGGATCGAGAGCAACCTGCGCGCCGAGCTCCGGGACGGCAGCGGGCTGCAGCTTCATTTTCAGCCGGTGATCGGCAGCCGCGGCCAGGTGGTCGGGCTCGAGGGGCTGATTCGCTGGAGCCACCCGACGCTCGGCCAGGTGGCGCCGTCCGAGATGATCCCGATCGCCGAGGAGTGCGGCGTCATCGACGAGGTCGGGCGGCTCGCCTTCCGCGAGGCCTGCCGGATGGCGCGGCGCTGGCCCGAGCTCGCGGTCGCCGTCAACCTCTCGCCGGTCCAATTCCGCTCCGCCGCTTTCCCGGCGACGCTGCGGCGGATCGCGCAGGAGGAAGGCGTGGCGCCGGGCCAGATCGAGCTCGAGATCACCGAGAGCCTGTTCATCGAGCACGGCTCGCTGTGCGGCCATGCGATGCAGGAGCTGCGCCGCGACGGCTTCCGGATCGCGCTCGACGATTTCGGCACCGGCTATTCCTCGCTCTCCTGCCTGCGCCATTTCCCGGTCGACAAGATCAAGCTCGACCGCTCGTTCATCGACATCGCTGCGCGCGACCAGAGCGTCGCCATCATCCGCGCCGCGGTGACGCTCGGCCACGCGATGGACCTCGAGGTCGTGGCCGAGGGCATATCTTGCGCCGAGGAGGAGCAGATTGCGCTCGAGGCCGGCTGCGACTGCCTGCAGGGCCATCTCTACGCGCCGGCCATGCCGCCGGAGCAGATCGAGGCCTTCCTGGCCGCGCGCCGGCCGGTGGACGTCTCCGACGCCGCCTGACGGCGCTCTTCACCGGCGCCGCGGGCGATCGCCGCTGTTCCTTGGCCGCCTCAGGTCTCGGTTGCTGGTTTCCCGAAGGGATCTTGCCAAAGCGGAACCGCCGTCACCGCAGCCAGTCGCCGAACGGCGAGACGAGCGGGACATGCCAGGACGTCATTGCCGCCCAGAACAGCAGCCCGCCGGCGAGCGCGAACCCGCCCGGCACCGCGTCGCGCCAACGCAGCCGGCCCCGCAGCAGCGCCGCGAACGGCACGAAGGAAGTGCGCGCCAGCCAGTCGCGCCACGCCGCGCCGAAGGCGTGAGCCTTCCTGCGGTCCTGGCCGAGCGAGCCGAGGAGCGCCAGCACCAACATGCCGGAGGCGACGATCAGGTTGCGGGGGCTGCCCGAGATCGAGATGTGGACCAGCGCCCACAGGATGAAGCTCCAGTTCATTGGGTGGCGGGTGATCGCGAACACCCCGCGCGGCGCCGGCAGCGCCGGCGGCGGCGCGCCCGGATGCGGCAGCGCCGGGTTGCGGACCAGCGAGCCGGCGAGCAGGATGCTGGCGAGGAGCATGATCGCCGAGGCGAACGGCCACCACCACAGCGGCGCCACCCAGGCCGGACCGGGATCGGCGGTGGCGCGCCAGGCGAGGACCATCCAGGCCAAGGTCGCCAGCGCGACCAGCGAATAGAGGCCGAGAAAGCCGCGCTCGCCGAGCCGCCCGGCGAGCGGCACCCTGAGCGGGTGCGACAGCAGCAAATGGGTGCCGACGAAGGCGGCGGTCGCCAGCGCCAGGCCGACGACGGGCGTCACCGCGGCGTGGGGGGACAGTTACTTTCCGTCCGCCGGCGCCCAGCGTTCGAGCGTGCGAGGGTGAAAGTAACTGTCCCCACCGTCAGCGGTCGTAGGCGTGCGGGAGCGCGCCTTCCTGCGGGCGGCGATAGCGCTCGCGCAGCCGCGTCTGTCGGTTGTCGAGGCTCTGGCGGACGCCGTCGATCCATACCGCCTCGACGCCGGTCGCGAGCTCGAGCGGGTCGCCGTCCCAGATCACGACGTCGCCGCGCCGCCCCGGGCGCAGCGAGCCGATCTCGCCGCCGAGCCCGAGCGCCTCGGCCGGGCGCGAGCTGATGGCGGCGAAAGCCTCGCTCCAGCTGAGGCCGGTGTGGCCGGGGACGCGGCCGATGGCGACGAGGTTGCCGGCATATTGGGTCGACACCCTGATCTGGCGGGCCTCGTCGTCGTTGATCATGCCGATGCCGACGCGGACGCCGGCGGCGCGCATCCGGCCGATGTTCGACTGGGTGGCGGCGAGCTGCTCGAAGCTTTCCGGCAGGTCCTCGAGCGCGTTGGCGATCACCGGCACGCCGGCGGCCGCGATCCGCTCGGCGACACGCCAGCCTTCGGAAGCACCGACCAGCACCAGCCGCAGCCGCGGAAATTCCTGCCGCAGCGCCAGCGCCTGCAGGATGTCGCTCGCCCGCTCGACATGGACCAGCAGGATCTGCCGCCCCTGCACCACCGGAACCAGCGCGGCGGCGTCGAAGCGGGTCAGCAGCACGTCCTCGGGGCGCTGGTTGCGCGGTTCGAACATGCGGAAGTCCGGCATGTCCTCGAGCTGCGGCACGTCGGCCTGCGGAAGCCGTTCGCCGCTGCGTCCGCCGCTGATCGGGAATTGCAGCTGCCCGGCCTCGCGCAACGCGTTGCGGAGCAAGGCGTGGGCCGAGGCGCGGGTGCCGCCGGCGTCGCGCGAGCCCCTTTCGCCGAGCTCGATGAACTGGAAGGCGCGGGCGCGCGTGATCGGCTCCATGTCGCCGCCGAGGTCGATGATCGCTCCCTGGCCTGCGAAGATGCTGCGCGCGGTAACCGGCGCGACGATGGCGCGGGTGACGCCGGCGGCGCGGTTGATCGCGATCGCCGACGATTGCGGGTTGATGGCGGGAGCGATGTCGAGCGCGGCGCTGAACGGCGACGCCTGCGCCTGGGTGTCGTTGGTCGCCGAGACGGCGTCGACCTCGATCAGGCCGATCCGCGAGAAGCCGGCGACGATTCCGGGCGTCACCCACTTGCCGGTGGCATCGACGATGGTCGCGCCGGCAGGCACGGCGACGCCGGCGCCGGCGGCGACGACGCGGCCGTCGCGGATGACGACGGTGCCGCCGTCGACCGGCTCGGAGCCGTCGCCGACGACGACGCGGCCGCCGGTGATCGCCACCGTCTGCGCCGCGGCGGGCGCTGCGAGCAATAGGCCAAGCGCGGCTAAGATTCCTCCCCGGTACGGGGAGGGGGACCGGCCGCGCAGCGGACGGTGGAGGGGGCCCAGCGCCGAAGCGGCGAAGAGGCGGGCCCCCTCCACCATGCTGCGCATGGTCCCCCTCCCCGTACCGGGGAGGAACTGGGCGACCCCCCTCATTTCACGTCTCCCTCGCCGGGCTGGCCGAGCTCGAAGTCGGAAACCGGCCGGCGCCGCGGATCATTCATGTCGTAGAGCAGGGCGCCGTCGATCCAGACTTGCTGCGGGCGGGTATAGACGCTGAACGGATCGCCGTTCCACAGCACGACGTCGGCGCGCTTGCCCACGCGCAGCGAACCCGTCTCCTCGTCGATGCCGAGCGCGCGCGCCGGGTTGAGGCTCAGCCAGCGCCAGGCGACCGCGTCGGAAATGTCGATGCCCATCCGCCGCCCGTCGGCGAGCGCCTTGGCGGCCTCCTGGTTGAGCCGCTGGATGCCGTTGGCGTCGTCGGAATGGACGATCGCGCAGGCGCCGGCATTGTGGACCAGCGGGATGTTCTCGTTGACCGCGTCATAGGCTTCCATCTTGAAGCCCCACCAGTCGGCCCACATCGACGCGCAGGCGCCGTTGTCGCGCAGCAAGTCGGCGATCTTGTAGGCCTCGACCGCGTGGTGGAAGCTCGAGATGCGGAACCCGAACTCGCGCGCCATGTCGAGCATGATCGCCATCTCGTCGGCGCGGTAGCAATGGTTGTGGACGAGGATGTCGCCGTCCAGCACCTCGACCAGCGTGTCGAGCGCGAGGTCGCGGGCGGTGTTGCGGTCGCGCGCGCGCCGGTCGCGATACTCGACCGCCCGCTGCCAGGTCTGCCGCATCAGCGCGACATTGCCCATCCGCGTCTGCGGCATCTGGTTGCGGCCCCCGTAGACGCGCTTGGGATTCTCGCCGCACGCCATCTTGAGGCCGCGCGGCGCGCCGGGAAAGCGCATCTGCTGGACGGTGCGCGCCGGCACGTTGCGCAAGGTGACGCCGCGGCCGCCGAACAGATTGGCCGAGCCGGGCAGGATCTGGAGCGTGGTGACGCCGCCGTTGGCGAGCGCTCGCGAGAAGCCCGGGTCCTGCGGCCACACGCTGTGCTCGGCCCACACTTCGGGGCGGACCGGCCCGGTCACCTCGTTGCCGTCGCTGTGCGCCTCGACGCCCGGGCTCGGATAGTCGCCGAGATGGCTGTGGGTGTCGATGACGCCCGGAGTCACCCAGCGGCCGGCGCCGTCGATTCGGACCGCCCCTGCCGGGACCGGCGTGTCGGGACCGCCGATCGCCTGAATGCGCCCCTCGGCGAGGACGATCGTGCCGTTGTCGATCCGGCCGCCCTCGCCGTCGAAGATGGTGGCGCCGGTGATCGCGGTCGGCACCGACGGATAGGGGCGGTAGGTGGACGGGTAGGGGTCGTCCGGCGCGGCCCTGGCCGCGGCCGGCGAGCCCGATGCCGAGCCCGCCTCGCCTCCCGGTTCGGCGCAGGCGACGACGAGCGCGGCGGCCGCGGCCGCCGCGACCAGCGCTGGCTTCATCAGATCTCTTCCCTCCCGGGCTTGGTCTCGCGCTCGGGGTGCATGCCCGGCGCCTGGCTTTCCGCCAGCTCCTTGTAGCCGGCCAGCTCCTCGTCCTTGAGCGTGTCGAGGTGCATCAGCTTCTTCACCAGCGGCGAGATCAGGATCACGGCGACACCCACGCCGACGGCAATCCAGCCGACCGTGGTGTAGACGTCGAGCACGATCTCCTTGGCGCCGGCCGCCGCGGGATCAAGCTCCTCGGCGCCCGTCGCCGCCGCGATCAGCCCGGCGACGAAGTTGCCGGTCGCGGAGGCGAAGAACCAGGTGCCCATGATGATCGAGGCCATGTGCGCCGGCGCCAGCCGGTTCATCGCCGAGAGGCCCACCGGTGACAGGCACAGCTCGCCGGTGGTGTGGAGGAGGTAGATGAGGAAGATGAAGATGACCGGGGTCGCCGTCTCCAGCCCGACCGCATAGGCGCCCGCGACCAGCACCAGGAAGCCGGCGCCGAGCTGGATCATGCCGAGCCCGAACTTGGCCGGGGTCGAGGGCTCCAGCCCGCGGCGTCCGAGCCAGGTCCACAGCCAGGCGAAGAGCGGCGCGAGCAGGATGATGTAGATCGGGTTGATCGACTGGAAGATCGCGGCCGGTACGCCGCCGATAGCGACATGGCGGTCGGTGAAGAGGTTCAATGACGATCCCGCCTGCTCGAACAGGGCCCAGAACAGGATCGACCCGAAGATGAGGAACAAGGCGGCGAAGATACGGTCGCGATCCTCGCCGACGACGGTCATCACCTGCTGCGCCATCACGCCCAGCAGGCCGAGGGCGCCGACGATGGCGGCGATCTGGTAGAGCGCGATCTCGGCGCCGAACAGCGGCACCGGCCGCTCGGTCAGCGCGAGCAGCCCGGGCGTGACGCCGAGATTGCCGAGCGCCTCGAAAAAGAAGGCGAGGAACATGACAACGCCGACGGCGACGGTGAGCACGCGGGCGAAGCTGCTGATCGCCCAGCGGCCGCCGTTGAGAACGAACATCGTGTAGTAGATGACGGACACCACCAGCGCGACGCCGAACAGCGCCAGCAGCCAGCCGACCAGCGACTGGTACTGGATCAGCACCCAGATGCCGGCGACGGCGGCGAAGCCGATGAGGTACATCAGCCACTCGAACTTGATCGGACCGACGAACGAGTTGAGCCGCGCCGGATCGCGCGATTCGCCGCGACCGAGCAGCAGCGGCTTGAAGATGATGAACACGATCAGGCCGAGCAGCATGCCGACGCCAGCGGCGCCGAAGCCGTAGGACCAGCCGTAGGTCTGGCCCAGATATCCGGCGATGATCGTGCCGATCGCGGCGCCGGCGTTGATGCCCATGTAGAAGATCGTGTAGGCGCCGTCGCGGCGCACGTCGGTGCGCGGGTAGAGCTGGCCGACGATGACCGAGATGTTGGCCTTGAGGAAGCCCGAGCCGACGATGATGAAGGACAGCGCCAGCCAGAAGACGTTGATCGCCGGATCGGCCTGCTTGACGGCGGCGTCGGTTATTCCCTGCATCCCTTCGAACGCCATCAGGAAGTGGCCGAAGGTGAGCAGCACAGCGCCGAACAGCACTGCCTTGCGCTGGCCGAGATAGCGGTCGGCGAGATAGCCGCCGAGCACCGGCGTGATGTAGACCAGCGCTGTATAGGCGCCGTAGATGATCGAGCTTCGCTCGTCCGAGAACAGCCAGTGCTGCGTCAGATAGAAAATGAGCAGCGCCCGCATGCCGTAATAGGAGAATCGCTCCCACATTTCGGCGAAGAACAGGACGTAGAGCCCCTTCGGGTGCCCGGCGAATTCGGGCTTCCGCGTCGTCACGATCAGCGCGCCGCCGGCGAGGAGGATGACGAGAACGACGAGCGCGCCAAGTACGATGATGTCTTCGATCGCCACAGCCAGGCCTCCCTGCGCAGTTAACCGACCGCTCGGACGGCCGGTCGGAGAGGGCGCAGACTAGCGTCGGAATCCCGCTTGTGAAGCGGGATTGTTGCGGCCCCGCCATGCTGCTAGCCCGCGCGCCATGCTGAATGACCGCTCCTCCGCGCTGGCGTTGCTGCGCACGCGTCGCTCGGCGCGGCCGCGTGACCTGGTGGAGCCCGGCCCGGATGCCGGCGAGCTTCGGCGGATGCTCGCGGTCGCGATGCGCACGCCCGACCATGGCAAGCTTCACCCCTGGCGCTTCGTGCACGTGGCGCGCCGCCGCCGCGACGCCTTCGCGGCGCTGCTGCGGCGCGCCTACCGCGCCGAGAACCCGCAGCCGGGGCGGCTCGAGCTCGAGGCCAACGAGCGCTTCGCCCGCCAGGCGCCGGAGCTCGTCGTCGCGCTGTCGAGCCCGACGCCGGCGCACAAGATCCCGGTCTGGGAGCAACAGCTTTCGTGCGGCGCCGCCTGCATGAACCTGCTCCACGCCACCCACGCCATGGGCTTCGCCGCGGGCTGGGTGACCGGATGGGCGGCCTATAACGACGAGGTGCTCGCAGCCTTCGGCGCGCCGCCCGAGCGGATCGCCGGCTTCGTCTTCATCGGCACCGCCGGCGTCGATCCCGAGGAGCGGATGCGTCCGGAATATGGCGAGGTGGTCAGCGAATGGGCCCCGGCGACGGCGGCGGAGCCCGATTTGGCTTGACCTCGCTGGTGTATTAGTACAGCATGACGCCATGAACGAAGAGCGGCCCGTCTACCTGCGCCTGCGCGACCGAATCGCGGCGATGATCCTCGACGGCCGCGTCGGCGAGGGCGATCCGCTGCCGTCGGTGCGCAGCCTCGCGGCCGATTTTGGCGCCAACCCGCTCACCGTCGCCAAGGCCTATCAGACCTTCCAGGAGGAGGGGCTGGTGGTGGTGAAGCGCGGCGTCGGCATGTTCGTCGCGGTGGGCGCGGCCGAGCGGCTGCGCAGCGCCGAGCGCAAGGAATTTCTCGACCGCCGCTGGCCGGAGATCGCGGCGCACATGCGCCGGCTCGGCCTCGACGTCGAGCAGTTGGTCGAGCGGGCGCTCGCCTGACGATTTCCCGACGGTCACAATCGACACACAAAATCGAAGCGCGCGGCATCGGACGGACACCGGGCGGCGCGATAGGAGCGGCGACCGCCGGCGCGGGGCCGCCCTTGCCCCCCCGACTGCCCCCGCCGGCGGCGACCCTCGCAACCGCGAGCCAGGACCGGGACACGAGACCATGACCCCGCTGCGCGCCTTCCTCTTCTCCTTCACTGCCGGCCTGTCGCTGCTGTTCAGCGGCCAGGCGCTGTTCAACGTCGTCTTCCCCGAGCCGCCGCTGCACGCGCCCGCGCCGGTCGCCTGACCGCTTGATTTCGCGCCGGCGCTGCCGCACCATGCATCCGGTCAAGCGGAGACGCGGATGAGGACCTTCCCACTCCTGCCGATCCTGATCGCCGGCGCCGCGCTCGCGGCTCCGGCGGCTGTGCTCGGCTTCGCCAACCCGCCGCCCGGCAAGTCGGGGCCGCCGGTCGTCCCCTACGCCTGCGACAGCGGCCGCGAGGCGAGCGCGGTCTACGAGAGCGGCAGCGACTATCGCCACGCCAAGGCGCGCATCACGCTCGACGGGCGGACGCTGGAGCTGCGCGCGGCGCCGACGCTCTATGGGGTGCGCTATCGCGGCGCGGCGGAGGAAGGCGGGCCGGCGCTGGCCTGGACGCTGCGCGGCGAACAGGCCTGGCTCACCGAGTCGCCCGACGAAGACGGCTATGCCGGCGAGGAGCGCGAGCTCGCCCGCTGCGTGCGCGTGCGCGGCGCCGTGCCTTATGCCGCCGCGGCTGACGGCCACGACGACGATCATTGAGGCCGCCACTGTGGCGCAATTGCCGCACCGGCGCGCCCGTTCAGCGCCAGGACATTGACTCGCCGTTAAAATCCCGCCTGAGGACGATTATGTAGGCGGCGCGCCGGCCGCGAGGGTCGGCGGCAGCGGGTCGGGCGGAATCTTCATGGCGAATGGCAGACGCAGGCTGGCGAGCGGCGCTCTCGGCGCGGTGCTGCTGGGTACTGCTTTCGCCGCGCCGGCGCAGGAGAGCGGCGGCAACCAGAGCGTCATCGGCCCGCCGCAGCTCAAGGATTTCAGCCTCGAGCCGCGCGAGCGGATCGTCACCCAGCCGGCGCCGCAGCCGCAACGACAAGCCCCGGCGACGCCGCCCGCGCAGGCCGCTTCCGAGCCCGGCGCCGAGACTGGCCCGCGCGCGACGCCGCCGCCCGCGTCGGTGACGCGTCAGGTCGAGGCTCCCGCCGCCACGACTCCGACCGGACCGGCGGCCGCGACCGACGCCGATGCTCCGCCGCCGAGCCAGTCGGTGGCGGAGAGCGGCGCGTCGGCGATCCCGCCCGTCCTTGCCGAGCCGAGTCCGTCCGAGCCCGCCGGCGCGCCGGTCGGGAAAGGGTCGTCGTTCTGGTATTATGCGCTGCCGGCGGCGGCGCTCATTCTGTTGGGCGGCTTGCTGTATCGCCGCCGCCGCGCCGCTTTCGCCGCGGCGCCGGCCGTCGAGCAAGCGCCCGCCGCCGCGGCCGCGCCGCCGCCCAAGCCGCGCCCCGACCCGGTGCCGCGCCCGTGGCTCGAACTGTCGCTGAAGGCCGAGCGCGCGGCGTTCACCCCGACCGAGGCGGAAGTGCTGTTCGAGCTGGAGATCGCCAACAAAGGGGGCAGCGCGGCGCGCAACCTGCGCATCGACGTCAAGATGTTCAACGCCGGCGTCGAACAGGACAAGGAGATCGGCGCCTTCTTCAAGACCGCCGGCCGCGAGAGCACCAAGCTCAACCTGCCCGGCGTCGAGGCCGGCGTGACCGGCGTGCTGCAGGGCCGGGTGACGATGCCGGTCGACCAGATGAAGGCGATGCGGCTCGACGAACGGCTGCTGTTCATCCCGGTGCTGGCGGTCAATGCGCTCTACGACTGGGGCGACGGGCGGACCGGCCAGACCTCCAAATCCTACGTCGTCGGCCGCGAGCTGCAGGAGGCGAGCGACAAGATGGGCGCCTTCCGTGTCGACCAGGGCCCGCGCGTCTGGCGCACCGTCGGACAGCGCCCGCACAATCTCGCCAAGCGAGTTTGACGCGCCGCTAGCGCATCAGGAAGTTTCTGATCCATGCCCCGACCCGCGCATTGTCGTTGGGCCGGGCGAGCGACGCGATCGCTGCGTCCGGATCGGGCAGCCGGTCGCGGCGGGTAGCGATCAGCGCCCGGGCGAAATCGGGTTCGAACTCGGGGTGGAACTGCAAGGAGGCGGCCGGCCGGTCGCGCCAGGCCAGCCCGGCAACGGGCGTGAACGGCGATGAGACGAGCAGGTCAGTGTTCGGCGGCTGCAGCACGACCTGGTCCTGGTGCGATGCGGGCACGGAGACGACGGAGGCGCCTTCGTCCATCCACGGCGTCCGCCGCACGACCGCATAATCCTGCAGGCCCACGCCCCAGCCATTGTCCGATTTCTCGACACCGCCGCCGAGCGCCGCGGCCATCGCCTGG
>Ga0299913_10004663_pt1 | contig 11548 bp, 10 predicted proteins | sample RVTome_9_FD_201360 | JGI IMG/M metagenome (GOLD analysis project Ga0299913, IMG submission 201360) | Soil microbial communities from uranium-contaminated site in the Upper Colorado River Basin, Wyoming, United States - RVT155D38 (version 2) ... | reverse complement strand
CGGCGATCGCGAGATCGAGGCGCGCACGGCCGCGCCACGCAGCAGGGCAGGGGAGCAGCAGCCGGCCATAGGCTGGGACGAGCTCGCCCAGCGCCTGGCGCAGGAAGCCGCCGCGAAACGGCCCGACTGAGGCGGGTCGACCCGTGAGCGATTAGCATCCGTCCGCGCGACGAGCACACGAAGCGCGTTGCGCCTTGCGCGTGGCGCACGAATACGGGTCAATTCACGGCTGGTGATCACACCACGTGCGCGACGCGCACGAAGATGGGTGGGTTTTGCCGATCTGGCGGCCGGCGTGGCCGAATCCTGTGAACTTCGTGCGCCCCGCGCAAGGGCTGTGCCGACGGCAACGACGTGGCCGAGAAGTCACCTGGCGTGGTGTAGCATCCCGCGGTTGGCTCGACCCACCCACGTCACCAGGTTGGCCGGCGCGCTGAGCGCGCTCGTGTTTCTCGTCGCCTGTGCGACGATCCCGGACCCTGCGGCGTCCCCCACTGCTCCGGCTGACCCGGGCGCCAGCGTGCAGGCCACCCCAACGGCGCAGCCAACGCCGCCACCGAGTTCCACGGCGCCACCCACCACTGCGCCAACTGCCTCGACGGGCGCCTCTCCCAGCGCGCCGCCGACCCCGATTCCGTCGATCGTGCCCGGATCGGCATACGAACAGCTCTACGCCCATATCCCACTCGCGATGCGTGCCGACTGTAACGAGGTGACTTCGTTCGATGGCGGATTCATCGTCGGCATCCAGTGCATCAACATCCCGTCCGTCGACGGCTACATCGGCTACTCGCAGTTCGACAGCGTCGCAAGCATGAACGCGTCGTACCAGTCGGACGTCGGCTTCTTTGCGCCCGACGCGCAGGGGACCTCGTGCCAGACAGGGCCGTCCGAGGTCGCCTACACCATCGGTGGCACACCGTCAGGGCGGCTGGTGTGTGCCGACTACGAGGAGGGCCTGATCGCCTTCTGGACGCACGAGGGTTACGCCATCAACTCGACCCTGGTCCTATTCGAGGGGACCTATCCCGACCTGTACGGCATATGGCTGGTCGCCGGGCCGGATCCAGCCGAATCGCCGATCACGTCGCCGACCTCGTCACAGCAGACGGTCACGTGGAGCACCACGGCGTCCGACCACGGCGGCGCCGTCGGACAGCGCTTCGTCTATTCGTGCCCCGCAGGCGGCTCCGCGGCGACCATCTGGGGCACCGACGTGTACACGGATGACTCGTCGGTATGCACAGCCGCTGCCCACGCGGGGCTGATCACGCTCGCTTCGGGCGGGCAGGTGACGATCGAGATGCGGCCCGGGCAGGAGGCATATCCGGCCACTGAGCGTAACGGCGTCACGAGCTCGCCGTGGGGCAGCTGGGACTCGAGCTTCGTCTTCGTCGCGCCGTAGTCGCGATCACCTAGCATTTCAAACCAGGAGGGAATCGATCGTGTCCAAGTCGCTCTTCGTCCTCATCGCGGCGCTGATGATGGCCGGCTGTGTCTCCGTTGCGACACCGACCGCGGGGTCGCCGACGTCGTCACCCACGCTCGGCATCACGACGATGGCGCCCGAGACGGCCGCGCCGACTGCCAGCGCAGCGGCGACGCCGACCCAGGCCGCCACGCTGCCACCGACCGAGGTGCCGACCGAAGCGCCATCACCGACCGCGGTAGCAACCGAATCGGCCGGGCCAACCACGCCCCAGCCGTCGGGCGGCTTTGACTTCGACCCACGCGACCTGCTCCAGCACGAGACCTTCAGCGACCCGGCGAGCGGCTGGGGCGTGGGCGAGGTGACCGGCAGTGACGGCGGCCGAATCGGTGAGATCTCGTACACCGACGACGCGCTGCAGTTCGACGTCGATGGCGATAGCGGCTGGATGTGGACGCGGCGCGCGACAGGTGCGACGAACGGGACGATGCGCCTGGCCGGGCAGTTCGTGGCCAGCACGGAAGGCGCGTTCGGGCTTCTGTGCGCATCGGGTACGGACTTCCTGGTCGGTGGCATCGTCACCACCGACGGCGGCTGGTCCCTGATCAACATCGGCGCCGAGGGCGTCGAGGAGCTGGCCGGTGAGGCCGATGCGGGCCTGGATGTGCCCGTCGGCGAGTCGCAGCTGCTGGCCATCGAATGCGCCGGCACGGCAACGGGCAGCATGCGCATGCAGCTTTGGCTGGAAGGCACAGGTCCGGTCGGCATCTATGAATCGGACGAGGGCCCGGCCAACTTCGACCGCGCCGCGGTCTATGCCGAGGCTGCCGCAGACGGCTTCTCGGCGCGGGTGGAGGAGATGCTGGTGTTCGGCGTGGCGGATGCCGAGGGAGAGATGAACCTGGGCGGCTTCGAGCTCCTTTCGCACGTGCCGGCCGACTGGCGGTCGGACTGCTACCAGAGCCCTGTGCCGCCCATCTACGGCGGCATGGCAACGGTCAACCTGGCCTGCTTCATTGGCGAGCCGGGCGCCGACGGTGCCGATGTCGTCGAGTACGCGCGGTATCCCGACAAGGAGTCGATGGATGCGGCCTACCAGGACCGGATCGATCAATTCGGCACCGGCGACGGCGTGCCCAGCTGCCGCGATGGCTCGGGCGAGCGCGCCTACAGCATTGGCGACGTCGAAACGGGCCGGCTGGCGTGCGTCAGCCAATTCAGGGGAATCCGCTTCGACTGGACCGACGATCGGCTCAACATCCTTTCATCGCTGGTCGACTTTGAAGGCAGCTTCGGCGCCACGTACACCGACTGGCAGGAAGGCGGACCGAACCTCTAGGGCCGCCCTCCGGGGCGCCCAACGGCACGCTCAAGTCGTTGCCCGGTTTTCGGGCTGCGTGCTATAGTCCCGCGGGCCGCGGAGTGCGCGGCAAGGCATTGTCGTGCGCACCGGGGAGCCGCCATTGAGAGACGTCGAATGAGGGATCTGGCCTGAGCAAAGAGCTGCGAGTCAACGAGATGATCCGCGTCCCGCAGGTGCGGGTGGTGGACGAAGAGGGTAACCAGATGGGCGTGATGTCCACACTGGACGCCCTCCGGCTCGCGCAGGAACGGGGCTACGATCTGGTCGAGGTCGCGCCGATGGCCGCTCCGCCGGTCACCCGGCTTCTCGATTACGGGCAATTCAAGTACGAGCAGGCCCGGCGCGAGAAGGAAGCCCGCCGCCACCAGCGCTCGGTTGATTTCAAAGAGATAAGGCTGAAGGTCAAGATCGGCCGCGGTGACTTCGACACCAAGGTCCGGCGCGCGATCCAGTTCCTGGAAGAGGGCGACCGGGTCAAGGTCACGGTCCAGTTCCGCGGTCGCGAGGTGAGCCACGCCTACCTGGGACGAGACCTCCTGATTCGTTTCTCGGAGCAGATAGGCGAGAATGGCGCAGTCGAGCGACAGCCGCTGCTCGAGGGTAAGCAGATGTCGCTGGTGATCACCTCGAACCACAAACCCAAGGCGCAGCGGCGCGAAGAGGAAGCCAACGGAACCGCTCCGGAAACCGAGCAACCGGTGCCCGAGAAGAGCGAGGAACAGGACAAGTCGGCTGCGCCGGCGCGGCCCGCAGCGGCCGCCGCGGGCGCCGCCAAGTCGGCAGGAGCTTAGAGACACGATGCCCAAGATGAAGAGCCACAAGGGCGCCCAGAAGCGCTTCGGCGTCAGCGGCGGCGGCAAGGTCATGCGTGTCAAGGCGTGGCGTGGCCACCACCTCGACATCAAATCGTCGCGCCGCACGCGCCGCTACGCCGGCAAGGCCGTCGTTGACGGCACCAACGAGGCGCAGGTGCGGCAGATGCTGCCGTACCTGGGCAAGTAGCAGATGGCCCGAGTCAAGCGTGGAGTAACCGCCCACAAGCGCCACAAGCGGCTGCTCAAGGCAGCCGAGGGGCGGCGCGGCACACGCTCGAAGCTGATCAAGCCGGCGCGCGAGGCTCTGCTCCACGCGATGGCCTACTCGTTCGTCGGCCGCAAGCAGCGCAAGCGCCAGCTGCGCGCGCTGTGGATCGTCCGCCTCAACGCCGCCGCGCGCCAAAACGGCCTGACCTACGCCAAGCTGATCAGCGGCCTCAAGCAGGCCGGCGTCGGGCTCGATCGCAAGATACTGGCCGACATCGCGGTCCGCGATGCGGCCACGTTCGCCAGCATCGCCGAGGTCGCGCGGTCCCGGTAGCCGCGCTGGCTCGCCGTGGACCTGGAGTCATTCTCCGCTCAGCTCGCTGACCTGCGCGCACGCGCGCTGGCCGCAGTCGCGCGCGCCGACGACCCACCCGAGCTCGAGCAGGTTGAGAGCACCTACCTGGGCCGTAAGGGCGAGCTGCGCACGCTGCTGGGCGGCATCGGTCAACTTCCGGCAGCCGACCGACCCAAGGTCGGGGCGCTGGCCAACCCAATCCGTGAAGAGCTCGAGTCGACCATTGCGGCGCGCCGGGAGCGGCTCGACGACATTGCGCTCGACGTCCGACTGGCGCGCGAGAAGGCCGACGTCACCCTGCCCGGTCGGGCCCTCCCGCGCGGCTCGGTCCACCCGCTGACAGAGACGCGGCGCGAGATCGCGCGGGTCTTTGGCCAGTTCGGCTTCGTGGCCTACGAATCGCCCGAGGTGGAGACGGACGCGCTGAACTTCCAGGCGCTCAACATCCCCGCCGATCATCCGGCGCGTGACCTGTGGGACACGCTCTACGTTGCCGGCACGGACCTCCACTTCGCGCTGCGCACGCACACCTCGCCCGGTCAGATCAGGATCATGCGTGAGATGCAGCCGCCCATCAGGGCGCTGCTGCCGGGCCGCTGCTTTCGCTATGAGGCGGTCGACGCCAGTCACGGCTTCGAGTTCTTCCAGGTCGAGGGGCTGATGGTCGACGAGGGCACCACCATGGCTCACCTGCGCGGCCTGCTGGACGAGTTCGCCCACGCCCTTTTCGGCGCTCAGACCGGAACCAGATTTCGGCCTGGCTACTACCCCTTCACGGAGCCGTCGGTGGCGTTCGACATCAGCTGCACGATCTGTGGAGGCGTCGGCTGCCCGGCCTGCAAGAGGACCGGCTGGTTGACGATCCTGGGTGCGGGCATGGTTCATCCCGTCGTGCTCGAGAACGGCGGGCTCGACCCAGAGCGCTACCAGGGGTTTGCGTTCGGCATGGGCATCGATCGGATCGCGATGCTGCGCCACGGCATCGCCGATATCCGCGCCCTCTTCGACAACGACCTGCGCTTCCTGGAGAGCTTCTAGTGCAGGCGACGGTCGGCAGCCCTCAGTTGCGGGATGCCGGGCTGTGTCGCGCGCAGCCGGGCTGCCAGGCCCCCGGCGAAGGGGCCTATTGATGCGCGTGCCCATCTCCTGGCTGCGTGACTACGTCGACTTCGACATGCCTGTCGAGCGCCTGGCCGAGAGGCTGACGCTGCTCGGCCTGGAGGTCCAGTCCATCGAGCGCATCGGTAGCGATTGGAACTCCGTCGTCGTGGGCGAGCTGCTCGAGGTCGCGCCGCATCCCGCGGCCGAGCGCCTGTCGCTGACCAGGGTGCGCGTATCCGGCGCCGACGAGCCGCTGTCGATCGTGTGCGGCGCGAGCAACATCAAGGCCGGCCAGCTGGTGCCGGTCGCCCTGCCCGGCGCGGTCCTGCCCGGCGGCCGGCGGATTGGCGTCTCGACCATCCAGGGAGCCGAGAGTCGCGGCATGCTCTGCTCGGGCGCCGAGCTTGGCCTGACCGACGATGCCGACGGCATCCTGATCCTGCGCGGCAGCGAATCGGACGACGGGCTGCCCGGCCTGTCACTGGGCCGTCCACTCGGCGAGGTCGTCGCTGAAACGGTGCTCGACATCGACGTCAAGCCGAACCGCGGCGACGCGCTGTCGCTGATCGGCCTGGCGCGCGAGGTCGCGGCACTCACAGGCGGCCAGGTCCGCTGGCCGGACATCGAGGTGCCCGAGTCGGGCGATGAGACCAGCGACCATGTCTGGGTCGAGGTTGCCGACAAGCGCCTGTGCCCGCGCTTCGTGGCCCGCTACGCGGATGCGCTGACCATCGGCCCCTCGCCGGTGAGCATCCAGCTGCGCCTGTCCGCGGCGGGCATGCGCCCGATCTTGAACGCGGTCGACGCGAGTAACTACGTGATGGTCGAGCTGGGCAAGCCGATCCACGTGTTCGACGTGGCGGCCGTCGCGGGCGGCGTGATCGTCGTCCGCCCGGCGCGCGACGGAGAAACGCTCGAGACACTCGACCACGTCGAGCGCCGACTGACTTCGGACACACTGGTCATAGCGGATTCGGGCGGCCCCATTGGCATCGCGGGCGTGATGGGCGGTGCGGGCAGCGAGGTCAATGCGGCGACGACGGCGGTGATCATCGAGTCGGCCGTCTTTGACCCGGTCTCGATCCGCCGCACGGCCCAGCGCTACTCGCTGCGCAGCGAGGCCAGCGCACGCTTCGAGAAGGGCCAGGAGTCGCGCCTGGCGCGCGTCGGCGCCGATCGCACGGCGCAGCTGCTGGCCAGGTGGGCCGGGGCGCGCGTGGCGCTCGGCGCGGTCGACACGAACCCTGTTGATGATGAGCCACGGCGGGTGGGCTTCCGGCCGGCGCGCGTGAGTCGGTTGCTGGGCGAGCAGATCGATGCGCACGCAATGACCGAGGCCCTCGCGCGCGCCGGCATCCGGATCGACCCCGGCGCCGAGGCCGAGACGCTGACCGCGGTTGTCCCGCCGCATCGGCGCGACATGGACATCGAGGCCGACGTGATCGAGGAGATTGCCCGGCTGCGCGGCTACGAGAACCTGCCACCACGCCTGCCCGACACGCCTATGCCCCGCTACCGGCCCGACCCGCTGCGTTTCGGCGACGCGCTGCGTGACGTGCTCTCCGGCCGCGGCCTGGCCGAGGTCATCACCAATGCCCTGATCGCGCCGCACGACCACGTCCGGCTGGGCATTGTCGAGGGCGACGAGGCCACCATACGGGTCTCCAACCCGATCAGCGCCGACCACTCCGAGCTGCGCCGCTCGCTGTTGCCGGGCCTGGTCATGGTTTTGTCGCGCAACGAGCGCCAACGGCTGTCGGACGTGGCCATCTTCGAGATAGGCGCCGTGCACTTGTGGCGTGCAGGGGAGCCTTCCCAGGCAGAGCAGCTGGGCGTCCTGATGGCCGGCTCTTGGCGGGCACAGTCGTGGGCCGAACCTGCGCGAGCAGCGAGCCTGGGCGACCTCAAGGGCGTCCTGGCGGCCGTAGCCAGCCGCCTCAACATCGGCCGGCTCGAGTTCGGCCGCACCGACGCCCTCTTGGGCGTCGAGCACCCGGGACGGATCGCCACCGTCACTGTCGACTCCGACGGCCAGATCGTCGAGCTGGGCCGCGTGGGCGAGATCGACCCGCGTTTCCTGGGCGCGTACGAGGTGCGCGCCGAACAGGTGGCGTTTGCGCTGCTCGAGATGACTCTGCTTTCCCGGCTGGCGCACGCGGTGACCGCGTCGCACCGGCTGGCGACACTGCCCATAGTCGAACGCGACGTGGCTGTCGTCGTGCAGCGCGAGACGCCTGCGGCCCACGTGGAGAGCTTGATCCGATCGAATAGCGGTCCGTTCCTGTCAAGCCTTGTCCTGTTCGACCGGTATCAGGGCCCTCCGCTCGAGGCGAACGAGGTCAGTCTGGCCTATCGTCTTCGCTACCAGGCGACCGATACGCCGCTGACCGAAGCGACCATCGACCAATCGGTCGAAGCCGTGACCGGCGCCCTGGCACGAGAAGTCGGGGGACGAGTTCGCAGTGGTGATTGACGTACTCCTCGTCGCGCTGCTCGTCGGCGCCTTCCTGCTGGGCATCTTTCGGGGCGCGTTGCGCCAGCTCGTGGCCCTTGGCGCCTGGCTGGTCACCTTCCTTCTGTCGGCGCACGTACGCCCGCAGATCGCAGACTGGCTCGAGGGCCAGTTTGCGACGCTCAGCCGACCGTACGTCGAGATGGTCGTCTTCGTGATCGCCTTTGTCCTTCTCTTTGGGTTGGCCCTCGCGATCATCCAGATCGGCGGCCGGGACATCACGCTCATCAGCCGGCCGGTGGTCGACGACCTGTTGGGCGGCGCGGTCATGCTCGTCGTCGCGATCCTGGCCGTGTCTTCCTTCGTGATCGCGCTCGATAGCTTCTACGCCACGCAGCCGATTGGCGAGGTTGGCTTGAGTGCGCTTGACGAGCTCAACTCGTCTTTCCAACGGTCGGCGATCATCGGCACCCTGCGCGATTCGCTGGTACCTGGGCTTCACGCGCTCCTTGATCCTCTGCTGCCGGCAGATGTCCGCGCCGCCGGCTGAGCGGCAACCGCTTACGCGCGCGAAGTTCGCCCGGCCGACCGATGAGCTGGCGCGATCACTCCTCGGGATCTGGCTGCTGCGAGAGACAGATGACGGCCTGTGCGGGGGGCCGATAGTCGAGACCGAGGCGTACGGCGGCCCGGAGGACCGGGCGAGCCACGCCCGCGCCGGCCGCACGAGGCGCACTGAGCCCATGTACGGGCCTGTCGGTCATGCGTACGTCTACCTCGTCTATGGCATGCACGAGTGCCTGAACGTCGTCGGCTATGACGGCGCCGATGCCCGTGCCGGTGCCGGTGCGGTGTTGATCCGCGCCATCGAGCCGCGCGTCGGGATCGAGCACATGCGCTCCCGGCGCGGCCGACCACGTGACCGCGACACGCGGCTGTGTGCCGGCCCGGCGCGGTTGTGCCAGGCACTTGGAGTGGATCGCTCATTCGACGGCCATGACCTGACCGCGGGCGCCGGGCTCTGGCTTGAGCAGGTGCCGTCGTCCGTGCAGGGACTGGAGATCGCCAGTGGGGCGCGGGTCGGGGTCGCCTATGCGGGCGACGGCTGGGCCACCCGGCCGTGGCGCTACTGGCTGGCCGGCCATCCGAGCGTATCGCGGCCGTGACCGACGAGCGCAGCCAGCAGATCCTCGAGTTCCCGCTCATCCGCGAGCGCCTGGCGGCACAGACCGCATTCACACCCTCGCGCCGCCTGGCCGAGTCACTGACGCCGTCGTCCGAGCCGCTCGTCGTGAAGCGGCTGCTCGACGAGACCGACGAGGGGCGCGATCTGCTGGCCCGGCGGCCCGACCTGGGTGTCGGCGGCGCGCGCGACATCGGTCCGCTCAGCCTGCGCGCCCGACGCGGCGGCCGCCTGGCCGGCACGGACCTGCTCGAGATCCTCGACACGTTGGTCACCGCCGGCCGTCTCTCAGACGCATTGCGCGACGAGCGGCCGCCCTTGCTGCACGAGCTGGGCCGCTCGATCAAGCCGCTGCCCGCGTTGCGTAACCGGCTCGAGCAGAGCATCGATCCAGCCGGTGAGCTGCTCGATTCGGCCTCGCCCGCGCTCGGCGGCCTGCGCCGTGCGGTGCGGTTGGCCTACGAGCGACTGCGCGGCCGGTTGGAGACGATCGTCCACAACAGCGATATCTCGGCCGCTCTGCAGGAGCCGATCGTCACGCTGCGCAACGGCCGTTACGTGGTGCCCGTCCGAGCCGACGCGCGCGGGCGGGTGAAGGGCATCGTGCACGATCAGTCGGGCAGCGGCCAGACGCTGTTCATCGAGCCACTCGTCGTGGTCGAGCTGGGCAACACCTGGCGTGAGGCGCAGCTCACGGCGCAAGCGGAGGAAGAGCGCATCCTCGATGAGCTATCCGGCCTCGTCGCCGGCCAGGCGGATGCACTTGACGAGACGCTTGCAGCCCTGGCGACGTTCGACTTCTGGCTGGCGCGCGCCCGGCTGGCCGGCGAGATGGACGCTGTCCGTGCCGGGGCCACCGAGCGCGACGAGATCGAACTGCTCTCGGCGCGTCACCCGGGCCTGACCGGGCGAGTGGTGCCAATCGACATTCGCCTGGGCGGCGAGTTCCGGGCGCTGGTGATCACAGGGCCGAACACCGGCGGCAAGACCGTCGCCCTGCGCACGATCGGGCTGCTGGCCTTGATGCACCAATCGGGGCTCCACGTGCCCGCCGCGCCGGGCAGCCGCCTGCCCGTGCTGCGCGACGTGTTCGCCGACATCGGCGACGAGCAGTCGATCGCCCAGTCGCTGTCGACGTTCTCGGGCCACATGCGCTCGATCGTGCGCATCGTCGGCGCGGCGGGCACGGGCTGCCTGGTGCTGCTCGACGAGCTGGGTGCGGGCACTGATCCGACCGAGGGCTCGGCGCTCGCGCAGGCGCTGCTCGACCACTTCATCGCCGCCGGCGCGCTGGTCGCGGCGACGACCCACTATGCCGAGCTCAAGACCTACGCCCACAACGTCGCGCAGGCCGAGAACGCCTCGGTCGAGTTCGACATCGAGACGCTTTCTCCCACCTACCGCCTGCGCATCGGCCTGCCCGGCACGTCGCAGGCGTTCGCCATCGCGTCTCGTCTCGGGTTGCCCGAAGCGCTGGTCGACGATGCCCGGTCGCGCCTCGGCCGCGCAGTCGAGGAGTTCGAGCGCACGTTGGCCTCCATCAAGGAGGCGCAGCTGACCGCCGAAGAGGCGCTCGCCCGGGCGGCCGAGGCGGAGGAACGTGCCCGCGCCGCGCGCCGCGAGGCAGAGGAGGAGCGGCGCAGTGCGCGGCGCGAGCGCGAGTCCGCGCGTGCAGATGCGCGCGCCGAAGCGCAGCGCGCTTTGGCCCAGGTCCAAGCTGAGATAAGCGCCGCGCGCGACCTGCTCGCGCGCCAGTCTTTGACCGAGGCGAAGCTGGACGAGTCCGTGGCCAGGTTGGCGGACGAGATCCGGACGCTCGGCGGTGAGGAGGCTGCCCCCGCGCTCCAGGAGCCCGAGGCGCCACAGATCGAAGTCGGTGCCACCGTGCGTTCACGCGATGGCTGGCAGGGCACCGTCGCCGAGCTGGACGCCGACAACGCGACCGCGATGCTCGCTGCCGGTGCGATGCGCGTCAGGGTCCCACTCGACGAGCTCGAGGTCGTGGTCGCGGTTCCAAAGGAGCTGCCCCACGAGACGATCCGGCCGCAGGCGCACCGCGTCATCCCGACCAGCCTTGACCTCCGTGGCGCGCGCGTGGAGGAGGCGCTCGAGGAGCTCGACAGCTACATCGACGCTGCGTCGGTCGCGAGTGCCGGCCGCGTGACCGTCATCCACGGCCATGGCTCGGGCGCGCTGCGCGACGCGCTGCGCGCCCAGCTCCGCGCGCATCCGCTCGTCAAGTCGTGGCGCCCCGGCGAGCGCGGCGAAGGCGGCGACGGTGCAACCATCGTCGAGCTCTGAGCCGTCCAGCTCCTGTCCGCTGAGCGCCGCTAGGTTGGGCCGGCCGTCGGGTCGGGCGGTGGAAGAGTGGGCGGGTCGGTCGGTGGAAGAGTGGGCGCGTCCGTGGGTGGAAGAGTGGGCGCGTCGGTCGGTGGAAGCGTGGGCGCATCCGTGGGCGGTTCAGTCGGTTCCGCGGTCGGCTCGATCGACGGCTCGATGCTCGGCTCGACGCTGGGCGACACGTCGACCGACGGGGACGGTGAGGGCGCGCTGGTACACGACTCGGTCGGCGCGAAGGGGGCTCCCCAGCTTCGCCCGTAGGGCGTGTAGCCGCGGTTGAAGATGTAGCTCGTGCGCGTGCGG
>Ga0299913_10004662_pt1 | contig 11549 bp, 10 predicted proteins | sample RVTome_9_FD_201360 | JGI IMG/M metagenome (GOLD analysis project Ga0299913, IMG submission 201360) | Soil microbial communities from uranium-contaminated site in the Upper Colorado River Basin, Wyoming, United States - RVT155D38 (version 2) ... | reverse complement strand
TTGAGCAGCCTAAAGAGTGTATTCATATCCTGGAAGTGGGCATTAAAATCGGACTATTCTTGCTGTTTATATCCATCGATATTGTCGCAAACCCGGAGGCAAAGCTATGAAGCAAGACGAAACCGAATCGTTGAGCATACCTGCCGCTTCCGAGCACTATGCTACTTCGAAAGCGGAAGAAGTTGATATGCCGACTACCGGTAGCAAGGTCTATGTGATCGATAAGTGGCTTTTAGGCCGGATGTTGGAGGCTGCTGGCAATCCGCCCCTGCGCGTCGTTCTATGGGATGGGCAGGAGGTAACCACGTCCCAATCAACCCCTGTGGCCCGGGTCTTTATTCTCGATAGAGGTGGCCTGCTAAAATTAGTTATCAATCCGGATCTCTATTTTGGAGAACTGTATAGTGCCGGACGTATCCAGGTGGAAGGCGACTTAGTGGATGTTATGGAGACCATCGATCAGGCGCTGCCCGATTTTAGGCATAGAAGCCTATGGACCAAGCTGATTGCCCGGCTTTACTTGCTCCGTCGCAATACCATAAGCCGGGCACGGGACAACATCTATCACCACTACGATATCAGCAATGATTTTTACCGGCTCTGGCTCGATTCGCAGATGGTCTATACCTGCGCCTATTTTCCCCGCCCAACCTTAAGCTTGGAAGAGGCGCAAATTGCCAAGATGGATCATGTGTGTCGCAAGTTGCGCCTTAGGCCCGGTGAAGAGGTGGTGGAGGCTGGTTGTGGCTGGGGATCCTTGGCTTTGCATATGGCCAGACACTATGGCGTCAAGGTAAAGGCCTATAATATCTCCAAGGAGCAACTTGCCTATGCTCGGGAGCGGGCCGGCAGGGAAGGCTTGGATGATCGAGTGGAATATATCGAGGGAGATTACCGGGAGATTAAGGGGAATTTCGACGCCTTTGTGTCGGTGGGCATGTTGGAGCATGTGGGGCCACACCATTACCGGCAGCTTGGGGAAGTTATCGACCACTGTTTAAAGGAAAAAGGCCGCGGCCTCATTCATTCTATTGGCAGGAACCGGCCGGCTCCTATGAATACTTGGATCGAGAAATACATCTTTCCCGGCGGCTATCCCCCTAGCCTGAGCGAGATGATGAACATATTCGAGCCTTGGAACTTCTCGATATTGGATGTGGAAAACTTGCGACTGCATTATGCCATGACCCTTAGGCACTGGCTCGAGCGCTATGAGGCCGCTGCCGATCACGTTGTCGATATGTTTGACCCGGCATTCGTTCGCGCCTGGCGGCTCTATCTGGCGGGATCCATTGCGACTTTCGCCACCGGCGAAGGTCAATTGTTTCAAATATTGTTTACCCGCTTCAATAATAATGAAATTCCCTGGAACCGGGAATATATCTACACTTATAGGTGATGCCTTGGAAACCTGGGACACGGTGATTGTCGGTGGAGGACCTGCGGGATCTAGCTGCGCTTGGCAACTTAGGCGCAAAGGCGTGGATTGTATGGTGCTGGATCGCCAGGAATTTCCTCGTACCAAGCTATGCGCTGGTTGGATCACCCCAGAGGTGGTAAGAGACCTGGAATTGGATAGCAGAGAATATCCTCAGGGTCTCCTATCCTTCGATGGCATCTATATCCATATCCGTAGCTTGGGCTTTAAGTTCAAGACGATCCAACATTCCATCCGGCGCTATGAATTCGACGACTGGCTCCTCAAGCGAACCGGCGCTCCCGTCTATACTCATTATGTAAGAAATATTCGCCGGGAAAATGGCTATTACATTATTGACGATCAGTACCGTTGCAAGTATCTAATAGGCGCTGGCGGTACTAAGTGTCCGGTTTATCGAACCTTTTTCAAAGATGCCAATCCCCGGGCCAAAGATTTGCAAGCGGTGACCCTGGAGCAGGAATTTCCCTATCAATGGCATGAACCCAACTGCCATCTGTGGTTTTTTGATAAGGGCTTGCCGGGCTATTCCTGGTATGTGCCTAAGGAAAATGGGTATTTGAATGTTGGTGTCGGCGGGATGGCGCATAAACTGAAGCTGCGCGATGATGACATCAAGCATCATTGGGGGCACTTTACGCAAGCGCTAAGCCGGGATTCCTTCGTCGAGGCGGGGTATGCCTTCAGTCCGGGCGGATATAGCTATTATCTTCGAGGGGGCGTGGATGTTGGACAAATCGATAATGCCTTTATCGTGGGCGACGCCGCGGGTTTGGCGACCCGGGACCTGTGCGAAGGCATCGGCCCTGCTGTGAAGAGTGGGCTGCTGGCGGCGGATGCTATAGTCGATAACCGTAAGAACTACTCGCTGGTCAACATCGAACGTTACAGCGTTACGAACGGCCTAATGAAGAAGCTCCTTGAATATATGTTTATCAAGCGTAAGGAGAAGGCCAGGCAGGGCAAGGGAGCGACGATGAATTGACCGGATAAGCAGCGATGCAAACAGCACCATTAGGAAAGGGATGCGGTTAGCCCGTTGCTATGTAAAAGATTTTATCACGATCGAGGTTTATACATAACGATGAAAGTCGGCTGCTATTTATTATGATTTCATGTAGTACTCACCAAATAGCTGTGCTATTTACTTAAATTAAAGAGATAATTGTTATCTTCCTGAAGGGTGGATGCCATTGATGCCGCCTTATTGGGAAGGCCGAAACAAGAAGGGGTGTAAATTTGGACGTTGATGCCATCCGGAAATCCTATCGACGCTACGCTCGGAGTTATGATTTCTATTTTGGTGCGGTGTTTCAGCCGGGCCGAAAGGCAGTCATTGATAGAATGAACTGTCAGTCGGGGGATCGTATTCTGGAGGTGGGCGTTGGCACCGGTCTGTCTTTGCCCTTATATCCGCCGGACGTAGATATTACCGGGATCGATTTATCCTCCGATATGCTAGAGCAGGCCCAGGCTCGTAAGGAGCGCGATGGTCTGGATCGAGTGGAGTTATGCGAAATGGATGCCGAGGACATGGCGTTTAAAGATAATAGCTTTGACAAGGTAGTGGCGATGTATGTGGCATCCGTGGTACCTCATCCGGAGTATCTTTTGGAAGAAATGCATCGGGTCTGTAAGCCCGGTGGCGAGCTTTTCATTGTTAACCACTTCCATAGTTCCAATCCTATTATTGGTCGATTTGAAAAGTTGCTTGCGCCACTATCTAGGTTGGTAGGATTTAGACCGGATTTCTCACTCGATATCTTTATTCGTGAAACCGGTCTGGATGTCATCGACAGTAGCCGAGTAAATTTCCTTGGTTATTGGACATTACTGCGGGCACGCAATAATAAGCAGACTCTCTCTGAGGACATGGTCGAATTCGTGTCGATGCAGGCCGCCGCTTCACGATAGAAGGACTTAGGCGATTTCCGACGCCAGGGGAGGGAGATAAGAAGGGAGCCTCTTTTTCGGAAATCGCCTTATAAGGGTTTGATCATTGTGCCGGTTTTTCGGTCGTTACCTGTTCCCAAACCTGCTCCAGATCCGCCATGGCCTGCTCAAAAGCGGCCTTGGTTTGCTCCCACGTTTGGCTACTAGCGCCCAACAGGGCATGCCATTGCGTCTGTGCTGCTCTCCACGCATTATTAAGCTGTTCCCCGGTCTCCTCCTCGACTTCCGATGCCGCGCGTTCGATCCTGGCCTGATAACCTGCAATCCTGCGTTCCCAATCCTCCATTATCAAACTCATTTTTTCAATGAACCTAGCCTTCTCCAGCGGCTCCTGATCTGGTCTCGATTCCAGCGTGTCGCTCGCCTTAGGGGAGTCTTTCTCAGCCTTGACTTCCGCCCTTGCATCGGGGTATGCCGCGCCAAGCAGATAAACCGGCGCTAGTACAGCAAGCATCTTAGCAATACGTTTCATTGAGCCTCCTAGGATTGAAACCAGCAGCAATAGCTGCTTCTAATTATATTTTCTTAGGGTGGTTTGTGGTCCTGATGTGGGTAGATGGAAGTAATAGCGGGTTAGGGCCTCTAAGGCAAGCGCGGCAACCTTGTCAATGGATTCGGCCAGGCAGTGCGCTGTAACGAGGTCACCGGTTCGACAGGTATGGTCTAGGCGGCGAGCATATTCCTGTAGATGCTTGGCGCCCAGGGTGCCGGCACTGCTTTTTAGGATATGGGCCTCCCGCTGCAGGCGTTGCCAATCACCCCCTGCCCGGGCTGCGGCGATGTCCCTTAGCCGGGTGGTGGTTTCGTCGATAAATAAGTTGATAACTCGCCGCAATAGAACTGGATTGGTATCGGCCTCCAACCGGCGTAGGATTTGCGGGTCTAATTCCTCATCAAGGGTGGCAGTGGTGGGATTGCCCTTTACCAGCAGGATACACTGCGGTGCGGTTTTGCCGCTGGCCAGGGTGTCCGCCATGTCGTCTGTGTCATCCATTGTCAGTCTCTCTTTATCCATTGGCTTTAGCTCTAGGCGGTTTGCGTTGATCTTCGATATAAATATAGAGTCTCCTATCTAAACAGAAAGAACTGGAGAATTGAACCCCTAATATTGTCAAAAGCGGCGCTAGGAGCCTATAGCGCAACTATAATCTTAAACTTTCCAGGAGTTTCCTATGGCAGCCCCCTTATCTGATCAACAGGTCCAGACGTTGCGGCAACAACTGCTGGATGATTATGCGCAACTTCGTGAAACTGTTCATGAGGAATTATTGCGCTGTTCCACGGATGAGCGCTTTATCGAGCTTGCCGGCAGGGTTCATGATCCAGGCGAAGAGTCCATTGCCGATCTACTGGCAGACCTGGATCTGGAGATAGTGCGCAAGCATACCGCCCAGCTACAGGCTATCGAGGCCGCCTTGCAGTCTATTGACTTGGGTACTTATGGCCGTTGCATCGAATGCGATACGGCAATCGAGTATGAGCGCCTGCGGGTCTATCCGACGGCAAGGCGCTGTTTTGATTGTCAACAACGGTACGAGCGTAACTATCGGGGTGGTAGTACGCCTACCTTATAGTGGTACCCCCGTTCCGCTATCCTTAAGAGGAAATCGTTTATGACCTTTTCCATCGTTGCATTCGATCCAGAAACCGGCGATCTAGGCGTTGCCGCGCAGTCCAAGTTTCCCAATGTCGGGGCGGTCATTCCTTTCGCCCGTGCTGAGGTAGGGGCGGTAGCGACCCAGTCCTTTAGCAATACCGCCTATGCCACCCGTGGTTTCGCCTTGTTGGAGAATGGTGCCACGCCTCAACAGGCGGTCGATATTCTGACCGGCAACGATGCCGATCGGGACTATCGACAAATGGGCATCGTTGATGCCCAGGGACGTGCCGCTACTTTCACCGGCGCTCAGTGCTTCGACTGGTGTGGCGGTCTGACGGGCGAGAATTTTGCGGTGCAGGGCAATGTTCTTACCGGAGAGGCAGTCATTACGGCCATGGCCAGGGCCTTCCAGGCGACCTCGAGACCTTTGGCCGAGCGCCTGATGGCAGTCCTGAAGGCTGGTCAGGCCGCTGGCGGCGATCGCCGTGGCCAGCAATCTGCCGCCCTGCTGGTGGTGCGTAAGAACGGCGGCTACGGGGCCAATAACGATCGCTACGTGGATATCTCGGTCTGCGACCATCCCACGCCTATCGAGGAACTGGAACGTATCTATGCGCTTTATCGGCTGACATTTTTCCGTAGCCTACCGGAAAACCTGGTCCCTGTTGATACGGCGATCGCCAACGAATTGCAGCAGATCCTGCACGCCCGTGGCTTCTATAAAGGCGCCGTCACCGGCGTCTTCGATACCGCCACCCAAAGGGCGCTGCGAAATTTTATGGGCTGGGAAAACTACGACGAACGCATTCGCGACGACGATTTGATCGACCTGGAGGTGCTGGAGGATATGCGCCGCAAGCATGCGGCCTGGCTACAGCAACATGCTCAGGCTCGCTAAGACGAGTAAGGGCGGGCGGAAGGCGAACTAGGAAGCTTAAAGGGGAGGCCGCCTTTTAGGAGCGGCCCTTGTCAAGGAAAGTCAATCTGCTTTAAGCGCATCTGTAGCCAAGGTATCCGGGCTGGCGTGCCGGACGTCCCTGCCCTTGACCAAATAGATCACATACTCGGCGATGTTCTTGGAATGATCGCCAATGCGCTCCAGCGCCTTAATGATAAACAAGATATCGATGGAGTGGGTGATGGTGCGGGGATCTTCCATCATATAGGTGATAAGGCGGCGCAGCGAGGATCTAAACTCCCTATCCAGCTCTTCATCGCCCTGCGCGGTCTTCACCGCCTTTTCGATATCCATCCGTGCCAGGGCATCCAGACTGTCATGGAGCATGGCCGAGGCCAATTTCCCCATGGTGAACACATCCCGTAGCATTCGGGTATTCGAAATCGGGTTGTCACTATCGTAGAGATGGACCGCCATCCGGGCAATCTTCTCCGCTTCATCGCCAATGCGTTCCAGGTCGGTGACAGTTTTAGACAAGGATATGATCATCCTTAGGTCGCTGCCTACCGGTTGGCGTCGGGCGAGTAAACGGACGCTCTTTTCATCGGCCTTGATATCCATACCGTTGACCATGTGATCGCGGGCGATCACTTCCCGGGCGGTGTCCAGGTCTTCATCATCCAAGGCCTTTACCGCCTGATTGATCTGATCTTCCACCAAGCCCCCCATCTCCAATACCAGCTTACGCAATTCCGCTAACTCCTCGTCGAATTGCTTAAGGGTATGTCCTTCTTTACTGGCTATAACCATACCTAAAACTCCTTATCGTTTAACCGAACCGACCGGTGATGTAGTTTTCTGTTTGTTCTTTTGCAGGGTTGGTGAAAATGGTCTCCGTGGCATCGAACTCGACCATTTCACCCAAATACATAAACGCCGTATAGTCCGATACCCGGGCCGCCTGCTGCATATTGTGGGTGACGATTACGATCGTGTAGTTCTCCTTGAGTTCAGAAATCAACTCTTCGATTTTGGCAGTGGAAATGGGGTCCAGGGCGGATGCCGGTTCGTCCAGCAAGATCACCTCCGGCTCAATGGCGATCGCCCGGGCAATCACCAGGCGCTGCTGCTGACCGCCGGATAGCCCAAAGGCATTTTCCTTAAGGCGATCCTTTACCTCATCCCAGAGGGCCGCCTTGCGAAGCGAGCTTTCCACCACCTGGTCCAGTGCGCGCCGATCCCTAACGCCTTGCAGACGCAAGCCATAGGCGACGTTTTCATAAACCGATTTGGGGAAGGGGTTGGGTTTTTGGAACACCATACCGACCCGCCGGCGCAGCTCGGCGACGTCCACCGATTTGGCATAGATATCCTCGCCGTCGAGCAGGATTTTACCCTCGATGCGGCAGATATCCACCAAGTCGTTCATACGATTGAAGCAGCGTAACAGGGTGGACTTGCCACAGCCGCTGGGACCAATAAAGGCAGTGACCCGGTGCTGAGGGATCTTCATCGAGATGTCCTTGAGCGCCAGGGTGCTGCCGTAGTATAGCCGCAGGTCTTCGGTCTCGATACAGGTCTGCTCTTTGTTCAGTTTAAGCTGGTTGGTGCTCAAGGCTTCTTTATCGAAATAAGATTTTTGGTCAAGGCCATGAGTGGAAACTGTAGTTTCGTTCATAAATCAGGATTCCGTGCTGCCTAGCGAGTTCATGTCGGGGCGTTGGCATTGCTAGGATGACTAGTCGCCTTCACTGCGGTATTTCTCACGCAAATGGTTGCGGATCACGATCGCCGTGAAGTTAAGCACCAGAATGATGATAACCAGGGTCAGTGCGGTGGCGTAAACTAGGGGGCGTGCCGCCTCGACATTGGGGCTCTGAAAGCCTACATCATAGATGTGAAAGCCCAGGTGCATAAACTTGCGCTCCAAATGGAGAAAGGGAAAGTTGCTGTCCACGGGCAGGTTTGGCGCCAGTTTTACCACACCCACCAACATCAGGGGGGCCACCTCGCCGGCGGCCCGGGCGACCGCCAGAATCAGCCCGGTCATCATAGCTGGCGAGGCCAGGGGGATGACCACCCGCCACAAGGTCTCTGCCTTGGTCGCCCCTACCGCCAGACTGCCTTCGCGGATACTCCTGGGGATACGGGACAGACCTTCTTCCGTAGAGACGATCACGACCGGCAGAGTCAACAGGGCGAGCGTCAGGGACGCCCAGAGGATGCCTGGGGTACCAAAGGTAGGGGCAGGCAGTTTCTCCGGATAAAACAGTTGATCGAGGTTACCGCCTAAAAAATACACGAAGAAGCCGAGGCCGAATACGCCAAAGACGATGGACGGCACGCCGGCGAGGTTATTGACCGAGATGCGGATAAGCCGCACCAGCGTTCCTTGTTTGGCGTATTCACGTAGGTAGATGGCCGCCAGGATCCCAAAGGGGGTAACGATGATGGACATCAGGATGACCATCATCACGGTGCCAAAGATGGCTGGAAAAATACCGCCTTCGGTATTGGCCTCGCGGGGATAGTCGCTGACGAATTCCTGGAATTTATCGGCATAAAAGCCGAGTTTTTCCCAAACACTCATGGCATTGGGCTGCAATGCCCTTACGATAAGGGCGAGGGGAATTTGTACCTCACGGCCATCGGCTATTTCAGCAGTCAGCGTATCGCGCCCGGCTACCCGGTTGAGTTCTGCCAGCCGGGCCTGCAATTGCCGGTATTCCTCATTCAGCGCCTGGCGTTGCTCGGCCAGTTCCGCCTGACGCTCCTCACGTTCTGAAGGACTTAGCGAGCCATCCATCTGCAGGCGGCGCCCGTCGAGGCGAATTCGCTCCAGGCGTAAATTGATATTGCCGATATCATAACGCTCGATTTGTCGGATCTCGGCAAATAACCGATTACTGCGTTCCAGCCGTGCCAGCAGCTCCGGCCAGACCGCTTCGCCTGTCACCACGGTCTCACCGTTTTCCTGGATACTGAGCGGATAGCCGTAGAAATTACCCCATTCCCGACGTTCCAAGACCATGGCCTCATCGGGATAACGCCATTCGCCTAATTCATTGCCGAGGTGCCAGGCAAAATCCCTGCCGGTGATGTCGCGATTACCCACCTTGAACAAATAGCGCTCGACCAGTAGTTGGTCTTCGGGGATGATATAGCCGGCGTCACGCATGGCGGCGGCGGTTGTGGTCTCGGCATCCGCCAGTTCACCGAGGATACGGCCTTGGGTGCCGTTGGTTTGAGTGATGGTCGTCTCGATAACCGCCGCTGGCCAAAAATGGCCAAAGCCGCGTACCGCGATAAGCGCAAGCAGGCCCACCACCATGATCATGCTGATGGTCACCGCCCCGCCGGTGAGCCAAATCCAGGGGGCACCGCTGTTGATCCAGTTTTTCACTGCTATTACCTTAGTGTGCTAAGCACTGGCTGAATGTTAAAGGCGCTATAGACCAGACCGCTACAGTGAGCTGTATTTCTTACGCAGGCGCTGCCGTACAATTTCCGCCAGGGTATTCAAGACAAAGGTCAACAAGAATAAGAGCAGGGCCGCTAGAAAGAGGATACGGTAGTGAGTGCTGTCAACGGCAGTCTCCGGCAATTCCACCGCGATATTGGCCGAGAGCGTACGCATCCCCTCAAAGATATTGAAATTCACTACCGGGCTGTTGCCGGTGGCCATCAGCACGATCATGGTCTCGCCGACGGCACGGCCAAAACCGATCATAATCGCTGAAAAGATCCCGGGGCTGGCGGTCAGCAATACCACCCGGGTGACGGTCTGCCAGGGCGTAGCGCCCAGGGCCAGCGAGCCCTGAGTGAGGTGTTTGGGTACGCTGAAAATGGCGTCTTCGGTAATCGAAAAAATGGTGGGAATGACCGCAAAGCCCATGGCGATGCCGACCACCAGGGCGTTGCGCTGGTCATAGGTAATGCCAACATCGGTTAGCCACTGCCGGGCACTGCCGTCAAACAGCCAGATCTCGATGAGGGGGCTTAAGGCTACCGATCCCCAGCCGATCCCCAGCACAATGGGGACCAACAACGCCGCCTCCCAGCCCGATGGACTGGTGTGCCGCACCCAGTCAGGCAGCTTGGACCAGGCAAAGGCCAGTGCCAGCATGCCAATGGGGGTGAGGATCAGGATACTAAATACCGCCGGCAGGTTGTTTTCCACATAGGGGGCCAGCCACAAGCCGGCCAGAAAACCCAGGATAACGGTAGGGAGTGCCTCCATGACCTCGATGGTGGGCTTGACCATGCCGCGCAACTTTGGGGTCATAAAATAGGCGGTATAGATGGCGCCCATGATGGCCAGCGGCATGGCGACCAGCATGGCGTAAAAGGCCGCCTTCAGGGTGCCGATGGATAGGGGAACCAAGCTGAATTTGGGCTCGAATTCATCGGTGGCCGAGGACGCCTGCCAGACATAATCCGGCGCGGCCCGCCCTTCATACCAGACCTTGCCCCACAGCGCCGAGAAGGACACCTGCGGGTGCGGGTTGTCTACCGCAATGACATGCAGCTCATTGTTGCCATCCAGGGCCAACAGCATCCGATTGACGGGTGATATGGCCAACTGCTGGATGGGCGCATCGGCGAACTTCTCCATCAGTAGGGTGCGCCCGGAAGTGGCAAAATGCACGCCCACTGTGCCATCTGCTGCACCGGTTGCAAAGCCCTTACGGTTCTGTTCCGGGGTAATACTGATTACCGCTGCCGCATGGGGCTTAAAGTCGCGCACACGGGTGAGACGGAAGATGTTCCGTTGCTCCCTCACCAGGAACCACTGGCTGATGCTGCCATCCGAGCCGCCGACGATAATCGATACGGTCCCCAACAGGAAATTCATGGCGGTCACCGTAGCATCGGGGTTTGCCAATACCTGTTGGGTATCCACCAGGGTTGCACTGCCTGGATTGCTGACATCGTAGTAGTGCAGGTTGCCTTCCGTGTCGGCGACAAACAGGTTACGTCGGGTGCTATTGATCAACACCTGGGATATGGCCCCGGGCGGCGGTTGCAGTTCATAGCTGGTGCGCCTGACCTGCGCTTCCCCGGTCAAAAAGGACACGGTGCTGGTATAGAGCACCAGCAGCAGCCGGTTGTCTTCAGTGGCGGCCGCGATCGCGGTACCTGTACTCCCTGCCTGGACGGCGATGGCGGTGATCGGCTGGCCTTCGGGATCCACCACCACCGGTTCATTGCCCAAGGGATAGGCGAGCTTGGGGGCAATGGCCCGCCGGCCACCGGGATAGGTGATGTCGTACTGGGGCTTAGCGACGATCGCCGTCCCATCGGATAGCCCATAAGCTACTTCCCCGGAGCGGGGCTCACCGCTACGGAAACTGCTGATTTGCACGCCTTCGGGGAGGGGCAGGGATTCCTCCATAAGCAGATCCCCGCTGGCTATCTCGAAAAACGCCACCTCGCCCTCTCGAGTAAACCGGGTGGCAACGGTTTGATACCGTTCTATCGCCAAGGCGGCGGTCTCTGCGGTGGCCGGGCCGGGCGCAGGGTAGCTTTGCTCAAGCTCAGCACTGGCGCCGCCGAATATAGGGAGGACCTCAAGCAGCAGGTATACAAAGATCAACGCCAGGGCAATCACCACGCCTACCCCCCCCAGGCCCACCCCATGATGGGCAACCGTGTCCTTG
>Ga0299913_10004661_pt1 | contig 11550 bp, 9 predicted proteins | sample RVTome_9_FD_201360 | JGI IMG/M metagenome (GOLD analysis project Ga0299913, IMG submission 201360) | Soil microbial communities from uranium-contaminated site in the Upper Colorado River Basin, Wyoming, United States - RVT155D38 (version 2) ... | reverse complement strand
GCGATCAGCCCGCCCAGGAAGAATCCCTTGGAGAACGGCTGGCGCATGTTGCGCGAGCGGTAGAGGTCCTCGCCGATCAGGCTCTTGCGGACGCGCTCGTCATAGCCCGAGAAGTCCACCTCGTCGCGCTTCAGCGCGGCGACGATCTCCTCGGCCGCGTAGATCCCGGCGTGCATCGCGTAGTGGATGCCCTTGAGCTCGGGCACGTTGACCATCGTCGCCGAGTCGCCGGCGATCACCATCCCGGGGACGGCGAGCTTGCGGGGCATCGCCCAGTAGCCGCCGGAGGGGATCGTCTTCGCCCCCCAGGCCTCGCGCTCGCCACCGTCGAGGATCTTGCGGACGAAGGGGTGGGTCTTCAGCTGCTGGAGCGCGTCGTGGACCGAGAAGGTGGCATCGGTGTAGTCGAGGCCGCAGACCAATCCGATGCAGACCTTGTCCGCGCCCATCGGGTAGATGAAGCTGCCGCCGAACTCGTTCCAGCGGGCGCGCTTTCGCAGCGGCCAGCCCATCGTGTGGATCACCTTGTCGAGCGGCTTCGGAACCTTCCAGACCTCCTTCACGCCCAGCTCCCAGCGCTGCGGGAGGTGGCCGTGGAGGTCGAAGTACTCGAGCGCTGCGCCGGTGAGATGCCCTGCTGTGCCCTCGGCGAGAACGGTCGCCTTCGCGACCAGGTCGGAGCCGGGCTCGAAGTTGGCCAGCTCGCTGCCCTCGCGATCGCGCCCCTTGTCGCCGGAGCGGACGCCGCGGACGACCCGGTCCTCCACCAGCAGCTTGGTGGCCGCGGTCTCGCCGAGCACGTACACCCCGGCCTCCTCGGCCCGCTCGCCGAGGAAGCGGCAGAGCTTCGCGATCGAGGTGACGTAGTTGCCGTGATTACGGAAGTTGGGCGGCATCGGCACCAAAGGCAGCGCCGCACGCTTGGTCAGCAGGTAGACGGCGTCCTTGGTGACCTCCTGGTAGACCGGCCAGTCGGAGGGGTCGAGGTCGGGGAACAGCTCCCGCATCGCCGACGGGCGCATGTTCGCGCCCGAGAGCGTGTGGGCGCCGGTGGTCTTCCCCTTCTCGACGAGGGCGACCGGCACCTCGCCCAGCGACTCCGCCAGCTCGGGCTCGTCCTCCAGAAGCTGCATCAGGCGGATCGCGCAGGCCAGGCCCGCCGGCCCGCCTCCGACGATCGCCACACCGACCTCGATCCGCTCGTCCTCGGGATCCGTCGGCGGCCCGACGAACTCCTCGACGTCGTCGACCGGCGGCGGGAACTGCGCGGGCGCTACCCCGGACATGCGGCGATCAGCCGCCCTTCTTGGCCTGGACCGCCTCGGTCAGCTTCGGCAGGATCTTGTGCAGGTCGCCGACGATCCCGAGGTCGCAGAACTCGAAGATCGGGGCGTTCGGGTCCTTGTTGACCGCCAGGATCGCCTCGGAGTTCTGCATCCCGACCTTGTGCTGGATCGCGCCCGAGATCCCGGCCGCGAGGTACAGCTTCGGGGCAACCGTCTTGCCCGTCTGCCCGATCTGCGTGGAGTACGGGTACCAGCCGGCGTCGACCACCGCCCTGGTTGCCGCGACGGCGCCGCCGAGCGCCTCGGCGAGGTCCTCGGCGAGCTTGAACTTGTCCTTCTCGCCCAGCCCACGGCCGCCGCCGACGAGGATCTCGGCGTCCTCGATGTTGACGTCCTCGCCGCGGGACTCGCCGCGGGTGACCATGCGCGCCTTCCCCGACCACTTGGACTGCTCGACGTCGACGTCGACCACCTCGGCCGTGCCGCTGCCGCCCTCGTTCACGTCGAAGGCGTTGAGGCGCCCGATGATGATCCCCGGCTCGCCGGCGTAACCGACGTCGACGACGGCCGAGTCCTGGAGCACCGGACGCTCGGCAACGAGCTTCCCGTCCTCGGCCTTCACCGCGGTGACCTCCATCGTCACCCCGGCATCGAGGCGCGCGGTGAGGCCGGCCCCGATCTCGAAGCCCAGCAGCCCGCCACCGAACAGCGCGTAGGAGAAGCCCTCGTCGGAGATCACCTTCGCCATCGCGTCGACGATCGGCTGCGCGAGCCCCTCGGGCACGGACTTGGCGCGATAGACCTTCGCCGCGCCGTAGGCGCCGAGCCCGGCCGCTGCGTCGTCGGCTACCTCGCCCACGACCAGCGCCGCGGCCTCGGTGCCAAGCTCGCCGGCGAGCTTCGCCGCCTCGGAGATCGCCCCGAGCGAGTTGTTGTTGAAGTTGCCCTCGTCGTCGTGGAGGGCATAGACCAGGATCCCGCCCATCTAGAACACCTGCCTTGCCAGGCGGGCAAACATCCTTTCGCGCCTTACGTCGCTCACTTAGATCAACTTCCTTTCGTCGAGCCAGGCGACGATCTTCTCGACCGTCTCGTTCGTGTCCTCGTCCTCGATGATCTCCCCGGCCTCCTTCTCGGGCGGGGGGTTGATCGCGAGCACCTGCGTCTTCGAGCCGGCCTCGCCGACCCGCTCGCCCTCGATCGCGACGTCGCCGGTGGCCTTGGTGTCGAGCGGCTTCTTCTTCGCGCCCATGATCGCCTTCAGGCTCGGGTAGCGGGGCTCGTTGATCGCGTCGCCGACCGAGATCACCGCCGGCAGGTCGACCTCGACCGTGTCGTAGCCGTACTCGGCCTGGCGCTCGCAGGTGAGCTTGCCGTCGGCGACGTCGATCTTGATCACCTGCGTCAGCGAGGGCATCTTCAGGTGGTCGGCGACGACCGCGCCGATCGTGTAGCACTCGCCGTCGTCCGACTGCTGGCCGAGGAGCACCAGGTCAGGGCTCTCCGACTCGAGCACCCTCGCCAGGGCGTAGCCGGTGGCGCAGACGTCGGAGCCGGCGAGCGCGCCGTCGGTGAGGTGGACGGAGCGGTCGGCGCCGAGGGCGACGGCCTTGTGGAGGGCGCGGACGGCGCCCTCCGGGCCCATCGTCACCGCGACGATCTCGTCGACGTCGGCGTTGCCGCCCTCGCGGATCTGCATCGCGGCCTCGATGCCGTGGGTGTCGAAGGGGTTCAGGTTCTTCTCGCCGGAGCGGTCGAGCCGCTTGGTCTCGGGATCGATCCGCTTCTGTACGGCGGCGTCTGGAACCTCTTTGACGAGGCAACAGATCTTCAAAGTCGAGCCTCCTTGGGGCGCCCGCTGGGGGTCGGTCTAGAGCAGCCGGCGAGGTGCTTCGGGGTGCCGGCGGCGGGCATCTTATCGGGTCGAACGCACGTTTGACTGACAAGTCAATCGGTCGCGGCGATTGACACGAGGGCAAGCCCCCGCGAGCTCCTGGCGCGAAGCCCTAGACGCGCTCGGCGACCGCACCGCGGATGAACTCGACGATGTCGTCGGTGGGAGCGCCGGGGGTGAAGATCTCGTCGACGCCCAGCTTCTTCAACTCGGGGATGTCGTCGTTGGGGATCGTCCCTCCCACGGTCAGCACCACGTCCTCTGCCCCCTGCTCCTTGAGCAGCTCGACAACACGGGGCACCAGCGTCATGTGCGCGCCGGAGAGGATCGAGAGGCCGATGGCGTCGGCATCCTCCTGAACCACGGTGGCGGCGATCTGCTCGGGCGTCTGGTGCAGGCCGGTGTAGATCACCTCCATGCCCGCGTCCCGCAGGGCGCGGGCGATGATCTTGGCACCGCGGTCGTGGCCGTCGAGGCCGGGCTTGGCGACGACGACGCGGATCTTGCGGCCATTCGCTTCCTCGCTCACGGCGCGGGAAGCGTAGCCGAGCAAGCCGGCTAGGAGCCGAAGCCGGTGAGCGCGGCGATCAGCGCCACGATCACGGCGATCAGCGCCACAAGCACCAGCAGCCCGCCCAGGGAGAAGAAGGCGGTGCGCACCCCGGTCCGCTCGTCGTCGATCCCGTGCGGGTGCGCGGGGTCCACGCTCACGGCCCCCTCCCTCTCCTCGCTGAGCGAGTCCTCGGCCGCGCGCATCCGTGCCGCCTCCTCCGCGGCCTCGCGCGTGGGATGGTTGGTGACGGCGACACCGTCGTCAACGTTGACGACATCCCAGCCGTCGACCTCGCTTGGCTGGACTTTGAGATCGGCCATATCGGGTGGATACCCGGCCTGCGCCGCGTGAAGCGTCCCGACCCGAGGCGTTCAGAAGACCGGCTGCTCGGTATAGGTGCCGAAGACCTCCTGGAGGGCCGCGACCATCTCGCCCTCGGAGGCGCGGGCGCGAGCCGCGTCGAGGAGGTGCGGCATCAGGTTCTCGGAGCGGGCGGCCGCGGCCTGCTTCAGCGCGACGAGCGACGCCTCGACGGCCGGTCCGTCCCGGCGCGCCTTCGTCGCCTCCAGGCGCCCTCTCTGCTTCCGCTCCATCTCGGGGTCGATCTTCAGCGTCGGGATCTGCTCCTCGTCATCGACCCGGTGCTCGTTGACGCCGACCACGATGCGCTTGCGCTGGTCGACCTCGTGCTGGTAGCGGAAGGCGGCGTCGGCGATCTCGCGCTGCGGATAGCCGCGCTTCACCGCCTCGACCATCCCGCCGAGATCGTCGATGCGCCGGAAGTAGCCCCGGGCGGCGTCCTCCATCTCGTCGGTCAGCCTCTCGATGAAGTAGGCGCCCCCCAGCGGGTCGATGGTGTTCGTGACCCCGGTCTCGTGCGCGATCACCTGCTGCGTGCGAAGCGCGATCCGCACCGCCTCCTCGGTGGGCAGCGCCAGCGCCTCGTCGTAGGAGTTGGTGTGAAGCGACTGGGTGCCACCGAGGACGCCGGCCAGGGCCTCGATCGTCGTCCGGACGATGTTCACCAGCGGCTGCTGGGCCGTGAGGCTCACCCCCGCGGTCTGGGTGTGAAAGCGCATCCTCATCGCCTCGGGTCGGGTGGCGCCGTAGCTGTCGCGCAGCTCGCGGGCCCAGATCCGCCGGGCCGCCCGGTACTTCGCGATCTCCTCGAAGAAGTCGATGTGGGCGTTGAAGAAGAAGCTCAGGCGAGGCGCGAACTCGTTCACGTCCAGGCCCCGCTCGATCGCGCGCTCGACATAGGTGAACCCGTCCTTGAGCGTGAACGCCAGCTCCTGCTGCGCGGTCGAGCCCGCCTCTCGGATGTGGTAGCCGGAGATCGAGATCGGGTGCCAGCGGGGCATCCGCTCCAAGCACCACTCGATCATGTCGGTGACCAGGCGCATCGCCGGGTCGATCGGGAAGCACCACTCCTTCTGGGCGATGTACTCCTTGAGGATGTCGGTCTGGATCGTGCCGCCGAGGCGGTCGGGCGTGATCCCGTTCTCCTCGGCGGCGACGACGTAGAAGGCAAGCAGGATCGCCGCCGGCGCGTTGATCGTCATCGAGACGGTCACCTCGTCGAGCGGGATCCCGGCGAACAGGGTCTCCATGTCGTCGACCGAGTCGAGCGCGACGCCCTCGACGCCGACCTCGCCCAGCGAGCGCGAGTGATCGGAGTCGAGCCCCATCAGCGTCGGCATGTCGAACGCGGTCGAGAGCCCCGTCTGGCCGTGGTCGAGCAGGTAGCGGAAGCGCCGGTTCGTCTCCTCGACGGTGCCGAAGCCGGCGAACTGGCGCATCGTCCACAGCCGCCCCCGGTACATGGACGGATAGGGGCCACGGGTATAGGGGTGCTCGCCGGGGTGGCCGAGGTCGCGCTCGGCATCCCAGCCGGCGAGGTCCTCCTCGGTGTAGAGCGGCTCGACCGGGTGCCCGGAGATCGTCTCGAACAGGGCATCGCGCTCGGGCTCCTGCGAGTACGCCTCCTCGCGCCACTGGTGCGCACGCCGACGGGCGTCGGGCTCGATCGCCATGGCGCGAAGTCTAGGGCGGCAAGGGGCGCGCGAATCGGAATTGGGGGGGCGAGAACGGCGGCGCTGGCGCCTCAGTCCCGCATGGCGGGACCGGTGCGCCATGCCGGGCGCGGTGTCAGGCGGTGGGCGGGCGGCGCCCGGTCCACGGCTGCTCGGCCTCGATCTGGGCCGCCAGCGAGAGCAGCAGTTCCTCGCGGTTGGGCGGGACGATCACCTGGACCGAACGGGGAAGCCCGGAGTCGGTGAACCCGATCGGGACCGCCGCGGCGGGCTGGCCGGTGTGGTTCCAGGCGGGGGCGAAGCAGTAGGTGCGGCTCATGCCGATCAGGGTGCGCAGCGCGCCCCGGCCCTCCCAGCGCCCGACCTCGAACGGGACCTCGCCGACGACCGGGGTGACGAGCACGTCGAAGCGCTCGAACAGGCGGTTGATCCTCGCCCCGTCCTTCTCCCCCGCCCTCACCGCCGCCCTCACCATCGCCCTGGGGTAGAGCGAGCCGAGGCGGCCGAGCCCCCGCGTCCGCGCCTCGAGGCGCTCGGGGTGCGGGACGGCCACGACGTCGTCGTGGATCCCGGCCAGGTAGCGAGCCGAGATGCTGTTGCCGGCGAGCCCGTAGCTCGGGTCGGCCTCGGCGACTTCGTGGCCGAGCGAGCGCAGCAGCTCGCCGGCGTCGGCAACCCCGCGCTTGACCTCGTCCGAAACGATCGGCGGGGCCAAAGTCCGCAACGGCTTGGTCGACAGCGCCACGCACAGCTTGCCGGGCGGCGTCGCCGCAGCCTGCGCGTAGGGCCGCTCCGGGGGCGGCGGAGACTCCGGCTCGCCGCCGGCGGCCATCGTCAGGTCGAGCCACTGCGCGGTGTCGAGCACCGTCTGGGTGACGCAGCCGGTCACCGAGAGGCCGTGCCAGTGGCCGGCGGGGCGGAACGGGATCCGGTTGCGCTGGGGCTTGAGCCCGAACAGGTTGCAGAAGGCGGCCGGGTTGCGGATCGAGCCGGCGCCGTCGGAGGCGGACGCGGCGGCGCAGAGCCCGGCGGCGACGGCGGCGGCGCTGCCGCCGCTGGAGCCGCTCGTCGTCCGCGCGGTATCCCAGGGGTTGCGCGTGGCGCCCCAGGTCTTCGACTCGGTGAAGCCGTAGATCGCCAGCTCCGGCAGGTTCGTCTTGCCGAGGAGGACGGCCCCGGCGGCGCGCAGGCAGGCGACCACCGGCGAGTCGGAGGCGGCCGCGTCCTCGAAGGCGCCGGTCCCGAGCGCCGTCGTCTCGCCCTCGACGTCCTCGACGTCCTTGATCGCCACCGGCACGCCCAGGAACGGGCCACCCTCGCCGGCGCGGAGCCGCCGGTCGGCGGCGTCCGCCTGCGCCAGCGCCCGCTCGGGCCAGACGGTGCGGTAGGCGTTCAGCTCGGGGTCGAGGCGCTCGATCCGCCCCAGGAACCCCTCGGTCAGCTCGCGCGAGGAAACCTCGCCGGCGCCCAGCAGGCGCGCCAGCTCGGCGCTACCTGCGAATGCGAGGTTTGCGTCCACGCGAGCGGACCCTACTGCGGACGGCGATCGTGCCCCCCGCGCCGCCGACGGCGAGCGCCGTCGCCGCCGCCCCGGCGAGCGCAAGCCGCCGCCCCAACCTCTCGAACCGCATCACCCGCCAGCCCTCCTCACGCGCCACCCGCAGCAGCGCCTCGTCGGGGTTTACCGCGACCGGGTTGCCGACCGCGCGCAGCATCGGCAGGTCCGAGGCCGAGTCGGAGTAGGCGAACGACTCCTCGAGATCGACGTCGTGGGCGCCGGCGAAGCGCCGCATCGCCTCGACCTTGCCCTCGCCGTACATGAACGGGCCGTCCAGCTCGCCGGTGAAGCGGCCCCCGTCATCGACCTCGTAGCGGGTGCCGATGCCGCCCTCCATCCCGAGCACCCGGGCGAGCATCTCGACCAGCTCGACCCCCGCCGCCGAGATGATGAAGGTGGCCCGCCCGGCGTCCTGGTGGGCATGCACCTCGTCCAGCATCTGCGGGTAGATCCGTGGCAGGACGCCTGCCAGGACCCGCGGTCCGAGCCGCTCGAGGTCGCGCGCGCGGGTGCCGCGCAGGAGCTCCTGGACCTCCCCCATCAACTCGGTCGCGGCCTCGTCGGAGGCGCCCCGCAGCCGGTAGCGAAGGTGGTCCCAGGCCCACCGCGCCATCAGCCGCCGCGAGATCCCGCCGGCCTCGTAGGACACCCGCGCCCACACCATTCCCGACGACCCCGCCATCAGGGTCTTGTCGAGATCGAAGAAGGCAGCCGCGCGCGCGGCCACGGCTAGCCGCCGTTCACCTCGAGCACGATCGCGTCGCCCTGGCCCCCGCCGGAGCAGATCGCGGCGCAGCCAAGGCCGCCGCCGCGGCGCTGAAGCTCGTGTACCAGGGCGCCGACGATGCGGGCACCCGAGGCGCCGATCGGATGCCCGAGGGCGATCGCGCCACCGTTGACGTTCACCTTCTCGTCGTCGACGCCCAGCATCCGCACCGAGTTGAGCGCGACCGAGGCGAACGCCTCGTTGATCTCCCACAGGTCGACGTCCTCCGGAGACTTGCCGATCTTGTCCAGCGCCTGCATTGCAGCCTTGGCGGGAGTGCGCGCCAGGTAGGGAAAGTCGTCGGCGACGGTGCCGTAGGAGAGCACCCGCGCGAGTGGCTCGCGGCCCTCGCTCTTCGCCCACTCGGCCGACGAGACGACGACCGCGGCAGCGCCGTCGTTCACTCCCGGGGCGTTGCCGGCAGTGTGGGTGGCGTCGTCGCCCCCGACCGCTGGCAGCTTCGCCAGCGTGTCGATGGTGGTGTCGGGGCGGATCGCCTCGTCCGCCTCGACCACGTCCTCGGCCTTGCGCGTCTTCACCGTGACCGAGACGATCTCGTCGGCCAGCCGGCCCTCGTCGGTCGCCTTCGCCGCCAACTGGTGCGAGCGGGCCGCCCAGCGGTCCATGTCGGGCCTGGTGATCTCCAGCTCGTTCGAGACGTCGCTCGCCTCGTTGATCATCTGCTTGCCCGTGAACGGGTTCGTGAGCCCGTCGTGGGTCATCGCGTCGATCAGCTTGGCATCGCCCATGCGCAAGCCGAAACGAGCCTGATGGAGCATGTGAGGAGCGCCGCTCATCGACTCCATGCCGCCGGTGGCGGCCACCTCGACGTCGCCGGCACGGATCGCCTGATCGGCGAGCCCGATCGTGCGCATCCCCGAGGCGCAGACCTTGTTCACCGTTTCGGAGGGGACCTCCTTCGGGATACCGGCCTCGATCTGGGCCTGGCGCGAAGGGATCTGGCCCTGGCCCGCCTGCAGCACCTGGCCGAAGACGACCTGCTGCACCTGCCCGGGCTCGACCTCGGAGCGCTCCAGCGCCGCCTCCAGCGCCGTGCCGCCCAGCTCGACGGCGCTCTTCGGCGCCAGGGCCCCGCCCATCTTCCCGAACGGGGTGCGAGCGGTTCCGAGGATCACGGTCTCAGGCATGCGGCTGCTCCTTTGGTGGGATGAGTCGTCGGAGGGGGCGCGAGCCCCGGGGCACCGCAATGCTAGAACACCCCCCTGTGCAGGTAGACGTGGCGACAGGCCCGATCGAGGCCGACCTCGAGGTTCTCGGGCTTCCCGACGGGGAGACGCTGCCCGGTGCGCTGGCCGGGCTCCCCGGCGCGAACGACGTCAAGACCCGCTTCCGCAAGACCACCCTGCTTCGCCCGGGTCCCTCCGAGCGGGTGCTCGTCGTCGGCCTCGGCAAGCGCGAGGAGCTTGACGCCGAGCGCCTCCGCGTGGCCGCTGCGATCGCGGTCAGGGAGGCCGGGAACCTGGAGGCTACATCCGTCTCCTGGGCGCTTCCGGAGAGCTCGAGCGCCGTCGCGCTCCCCACCGCCGCGGCGGCGATCGTGGAGGGAACCGTCCTCGCCTCCTACCGGTTCGACCGCTTCAAGGCCCGCGACCCCGACGATCCCCCTCCCGCCTCCCTGGAACGCCTAGCCCTGCTCGCCCCCGAGGATGCCGACGCCGATCCGCTGGCGGCCGAGGTGCGCTTCGCGCGCGCGGCCGCCGAGGCAGCGAATCGCGCTCGCGAGCTGCAGGACCTGCCCGCGAACCTGCTCAACCCCGCGTACCTCGCCGACCGCGCGCGGCAGATCTCCCTCGCCTTCGAGCCGATCGCGGTCGACGTCCTCGACCGCGAGCGCATCTCCGAGCTGGGAATGGGAGGCCTCGAGGCGGTCGCCCAGGGCACCGCGGCCGAGCCGGCGCTGATCGTCCTGCGCTACTCGGGCGGCTCCGAGGGCGAGGCGCCGGTGGGGTTCGTGGGAAAGGCCGTCACCTTCGACACCGGCGGGATCTCGATCAAGCCGTCCCAGAAGATGGAGGAGATGAAGTTCGACATGTCGGGGGGCGCCGCCGTGATCGAGGCGGTGGCGGCGATCGCCGAGCTTGGCCTGCCGGTCAACCTCGTCGCCGTGGTCCCCGCCACCGAGAACATGCCCAGCGGCACGGCGACACGCCCGGGCGACGTGATCACGCAGCTCAACGGGAAGACGGTCGAGGTCAACAACACCGACGCCGAGGGCCGGCTGATCCTGGCCGACGCCCTCACCTACTGCGTGCGGGAGCTGGGCGCCGACCGCGTCGTCGACCTGGCGACGCTGACCGGCGCCGTGCTGGTCGCCCTGGGCTCCACCTACGCGGCGCTCGTCTCCAACGACGACGCCTGGGCCGAGGAGGTGCGCGCCGCCGCCGAGCGAACCGGCGAGCTGGCCTGGCGCCTGCCGCTGCACGAGGAGTTCAAGGAGCTGACCAGGGGTAAGGTGGCCGACCTCACCAACGCCTCCGCGAAACGCAAGGCGGGGACGATCTACGCCGCCTCGTTCCTGGAGGAGTTCGTCGATTCGAAGCCCTGGGTGCACCTGGACATCGCCGGGACCGCCTGGGACGTCGGCCGCGAGTACGTCGGCAGCGGCGCCACCGGCTACGGCGTACGGCTCCTGACGGCCCTCGCGCGCGAGCGAGCGGGTTGACCGGGTGGACTTCGACCTGAGCGACGAGCAGCGCCTGCTTCGCGACACCGTCCGCGAGTTCGCCCGCCAGGAGGTGGCCCCCGTGGCCGAGGACCTGGACCGGAACAAGGCCTTCCCATACGAGATCGTCGCCAAGCTCGGCGGGCTGGGGCTGATGGGGATCCCGTTCCCCGAGGAGTACGGCGGCGGCGGGGCCGACACGCTCGCCTACGCCCTCGCGATCGAGGAGCTGGCGCGGGTGGACTCCTCGGTCGCGATCACCGTCGCCGGCCACACCTCGCTGGGGACGATGCCGATCCACCTCTGGGGCACCGACGGGCAGCGCTCGGAGTGGATGCCCGAGCTGTGCTCGGGCCGCAGGCTTGCCGCCTTCGGCCTGACCGAGCCCGAGGCGGGCTCGGACGCCGGCGCCACCCGCACCACCGCCAAGCTGAGCGACGGGGAGTGGGTGATCAACGGCGCCAAGCAGTTCATCACCAACGCCGGCACCGAGATCACCGGCTGCGTGTCGATCACCGCGGTCACCGGGCGCGACGGCGAAACGCCCGAGATCTCGAACATCATCGTCCCCAACGGGACCCCGGGCTACGCGATCGGCGAGGCCTACCGGAAGATGGGCTGGAACGCCTCCGACACCCGCCCGCTCAGCTTCGACGACTGCCGCGTCCCCGAGCGCAACCTGCTCGGCCGCCGCGGAGAGGGCCTGAAGCAGTTCCTGCACATCCTCGACGGGGGCCGCATCGGCGTCGCCGCGATCGGCCTCGGCCTGGCCCAGGG
>Ga0299913_10004660_pt1 | contig 11552 bp, 9 predicted proteins | sample RVTome_9_FD_201360 | JGI IMG/M metagenome (GOLD analysis project Ga0299913, IMG submission 201360) | Soil microbial communities from uranium-contaminated site in the Upper Colorado River Basin, Wyoming, United States - RVT155D38 (version 2) ... | reverse complement strand
CAACAAGACGCCGGGAATCGACGGCCCCCGACGCCGCTGACTGCGTTCTCGTCGTCGCCGTAGGGCAAGGCTATGGCTTCCTCCTGCGGCCTTGTCAGCAACGCCGGATGGCTCGCCGATTTCCTGACTTTCGTTACGAGGCGCCCCACTAGCCCGGCGACGGCCGCGGGAACCGGAGAAGGCATTCCTGCCCGACCACCGCGGCGAGCGTTCCATCCCGGCGACGCAAGGTTCCGAGGTAGGTCCCTCGGGCATCGGAGGCTCGTTCGGGTCGCAGGTCGACGAGGATCCAGTCGTCGACCCGCGCCGGCTCGTGGAACCACAGGACGTGGTCGATGCTCGGACCGCCCGGCGGAAGGCCCTCGACGTCGAGGTGGATGAAACCTCCGCCGTAGTCGGACAGATACGTCAGCGCGCAGGCGTGCACGACGGAATCGTCGGGCAACGGAGTGGTGACGCGACACCACAGACAGTCGGTGACCGTGTGCCCGTGAAACTCGCGGCTCATCACGTCGCGGGTCTCGACGAGCGCGTCCCATCCACTCGGCTCGAGCTCCTCGGGCGGTGGCACCTGCCGAGGCGCCGGAGATTCGAACGTCGGGGCCTCCTCGGGAACCTTGAAGCTGGCGAGCATCGAGAAGATCACCTCTCCGTGCTGGATCGCTCGCACGTGGCGGGCCGAGAAGGACCCGCCGTCGCGGTCGCGGTCGACCGAGAAGATCACCGGGTGATCAGGCTGGCCGCGCCGCAGGAAGTAGCCGTGGAGCGAGTGCGGCATGCGGCCGGGATCGATGGTGCGGCTGGCGGCGCGTAACGCCTGGGCGGCGACCTGCCCGCCGAACAGGCTGTACCGGGGCTCTCCGTGATTCCCGTTGCGGCCTCGGAAGAGATCACGATCGAGCTCTTCGAGGTCGAGGAGAGTCGCGAGGTCAGTGACGTCGCCGGAGGACGGCTCGATGAGAGACACACCGGGAGCCTGGCACGCGGAGGTCGGGTGTGGAGGAGGCCGCGGCTATCGCGGCGACACGGTGTAGTCGTGGGAGCCGACGACGGTGTGGATGACGAGGTCACCGTCTTCGCTTGACGTCTCGGCGACGACGCCGGAGGTCACCGTCCAACGATCCGGGTCGTCGAGACCGGTGATGCGCCACGACGTCGGTCGGCCGACAACGTCGTCGTTCATCGGCACGGTCGCGAGATGGAGTTGGCCGTCGAGCCACTCGGCCCGCCGCAGCGCGACCGTCGGAAACTCGACCGCAACGACCTCCCCGCCGGTCGGCGTGGGGGCAACGGTCGAAAGGGCCGTCCAGGCGCCGGGAGTGACGACCTCCGCCGCGGCCATGATCGCGTTGAACTGGCCGCGCGGGTGCTCCTCATCGAGCCGGAACCCCCACGTGAACTCTCCCCGCGCCGGTTCCCACGTGGGCTCGTAGTTCTCCTCAGCCGCCGTTGCGAGGCGAGTGGCGGTGGCATCGTCGCCCCACTCCCGGGCGACCAGCAGCGCGACCCCCGTGTTGCGTTCACCGATGACGCTCGGCGGGCCCTCGCCCAACGCGCCGACCATTCCAAGCCCGGCCTCGTAGAGACGTTGCGCGTCGGCCGGTCGTTGCGGCGCGAGGTAGAGGGCGTTGATGACCGCGACCATCACCGGCAGCTTGTGGTGCACGTCGAGAATCGGGTCGTAGTAGAGCGACACGGACTGCGGCGGCGCGTCGGTGCCGAGGTCGAGGTAGTTGTCTCGAGCGAACGGCCACCAGTCGTCGAACGCCCCGGCGTGCGTCGTGCCGTGGCGGGTGTCGTACAGCCTCAGACCGAGGCCCGCGCCGGTCAGTCAGTAGGGCCAGATCTTGGTGTTCTCGCAGTGCACGCCCTTCGGCATTCGTCGCCACTGGTCCGCGAGATGCGCCGCGATGGCGGAGTGCGTCCAGGTGAATGTGTTGTCGCCGTCGTTGATCATCGTGAACGGGTCGTTCCAGCGATCATCGCCCGCGACCAGCGCGCGGATGCCGAGCAGGACGAGGAAGAAGCCCTTGTAGAAGAGCATCCCGTCGGCGGCGATCGGATCCATCTGGACACCCCACGGCTCGACGCCGTTGGCCGTCCAGCCGGGCACGTCGTAGTCGCCCCACAACTCGGACGGGATGAGGAGCCGATACACGTCGGGGTACGACGCGCGATCGGGGTCGGGGCCGAACTGTGTGAGCCAGTCGCTCGCCGACCACCAACTCGTGTGGCGGGCGATCAGCTCGTCGAGGATCTCGACGTACACCTCGCGCCATGCCGGCGTGACGCGAGCCATGAGGCCGAGCGCGTAGCTCGAGTCGATGAGGTCGAAGCGATGCCACGACGCCATCGGCGGGTCGCTGCGGTCGTCCCAGTGCGAGTGGGGATGGCCCTGCCGGCTCCAGTCGTCAGGCGTGGTGGCCTTCCGATGCAGGTACCGCAACCAGCCGAGGGACCGGTCCGACAGCGTGGCCGTCATTCGCCCAATCTAGGAGCGCCTGCTCCGGTCAGGCCTCTGCTACTGGCTACTCGTCGACGTCGCTGAGCGCGGACGCGCCGCCGAAGAGCTCTCCCAGACGTAGGGCGAGCAGGAAGTCCCCTTCGATGCGTATTCGCCGGTCGTACACCGCCGCGACCGGGTCCAGCTCTTCGCCGATGAGGCGGCAGAAGTCCGGAAGGGAAGCCCGCACGGTCATGGCGGGCGCCTCGACGTAACCGGGCTGCGCCGTGGCGTCGTCGCCCTGCACGACGATCGTCCACGCGTCGACATCAGGAAAGCCGGATGTCGCGCTGTGTCGGGCCAGCTCGAAGCTGATCTTCCCCTCGAAGCCGTTGGCCAGGTCGGGACGGAACCCCCTCGCCATCCCGGTGAAGATCATCTTCTGCACCCGGGCCGAGCCGAAGCGCTTCTCGAGCTCCTCGTCGGTCTTGTCCCGCACCAGACGGTTCACGACCGACGCGGCTCGCTTCTCGAAACCGGCCCGGAGCCGCTGACGCAACCGCAGCGGCTCTTGGCCGGGCTGGTCGATGGGCTTCGGCGGCTGGCCGGCGATGCCGCGCTTCCCGGCGTCGAGCAGCTCGGCGACCGCCCCGACGTCGGGTGCCGACGCGAGCACCTCCTCGGCCCTCGCGGCGAGCGCGTCGGCGTCGGCGTCACCGCGGGCCAGCGCGGTGAGCGCCCGCCGCACGTGGGTCTCCGCGATGAGCTGCGGCGCACCGATGCGCCGGGCCAGCTGGTCGTGGGCATCCAGGTGCGCGTCGGCCAGGTCGAACTTGCCGGCCAAGCAGGCTTGCCCCGCGAGCAGACCGTCGACCGTGGCGAGCACCACGTATGGACCGCCCGGGACGGTGGCCCTTCCCGCGTACGGCAGGAGGGCGTTGTACACGGCGTCGGCGTAGCGCGGCTCCCAGAGAAGCTCGGTCGACCAGGCGAGCATGCCGAAGGCATAGGGAAACGCAGAGTCCCGATTGATCGACGCGAACCCATCGCGGGCGGCGGCCTCGATGGCGGCCCGTCCCTCGTCGTAGCGACCGGCAAGCACGCTCGTCGACGCGACGGCGACTGAGCCGATCGACGTCCGCGGGTACCGCGCCGCCAACGCCTTCGAGACCCTCGGTGTGACGAGGCGGGCCGACCGGCCGCGGGCGAAGGTCACCGCCGCGCTCTGCGCGCCATAGGCCATGTAGGCGTGGACCTCGCCCGCCTCGTCGCCTTCGCGCAATGCCTCGACGATCAGGTCCTCCGCGTCGTCCGCCCGCCCGGCCAGCAGCAGACGCATCACCTTGTAGCAGGCCACCAGCCAACGCCAGAAGGGTTGCCCCAACGTGGCGGCGATCTCCTCGGATCGCCTGATGGCCGCGTCGACCGCCTCGATCGCGCCCAGCTCGAGGTGCCCGTGCGCGAGGTGGAACAGGCCCTGGATCTCGAGTTCCAGGTCCGCCAGCTCGCGCCCGATGGCCGCGATCTCGCTCGCCAAGCCGACCCGCTTCTCCGGGCTGATCTCGCCGGACGTCGCCACGACCGCGAAGCACAACGTGGCGCCCAGCGCCTGCCGGTCAGCAATGCGGCGGGCCATGCCCAGCGCCTCGGCCACCAGCTCGGACCGCCGTTCGACCATCCCGGGGACGAAGGCCAGCTCCCGGGCCAGCATGCCCAAGAGCTCAGCGCGAAGGGCCGAGTCCGTCGCCGGCAGTTTGGCGAGCGCCTCCTCGAGGAGTGCCAGGAGCTGCTCGTCGACCTGTCCCCACTCGAGCCAGAGGAAGTGCGCGGGACCGCCGCCCGCCATGAGGGCGACTCGGGCCAGGCGGTCAGCGTCAGCGGCGGATCGGGCCAGCGCCGCCGCCTGCTCGCACACCACCCGCGCCGTGCGCGGGTCGCCCGCCCGCCAGTGCGCGGTCGCCTTGGCCAGCCTCAGGTCGCACTCGGTCGCGGCGTCGGGCTGCCACTCCAGCGCCTCGAGGGCCAGGTCGTAGAACCGGATGGCTTCCTCGTGCGCCGCCGTCGCCTCGGCCTGCTCGGCGGCTCGACGGGCGGCACCCACCGCATCCGCCGCGTGTCCCGCCGGCGCCGCGACCGCGTAGTGGTGGGCGAGGTCGGCCAGGTGGTGGTCCAGCCGGGGATCCACGAGCGCCTCGATGGCCTGGGCCGTCCGGAGGTGCAGCCGGACGCGGCGGGCCTGCAGGATGTCCGCGTACGCGGTGTCCCGAACGATCTGGTGGGCGAACCGGTACCGCAACGGGCCCACTTCCTGCACCAGCCCCGCGTCCACCGCCTCCTGCAGGGCGGAGCGAAGGTCGCTCTCGCTCAGCTCGGCTGTGGCGCTGACGACCTGCTCGTCGAACACCATGCCCTCGACGGAGGCGCAGGAGAGCGCGCGGTTGGCGTCCTCCGACAGGCGCGAAAGACGCCGGCGCACGAGGTCGCGGACCCCGTCGGGCACATCGAGGTCGCGGGCCGATGTGGCGTAGTGCAGGCGGCCGTCCTCGTGGTAGAGGCGACCGGACTCGGTGAGGTGGCGGAGCATCTCGCCGACGAAGAAGGCGTTGCCTCCCGTCCGGCGTTGGATCTCGTCGGCCAGTTCCTGTCCTCGCTTGTCGAGCTGGTGGCCGGCGGCGCCGGCCATCAGCTCGGCGACCTCGGCCGCGTCGAGCCCCGCTACCTGCGCTCGGACCACACCTGGCAGGCGGCGAAGGTCGGCCAAGGCCTCGGTCAGCGGATGGGCGCGACCCAGGTCGGTATCGCGGTACGTGGCAACGAAGAGAACGCGCGTGGACTCGTCGCTACGAAGGAGATGCGTGAGAAGAAGGACGGTGGGCGCGGTTGCCCACTGGAAGTCGTCGATCAGGAACAGGACTGGCGCGTCGTCGGACAGCGCGTGGAGCCAGCCCCCGACGGCGTCGAACAGCCGATAGCGCTCCGTGTTGGTGTCGCCGGCCAGCGGCTCGGGAAGGCCGGCGACCTCGGCCGCCAGCTCCGGGCGGAGGCGGCGCAGCTCCCCGCCGAGCGGGCCGAGGATTCGTCGGAGCGCGTCGCCCTGCAGATGGGCGGCGCAGTGCGACAGCCCGGCCACGAACGGCTGATACGCGAAGCCGATCTCTTCGTCGCACCGCCCCGCCAGCGCGAGCGCGCCGTCGGCGTGGACGCGTCGGGCGAACTCGGTCGCGAGCCGCGTCTTCCCGACGCCGGGCTCGCCTCCCAACAACACGAGGCCGCGACCGCCGTCGCGCACCTCGGCCCACGCGTGGTCGAGCATGGGCCACACGGAGTGCCGCCCGACAAAGGGCAGGCGCCCCGCGTCGGGCAACATGACGGGAAAGGGCAACTCGAGGCGGCCTCGCTCGTCAGTCACCGCCGCGCCGCCTCCCCCACCCTCGGGGCCCCATCTCGCGAAGGGTACTGCGAGCAGGCTCGTAGGGCCCTGTCGGATTCATGAGCCTGACGTTGCGCGTCATCGCCTCCAGCGTGTCCGTGGTCGTCGTCGGGCTACGAGTCAGGCAGGCCAGCTGACGACGTGACGAGCTGGAACGCGACGACGCCGGAGAGGGGCGACAGCGGGCTGATCGTGTTGCCGTCGGTGAGCTTGTACTCGGCGTCGGTAGTGCGAGTGCCGACACCGATGTAGACGGAGTCGCCGAGCGCGACCGGTGTCGACGACGGCGGGCCTGGCAGCGGCGACTCCCACAGCAGCAGCCCGGTGTCGGCATCGAACGCCTTCGCCGAGAAGTCGAAGGTCGACGCGAAAAGCACCACGCCGTTCACGTACGAGGCCGATCCGTACGACGGCCGCGCCAGTGGTGCCCGCCACAGCACACGGCCGTCAACTGCGGAGATCGCATGCAGCGAGAGCATGCGGCCTGGATCGTCGGCCAGCGTCGCGTCCGGGCCGAACTCGGGTGTGTCATAGGGCTCGCCGACCGGCGTGCCGATGGCGGTCGTCGCGAACACCGCCGGCTCGCCCGCCACCTCCCCAGTCGCGGCCGAGCCGATCATGCCGCCGATGGCGAAGCCCTGGCTGGCGTGTCCGGCCTGGCCCGCGTGCGTGCTGCCGACCAGCGCTGGCTCACCGGGGCCTGGACTGCGGCGGAACCGGTAGTACCAGCCGTCCTTGCCCCCGATGCCGATCAGCCCGCCGGGCAGCAGGTTGGAGGACGCGCCGAAGTCATCGTCGTAGCGACGACCGTCGGGGCGCGGCGCGGCATGCGACCACACCAGGCCACCGTCGTCGAGCCCCACGGCGTACACCGACTCCTCGCCGACACCGGTGGTGCGGCAGCTGCCCGTCCCGAAGAACACGAGGTCACCGGTCACGTCGACCGCGGGTGACGACCAGACGCTCGAACACCCGAGCCCGGTACCCGACCCAACGGTGAGGATGTCGCCGTGCGTACCGGGCCGGTACGTCTCCCTGGCTTCGGGGTCGAACTTCCACGCCGGCACCAACGACCAGCCGCCATCGTCGGCTACCGCGACATCGAGCGCGACCACGCCGGTGCGGCCGACGTTGCGGGCGTTGTGCACGTCGGTGCCGACCACGATGCGCGCGGCACCGAGCCCAACGCCGGGCAGCACGGCAGGCGACGACTCGATCTCGATGTCGGCGTCCGACTCGATGCAGCGCGTCGGCGGATCGGTCTCGGCGCGCGGGTCGAGGCACAACGACGTGACCTCGGTACCGGTGGCGGCGTCGAGCACGTACAGCGTGGAGCCGCCGCCGAATACGACGACGCGCCGGCCGGCGATGTCCGCGACCGCGGCAGACGACACGATGCGGCCGAAGCCAACGTCGTTGGTGTCGGTGACAGTGAACGTCCACAGCGGCTCGATCGCCTGGCCCGCGGGCGGGTCAGCGGGCAAGGCGTAGAACGTGCCGTCCCATGAACCCACGTACACGACACCATCGACCACCGCGGGCGATGCAGAGATCGAGTCGGGAGTCGGGAACACCCACTTGACCTGGAGTGCGGGCGCGTTCGTCTTGGTGAGCGCACTGCAATCCTCCGGCGTCGCGAACGAGTGGCCGGGGTCGTGGCCGTACATCGGCCAGGCGCACTCGTCGGGGACGTTCTCGTGTAGCTCACCGTCCTGGGCCACCGCCGCCGGCACCGCCGTGCCGGCCGCCAGCAGCGCGAGAGCCGCCAGGATGCGGCCGCGCATCGCCTACTCCGAGTCGGGCAGCGGGCAGTCGCCGTAGCCGTCGTAGCCGCACAGCCAATCGTCGGGATGGTCGGCGATGTACTGCGTGTCGTTCGGCGTCTCTTCCATCTGGCGCTGCGTGTACTCCGGGTCCGTCGGCCGGATCACGTGGTACTCGTCCTGGCAGCCGAACGTGCAGCTGAGGTGGTCGACGATCACGATGCCGACCTCACTGTCGTTGGCGTCCTCGCATCCGACGTCCTGCTGGTCGCCGTAGTAGTGGCTGTCCTCCGACAGGCAGATGTCGGCGTAGATCGTTCCGCCGTGGCCGTCGTGCGTGCCCTCGGAGCCCGCGGTGTGGCCCTCGCAGTCGTGGAATCCCTCGCCCCAGCAGTGGTCGGCGGCGATACCGGCGTGCACCGTGTTCGGTGACATGTCGTCGGCCGTGCTGTACGCCGGGTCGGCCCAAATGCACATCGAGTTGGTGCACCCATACTCGTCACGCCAGCGCTGGTGCGTACGGCGCGACTCGTCGGTCGGGCTCTCGTCACCCTGCCTGCCGTCGACGTCGTCCTGGCGGTCAGGGACGTCGAACAGCGGCACCCAGTTCGGCCGCCACCCGGCGTAGGCCGGTGTCGGCCCGCATTCCGTCTCCTGGTCGATGGTGCCGTCGCCGTTGACGTCCTCGCAGTCGTGGGCCAAGGCGGCCGGACCCACGACCGCGACCGACCCCAAAACGAGCGTCACCAACAAGCCCAGCCGCATGAAGCGCGACATCTCGTCCCCCCCCAACTTTCGTGTGTTCGGTGTGACTCGAACTATTCACCTGACACAGGTGTCAGACCTTCTCAAATCGGACAAAAAGTTCTGAAACCGCAAACAACGAGAAGCCGCCCGCCCGCCCGCGTCTGCCCTCCGTGGGCAATGCTGGTGCCGTGACCCCCGAAGTGGCGGCACCGAGGGTCGTGCTCACCGGTGGATCCGCGGCGTTTGCGATCCGCGACTTCCTGACCCGCGCGAACGTCGACTTCCTCTACCACGACGGCGAGGGCCCACCCGGAGTCGCCGTGTGCACGTTCGCCGACGGCACTCAGCTCGTGTCACCAACCCTCCACGAACTCGCCGGACATCTCGGTCTCCTCAGACCGGCGGCCACGGACGTCTACGACCTGGTCATCGTTGGAGCGGGTCCCGCTGGACTGGCGGCCGCCGTGTATGCCGCGTCAGAGGGTCTCGCGACTGCCGTCGTCGAGCGCGAGGTGCCCGGGGGGCAGGCCGGCACGAGCTCGGCGATCGAGAACTACCTCGGCTTCCCGGACGGCATCTCCGGAGTTGACCTCGCGGAGCGGGCGAGGTGCCAGGCCGAGAAGTTCGGCGCAGAGATGCTCATGTTGCGCGAGGTAACCGCTGGCGGTGTCGTCGATGGGGTGTTCCGCAGCAATCTGTCTGACGGCACCAGTGTCCGATCGCGTTGCGTGTTGTGCGCGTCCGGTGTGAGCTGGCGAAGGCTCGACGCTCCTGGCGTCGAGCGCCTCCTTCACGCGGGTGTGTACTACGGCGCCGCGATCAGCGAGGCCCCAGGCGTGCGCGACAAGGACGTCTTCGTCGTCGGTGGCGGCAACTCGGCCGGACAGGCGGCGATGAACTTCGCTCGCGTCGCCCGCTCGGTCACTCTGGTGGTACGCGGTGACGGCCTGGCGGCGTCCATGTCGACCTACCTGACCCGCCGGATCGGCGACGCGCTCAACGTCACCGTGCGCCGGTACGCCAAGATCATCGCGGTCGACGGCGATGACTGGCTCCGAACGATCACCTTCGAGGACAGCGGTACCAGCGAGCGCGACGTCGTCGACGCTCACGCGCTCTTCATCTGCATCGGCGGCGTGGCCCACACGGACTGGGTCAGCGGTGCCGGACTTCTCGTCGACGGCGCCGGCTATCTCGTCACCGGCAGAGACCTGCGGGACCCCGCCCTCAACGGCGGCCGGCAGGTCTGGCCCCTCTCCCGCGACCCGTACGTGCTCGAGACGTCACGCCCAGGGGTATTCGCGGCCGGCGATGTCCGCCGAGGCTCGACGAAACGCGTGTCGACTGCGGTCGGCGAGGGCGCGATGGCAGTCGAGCTCGTCCACCGCTTCCTCGCCGAAAGAGCAGCACCGACTTGACGAGTCAAACGCTGTTCCTCCCGGCGTACGGTGGGCGCATGAGCGACCCCACCGTCGTCGAGGAGATCGCGGCGCTCCGAACCCGTGGGTACCTCGCCGACTTCAGCGTCACATCGGACGGGCAGCTGCGTTGCGACACCTGCGGCCACACACTCCAGCCGAGCGCCGCCGTGATCGAGTCGACGGCTCGGTTCGAGGGGGCATCGAATCCAGACGACCAAGCCATTGTCTTCGGCCTCCGGTGCGCTGGGTGCGGTGTTCGTGGTGTGCTCGTGGCTGCCTATGGTCCGACGGCGACGGCGGAAGAGGCCGCGGTCGTCACGGCGCTCTCGCCTCTCCTTCGTCCTGAGCAGCGTTGATCCGCGGCGCAAGGCTCGTCGACCGTCAGATGTTCGCTTGCTCCGGTGGCGCGACATCCGGCCCGGGTAACCGTGCCGCCGAGTCGTCGCCTGCCGGTTCACCGCAGTCGGCACCGAGCGTGAAGCTGGTCATCGAGAGCGACCCGTAGGCGAATCCCTCGACGAGGACCTGAGGGGTCTCGTCGGTCGCGGCCGCGAGTGCGGCGATGTACAGCAGCGCGATGAAGTGGTCTGGAGTCGGGACCGCGAGCTTGAAGTCGTCGTGCTCGACGAGCTTCAGGATGTCGCCCGGGCTTTCGCGCATGATCGTGCTGGCGGCGTCGTCGAAGCGATGGTTCCAGTCGCGGGGAACCCGTAGAAGTCGTGGATCACGCGTGGGCGCGGCATTGCCGTCACCGCGGTCGCCGCTCATGACGTCCGTGACAGCATCGACGCGAGCTCACCGTTCACGGCTTCGGCACGAGACACTTCTTGTGGGGCATGCGATGGCTCCCCTGTCAAGGATGCGACGGCGCGGATGGCGCACCATCGACCTCGAAGAACAAGTCGTCGGCGTAGCACCACCACCAGTCCTCCCCCGGTTCGTAGCTGCGGATCAGCGGGTGGTCGGGGTGCGCGTTCCAGTGGGCGGTGGCATGCCTGCTCGGTGAGTTGTCGCAGCAGCCGACATGACCACAGCGCATGCAGAGACGTAGGTGCACCCACTCTCCGCCGATGCGAAGGCAGTCCTCGCAGCCGTCGCTCGAAGGAGCGATGTCGGTCACGGTGTCGAGGTGGTTACAGCTGCTGGGCACGGAATGCAGTCTCGCCGGTCGCCACATGCTCCGCTGGCAAACCGCGGTCTTCGCCCTGCTGGCGGCCGGCGCGCTCCCCACTAGTGCTTCGGTTTGACCAGAAAGTCGATTGCGAGGCGTGCCGGTTCGTCGACGCGCACGAAGTGCGGAACGTCAGGCGGGATCGGCTGCTCCTCGCCTTGCGACACGCGGATGCTCTTCGGTGGCGTCGTCTCGATGGTGAACACGACGGCGCCTTCGAGTACCCGCAGCACACCCCACGTGCCTTCGGCGACGACGTGTGCACGTCGCAGCGCCGGCGGCAGGGTCTCCTCGTCGAACGGCCCCGCGGTTCGCACGAGCTCCAAGTCAGCGGGCGGCTCCAGCCGATCACAGAGAGGGCACTCGATGGGCGAGCCGAGGCGTTCGGCGCGGCCGCCCTCGGAGGTCACCCACGGACGTTCCTGGATGGGCGGACGGTGGCGCACGTGTTGGTTGTGGAGGCACGAGAGCTCGGCAACCCAATCGCCTTCGTCGTCGAGGTGAAACCCGTCGATCGTGCGAATCACTGCTCGACCGTCATCGGACGAGTTCGCCGAGTGGCACCGCGGGATCAGTG
>Ga0299913_10004659_pt1 | contig 11553 bp, 10 predicted proteins | sample RVTome_9_FD_201360 | JGI IMG/M metagenome (GOLD analysis project Ga0299913, IMG submission 201360) | Soil microbial communities from uranium-contaminated site in the Upper Colorado River Basin, Wyoming, United States - RVT155D38 (version 2) ... | reverse complement strand
CCGGATTGGGCAAGCTGCGCACCGCGCTGACCGAATTGGGTGGAATCACCTCCATCGCGCTCGATGGGGTCGTCGCCATGCGCAAGCGGCCGTTCCAGTGGCGCGAGTTCGTCAACCAGTGCTGGTTTTTGGCCAAGGTCAGCGCGGTCCCGCTGGTGCTGATCTCGATCCCGTTCGGGATGATCATCGCCCTGCACGTCGGCTCGTTCGCGCGCCAGCTCGGCGCCGAGGCCAACCTCGGCAGCGCCATGCTGCTGGCCGTCATCCGCGAGCAGGCGCCGGTCGCCACCGCCCTGCTGATCGCCGGGGCGGGGGGCAGCGCCATGTGCGCCGACCTGGGCAGCCGCCGCATCCGCGACGAGATCGACGCCATGCAGGTCATGGGCGTGGACCCCATGCACCGCCTGGTCGCCCCGCGCCTGCTGGCCGCGAGCGTCGTCGCGATCTTCTTCGTCAGCATCGTCGCGGTCGCCGGGATCATGGGCGGGTGGTTCTTCGCGGTGATCGTGCAGAAGGGCACCACCGGCGCCTACTTCGCGAGCCTCAACCAGCTCGCGCAGCTGCCGGACTACTACATGGCCATCACCAAGGCCGTCGTGTTCGGCTTCACCGCCGCCGCGGTCGCCTGTTACAAGGGCTACACGGTCAAGGGTGGGCCGAAGGGCGTGGGCGACGCGGTCCAGGCGAGCGTCGTGATCACGTTCATCCTGCTGTTCTTCCAGAACGCGGTGCTCACGATCATGTACCTCAACCTCGTTCCCCAGAAGATGTGATGCGGTGATGGCGACCACCTCCAGCGTGACGCGCATCGGCCGCCGCATCGGCGGGCCGTTCGAGACGGTCTGGGACCAGTTCCGTTTCTACGGCCAGGTGCTGCGTCACCTGTTCACCGCGTTCAAGTACGGCGGCGTGATCATGCGCCTGATCACCGACGTCACGGTCGGCGCGGGTGCCTTGATCCTCGGCGGCGGCATGTTCTTCGTGATCGCCTCGCTCGCGTTCTTCACCGGTGCCGTGGTCGGCTTCGAGGGCTACGTGGGCCTGGAGCAGATCGGCGCGCAGGCATACGTCGGTCTGGTGTCGAGCTGGGCGAACACCCGCGAGATCACCCCGCTGGTCGCGGGCGTGGCCCTGGCCGCGCAGGTCGGCGCCGGCTACACCGCTGAGCTCGGCGCGATGCGCATCTCCGAGGAGATCGACGCGCTGGAGGTCATGAGCGTCCCCAGCGTCATCTACTTGGTGTCCACGCGCGTGTGGGCGGCGCTGATCCCGATCATCCCGCTGTACCTGATGGCGCTGTTCAGCAGTTACTACGCCACGCGCATGACGGTGACCGGCTACTTCGGCCTGTCGACCGGCTCGTACGGGCAGTACTTCAACCTGTTCCTGCCGCCGATCGACGTGCTGTACAGCGTCACGAAGATCATCGTGTTCGCGGTCGTCGTGGTGCTGATCCACTGCTACTACGGCTACTACGCCTCGGGCGGCCCGGCCGGCGTGGGTGTCGCCGTCGGTCGCGCGATCCGCGCCAGCATCGTCGCGGTGGTCCTGCTGAACCTGCTGCTGTCCATCCTGATGTGGGGCGGCGGCGACACGGTGAGGATCGCCGGTTGATCCTGACCATGTCGCCGATCGCACGCGCCCTGGCGGGCGCGATCGTCGTGCTGCTGCTGACCAGCGTCAGCTACCTCGGCGCCCGCATCGCGCTGGGCGCGCTCGACGACCACTACACCGTGTCGGTGGAACTGGGCGACCTCGGCCAGGGCGTGGTGAGCGGCACCGACGTGAAGATCCGCGGCGTCAAGGTCGGCGCGGTCGGCGCGGTGCACCTGACCGACGACTACCGCGCGGTCGCGGAACTCGTCATGGACGAGGGCACGCAGCTGCCGGACCGCTCGACCTTCCTCGTGACCGGCAAGACCCTGCTGGGGGAGAAGCAAATCGAGGTGCTGTTCGACGGCGCGGTCGAACAGGGACCATTCATGGCGGACGGCACGCTGATCGCCGACCCAGCCCGCGTGGTCGAGGTCGAGGACGTGCTCGCCGCGCTGGCCGAGGTCACCACCAGCATCGACCCCGACGACCTCGCCACCGTGTTCGACGAGTTCTTCGGCGCGTTCGAGGGCATGGGCCCGACGATCGCCAAGGGCATCGACGAGGGCGCGAAGGCGGCCGACCTGTTCGCGCGCACGCTGGACGACCAGGTCCGCAACACGCGCGCCTTGTCGCTGGTCGCCGAGGCGGTCGGCCCGACCGGCGCCGACTTCAACCGCCTGGGCGACAACGTCGTGGCGGGCATGCCGACGCTGTCGGGCAACCAGGCGGGGCTCGCCCGGCTGCTCGACGCGGTGCGCGGCTTCTCCCACGAGCTCGGCACGGCGTTCCGCGTCGCCCGCCCCGACATCGACCGCATGCTGGTCGGCGGCGACAACATCCTGCGTGTGCTGTTCCACTACCGCGTCGAAATCGGCCAGGTCGTCGACGGCATCGTCGTCTACACCAGTAAGTTCGGCCCGGGCTTCACCAGCCCCGGCGTGACCGGCCAGGCCGCGTACTTCCAGATCATCCTGGAGGGCGAGGACTTCCAGGGGCAGTTCTGCTCGGGCATGCCTGAGGAGATGCGCGAGCAGTTCCCGTTCTGTGCCGAGACGGCCGCCGCGGGCGAGGTGCGCGCCGCCCTGCCGCGCGCGATGGCGCAGCCCGAGGTCCCCAGCCGTGGCGCGCTCGACACGCTGCTGCGCCGCGCCCTGGGCCGCCAGGACGGTGAGCGGGCATGAGCGATCGCCGCCCCGCCCTGAAGTTCGGCGCCTTCGCGCTGGTGTGCGCGCTGTCGGCCGCCTGGCTGATCTCGGTCACCGGCAACATCCGCTTCTTCGCGCGCACGTCCAGCTACGAGGCGCTGATGGAGGACGCGACGGGATTGCTGAAGCGCGACAGCGTCCTGCTGGGCGGCGTCCGCGTCGGCACCGTCGAGGACGTGTCGGTCGAGCGCGGCAAGGCGCTGGTGCGCTTCAAGATCGACCGCGACCTGGAGATCCTCGACAGCTGGGAGGTGGGCATCCGCTGGCGCAACGTCATCGGCCAGCGCTTCCTGTACCTGTATCCCGTCGGCGGCGGCGAGCGACTCGACGAAGGTGATCGCCTGCCGATCGAACGCAGCCGCCCCACCGCGGACATCGGCCGCTTCTTCGAGCGGCTGACGCCGCTGCTCGAGGCGATCGACCCCGCGCAGCAGAACAAGCTGCTGACGTCGCTGAACCAGGCGCTGGACGGCAAGGAGGAGCGCATCCAGGAACTGGTCGCCGACCTCGGCAGCCTGTCGAGCAAGCTCGGCGACCGCCAGGATCGCATCCGCACGGTGATCGCCCAGGGCGCCGCGCTGCTCGACGCCTACGCGCAGCGCGACGAGCAGATCGCGTCGTTCCTGAAGGACTTTGCCGACGTGTCGCGCACGCTCAAGGCGCGCAACGACACGCTGGTCGGCGCGGTCACCGACGTCGGCGAGGTCCAGCAGCGCCTGGACCAACTGCTGCGCGAGAACCACGACGCGATCCGCCTGGAGCTCGACAGCCTGGCCGACGTGGCCTCGCGCATCGGCACGCACCGCGCGGACTTCGAGAAGTCGGTCGCCACGCTCAAGGACGGTTTCGCGACCTACATGCTGATCAGCCGCTGGGGCCAGTGGTTCAACGTGCGCGCCGTCGCGACGCAGGTGCAGAACAACGGCGAGGTCGAGTCCTGCCAGGCCGAGGAGGGCCAGCCCTGCGAGGTGCCGAACTCGCGCCCCGCCGGGAGTGAAGGGGCGTCGGCGCAGGCGCGCCAGGCGGCGCTGCCGCGCGTCGTCGCGCTCGCGCTCACGGGGGGTGGGGCCCCGTGAACCTGCAGTTCCTGGAGCGCAACCAGGTCGTCATCGGCGCCATCGCGGCGGCTGCGATCCTCGCCGCCGTCATCGGCGGCCTGGCCGTGCAGGGCGGCATCTTCGGCGGCGGGTACTCGCTCACCGCCGAGTTCGCGAACGCCGCCGGGCTGAGCGCGGGCGACCAGGTCTTCGTCGCGGGGGTGCGGGCCGGCCAGGTCAACGGGCTGGAGCTCGACGGTGACAAGGTGATCGTCAGCCTCACCGTCGACGACGTGGAACTGCCCGACCAGACCCGCGCCAAGATCATCCTGCGCACCCTCGTGGGCGCGCGCGCCATGGAGCTCGTGCCGTCCGGCGACTGGGACGAGCCGCTGCGCGGCGGCGACGTCATCCCGCTCGAGCGCACCGACGTGCCGGTCGACCTGCCCGAGTTCGGCGAGGTCGCCGAGGACCTGCTCAGCCAGACCGACACCGCTGCGCTCGACGAGTTCCTCACCGCCGTCACCGAGATCACGCGCGGCCAGCGCGCCCAGGTCGGCGCGTTGATCGAGGGCGGCCGACGCGTCGCGGCCGTGGTGAGCGACCAGGAGCAGGAGGTGCGCCGGCTGATCAAGGGGCTGCGCGTCCTGGCCGAGACGTTGCAGTCGCGCGACACCGAGCTCGCGACGATCGTCGACGACTTCGGCGATGTGGTCGGCCAGCTCGCCGCGCGCCGCGAGGAGCTGCGCCGCTTCCTGCGCGCGACGAACACGGCGAGCGCCGCGGCCGCCGACCTCGTGCACGACGAGCGGGCCGAGCTCGACCAGATCCTCGACAACGTGCACATCGCCTCGGACGTGATCGGCCGCCACCAGCTTGACCTGGCCGAGGCGCTGGCCTACTCCGGGGACGCGATCACCGGTTTCGCCTCGATCTCGTACTCGGGCACGACCAAGGTCCCCTGGGGCTTCGTGTACACCACGTCACTCGGTACGGCGGGCGTGGACACCATCGCGGGTTGCGGCGGGCTGTTCGACCGCTACCTCGACGAGGTCCTCGGTCCGGACCCGCGCAGCTGCGCCGAGCAGGACAACAGCACCTTCCCCGAGGACACGCCCAACGCCGACGAGGACGTGTCGGCGGCGCTGCCGCTGTCCGCGGTCGCGCGGCGCACGCTGCCCGTGCGCGACGCGCTGCGCCTGGTCGCCGCGGAGGTGCAGCAATGAGCGCCGTGCGCCGCTCGCGCCTGGTCGCGCTGCCCCTGCTGCTGGCGCTGTCGCTGTTCGCGAGCGCCTGCTCGCTCGACCGGCCTGGCGGCGGCCGGACGGTGCAGGCGGTGGTGGTCCGCTCCAACAACCTGTTCGTCGGCTCTGACGTGCGCGTGCTCGGCATGAAGGTCGGGCGCGTGAGCGCGCTCGCCGCCGACGGCGTCCATGTGCGCGTGACCATGGACCTCAACCCCGGCATCGAGGTCCCCGCGGACGTGCGTGCGGAGATCCAGCCCACGTCGCTGCTCGGGGAGCGTTTCGTCGCGCTGCATCCCGCCTACACCGGGGGGCCGACGTGGCCGGAGGGCACGCCGATCCCGCTGGAGCGCACGGGCGTCCCGGCCGAGACGGACGAGGTGCTCGCGAGCTTCGAGAACTGGCTCGACGGCCTGAACCCCGAGACCCTGGCCGAACTGGTCGATGTGCTCGCCGAGACGGTGGAGGGGCAGGGCAAGGGCCTCAACGCGCTGCTCGACGAGGGCGGGGACACCATCCGTGTGCTGGCGGACTCGAGCGAGGACCTGATGGCGGCGGTCACGGCGCTCGCGGATGTGTCGCAGACCCTGTCGTCGCGCGACGCCCGGCTGAGCGCCGCGATCGAGCACTGGTCCACGGTGGTCGGCGTGCTCGGCGACGAGAGCGACCAGGTCGTCGCCGGCGTGGGCAACCTGCGCCGGCTGGTCGCGGAGCTGAAGCCGCTGCTCGACGAGCACGTCGTGCCGCTGTCGTCGGACCTGCGCAACCTGACCACCGCGTTGCAGACGGTCGATCGCAACCTCGCGCGGGTGGGCCTGACGATCAGCGGGTCGGCCGGGCTGTTCGACGCGGCGGGCGACGCCTTCGAACACGAGCATGCGCGCCTGAAGTTGCTCAACGTCGGCAACGAGCTGCCGCGCCACATCGCCGAGCGCTTCGCCGACCGCCTGGTGGGCGTGTGCATGCGCATGGCCGAAGCGGTGTGCGCGACCCGCGCATTCTGGGACGCGCACCTGCCGGCGGCGCTGTGCTGGGAGGGCGTCAGTTCGTGCGCCGAGGGTCGCGAGTCGATGGCCGCCGCGTTCGGCAAGGCCATGCGGGCGCTGCCGCCCGAGGCGCAGCGGGAACTGGCGGACGAGGCGCGCGAGCGCGAGCAGGCCCAGGACGAGCCCGAGCCCGAGGACTCCGGCATCGGCCTGCCCCTGCCCGACGGGCGCTTGGATCTCGACAGCAGCCGGCCGGGGACGGGGCTGGGGCTGTGGGAGCGCCTGGCGCGCATGCTGGGAGGTGGACGCTGATGCGCAGGTTCGCCCTCGCGCTGGCGGTGCTGCTGCTCGCCGTGACGCTCGCCGCCTGCTCGTCCGGCGACGGCGTCACCGTGCGCGCGGCGTTCGACGACGTGGGTGACCTGGTGCCGCGCGCCGCCGTGAAGATCGCCGACGTGCCGGTCGGCACCGTCAAGTCGATCGAGCTGACCGACGACCTGCGCGCGCTCGTGACGATGCGGCTGCACGACGACGTGACCCTGCCCCGGTCGGTGCGCGCCGAGCTGCGCAAGACCGCGGTGCTCGGCGAGCGCTACATCCTGCTGATTCCCGACGCGGCCTCGGGCGGCGAGTTCGCCTCGGGCGAGACGATCCAGGACACGCGCTTCGTGCCCGAGCTCGAGGAGCTGGTCGGCAGTGGCAGCGAGCTCTTGGCGGCGGTGGCGGCGGACAAGCTCGCCGCGGCGATCGACGCGGGCGCCGAGGGCCTCGACGGGCGCGGCACGACCTTCGGCGCGCTGATCGACGACCTCGCCACGATCGTCGACGGCTACGACCGCAACTCCGACGACCTCGCCCGGCTGATCGACGGCTTCGCGCAGTTCCTCGGCGCCGCCGGCCCGCACGCCGCCACGCACGGCAAGGCGTTCGACGAACTCGCCAAGGCGACGCGTGTGCTGGCCGCGGAGGACCAGCGGCTGCTCGACACCCTGGCCGAGGTGCGGATCCTGTCCGCCGAGGGCGCGAGCATCATGCGGGTCCACCGCGAGCGGCTGAACCGCGGCTTCCAGCAATGGTCGGCGATCCTCGCCGAGGTCGCCCGCCACGACGCCTCGCTGGATGCGCTGTTCCGCGAGCTCGCCAAGCACAACTACAACACCATCCGCGGCGTGCACGACGAACACGGCCAGGTGCTGCTCGACTTCATCATCTGCGGCATGAACGACACGCCCGGCGACCCGGTGCGCTCGTGCATGAACCCCCCGCAGGGCCGCCCGCGTCCGCAGATCCGCGACAGCCAGGGCTTCGGGGGGTCCTCATGAGGACCTCGCGGCTGGCCACCAACCTTCTCGCCGTCGCCGCGGTCTCGGCGGTGCTCGTGTTGTACGCGTTCAGTTCGCTGCTCGCGGGCGCCGTGATCGACGACACCTACCCCATCGAGGTGGTCCTGGCCGAGTCGGGCGGCCTGCTTGGCGCCCAGGAGGTCACGGTCGCTGGCCGCGTGGTCGGCACCGTCGGCGACGTGTGGCTGGAGGGCGAGGGCGTGGTCGCGCGCCTGGACATCCGCAAGGGCCAGACCGTGCCGAGCGACGCCGACGTGGTGGTGCTGCGGCGCAGTCCCATCGGCGAGCAGGCGATCGACTTCCGCCCGCGCCGGGCGGACGCCCCGCCGGTCGAGGCCGGGGAGCGCATCGCCGCGCTGAACGCGGTCACGCCGGTGCCGGTGCAGCGGCTGCTGACCAAGGCCGACGAGGTGCTGGAGCCGGTGGACGGCGGGCGCGCCGGGGTGCTCGTGTCCGAACTCGCCGACGCGGTGCGCGGGCGCGGAGACGACATCCGCGCGCTGATGCGCGACGGCGCGCGCCTGTCCGAGGCGCTGGCCGCCAACGAGGCGAACCTCACGCGCTTCTTCGACCAGGGCGCCACTGTGAACGAGGCGCTGGCGCGCAGCCGCGGCGCGCTCGCGCGCTCGATCGGGCAGATGGCCGATGCGAGCCGCGCGCTGGTGGACATGCGCGCCGACTTCGAGGGCTTGCTGCGCGAGGCGCCGCCGGTGCTCGGCCAGGTCGAGAAGCTGGTCGGCGACAACCAGGCGAATCTGTCGTGCGCGCTGAAGGACCTCGGCAACCTCAACGACTATCTCGGCCGGCCCGAGCAGATGGCCAACACCGAGGAGGCGCTGCGCAAGAACCAGTGGTTCTTCAAGGGCGCGGAGTACGGCGCGCCGCTGGACCCCTGGGGCCGCGTGTGGACGCGCATCAAGTTCCTGCCGCCGCAGCCCGAGCAGCCCGACACCTACCTGCCGGACAAGCGGCCGATCCCCGACATCCTGCCGGGCGGGCAGTGCCGCTCGTCGCTGGGCGTCGGCGTCGGGGCCGCGAGCCAGTCCGGCTACGAGCAGACCTCGGTCGAGGCGCGCATGGTGCCCGCCGACCAGGGTCCGGCCGTGTCCGCGTCCGGCCTGGGACTGGGCGTGCCGCAGATGACGGCGGTGACGCAGGCGAGCCGCCGCGTGGCGGAATCCGTCGGCTTGCTGCTGGCGCTCGGCGCGAGCATGGTCGCGGTGCGCGCCGTCGGGCGCGCCCTGCGAAAGGGCAGCGCATGACCGAGGAGCCCCACGTGCAACAGGACGCGCCGACCGTGCCGACAGCCGCCCCGGTCGCGCTGGGCGGGCGGCCGCCGGGCCCGCGCGGCGCGAAGCTCGCCTGGTCGGTGGCCGCGCTGACGACGCTGCTGGCGATTGCGTTCGCGGTCGCCTGGGCGCCGCTGTACTCCGCCGCCAAGGACCGCGAGCGCGTGCGCGAATCGGCCGAGCAGCTCGTGCTGCACTTGACCACGTTCGAAGGCGCGACCATCGACGAGTGGGTGCAGGACACGCAGCGGCGCGCGACCGACGACTACGCCGAGGAGGTCAACACGCTGTTCGACCCCGAGTTGCGCGGCGCGCTGCGTGAGGCGAAGGCGAAGTCGGTCGGGCGGCTGGTGAACCTGTTCGTGCAGGACGTGGACGGCGACGACGCGCTGGTGTTCGCCGTCGTGCGCCAGACGATCACGAACGCGGCGTCGCCCACGCCGGTCGAGGACGAGCTGCGCATGCAGATCGAGCTGCGGCAGGTGGACGGGGATTGGAAGGCGGCGAAGGTCGAGGTTCTGGGCCAAGGGAGTGAGCAGGGGGGCGGCAACGCGCTGATCGACGAGGCAGGGGAGGCGCCATGAGCACGTATCCGATGGTCATCGTCGGCACCGACGGATCGGCGACGGCAGCCGAGGCGGTGCGCCGCGCCGGGATCGTCGCCGGACGGATGGGCGCGACCCTGCTGGTCGTCACCGCGTTCCAGCGGCCGCGCCCCGAGGACATGGGTCCCGCCTCGCAGCTCGCCGGCCAGTCGCACGACGCGCTGATCAGCACGAGCTTCCGGGGCGCGGCCGAAGCCGCGCAGGACGCGGCGAGCATGGCCGCCAAGCTCGTGCCCGGCCTGTCGGTGGACACCGCCACGCCCGAGGGCGACCCGGCCGAGGCGCTGCTCGACATGGCCGAGGCGAACCCCGGCGCGCTGCTCACCGTCGGCTCGCAGGGCATGTCAGGGTCCAAGCGCTTCCTGCTCGGCAGCGTGCCGAACAAGGTCAGCCATCACATCGTGGGCGACCTGTTGATCTTCCGCACCGGCGCGGGGCGCCCCGTCGAGGCGCCCGCGTCGGTGCTGGTCGGCACGGACGGCTCGCCGACGGCGGCCCGCGCGGTGGACAAGGCGATCGCGGTCGCCGCCTCCCTCGGCGCGCGGCTGACGGTACTCACCGTGAACGCCGACGTGGAGGCGGGCCGGGGCGTGCTCGACGAGGCGTGCGCACGCGCCGAGGCGGCGGGCGTGGAGTGCGAACCTGCCCTGCGCACCGGCGACCCCGCCGAGGCGATCGTGGCCGAGGGCGAGCGTGTGGACCTGGTCGTGCTCGGCAGCCAGGGGATGACCGGCGCCGGGCGCTTCCTGCTCGGCAGCGTGCCGAACAAGGTGTCCCACCACGGGACCGCCGACCTGCTCATCGTGAAGACGTCGTAGGGGGTTGTGACCGTGAGCCAGACCGTCGTGGTGCGCAAGGGCGGGGCACCCGTGCCCGAGCCCGAGCCCGAGGCCGCCATCCGCATCCGCAACCTCACGAAGTCCTTCGGCGCGCGCGTCGTGCTCGAGGACATCACTTTCGACATCCCCAAGGGCAAGGTCACCGTGGTGCTGGGGCCGTCGGGCACGGGCAAGTCGGTGTTCCTGCGCCACCTCATCGGCCTGCTGCGCCCCGATACCGGCGAGGTGTGGGTGGGCGACCGCAACGTGCCGACGCTGCGCCAGCGCGAGCTGCTGGAGGTGCGCAAGAAGTTCGGCGTGCTGTTCCAGGACGGTGCGCTGTTCGGCTCGATGACGGTGTACGACAACACCGCGTTCCCGCTGCGCGAGCACACGCGCAAGACCGAGCGGGAGATCGAAGAGATCGTCATGCAGAAGCTGACGATGGTCGGACTCGCGGACGCGCGCAGCCTGTTCCCCGGTGAGATCTCCGGCGGCATGCGCAAGCGCGCCGGTCTGGCGCGCGCGCTGGTGCTCGACCCCGAGATCGTGCTGTTCGACGAGCCGGACTCGGGCCTGGACCCGGTGCGCACGGCGTATCTCAACGAGCTGATCCTGGATCTGAAGGAGCAGCTCGACTCGACCTTCGTCGTGGTGACGCACCACATCCCCACCGCGCGCAACATCGCCGACTACCTGGCGCTGCTGTTCCGCCGCAACCTCGTGATGATGGGCCCCAAGCAGGAGCTGCTCGACAGCGAGAAGCCGGTGGTCCGCCAGTTCCTGCGCGGCTCGACGCACGGGCCGATCGGCATGAGTGAGGAGAAGGACGCCAGCGACCCCAACGCCGTGTACACCGAAGGCGGCCTGGCGCTGGAGGACACGCGCGACGACGAGGACCTGCCGGGCCGCTAGCAGCGGCGGCCTAGACTGATCGCGGCCAGCCGGAGCGGGCGGGGAGCGAGGGACACCGACGTGATGCGCAAGGGCCGCGCCATCGAGGCGCTGCGCGTGCAGCGTGAACGCACGCTCGCTCGGCTCGCGTCACTCGAGGCGGCCGATTGGAACCGCGACTGCCTGCCCGGCTGGCAGGTGCGTGACGTCGCCGCGCACCTGGTGGCGTCCGACCAGGGCGCGGTGACGGGAACGATCTACCGCGCGATGCGCGCCCGGGACCGCGCCGTGATCGAGCGGTGGAACGATCAGGCGATCCTCGCCTGGCGCGACCGCCCGCCCGAGGAGCTGCTCGCCGCCCTGGAGCGCTGGGGCCGGCGCATGCTGCGCCTGGCCGCGCTGCTGCCGGCGCCGCTGGGCCGCATCCCGGTGGGCGGCGCGTACGGCACGCAGCCGGCGCTGTTCGCGCTGTACCGCCGCGTGCAGGACGAATGGGTCCACGAGCAGGACATCGCCTGGGCGGTGGGGAGCCCCGG
>Ga0299913_10004658_pt1 | contig 11553 bp, 10 predicted proteins | sample RVTome_9_FD_201360 | JGI IMG/M metagenome (GOLD analysis project Ga0299913, IMG submission 201360) | Soil microbial communities from uranium-contaminated site in the Upper Colorado River Basin, Wyoming, United States - RVT155D38 (version 2) ... | reverse complement strand
TCGAGGAGTTCCGCTACATAAAGGCCGAGCTCGCCGACGAGGACCCCGAGTACCGGGACGGCGACGGAGCCCCCGCCGACGTCATCGAAGAAGAGATGAGGCGACGCGGTCTGGAGCCGGACCGGGAGGATGTGATACCCGATGCGGATAGCCCAGGGCGCGAGGACGAGGAGCCGCGGGTCAGAGGCTGAGCCCGAACCCGATCAGGACCGAATCCCTCGTGGGAAGGGTTTCGTCCCGTCCGGGCTGTGGAGTCGTCAGTTGTCGATCAACAGCTGCGGATTAAGCACGTTGGCGACGATGTCACGCGCCACGTCACTCAGTCGCAGGTTGTTGTTGCGGGCGTAGCGGCGAATGCGGGTGAACGACTCGTCCATGGTGAGATTGGCATGTTGGGCGACGAAACCCTTGGCCTGTTCGATGACAACGCGTGTGTCGAGGGCGCGTTGCAGTTGATCGATCACACTGCGGGCATCGTGGGTCGCCCGGGCCTGCAGGATCGAGATGGTTGCGATGTTGGCGAAGGCCTGAGCCACCGCGACGTCATCGGTGGTCAAGGGCGCGGTGTCGACTCGGAAGAGGTTCAGCGCCCCCAGGACCTGGTCTCGCAACCGCATCGGCATGGCGGTGATGGCCCCGAACCCGGCGTCGTGCGCGGCTTCGGTGAGTCTGGGCCAGCGGGCCCTGACCTCGGGGTCGGTCAGCGGCCCCGACTCCACGACCTGGCCGGTACGAAACGAATCGAGGCAAGGGCCCTCCTGGTTCTGGATCTGGAGAAGCTCGATGAGGTGTGTCACCTCACTGGTTGCCGCGACGACGTGCAGGTTGCCGTCTGCGTCGACGAGCATCAGCCCGGCGTGGTCGATGGAGAGGAGGTCGGTGCTGCTCTCCACCAGGAAGTAGAACATCTCCGCAACGTCGTAGCCGGCGACCAGGGTGTCGGCCAGCTGAACCAGAGTGCTGGTGACGTGTCGTTCCCGGGAGGTCATGGCCCTAATGCTATCCACTCGGAGTCTTTCGGCAATGGCTGGTCTATCCATCGCGGGGCAGCTCCATCCGGCCGAGAACGATGTGGGCAGACATGTCGAGAAGAGTGCGACCGGACCCGAAAGCGGCGCCCCGAAGCCGGGCCAGGGCGTCTTCGGCTCCGATCCCGAGTTGAGCCATGACCATGCCGGTTGCCTGATGCAACGGCTCCATGCGGACGAATCCCGCCTCGATCTCGGGTATGACCGAATCCTCACCAACTTGGGCCTGTCCGGCAATGATCAGGTGTGACGCGATCTGAGTGACGACGTAGCCGTCGGCGACCTGCTCGAAGGAGAGCTCCCCGAAAGAGGAGCGATAGAGGGTCAGTGCCCCGAACCGGGCTCCACCAATTCGGAGTGGAAAGCTCGCCATGGATGTCACACCCGCTTCGGTCATTGCCTGAGAGAACACCGGCCAGCGCTCCCCCCCACTAGATGAGAGATCGGTGACCTCGACCAGCTCCCTGGTCGCGAAGGCGTCGCCGGATGGACCTTCTCCCAGGGAGAGCTGGAGGTCCTCTCCGAAGGATGCGAACTCCCCGTGAGAGCAGATCGGGCCCCGGTGCGACGTGGTGAGCAGCGTCAAGCCTGCCCCGCTGGCGCCCAGGGCCGCGACCGCCGCTCTGCACACGGAGCCGAGAAGTGTCCCTCCCTCGCGTTCGGCTCGGAGGATCTCCATGATCCGGGCGAGCCGACTCATCGACAGCCCGGCCACGGGTAGGCCCCGAACCACGGCCTCGGCTCGGCGGGCGCGTCAACTTCTGTGGGAATGCGTCCACGGTTGGCGGGGAGCCACATCCGAGCCGATCCTTCGTTTGCTCTCATCGCAGCGCTTCGAGCCCGGCAGGGTCTGGGTCGAAGACCGAAGACCTGGCGATGTGTTCCCGTTGACGGTAGCCGTCGACCGGGCCAAGTGCTTCTTCGAGCACCCATGCTGTGCCCGATGTGCTAGTCCATGCCGTAGAGAGAGGGAGTTTTGGGGGGGCCGGGGCCGCGCCGGGAAGAGTACCCCCTTCCAGGCCGCTCCAACCCGGTGTAGAATGCAACGAGTTGTCTCGATGACGAGTCGCAGATTGCGTTGCTCCAGTCCCTGGTAGCGCCTCACGCCATAGGCAGGGAGGAGCGTCGCAATTGGCAATCCCTTCAACTCAAGCGATTGACCGGTCGCTTCGTCGTCTCGTCTGGGAGGGTTCCCCGGACGTACAGACGGTCACCACTTTCGAGGGCGTCTTCCTTTTTGTTTCCCACGCCAGTCTCAACCTCTTCGGTTGGCGACCCGAGCTGCTGGTGGGACGTCACCAAGACGAGTTCGTCCACCCCGACGACATCGCTTTGGTGATCGAGGCGCGGCAAAGAGCGGCCCTCAACCCGTCGAGACCTACCACCACGGTTTACCGGTTCCGATGCGCCAGCGGTATCTACCGCTGGACCGAGGCGGTCTCGCTCACGGTCTCTGACGACAATCGTCGTCTGTCGGTGTCTGCGGTCCGCGAGATCGGCGACCGGAAGAAGTCCGAGCTCGATCTCGAACGTCAGGCGACGACCGATGTGCTCACCGGCACTGCGAACCGCGCCATCTTCATGGATCGGCTGCAACAAGCACTCCGCCGGCTGGAGCGCGGCGTCGGCCTGGTCACGGTGCTCTTCCTCGATCTCGACCGTTTCAAGCTGATCAACGATTCGGTCGGTCACCTGGTGGGCGACTCGGTTCTGACCAAGATGGCCGAGCGTCTGCGTGGCTTCCTCCGCCCCCACGACACTCTGGCGCGATGGGGCGGGGACGAGTTCGCCATGGTCATCGAGGGCATCTCGTCGCCGGAGGACGCGGTGATGTTGGGCGAGCGAATCATCGAGGCGGGTCGAGTCCCCTTCGTCATCGGCGACGAGCAGTTCATCTGCACCACCAGCCTCGGGATCGCCGTAACCACCGATCCCCAGCACAACGCCGAGGATCTGTTGCAGGAGGCCGACATGGCCTTGTATCGAGCCAAGGATCGGGGGCGTGACCGGGCCGAGGTGTTCGACGAGGATCTGCGAACCAGGGCGGTTGGCCGCCTCGGTACCGAGCGCATGTTGCGCCGTGCCATCGAAGAGGACCGGCTGCGAGTCAGCTATCAGCCGATCGTCAACCTCGGCACCGGGGAGACGGTGGCGGCGGAGGCGCTGGTTCGAGTATGGGAGCCAGATCTCCCGGATCTGATCCCGGCCGCCTCCTTCATCGGGGTTGCCGAGGAGACCGGCCTGCTCGCCACCATGGATGACTGGGTTCTGGGTCAGACCATCGAGCAGTCCAAGATCTGGCAGGAGGCATTCGCCGGAACCGCATTCGCGGGTGTGGCCATCAATCTCACCGGGCGGCATCTGGCCGACGCCGGTTTCGCCGAGTCGGTGATCGCCGAGCTCGCCGACCACGGGTTGTCCACCGAGGCACTGCAGATCGAGCTCACCGAACGGGTGTTGATGGAAGCGTCCAACTCGGCGATGGCCGGGCTCAAGCTGCTACGCGACGCCGGGGTCAAGGTGGGCCTCGACGACTTCGGCACCGGCTATTCCTCGCTCTCCTACCTGCGCCAGTTCCCTCTCGACTTCGTCAAGATCGACCGTTCCTTCATCAGGAAGCTGGCCACAGGCAGCACCGAGATGGCGATCGTGGCGTCGATAATCGACCTCTCCCACGCCCTCTCGATGACTGTCGTCGCCGAGGGTGTCGAGGTGCAATCCCAGCTCGAGGAACTGATCGACCTCGGCTGTGACCTGGCCCAGGGCTTCCACCTCGGAGCCGCCGGCACGCCTGCTCTGCTCGAGCAGCATGTCCGTGGCGTCGATCTCCACGCCCGCACCGGCTGATCCCTGGGGACCACCGCCGGAGTCCGCGCTCGCCGTGCTCCTGAATAGACCCTCAGCATCCGGTCCCGTCTGAGGCAAGCCGTCACCCCGGCAAGGTGAGAGGCATCGGACTCGGACGGTTCCCGACGAGTCCGATTGCCGTTCCCCTGGGGGGCATTGGGAACGGCAATCAAGACCCGGGCGGTGTGGCCTAGTTGTTCTGCTTTCTGGTGATGCCCCGGCTGACCCGCAGGACCCCGATTCCGAGTGTGAGCGCGCCAATGGCAAGCAGAAGGATCTCGACGCTGCTCCGACCGGTCAATGGGAGGTCGGTGGCGGGAGGGGTGGTGGTGCCGGATCCTGCGGACGTGGTCGTGGGGCTCGCCACTGCGGTCGTGGTGGTGGCGGCAGCAACCGTGGTCGTCGTCGTCACCTGAGCCAGGTCACAGGGGACCTGGGTGAAGGTGTCGTTGATGAGTGTGACCTCACCGGTTTGGGCCAGGGCCCGACCCACCACCGTCACGCTGTCGGCCACCGTGATCGTGGTCAAGGCCAGGATGTTGCCCACGAAAGTCGATCCGGTGTCCAGGGTGGCGGAGCTTCCAATCTGCCAGAAGACGTTGCATGCCTGCGCTCCGTTGATCAGTGACACCGTGCTTCCCGGCCCGGTGATCAGAGTCGAGTCGGTCTGGAAGATGAAGACTGAGTTGGGGTTGCCCTCCCCGTCGAGGGTCAGGGTTCCGGGTAGGGTCAGGGGTGACTTGCTTGGCCCCGCATACACCCCTCCTACCAGGGTGAGACCTGTGAGATCGGACGTGACGGTCTCGTTGAGGGGCCGGCTGAAGGCGTCGCTGTAGGCAGCAGTCGAGTCCGCTTGAGCCTGTGCCGCTACCGGCGTCGCGGCTTCCATGGTTCCGGGAGGCTGGACGATGCCGGGGGGAAAGCCGACAATGGCAGTTCCGGGAGAGACACCCACGCTGTTGGCGAGGACACTGGGGCCGGTGTTGGTGACGGTCTGACCACCGAGAACGGAAAAGTTTCCGGCCGTGCCGAGATTGACGGTGGGGACGATGGCCGCGTTTGCGGTATCCACGATGAGGAAGAGGGAAGCACCGGTGGCGAAGGCGAGGAGCGCGATGCCCATGCCTCGGCCCGGCACATGCAGAGAGCCAGAATGTGAGGCTGACGCGGGGCGGGGAACTTGGTGCTGGAGTAGGTGAGCTACGACCAGTGTGAACAGAAGGACTGTGGCGATTCCCACGATCAGCATCGAGGGCTCCTTTCCCGGTCGGATCAGGTGCCGCCGACGAGGTCTGGGTCGGCCAATACCTAAAATCTATCCACTAACTCTCATTCTGGCAAGTTTTTTCTAGCATTGTCTTGCTACGATGCTCCTGGTGGCAGACTGGAGTTTCCTCACCAACCACGCCCGGGCGCTGCTGGTCATCGCGCACGACCCCGATTTGCGATTGCGCGACATCGCCCACGCCCTCGGTGTCACCGAGCGGACCGCCTACAGCATCGTGGCGGATCTGACCAAGAATGGGTACGTGGCCAAGCAGAAGGACGGCCGGCGCAACGTCTATCACATTCAGTCGCACATGCCTGTTCGTGACTCGGTCGGACGGCAGAGAGCCATTGGCGAGCTTCTCGGGCTCTTCCTCGACGGAGCGCGCCCGACCGAGTAGGGTCGCCGATTCGAATGTGCCCTCGGTCGATCCCGGATCGGCGCCGCATCCAAACAGGACGAGGGTCATGACTGTGGCTACTGATGTAGGCCCGATTCGCGAACGTGCCACGACCTCTCCCCGTTGCCAAACCGGCGGCACCCCATCACCGGAGTCGGTCACCTTTCTCCCCAGTTGAGCGCCGAAGCCGGTGGGGAGCGGAACCCCCGGGCTGGGGGAGGAGGGGCCGCCTCCAGAGTTGGACCTCAGATTCGACGAACGGGGCTCACCACACCGTTCGGGTCGGTCGAAGGCGTAGATGGCCTCGCTTTCGTCGGCGTCCCGTTCCAGGCGGGGCTGAATTCGACCCTGCTTGGTGCTGCCGACCCGATGCGGCCATCGTGACGTACCGCCCGGTCCAACAGCGAATCTCGGACCACAGTCTCGGTAGCTGAAGGGCCGCCCTTTCGCTTCCGGTTCGGCGTCAAAGCGGATGAGACTCGGCGAGAGGTGGTCCGGCGACTTCCATCCACGACCGCTCGGCGATATCCCTGTAGCGGCCAGGATCGACCGGACCGGGCGGCAGAAGGGCATGTTCCTCGAAGAAGCGTTCCATACCCGAGGGTGTGAACATGACCAGGATCCGCGATGGGCGATCTTCGAGGTTCTGGAAACAATGAGTAGTCCCGCGAGGCACGAATACAAAGGAACCGGGTGCCGCTTCGAGCAGCTCGTTATCAGCGATGAACCTGAAACGACCGTCGAGCAAATACCACATCTCGTCCTCGCGACGGTGGACGTGCGCAGGTGGGCCCTGCTTCGGGCCGATAGTCACCTCGAGCATCGTGAAGCTGCCGTTGGTTGTCTCCGTGCAGGCTTTGATCGTCGTCGGACCACCAGCCGGACCCGGGATGACCTGACCCTCGCCATCCTGCACGACAAAAGCCCTGGTCAAACTCGCCATGAACCACCCCATCTACGACGTCGGCCCCGGTGGCCGGCGCGTCAGAATGATACTTCCTGGGGTTGGAGACCTGATCAAGGGCCTCCACGGCTGGGACGTTGAGGAGCGAACAACCCGGGTCGTGGTCACGGCGTTGGACGTGATCCCTGGCGTGCCACCGAGCAGCCGGGCCCGTCCTTCCGACCTGGTTCTATGAATGATCACGTGAATCTCCGTCCTGCGTCATGCCGGGCGATGACCGTGGCTGGTCGAAACGCGCTACCGGACCTGTGACAGACCACAAGGTCGCCGAATCAGACGCTGGATGAGCGTTGTGCGCGACGTGGTAACGGTGGTTCCATCTCCCAGAAACGCCTGAGTCCGGTGGGTACTCGACGGTCCAGCGGGCACATCGGATGAGCGCCAGATGTGACCTAGCATGTTCTGCATCGGCTGGTTTTCGCCGGAGAGCCTGCGATAATCGGCAATTCGCGCGCCCGTAGCTCAATTGGATAGAGCGTTTGACTACGGAGTATCCAGCATTGAGCGCTGTGCGGATCAGGGAAAACGCAGGTCAGCGACGAGCGTAAACCCCAGAATCAGACGCTGTATGGGCATGAGCGGAATTCGCTTCGATATCGCCGTCGGTAGATCACGCGCATCGGACACTCGGCCAGTCGTTCCCTCCACAGGCAGCATCGGCACATCGTGTTGCATCTCGATAGCGGCTGTCGGCAGCTTTTGTCCGCGCTGCTCTGGCGGGCTGGATCTAAGTCGGTTCAGTCCGTTCTGGTGAGCGAGACATTGCTGGCTAGCGTTGCCTGGATATGCAGGAGCAGGGTGACGCCGTGCCGGTGCCATCCACAAGCGGCGAGGTGGCCATCGAGCGGGGCCGAGATGCTGCGGAACGGTCGGAGTGGGAGAAGGTCTTCACAAACCTTCAGGCAGCGGATGCCGACTCTCTGTTGGCCGCAGACGACCTCGAGTTGCTTGCAGTGGCGGCTGTTCTTCTGGGCCAAGTCGAGGTGGCCATCGACGCTCTGCAGCGAGCCCATCACCTGTTCCTCGACAGAGGCGACCTGCGCCGGGCGGTGCGGTGCGGGTTCTGGGTGGGATTCAACTTCTTCAGTCAGGGCGACTATGCCCAGGGGGGCGGGTGGCTTGCCCGAATCATCAGGCTCTGCGAGCAGATTGACTCAGATTGTCCCGAGCACGGATACCCCCTGGTCGCGGTTGCTTATCAGCAGATCCGGGTGCAAGGCGCCTATGCCGATGGAGAGGTCGCCGCGCGAAGAGCTATTGACTTCGGCCGCCGGTTCGGGGATCCGGACCTCCTGGGTCTGGCCCAGGTGCTTCTGGGGGGAGCTCTGATCCGACAGGAACGGGCAACCGAGGGACTGGCCATGCTCGACGAGACGATGGTCGGTGTCCTTTCCGGCGAGATGTCGGCAATCGTTGCCGGGAGCGTCTATTGCTCGATGATCCAAGACTGCGAGGAGATATCCGAATTCCGGCGTGTCCGTGAGTGGACCGAGGCGCTGACCAAGTGGTGTGATCGACAAAAGGGAATGGTCACGTTTGCCGGTGAGTGCCGGGTCCACCGAGCCACCATCAAACAGCACATTGGGGCATGGCCGGAAGCTGTCGAAGAGGTGGCGCTGGCCAGGAATAGCGCCTCCCTGGGCGCCGACAGGCACGTGATGGGGATGGCTCTCTATCGCCTGGGTGAGCTGCACCGTGTTCGCGGGGATTTTGGACCCGCCATCGCCGCTTACCAAGGCGTTGGCGAATGGGGCCATGACCCGCACCCGGGTCTGGCGTTGCTGCGTCTCGCCGAGGGCAAGACCGAGGTCGCGGTTTCGGCTATAAGGCGCGCCCTTGGAGAGTTACCCGAGCGATCCCGGCGCGCCAAACTGCTTCCTGCGGCAGTTGAGATCATGCTCGCCGCCGGTGAGATCAACGAGGCCAAGGAGGCCTCTGACGAGCTTGCCGAGATTGCGACCGTATTTGCCACTCCTGGGCTCGAGGCGGAGGCCGATCAGGCACGAGGTGCTGTCCTTCTAGCCGAGGGAAGGCCCGGTGAGGCGATCACGCCTCTGCGACGGGCCGAGCGCCGGTGGATGAATCTGGGCTTCCCCTATAACGAGGGACGGCTGCGAGTCCTCATAGCTGAGGCGTGCCGGGCGCTCGGTGACTTTGAGACGGCGAATTCTGAGATGAAGACTGCGCGCCAGATTTTCTCCCGGCTGGGAGCCGCTCAGGTTCTCGATCGCCTCGAAGGCCGGCGAGCCGCTCACGGGTTGACCGGACGTGAGATCGAAGTGCTCCGTTTGGTGGCAGCCGGCAAGACCAATCAAGTCATCGCCGACGAACTGTTCCTCGCGGTGAAGACGGTTGATCGTCATGTGAGCAACATCTTCGCCAAGATCGGTGTGACCTCGCGGGCGGCAGCAACTGCCTACGCCTTCCGGAACGAGTTGGTCTAGCCCTACATAGAACTACCCATCGGCCGGTGGCCGGGTTTTGGGGTGTTCCTCCGAAGAAACCATCCAGGTTCGCCCGTAGCGTCGAAAGCGATATGGATGTCATCGGCAACAACCGGGCAACCGCACCAAAGGGCATCGCTCGTTGGAAGGGACCTTTGGGCTTTCTCGGCCTCAGCTTCGCAATCACGGGCGTCTTGGTGTCCTCAGCGTGGACGTTTGACTCCCAACTCGGAGCTCCTGGGTACTGGACCTGGTTGTTGACTGGGCTGCAGGTGTTAGCTCTGTGGGGGGCCGGGTCAAAACGGTGGTGGGGATGGCTGTTGGGGGCCGCCGTCCAACCGCCCTGGATCGCCTACGCCCTACTCACGAGTCAACTCGGGTTCATCCCCGGATGCGTCATTTCCGCCGTGGTCCAGACCCACAGCTTCTTGCGAAGACGGGCGCCGGTTCGTCCCCGGCGTTTGGCACCGTTCGGCCTCGGGACAACGGAGGTAGCGAGTTGACCAGTCGGGCACGACAGCAACCGGTGGAGGTGACGATGTGACCAGCCGAGAAGGAACAGAACAGGTGAACAGCCCGGTGATTGGGGATGGTTACCGCCGCGCCAGCCATGAGATCTGGGAGGCGATGGCGCCTGGCTGGGAGCGTTGGCGAGCGCAGTTGGCGGACGCTCTGACTCCGGTGCGCAGGTGGCTGGTAAGAGAGCTCGCGGCGAAGCCTGGCGACACCGTTCTCGAACTCGCCGCCGGCCCCGGCGATACCGGATTCGAAACAGCCGCGATCCTCGGCGAGGATGGCCGGTTGATCTCGACCGACTTCTCCGCGGGCATGGTTGACGTGGCGAGACGCCGCAGCCGAGAAGTAGGTATTGAGAACATCGAGTACCGGATCATGGACGCCGAGCGAATCGACTTCGGCGCCGACTCGATCGACGGCGTGCTCTGCCAGAGCGCCTACATGCTGATGGCGGACCCCGCTGTCGCGCTAGCCGAGACGCGGCGCGTGCTGCGCCCCGGCGGGCGCCTGGCGCTCTCGGTGTGGGGGACCGCCGAACGCAACCCATGGGCAGCGATCGGCGGCATGATCCTTATCCAACGCGGACACATGCAACCGCCCGAGCCCGGGGCCCCGGGGGTCTTCGCTATGGCAGCCGAGGAGCGGACGCGGCAACTGCTTGAGAGTGCCGGTTTCAGCTCGGTCCGAACTGAGGAGGTGCCGGTGCGCTTCGCCTTGCGTGACGTCGATGACTACGAACAATGGGTCATCGACGTAGCGGGCCCGTTCGGGATAGTGGTCCGCGGCCTTCCCGAGGAGGAGCGGGAGGTGCTCAAGGCACTGCTCATAGAGGCGTTCGCACCGTTCGCAGTCGACGGAGGGTACGAGTTGCCGGGCGTCGCTCTCTGCGCGAGCGCGAGATGAACGCCGCGTTCAAAGTGTGTGACGCGTGACGGGCGATCGGAGAAGAGGCTTGGTTCAGCCGACATGACTGCGAGGAGCTGGGGATGATCGCGGACAATTGGCGGGGCTGGGAGCTGCTCCGCGTTGGGCCGGTTGACGCGGGCCACCGGGCGCTCCTCTTGCCCGGGGGACTGTGCACGGCGGCGTTCTACGCTGAGGTGCTGGCAGATCCCCGGCTAGAGGACCTCGGCTTCGGTTTCGTCGCCGCGACGCCACCGGGGTTCGGCGGTCGTCCGCCTCCTGAGGATGTGACCGTCGAGAGCTATGCGCATCTAACCGCCGAGCTCATCCGGATTCTTGGTTGTCATCTCGTCGTTGGTCACAGCTATTCCGCCAACGTCGTGATCGAAATGGCGGCGGCTCGCCTCTTCAATGGGCCAATTGTGCTGCTGTCTCCAATCTTTTCTCGTCAGGATGAGGAGATGGGATTCCGACGACTAGCAGCTGTCTCTCGTATCCCCATACTGGGGCGCTTGCCCTGGATGGTCTTTCCGCGCCTGCTCGATACGGCGATGAGGGGCCGGCTCCCAGAAGATCGCCATGACGAGCTTATTGCCGAGATGCGGCGCACGGACATGGCTGTGTTCCGGCACATGGTGAGCGAGTACTTCAACCACTTGGACCGATACGGCTCTCTCGTTGACCGGCTCTGCGCCTCGGGAGTCGAGGCCTGGGTAGTGCGTGGCGACCGAGACGAGATAGGACTCTCCGATGAGGAGCGTCGCGCCCTCGAGGCTTGCCCGACCGTCAAGATGGTCCAAGTGCCGGACGCCGGCCACTTGGTGATGACCGATCAACCGGCCCGGACGACAGATCTGATTTTGGAAACCATCGAAGATGGCGCGGGCTTGGGTGGATGACAGGACCGGTCCTTGCGTTAACAAGACGGTGACAATCTCCAAGGCAGTGCAGGGGAGTCAGACGCTGCATGGGCGCTATGCCAACCCTGGATCAGGCGGCAGCTCCCAGAAAGGCCTGTGGCAGTTGGCGATTCGATGTTCCAAACGCCACATCGGGGAGAGCGTCTGATTTGGCCTAGCATCTCTGTATCGGCTGGTCATCGCCGGAACCCCCTGCGATACTTGGCAAATCTTGCGCCCGTAGCTCAATTGGATAGAGCGTCTGACTACGGATCAGGAGGTTGG
>Ga0299913_10004657_pt1 | contig 11554 bp, 8 predicted proteins | sample RVTome_9_FD_201360 | JGI IMG/M metagenome (GOLD analysis project Ga0299913, IMG submission 201360) | Soil microbial communities from uranium-contaminated site in the Upper Colorado River Basin, Wyoming, United States - RVT155D38 (version 2) ... | reverse complement strand
CCGCTTTGACCTCCCCAACGGCGCGCCCGAGCTGCTCCGGTTGCGCGACGCCTACGTCGAGCCATGGACCGGCGAGCACGACCGGGCCACCCTCGTCGAGGCCTGCCGGTTGGCCGTGCTCACGGGTCCGGTCAGCCGCGCCCTGTCCTGGCGGCGATCACTCCTCGACGCCACGCCCTCGGCGCGCGTCCGGCACGGTGACGGCATTCCGGGCTGGCTGGGCGAGCTCGGTGAGCCCTCCTCGCTGGACGCGGCCGGGTGACACCCGGCGCGCGCTAGCGACGGTCGGTGCTGCCCAGCACACGTCGTACCTCGTCCATCGCGTTCTCGATCACCTGCTTGAGGGCCGCCAGGTCCGCGTCGGTGGGCTTGTTGCGGCGGGCGACGTCGCGGACCTCGTCGCGGAACCGCTCGGCGATCCGCTCGAGCTCGGAGCGGCTCGGCGCACCGGAACCGCGTTGCGCCCGTGCCTGGTGTCGGCTCTCCCGCCGAACGTCGCGTGTCGCCGACTTCAGCTCGGCGCGCAGGTCCTCCACCGAGCCGCGGACGTCGGTGCGGATCTCGGTGGCCAGGTCGCGGACCGAGACGGTGATGTCGGACTCGATGTCCGCGAGCTCGTCCTGCCGGGCGGCGAGCTCGGCCTGGCCCGCATCGGTGATGCGGTAGACCTTTCGTCCGTCCTCGTCGGCGGATGTGACGAGACCCTCGGTCTCGAGCCGCGCCAGCCGCGGGTAGACGGTCCCGGCACTGGGCGCGTAGAGCCCGAGAAAGCGGTCCTCGAGAGCCCGGATCACGTCGTAGCCGTGCCGGGGGCTCTCCTCCAGCAGCTTGAGGAGGTAAAGACGGAGCCGGCCGTGGCGGAAGACCGGGCTCACGCCGAGGCCCGCCGCAGCAGGGTCACGTCGCCCGATACGGTGTTGGCCCGCAGCTGTCCGTCGCCGCTGCCGACCTGACCCTGCATGGACAGCCGACCCGGCTTGCGTTCGGTCGTCAGCCCCTCGAACGCGCTGTCGAGCCCGCCGCTCATGGTCCTCGCGGTGACCGTCAGGCCCGCGGTCCCGGGGAGGCGCACGGTGACGTCGCCGGACACGCTGGACACGTCGATGGTGCTGGCGGAGGGAATATCGAGGTCGAGCGTGACCTGTCCGGACACGGTCTCGGCCCGCACCCGCCCGCTGGTCCCGTCGACGACCGTGAGGTCGCCCGACACCGTGGTGAAGCGCAGCGAGCCGGACAGTCCGCGCGTCTCAAGGTCGCCACTGACCGTCTGCGCAGTGATGTCGGACCGTACGCCGTCGAGGGTGACCGCGCCGGACACGCTCTTCACCTTCACTGGCGCATCGACACCCGAGACGACTGCGTCCGCGGACACGACACCCAGCTCGACCGGACAGGACGCCGGCAGCGACACGGACACGACGGCAGAGGCCCGCCGGTTGTTCACCCAGTCGAGCAAGCCCCCCCAGGTCAGCCGCTCGTGGGAGATCGTGAGGGTGTCGCCCTCCATGGTCACGAGGAGCGGCCCCTCGAGCTGGCTCACCTCGACGTGCGCGGCACCCTCGGGGCTCCCGTCGCCGGCCGGCCGCCCGACGACGTCGACGCTGCCGGCCACCACCCGCACGTCGAGACGCCGGACGCCGGTGAGATCCAGGGACTGGGGCTGGTCGATCCGCCACTGCGCCATGACTGTGTCCTCCTGAAGTCGCGATGTATCGTGTCTGAGGAAGACGATATATCGCGTCTGTCAGAAGTCAAGATATATCGCGTTGCGACTTCTCTGCTCTCCTCGGAAGCCCCCAGCGAAGCCCGCCCCGCCCCCGGTTGGACCACGTTCGGTATGCGCAGCACCGCCCGGACAGGCAGGCCCGCCTGTTGTCGCGGGGTCCGACCTACCGAACGTGGTCGAACTGGTGGAGGGGAGAAGGGGTCAGTCGTCCTCGTCCTCGTCGTCGAGGCGGGCCAGCCAGGTGGCCAGCCGGTCGGTGGGGATCTCGAACTCCGGGTTGAGGTCGACGAACTCGCGCAGCCGGCTCGCGACCCACGCCAACGTCACTGTCTCCTCCCCACGGCGTGCCTCGAGCTCCTCGATGCCGCGGTCGGTGAAGTACATGGGTGGTGCCGCTGACGTCAGAGCGCGAGGGACCGCTCGACGAGCGCCCGCTGCTCCTCGTCGTGCTTCTTGTGGGACCCCGCGGCCGGCGAGGCGGCGGGCGGACGCGAGACGCACGCGAGCTGACGCCCGCCGAGGTGGGCCGGGAGGTTGAGCGCGACGAACGGCCAGGGTCCCTGGTTCGCCGGCTCCTCCTGCACCCACACGAGCTCGGCGCCGGCCGGATAGGCCGACAGCGCCTCGACGATCTCCTGCCCGGGCAGCGGTGCGAGCTGCTCGACCCGCACGATCGCCACCTCGGCGCCGCCGGAGCTCGCTCGCTTGGCGCGTTCGGCCAGCAGGTCCCAGTAGACCTTGCCCGAGCAGAGCAGCACCCGCCGTACGCCCGCCGGCGTGACACCGGCCTCGCCGTCGGGCATGACCGGTCGGAAGTCACCCGAGGTGAAGTCCTCTACCGGTGCCGCCGCGGACTTGAGCCGGAGCATCGACTTGGGGGTGAACACCACCAGCGGCCGTCGGGGCTCGTGGTAGGCGTGCCAGCGCAGCAAGTGGAAGTACGACGCGGGGTTGGACGGTACGGCGACCGTCATGTTGTCCTCGGCGGACAGCTGCAGGAAGCGCTCGATCCGTCCCGAGGAGTGGTCAGGGCCCTGCCCCTCGTAACCATGGGGGAGCAGCAGGACCACCGACGACCGCTGACCCCACTTCTGCTCCGATGACGAGATGAACTCGTCGATGATCGTCTGGCCGCCGTTGGAGAAGTCGCCGAACTGCGCCTCCCACAGCACCAGGGCGTCGGGGCGCGCCACCGAGTAGCCGTACTCGAAGCCCATCACCGCGAACTCCGACAGCAGCGTGTCGTACAGCCAGAACCGGGCCTGGCCCTCGTCCATGGAAGCGAGTGGCACCCACTCCGCGCCGGTGTTCTTGTCGATGAGGACGGCGTGGCGCTGGACGAACGTGCCACGTCTGCTGTCCTGACCGGCGAGGCGCACCGGGCGGCCCTCGAGGAGCAGGCTGCCGAAGGCGAACAGCTCGCCCATGGCCCAGTCGATGCCACCCTCCGAGCCCATCGCCGCGCGACGCTGCAGCAGCGGCATCAGCTTGGGGTGGACGGTGAAGCCCTCGGGGATCGCCACCTGGGCGTCCGCGATGCGCTTGATCGTCTCGAGATCGACCGCGGTGGACATGTGCGGCGCCTCGACCGAGGCCTTCTGCTCGGCCGGAGGCTCCAGACCTTCGCCGGTGCCCTTGGCAGCGGACTCCGAGGTGGTCTCGCGGGTCTCGGTGAAGACGCGCTCGAGCTGGCCCTGGTAGTCGCGCAGCGCCTGCTCCGCCTCCTCGACCGAGATGTCGCCACGGCCGATCAGGGACTCCGTGTACAGCTTGCGCACCGAGCGCTTTGCCTCGATCAACGCGTACATCAGCGGCTGCGTCATCGAAGGGTCGTCGCCCTCGTTGTGGCCGCGGCGCCGGTAGCAGACCATGTCGATGACGACGTCCTTGCGGAACGTCTGGCGGTAGTCGAACGCGAGCCGCGCGACCCGTACGCACGCCTCGGGGTCGTCGCCGTTCACGTGGAAGATGGGCGCCTGGATCATCCGCGCCACGTCGGTGCAGTAGAAGGACGATCGTGAGGCAGCCGGCGAAGTGGTGAACCCGACCTGGTTGTTCACGATGACGTGCACGGTCCCGCCGGTGCGGTAACCGCGCAGCTGCGACAGGTTCAGCGTCTCGGCAACAACGCCCTGCCCCGCGAAGGCGGCGTCGCCGTGCATCAGCACGGGCAGGACCGTGTAGCCGTCCTCGCCTTTGTTGATGCGGTCCTGCTTTGCGCGGGTGATGCCCTCGAGCACCGGGTTGACGGCTTCGAGGTGGGACGGGTTGGCGGCGAGGTAGACCTTGCAATCCTCGCCGCCGGGCGCCGTGTAGGTGCCCTCGGTGCCGAGGTGGTACTTCACGTCGCCGGAGCCCTGGACCGACTTGGGGTCCTGGTTGCCCTCGAACTCGCGGAAGATCTGGGCGTAGCTCTTGCCCGCGAGGTTGGCGAGCACGTTGAGCCGGCCACGGTGGGGCATGCCGATGCAGACCTCGTCCAGGCCTGCCGAGGCGGCGGAGCACAGGACCTGGTCGAGCAGCGGGATGACTGACTCGCCGCCTTCGAGCGAGAAACGCTTCTGGCCGACGTACTTGGTCTGCAGGAACGTCTCGAACGCCTCGGCGCCGTTCAGTCGGCGCAGGATACGCAGCTGCTCGTCACGAGAGGGCTTGTCGTGACCCACCTCGACGCGGTCCTGGATCCATCGGCGCTCCTCCGGATCCTGGATGTGCATGTACTCGATGCCGATGCGACGGCAATAGGACTCTCGCAGCACCCCGAGGGTCTCGCGCAGCGTGGCCATCGGCTTGCCGCCGAACCCGCCCGTGGCGAACTCGCGGTCGAGGTCCCACAGCGTCAGGCCGTGGTTGACGATGTCGAGGTCGGGGTGCGAGCGCTGCCGGAACTCCAGCGGGTCGGTGTCGGCCATCAGGTGGCCGCGGACACGGTAGGCGTGGATCAGCTCGAGGACCCGCGCCTGCTTGACGACGTCGTCCTCGTGGGACGCCGAGATGTCCTGCACCCACCGGATCGGCTCGTAGGGGATGCGCAGGGCGCGGAACACGTCGTCGTAGAAGTCCTCCTCGCCGAGGAGGAGCTGGTGCACGCGTCGCAGGAAGTCGCCGGACTGCGCGCCCTGGATGATGCGGTGGTCGTAGGTCGACGTCAGCGTCATGACCTTGCTGATGCCGAGCCGGGCCAAGGTGTCCGGCGCGGCCCCTTGGTACTCGGCGGGGTAGTCCATCGCGCCGACGCCGACGATGGTGCCCTGCCCTGACATCAGCCGGGGGACCGAGTGGACGGTGCCGATGGTGCCGGGGTTGGTGAGACTGATCGTCGTACCCGCGAAGTCGTCGGCCGTCAGCTTGTTGGTGCGCGCGCGCCGCACGATGTCCTCGTACGCCGACCAGAACTGCGCGAAGTCCATCGCCTCCGCGCGCATGATCGCCGGCACGAGCAGGGTGCGGCTGCCGTCGGACTTCTGCACGTCGATCGCGAGCCCGAGATTGACGTGCTCCGGCTTCTGCACGGTCGGCTTGCCGTCGACCTCCGCGAACCCGTAGTTCATCTCGGGCATCGCGCTGAGGGCTCGCACCACAGCGAAGCCGATGAGGTGGGTGAACGACACCTTGCCGCCGCGACCGCGCTTGAGGTGATTGTTGATGACGGTTCGGTTGTCGATGAGCAGCTTGGCCGGCACCGCCCGAACGCTGGTGGCGGTCGGCACGGCGAGGCTCGCCTGCATGTTCGTGACCACTCGCGCGGCCGGGCCCTTGAGGGCAACGGTCTCCCGCCCGGTCGGCGGCTCCTTCGCGGCAGGCTTCTGGTCGCCACCCTTCGCCTGCTTGTCCGCGGGCGGCGCCTCGGCTGCGTCTGCCGCTGCCGGCTTGGTCTCCCGTACGGCGTGCCCGGGTGCCCGCTCACCGTCGGCGGGGGCGGCCGGCTCGGGTGGGGCGACCCTGCTGTCCGAGGTCGGCTCCGTTGACTGCGTCGACGACGGCTGTGGCCGCGTTGTGGTCGTGGAGCCGCCGCCGTTCGTCGACGAACCGCTGCTGTCCTGCGGCTGGTAGTCCTCGAAGAAGTCCCACCAGGCCCGGTCCACGGACTTCGGGTCCTTGAGGTACTGCTGGTAGATCTCGTCGACCAGCCACTCGTTGGGGCCGAAGACGGCGAGCCCGCTCTTCGCGCCTGCGCTGGACGGGCTGCCGGAGGTGCTGCTGTCTGACGGCTGCGACACGGCGGGAATCGCCCTCTTCCGCGGGTTTCGATCGACGAGTACGGGTGCCGTCCAGGGTAGTCGCCCGCGGGAGTCACGTCGTCAGGTGATGTCCCGCTTGCGGCTGAGTGCGGCTCCGGCGGCGGCGAACAGCGTTCCGTAGGCCAACAGGACGAGGAGGCCACCCCACCAGGGCAGGAGATCGACGTCCTCGACCGTGCTCACCCCCTGCAGCACGGCCTGCGAGGCACTGCTTGGCAGGAAACGCGCGACCGAACCGAGGTCGAGAGCGCCGAGGCCGAAGGTGAGCAGCGGGTCGAGCACCAGGGTGACGCCGAGCGCGATCAGGATCGCGGCCACCTGGTTGCGGATGAGCGTGCCAAGGCCCAGACCGAAGACGGTCCAGACGCCGACGCCGAGGACGGCCAGCGCCAGGGTCTGCGGTACGTCGTCGGAGGCGAGGCGGATGTCGAAGCCCTTGCCGGCGATCACCGATACCCCTGCGATGACGGCGATGACCGTCGTGACGAGCCCGTAGAAGAGGCCGAGCCCGAGATAGGTGACCAGCTTCGCGACCACGACCCGGCTGCGACGGGGGGTCGCGAGGAACGTCGGGGTGATGGTCTGGTGCCGGTACTCACCGGCCATCCCGATGATCCCGAAGACGACGCCGAAGACGTAGCACGCAGCGAAGCCGGAGCCGTAGACGCTGCGCACCATCGCGGGATCGTCGAGGCTGGGGAGCTCTGGCTGCCCCGGGCCGGGCTCGACGCCCGCCGTGAACGCGGTGATGAGGGCTTGGAAGATCGTGAGCGCGCAGGCACCCAGCAGCAGCCCCCACCACATCTTCGTGGTCCGCACCTTGACCAGCTCGGCCCGCAGGAGTGCCGTCATCGTGGGTCCGCGGTCAGCTCGAGGAAGGTCCGTTCGAGGTCGCTCGCGGCTGCCGCCAGCTCGTGGAGCTCCACCCGACCGGCGAACGCGGCCGCGCCGACTGCCTCCGTCGTGACGCCGATGACCCGCCATCCTCCGTCGCCCGTCGGCTCGGCGGCCGGCAGTCGCGCGACCGAGAGCGCCGCGTGCAGCGCGTCGGCAGTCGGTGTCCGGACCAGCACGGTTCGCCGACCGGGGTCGTCCAGATCCGACAGCGTGGCCTGCCGGACGAGCCGTCCACGCGCGATGATGACGACGTCGTCGACGGTCTGCTGCACCTCGGACAGGACGTGGCTGGAGACGAGCACTGTCCGCCCCTCGCCCGCCAGGTAGCGCAGGAATCCCCGCAGCCACGCGATGCCCTCCGGGTCCAGGCCGTTCGCCGGCTCGTCAAGGACGAGCACCCGTGGGTCGCCGAGCAACGCGGCCGCGAGAGCCAGCCGTTGACGCATCCCCATCGAGAACCCACCTGCGCGGCGGTCGGCCGCATCGACCAGGCCGACCTGGTGCAACGTCTCGTCCACGCGTTGGACGGGCAGGCTGCCGGCCGTCGCGAGGACCCGCAGATGGTCGCGCGCGGAGCGGCCGGGGTGAAAGCTGGCGGCCTCCAGCGCGGCACCGACAGTCCGGAGCGGGTCGGGCAGGTCGGCGTAGCGCTGTCCGTCGATGAGGGCGCGCCCGGCCGTCGGCGTCACCAGCCCGAGCACCATCCGCAACGTCGTCGTCTTGCCCGCCCCGTTGGGTCCGAGAAATCCGGTCACCCGCCCGGGCGTCGTGGCGAACGTGAGGTCCTCGACGGCCCGGACGGCGCCGAAGCGCTTGGTCAGACCCTCGACCGCGATGCTCATGAGCCCGACGCTACCGGTCGGTTCGATGAGCGCCCGGATCGCGGCGAATGCGCCCTTTTGCCAGAGATTTACCGCGCCGGGGGTCCGGAATCGGAACTATTCGTGGTTGTCTCCATGCGGGAGAACGTCCATCGACGTCCATTTTGCGCCTTTATCAAGCAGCGCACATCCAGTCACCTCCGGGAGGAACCCACGTGAGACGACATGTCCTGACGGTCATGGGGGGTGCGGCAACCGCCGCGCTGCTCGTGACCGCTGTGCAGAGTCCAGCCCAGGCGAAGCCGCCGAAGGCTCCAGCACCGTCCGAGAACCCGACCGTCGCCGAGAAGTCCGACGACCGGTCCGACGCGCTCGAGGCCGAGCGGCGCGAGCTCAACCAGCGGGGGGTTGAGCTCGTCGTCAGCGGCCAAGCAAAGGTCGAGGACCGCAACGGCTCCAAGGCCGTCCGGGTCGCCCCCGGCCAGTGGGCGCAGTACGGCCTGCAGTCCAGCGACAACATCTTCACCATGCTGGTCGACTTCGGCGACCAGAAGGACACGCGGTTCCCCGACGCTCCCGCGGGCCCGGCGGCCAACGAGATCCCGGAGCCAAACCGTGCGGTGGACAACACGACGTACTGGGAGCCGGAGTTCAACCGCGACCACTTCATGAACATGTTCTTCGCCGAGTCGGGCGAGTCCTTCAAGACCGTCTACGAGGAGCTCTCCAGCGGTCGCTACACCGTCAACGGTGACGTCAGCGACTGGGTGACAGTTCCCTACCACGAGGCGAGCTACGGCGAGACCGAGAGCCACACCGACATGACGCGGTTCATCGACGACGGCGCGGAGGCCTGGTTCGCCCAGCAGAAGGCAGCGGGCAAGAGCGACGCCGACATCAAGGCGTACCTCGCCCAGTTCGACTTGTGGGACCGCCACGACTGGGACAACGACGGCGACTTCAACGAGGCCGACGGCTACATCGACCACTACCAGGCCGTTCACGCCGGTGAGGACGAGTCCGCCGGAGCCCCGAGCTGGGCGATCTGGGCGCACCGCTGGGCGGTCAACCAGAACGGCTTCTACAAGGACGGCGACGGTCCGAGCCAGTACGACGAGAACGGCGGCGTCGAGATCGGCAACACCGGTCTGTGGATCCGCGACTACACGACCGAGCCGGAGAACGGCGGCCTCGGGGTCTTCGCCCACGAGTACGCACACGACCTCGGTCTCCCGGACCTCTACGACACCAGCGGAGGCGAGAACGGCACGGGCTTCTGGACGCTGATGAGCTCCGGCTCGTGGATGGGTCACGGCAAGGACACCATCGGCACCACGCCCGACCACATGGGCGCGTGGGAGAAGCTGCAGCTGGGATGGCTGGACTACGAAACCGCCCAGGCTGGGGTGGAGTCGACGCACGTGCTCGGTGTGTCGGCGCACGCGACCAAGCAGGCACAGGCGGTCGTGGTCGTCCTGCCCAAGGATGCGGCCGGCAAGGACCGCTTCTACATCGCGGAGAACCGGCAGTACGTCGCGCTCGACGCGACGCTGGCGGAGGGGCCGTACAACTTCGGCTGGACGTCTTCGAAGCCGGACTGGGTGGAGCATTTCCCCTACCAGAACGGGCTGCACATCAACTACTGGAACACCGCGGTGAGCAACAACAACACCCGGACGCACCCCGGCACCGGACGGGTGCTGCCGGTTGACGCGCATCCGAAGGCGCTGAAGTTCGTGGACGGGTTCGTCGCTCGCAACCGGATCCAGACCTACGACGCCACGTTTGGTCTCGAGCGGACTGACGCCATCAGCCTGCAGCGAGAGGTCGCTGGCGCGAACGGGGCGGTCAGCACGTACCAGCTGAACGTCCCCTCGCAGGCGGCGGTGCCGGTGTTCGACGACACCAACCCGCTGGCCTACTGGGACGCTGAGAACCCGATGGGCAGCGTGAAGGTCGCCGGTACCGGGACGACGATCAGGGTCGTCCAGAGCAACCGGAACGGCATCATGACGCTGGAGGTCAACGGCTCCTAGCGACAGCGCAAACCAAGAACAACACTGAGGGCCGGGCAGCTGCTGCCCGGCCCTCAGCGCGTCCGGGAGTCACTGCGTGCAGGTGGCCGCGCTGGCGACACTCCGACGCGGCAGGATCTCGCGGGCCCGCTCTCGACCGAAGTTCCAACCTCCGGGGCCGCCGTCCTCGTCGACCACCAGCCCACCCAGGACACAGGACCGCAGGGGTTCGGGCAACCGATCGATGGCTGGCACGGCGTCGGCGGAAAGACCTTGCAGGTACGCCGTGTCGAGCTTCCCGGTGGCTTCGTAGCGGGCCACGTTGCGGTCGGCGACGAAGCCGTCCGCGTTGATCGCCGCCAGGCCGAGCAGTGCCGCCGCCGCGGTCGCGACGACCGCGCCGGGCAACCACGGGGCACGCAGGCGCACCCCGGCGAGAAGCACCATCACGATGAGCAGCCCGAGCCATCCTTCGAACACGTTCATGAACAGACGCAGGCGGGTGAACCCGAACGCCTCCTCGTAGAGGTGCAGCCGGTGCAGCGCGGCGACCACCACGGCGAGTGCGAGTACGCAGAGACCGCCCAGAAGCGTCTGCAGCAGCCGGCGCCGGCCGGCGGTATCCCGGGGGGCCCAGCGGACGGCTGCGGACACGACCACCACCACGAGCAGCGTGACGGCGACGAGCTGGCCGAAGCCGCTGCGCGCGTGCTCGGCGTAGGTCAGGCCGCTCGTCCGCAGCACGTAGTCGTCGCCACCCAGGACGACGGTGACCTGCACGGCCACGAACGCCACGAACAGGCCGATGAGCACCGTGATGGGAACGACCCACTCGATTGGTCGGACCGGACGAGCCGGGCCGGGGGCAAGCACGTCCCATCGCGGTGGGGCCGCGCCGAGGAACGCGGTCGTCAGAGCCAGGCCGGTGAAGAGCAGGCCCAGAATGACGCGTTGGGGGACGTCCGCCAGGTCGACGGTCGGGAGGTAGGCCGCGAAGACGGCATCGGCTGACGCGAACAGAGCGCCGAAGACGACGAGCAGCCCGATGCTGGTCAGCAGTGTCCGCATCGAAGGTCCCCACGCGGCAGCCCCACGCGCGGGCAGGCGAGCGCTGATCCCGCGCCCGATCCAGGGGAGGGCACGCAGGCCGCCGAGTGGCAGCGACAACGCCGCCAGCAACGTTCCGACGATGGTGCGACCCCGGCAGAGCGCGTACGTGGCCGTCGCGATGGTGCCGAGCAGGCACAGCGCCACCAGCCACTCCGCGTCCCGCACCACCACCACCGCGAGCAGGAGCGTTGCGGCCACGCCGAAGCCGACCTCGTGGAGACCCAGCCGGCCACGCAGCGTGGGAAGTGCCGTCGCCGCGACCAGCAGGCCGACCGCGAACAGGCCGATGCCCGGGCCCGCGTTGGGCAGCAGGGTGGCGGCCGCCACACCGGCGGCCGACGCCAGCCCGAACGAGGTGCCCGGCGTGGTCCGGTCGGTTCCCGGCCAGACCCGCTCGATCTCTGCGGGGAACGGCCGAGTCGATGGGACGGGTAGTGCGGCGTCGGTCATGTGGCTCTCCCCGGCAGGTCGACGACGAAGCGGCAGCCGGTGGGCATCTCGGCGACCCGGATGTGACCGTCGTGCAGGGACACCGCCCATCGGGCAATGGCGAGTCCGAGCCCGGTGCCACCGGTGCCGATGCTTCCGCCGGCACCGCGCTGAAACCGCTCGAAGACAAGCTCGCGTTCGGCCGGGGGGATGCCAGGTCCCTCGTCGGTCACGTCGAGGTGCAGACCGCCGGCGTCCACAGACGCGCGGATGCGCACCGTTCCGCCGCTGGGGCTGTGCCGGGCTGCGTTGTCG
>Ga0299913_10004656_pt1 | contig 11555 bp, 11 predicted proteins | sample RVTome_9_FD_201360 | JGI IMG/M metagenome (GOLD analysis project Ga0299913, IMG submission 201360) | Soil microbial communities from uranium-contaminated site in the Upper Colorado River Basin, Wyoming, United States - RVT155D38 (version 2) ... | reverse complement strand
GCGGATCCTCCTCGACGGAGTTATCCACAACGTGCAGGTGTCGTGGGTGAAACTCGGCGTGGAGGCAGCGTCGGAGATCCTCCGATCCGGGGCGAACGACTTCGGTGGCACGTTGATGGAGGAGACGATCAGTCGGATGGCGGGCGCCGGGTGGGGGATCCGGATGGCGCCGGAACAGTTCGATGACGCGATCCGCGCGATCGGAAGAACACCCGCTGTGCGAACCACGACCTACGATAGGATCGAGACCAAAGCCGCGTCCTGAGGCGAAACGGTCAGGCCACTTGACGGTAATGGTCATCTCGGCTGACGACAGAGTTTCTTCGCTGAAAGGGTTGCACTCGTGCTTCCGCTTGGGGACGATTACATCCGATGAGGGTCGAGGCAGAGAATCACCTGAAATTCCCTCTTGCCAGGGAGGCGGTTCTTCCCTCAGAATCACAAGTATGTGATTTGGGGGGGAGAGGTGCATGCATCACTACATCCCATGGCAGGAGCGAGCGAGGTGTCGGGACCACGACCCTGAGGTCTTCTTCCCCGAGAAGGGGGGATCGTCGAGGGAGGCCAAACGGATCTGCTCGGAATGTCCTGTTCGGATCGAGTGCCTCAACTACGCGCTTCGCCGCGACGAGCGGTACGGCGTGTGGGGCGGGATGAGCGAACGGGAACGGCGACGCCTCAAACGGATGGCGTCGTAACTCAGGATCCTTCGTAGTCCACGAAGGAAAGGGGGACGGGATGGCAGCACGGAAGACAGCCGCACGGAAGAGGCCCGCGGCCAAGCGGTCCGCGGCCGCGAAGAAGTCGGCGGCGACCCGGAAGCGGAAGACCGCGAAGCGGTCCGCCGCCGGCAAGAAGGCCGCCGCCACGAGGAAGAGGACGACGGCACGCAGGAAGACCGCCGGCAGGAAGGCTGCGGCGACCAGGAAGCGGACGACGGGGCGCAAGAAGACCGCCGCTCGCAAGCCGGCCCGCAAGAAGGCGACCGCGCGCAAGAAGACGGCGGCTCGCAAGCCGGCACGGAGGAAGTCGACCAAGCGGGTCGCCGCGGGCAAGAAGGCCGCTGCGACCAGGAAGCGCGGAACCCGCAAGGCCGCGACCACGCGCAAGAAGGCGACCACGCGCAAGAAGAAGACGGCGGCTCGCAAGCCGGCCCGCAGGAAGAGCACAGTCAAGAAGCGCTGAGCTCCGGGTTCGTCGCATCACGAAGGGGGGCGGAGACGCCCCCCTTCGATCTTGCTAGCACCCACTGCTAGGCTCCCGCAGCGCCCAGGCGCCCTACCGGATGACCTCGCCCGCCACCGCAGCCGTCGCGTCGACCGGCACGTCTACTCCGAGCGTGCTCGCGTTGCTCGTCGTCGGCCCGGGAGCGTCGCCTTGGTTGCGGGATTGCCTGCTGTCGCTCGCGCACCAGTCGCACCCGCGCGTCGGCGTGCTCGCCGTGGATGACGGTGCCGACGACGCTTCTCGGGAGATGCTGCTCGGCTCGCTCGGCTCTCGTCGGGTGCTCACGAACGAAGAGCGCCTGGGATCCGCTCGTTCGGTCCGCGCCGCGCTCGGTCGTCCCGTCGCCAAGGGCGCGGACTTCGTGTTGATCATCGATCCTCGCGCATCTCTCGACAAGGATGCCGTCGCCAGGCTCGTGGAGGCAGCCGTCGGGATCGGCGTCGAGGACGTCGGGATCGTCGGTGCCAAGATCGTTGACCGCGATGACCCCCGATCGCTTCGGGACATCGGTCGTTCGTCGGACCGATTCGGTCACCCCTCGTCGTCACTCCAAGCCGGTGAGATCGACCAGGGGCAGTTCGATCGGGTGCTCGAGGTCTTGTGCGTGTCGTCCGCTGCGATGTTGATCTCTCGCGAGGCCCTGGAGCGGTCGGACCTGTTCGATGAACGGCTCGCTCCCGCACATCGGGAGCTGGACTTCTGCTGGCGAACACGCGTGGCCGGCTACCGGATCCTGATGACGCCGCTCGCCCGTGTGCGCCTCGGCGGAGGAGTGGAGGAGGAGAGGTCCGGGGCAGCGGCTTGGCGACGCAGCCCCCGGTACGAGGAGGATCGTGCGGCGATCGCGGCGATGCTCAAGAACTACTCGCTGATCTCCCTTCTCTGGGTCGTGCCGGCCGCGTTCGTGTTGGGGGTTCTTCGCTTCGTCTATCTCACCCTCAGCCGGCGGTTCGAGGAGGCGCTCGACATCGCGGCGGCGTGGGGTTGGAACGTCGCCCATCTCCCCGGCACATTGTCCCGGCGGCGCCATGCGCAGAAGGCGCGGAGGGTCCGCGATCGAGTGCTGCGGCGCTTCATGGAGTCCGCCGGGCTGCGCTCGCCGCGATGGTTCGCGACGGCCGAACGGATCCTGGAAGAGCAGCGTGCGATCGAACAGGCGGACCAAGGCGAACCGATCCAGCGACGACTCCGCGACCGGACCGCATCGTTGATGGGCTCCCACCCGGTGATCGTCGGGTCGTTCCTGGCGGTGATCGTGGGTGCCGTCGCGGGTCGCGAGCTGATCGGATCGGAGGCGCTGGTGGGCGGGGCGCTCCCGGCGTTCCCCGCTCGGGTGGGGGACCTGTTCGCCGAACTGGCCTCAGCCGTACGGTCGACGCCCCTGGGAGGGCCGCTCGCACCGAGTCCCTTCGTGGGGGCCCTCGGAGCGGTCTCCTTCGCATCGCTCGGAGATCCGCAACTCGCGCAGAAGGCGATCCTGCTCGCGGGCCCGCCCCTGGCTGCGATCCTGATGTACCGCGCGACGATCCGGTTGTCCGTTCGCCCGGGACCTGCGGTCCTCGCCGCGGCCGCCTACGGGCTCGGAGCGCTCACGCTCTGGGCGTTCTCGGAGGGCCGGCTGGGGCTGCTCATCGCGCTCGCCGTCTTGCCCGCGGCGGCGGAACGGATCGAGGCCGCCTTCGCGCACGAGGAGCCGCTCGGGGGGAGACCGCGATTCGTCGCCGGGTCGGCCGTCACGTTCGCGGTGGGTGCCGCGTCCTACCCGGGGATCCTGCTCGCGATCGCCGTCTTGATCGCCCTCCGCGTGCTCTCAGGTCCCGCTCGAGGCCGGGGCCTCCTTCTGACCGGGGCCGGAGCGGTGGGCGCCGCCGTACTCCTCTTCCCATTCGTCCCGACACTGCTCGCGGACGGCGGACGCGCGCTCTCCTCGTTGGTCGGTACGACCGAGCCGGTGCGCCTGGCACGGCTGTCGCTCGGACCGGGGCCGGGGACGTGGCCGGTCGCGGGCTTCCTTCCGGTCGCGGCCGCGCTGAGTCTCGGCCTCGTCCGCGGCGAGCTGCGTCTCCCCGCGGCGCGCGCCGCCGTCGCCGGGGGGGCGGGTCTCATCCTTTCGTGGCTCGCCGCCGCGAACTACCTCCCCCTCGGCGTCGCGAACCCTGCCGCATACGCCGCGCTGGCCGCCGTCTCGATGGCGAGCTTGATCGGATTCGGTTTCACCTCGTTCACCGGATCCCTCCGGTTCGAGTCCTTCGGGCTCCGACAGGTCAGCGGAGCAGCGCTCGCGCTCGTCCTGGGTGGGGGACTCCTGCTCCAGTCGATGGCCGCCATGGCGGGGACGTGGGGCGTCGGTCCGCCGCAGGAACGGATCCCACCCGCGTGGGCGGTCGTCAGCGGGGCGGCCCCGGGTTCGTTCCGCGTCCTGTGGGTGACCGGCGATCGTGGCGACGGCCTCCCGCCGCCAGCGGGAGACCCACAGCGCCGTCTCGAGGCAGGCGACGCGACGATCCGGTACGCGCTCACCGACCGGGGCGGCGCGAGCGTACTCGACACCGGACGTCCCCTTTCCGGTCCCGGTCCGGATCATCTCGAGCGCGCGATCGGAGAGATCCTCGGAGGGACCACACGGCACGGCGGTGCCCTCCTCTCGCCCTTCGGGATCCGATACGTGGTGGCGGAAAGAGGGGTGTTGCCAGCATCTGCCGAAGAGGCCCTCGATGCGCAGTTGGATGTGGATCTCCTGCCCGCGACCGGCTTCACGATCTATCGGAACGCGTCGGCGGTCCCACCCGCCGCGATCCTCACGACCGGGTCTGCCGACGAAGAGATCATCGGCGAGGGTGACCCCACCACGATCGCGATGTGGAGGCCCGTGCCCGCCGTTCCACTGCAACGGGTGTCCGGCGGCTGGAATGGACCGGCGCTCGAGGGGACGATCTTCCTGTCCACCGAGTACGACGCTCAGTGGGCGCTCCGGGGAGACTCCGTTCGACCGGAGGTCGCCTTCGGCTGGGCAACGAGGTTCGAGGCCGCCGGCGACCCCGTGCGGATCCGGTACGAGGGTCAGCTGCCGGCTCGGATCCAGGTCGTCCTCCTCACGCTGCTGTGGCTCGCCGCGCTCTGGGCCACGAGGAAGCCGGTGGCTCGGTGAGCGGTTCCCGCGAGCTGCCGGCCCGGGGGCAGGTCGCATTCACAGTGGCTTCGGTCGTGATCCTCGTCGCGGCGATGCTGTTGCTCGACCGGGCGGGGCCGCGAGCGCCCGCACCGCTCGCGCGAGGCGGGGAGCCGTCGGGAGCATGGCTCTGCCCCCACGGTGGTGCGACCGATCTGTCCATCCAGCTGTATCTGGCGAACCCCGGCCCCGAGACCGTGACGGCAAGGATCACCCGGCTGGGTTCGGAGCCGGCCGCCCCTCCGGAGGGCTACGAGATCGAGCCGGGGAGCACCCTGCGGATCGACCAGGTGCCCCCGGACCGGGGAGCGGCGACCTATGTCGAGTACTTCGGGGGTTGGATCGGGGCCGGATGGGTCTCCTCCACCGGGTCGGGCGTCGCCGCCGAACCCTGTACACCGGAGGCGGCACGGAACTGGTACCTGGCTGACGGGACGACGCAGCTCGACGAGGAGGCGTACGTGATCGTCGCCAACCCGTTCGCCGCGGCGGCCGTGATGGACGTCGTCATCTACACGGCCGACGAGGCCCCGATCCGAGACTCCGCGTGGACCGACCTCGTCGTCCCCGCTCGCCGAAGCATCCCGCTGCGTCTCAACTCGAGGATCAAAGGAGAGACCGTGGTCGCGGTTGTGCTCGAGGTGTCCGTGGGCCGTGTCGCCGCCGCGGCGCTGGGTATCGGTGATGGGGCCCAGGTCCGGAGCACCCTGGGCTGGACCGAGCCGACGACGGGCGCGACGTTCCCCCTGATGCAGGGATCGGGTCAGACGGAGCTCCTCCTGCTCTCCGCCGCGCGGGAACCGATCCGGTTCGGTGCCACGGTGTTGAGCGAACAGCAGCCGCGCCCGGCGGGTGGGCTCACCGAGCAGGAGCATGGGCCTGCCTCTGCGGGCGCATATGCGATCCCCGTGGACTCCGGGCCGGGGGCGATCCAGCTCTTCACGTTGGAGGATGCCCCGGTGGTGGGCGCTCTTCGGGCACTCGGACCCGGCGAAGACTTCGGCGCAACCGCCGGGGCCGTCACGGCGTCGGATTCGTGGTTGGTGTTCCCGGCGACATCCGGCGTCTCGCCCACGCCCGGCGCCGTCGTGGTGAACGGCGGCGACGCGGACGTGGTGGCGACGGTCGAGCTCCTCCCACGGGTCGGCGGCACCGCGGCCGCCCCCGTGACGGTGCAGGTTCCCGCTCACTCGGCGGTCGCCGTGCCGCCCGAGCTCTGGGTGCTGGCACCCGAGGCGGCTCTGCTGATCCGGACCGACGGAGGTGCCGTGGTGGCGCTCGCCGCCTCCACGTCGCGGGGGGAAGGAGACACACAGGCGTTCGCACTGAGCATGGGCGTGGTGTCCCCGCGCGAGGAGTAGGGGAGGGATGCCCCAAAGAGAGGGGAGGGGGTTGCGCCTTGGCGTATCATCTCGGTCCCGGGACACTTCTCCCGGCTGAACCCTCACCCCATGGCTAAAGGACGTCACACAGGGCGCGCGGTCCGCAGACGATGGCCGCTGATCGTCGGACTTGCCGCCGGCGTTCTCATGCTCGCCCTGGGTGGGGTGGCATTCGCCGCCTACCGATATGAGCAAGCGAACGCCGCGCAGATCCTTCCCGGCGTCACGATCGCCGGCGTCGATGTGTCAGAGATGACGCGGGCCGAGGCGATCGACGCGGTTCGGGTTCGCGCCAAGGAGGATCTCGATCGCGAGATCGTCGTCTTCGTGAAAGGCGAACGCTTCACGACAACTCCGAGACACCTCGGCCGGCGTGCCTCGGTCGGCCGAGCCGTGAACGAAGCGATGAAGGCGTCGGACGGCGTGGCATGGGTCGAACGGGCCTGGCGGAGATTCCTAGACGATCCGCTGGACGTCGACATCGAGCTGTCACTCGGAGGAGACAGTGGCGTGCAGCGGTTCGTTCGCCGAGCGGCGCGGAAGGTTGCCGTGGAGCCTCGCAACGCATCCATCGGCATCGGCGATGACGGAGGGTTGGCGTTCCGCGAGTCCAGAGAGGGGTCGGCGCTCGACGTCCGCCGCGCCGAGCGCCTCGTCACGAAGGCGCTCAGCGGCGGCTCCTCGATCGTCCGGCTGTCCGTGCATCCGGTGGCCGCGAAGGTCAATGAAGAGACGATGCTGCCCACGATCGTCGTGCGCGTGGACACGAACCGACTGGACCTCTACGAGGGGTTCGATGTGACGCGCAGCTGGGACGTCGCGACGGCGAAACCCGGGTGGATCACACCCGGGGGCGAGTGGTCGCTCTATCAGAAGCGAGAGAACCCCCCTTGGTACAACCCGGCGCTCGACAGCTGGGGTGCGAGCCTGCCGGCGGTGGTTCCGGGCGGGCCCGGCAACCCGATGGGCACGCGAGCCCTCTACATCACGGCGCCCGGCTTGATCAGGATCCACGGCACGACGTCCCCGGACTCGATCGGGCGTTACGCCTCGCATGGCTGCATCCGGATGCACAACGAACAGGTCGAGGAGCTGTACGACCTTGTGCCGGTCGGGGCGAAGGTCATCATCATCGGGTCGCGTCCGTCGTGGGCTGCGGAAGGAGATTTCCCGGACACGCCCGACGGATCCGACACCATCGCATGAACCCTGGCGCATGAGATCTGGGCGCGTGAACTTCGGCGCCTCATCTCGACGTTCGAACTCCCCGCAGGTGCTTGCATCGAGCCAGACCGCGCATAGCCTTCGGGGCATGCGACATTGCGCCCGCATGAGCTGTCCCGACGAGCCCGTTGCCACGATCGCCCTGCGCTACGCAGATCGCCGGATCCAGATCAGCGAGCTGCGGCCCGTACGGGATCCCCGCCTGCTCGATCTGTGCCCCCGGCACCTGGCGGCGATGACCCCGCCGGTGGGATGGCTGGTGGATGATGCCCGTCTGGCAGACGTCGTCGCCGACCGCCACTAACTAGCTATTTCGGGCCAGTTCCCATGGCGTTCGGCGTCCTCTGGCGCTGGCGTGGGGGAGTGAAGAATGACTCCCGGGTGTCTGAAGCCCAGCGTCTCGCCCTGTTACGGTCGATCAACCGAACGGAGCGTGAGAGATGCCTAAGTCGAACAACTGCCCCGAGTGCCATCAGGGCGACGTGATCTCGATCTCGATGAACGTGAGCGGCCGCGACCTCTCCTTCTCGACGTGCCACGCCTGTGAGGCGAAATGGTGGCACCGCGATGGCGAGCAGGTCGTCCTGGCAGAGGTCATCGACACCGTCGTTCGAACGTAGCCTGACGTCCTCCGCGGCCCCTCCGTAGGATGGCAGCGGTGGACCTTTCCCGTGTGTTCAAAGCCTATGACGTTCGCGGCGTCGTCCCCGACGAGCTGGATGCGCGCCTCGTCCGCCTGGTCGGCGCCGCGTTCGCGACATGGAGCGGCGCACCAGAGATCCTCGTCGGGCGAGACTGCCGCCTCTCCTCCCCGGAGCTCGCCGCCGCGCTGACCGAAGGGGCCACGTCGCTCGGCGTCGATGTGATCGACCTCGGCCTCGCGTCGACCGACCTCCTGTACTTCGCGTCCGGATCCCTCGATCGGCCGGGCGTCATGATCACGGCCAGTCACAACCCGAAGGAATACAACGGGCTGAAGTTCTGCCTGGCGGGCGCGAAGCCCGTCGGGGAGGACTCGGGTCTCGGCGAGATCCGGGCCCTCACGGAGAAGGGTGAGGAGATCCTCGGGACCGGACACGGTTCGGTCCGCAAGAAGGTCGTCTTGGACAACTACGTGGACCACGTCCTGTCGTTCACCGACGTGGAGCGGATGCGACCGCTGACGGTCGCGGTCGATACCGCGAACGGCATGGGCGGTCTCGTGGTGCCGCCGGTCATGGAGCGGCTCCCCGTCACACTCCACCACCTCTACGCCGAGCTCGACGGCACGTTCCCGAACCACCCCGCGGATCCCATCGACCCCGCCAATCAGCGAGACCTGAAGAAGGTGGTCCTCGAGCAGCGGGCGGCCGTAGGCATGGCATTCGACGGTGACGCGGATCGGGTGTTCCTCGTGGACGAGCGCGCGGAGGACGTGAGCGGATCCATCCTCACGGCGCTCATCGCGGCCTCGATGCTGGACCGAGAGCTGGGAGGGAAGGTGGTGCACAACGTGATCTGCTCGTGGACCGTCCCGGAGGTCATCCGTGAACACGGCGGCGAGCCGATCCGAGCCCGAGTCGGCCATTCGTTCATCAAGCGGGTGATGGCCGAGACCGGAGCGATCTTCGGTGGCGAGCATTCGGGCCACTACTACTTCCGAGACAACTACGGCGCCGACTCGGGCCTGATCGCGGCCGTGATCGCCCTGGGTGAGCTGTCGACGTCGGGGCGGAGCTTGTCGCAGGTCCTGCAGCCGTACCGCCGGTACTTCTCCTCCGGGGAGATCAACTCCCGCGTCGACGATCCGCGAGCCAGGATCGAAGAGATCGCCGCCGCGCTCCGCGACGGCCGTCAGGATCGGCTCGACGGCCTGACGGTAGTGTTCGACGACTGGTGGTGCAACGTGCGGCCTTCCAACACCGAGCCGTTGCTCCGTCTGAACGTGGAGGCGAAGAGGGCGGAGGTCCTCGCCGCCGAGACCGAGGAGCTCCTCGCGTTGATCCGGGGAGAGGCCGAGACAGAGGAAGAGAGGGACGGGTCGTGACGCTCGACGCTGAGCTGCTGGAGATCCTGGTGTGTCCCAACGATCGCGGTGAAGTGGACTATCACGAGGACGAACAGGTGATCGTGTGCCGCACCTGTGGCTATCGGTATCCGGTCCGTGACGGGATCCCCGTGATGCTCATCGACGAGGCCGAGAAGCCGGGTGGCGGAGCGGGTGCGAAGCCCGCGCCCAAGTCGAGAGACGAGAAGTGACGGTCGACCTCGACGACGGCCGGGCGGTTCGTGGCCGGGACCCCGGCGACATGCTGGCGGCCGTGGCGGCGCTGGGAACGCACCTCCGCGAGGGGTATTCGAACGGGGCGGCGACGAGTGGGCTTCCGGACCTCGCCGACATCCGCAGCGTGGTCGTCTGTGGCATGGGAGGGTCCGCGGTTGCCGGCGACGTCCTGCGGTCGGTGTTCCGCGACCGCCTCGGCGTTCCGGTCGAGGTGAATCGGTCGCCGGAGCTCCCGGAGCACGCGGGGCCCCACTCCCTCGTGATCGCCTCGTCCTATTCGGGGAACACGTCGGAGACGCTCGCCGCATTCCGTGAAGCCACCAAGCGCGGATGCCGGGCGATCGTGGTGAGCTCCGGTGGGACGATCGTGGACGAGGCGGGCGAGGCGGGAGTGCCCGTCGTGCGCGTGCCGAGCGGCTTTCAGCCGCGCGCGGCGCTGGGCTGGTTGGCCTCGACCGAGCTCGGCGCGCTGGAAGCCGCCGGGCTCCTCCCGCCGTTGGCCGAAGACGTGGCCGAGGCGGCGGGAGAGGCGGACGCGCGGGCCGCCTCGTGCGGCCCCGACACGCCTGCGAGCGAGAACCCCGCGAAGCGCCTGGCCGAGAGGATCGGGGAACGGATCCCCGTGATCTGGGGCGCCGAGGGCATCGGGGCCGTCGCCGCGGCCCGCTGGAAGACCCAGTGCAACGAGAACGGGAAGGTGCCCGCATGGTGGGCCTCGATGTCCGAGCTGGATCACAACGAGGTGGTCGGATGGACCGAGCCGTTCGGACGCGCGCACAGCGTGGTCGCCCTTCGTCACGAGGCCGAGGATCCCGAGATCGCGGCGCGCTTCCCGCTCTCGCTCCGGATCGCGGCGGACGCGGGTGCCGACACCCATGAGGTGTGGGCGACCGGACGGAGCGCGCTCGCTCGGTTGATCTCGCTGGTCGCGCTCGGGGACTACGCGAGCGCCTACCTCGCGATCCGCAAGGGTGTCGATCCCACGCCCGTCGTCGTGATCGAGCGGCTCAAGGCCGCCCTCGTCTCGTGACCGAGCAGCACCTCCCGTCGCCTGGAGACGGGGTCGAGGAGAGGATCTCCCGGGCGATCCGCGAGCGCACGGACATCCAGCCGGTTGCCGGCGTCGTTCTCGGCTCCGGTCTCGGCGACGCGATCGCCGTCGCATGGGAGCGCGCCGGCTCGGGCGAACCACTCGAGATCTCCTACGGAGAGCTGCCGGGCTTCCCTCCTCCGACGGTGCCGGGGCACGCCGGCAAACTCTGGCTGGGGACGATCGCCGACCGTCCCGTCGCGATCTTCCAGGGCCGCATCCACTTCTACGAGGGCCACCCGATGCCGTTGGTGTCGATCACGACACGGGTGGCGCATACCCTCGGGGCGCGGACGATGGTGCTGTCGGCGGCGGTCGGCGGTCTCGATCCGTCGCTCCTGGTTGGCTCGATGGTGGTCCTCCGCGATCACCTCAACCTGATGGGGACCAACCCGCTGGCGGGATGGCGCTATCCCGACGGCTCCCCGGCGTTCGTCGGCGTGTCGGGGGTCTACGACGCCGATCTCTCCTCCGCTTCGCTCGGGATCTTGCAAGAGCACGGGACTGCCGTGACGGAGGGCGTGTACGCCGCGGTGGCGGGCCCCGCGTACGAGACCCCCGCCGAGACGGAGATGCTCCGCCGGATGGGAGCCACGGTCGTCGGGATGTCGACGGTACCGGAGGCGGTCGCCGCCCGGGCGTTGGGCATGCGCGTGCTCGGACTAAGCTTCGTCACGAACGTCGCGGGTGGCGCCGTCTCACACGAGGAGGTCCTGCTCGCATCCAAGACCGCGGCGGAGGCGATCGGCCGAGTGGTGGCCGGGCTCGCCGACACCTTCTGAGCGAGAGGAACCGAGTGGGATACGACATCAGGGACAACGGGCTCGCCGACCCGGGACGGGGGCGGATCGACTGGGCCGCCGGCGAGATGCCGGTGATCGCGCAGATCCGAGAGCGGTTCGAGAAGGAGAAGCCGCTGGAGGGCGTTCGCATCGCGGCCTGTCTGCACGTGACGACGGAGACGGCCAACCTCATGGAGACGCTGGCGGCCGGCGGCGCCGAGGTCGCGTTGTGCGCCTCCAACCCGCTCTCGACGCAAGACGACGTGGCGGCCGCGCTCGTCGAGCAGAGCGGGGTCGACGTGTATGCGATCAAGGGCGAAGACACCGACATGTTCTTCAAGCACATCAACGCGGTCCTGGACATCCGCCCACATATCACGATGGACGACGGCGCCGACATGGTGAGCGTGCTGCACAA
>Ga0299913_10004655_pt1 | contig 11557 bp, 8 predicted proteins | sample RVTome_9_FD_201360 | JGI IMG/M metagenome (GOLD analysis project Ga0299913, IMG submission 201360) | Soil microbial communities from uranium-contaminated site in the Upper Colorado River Basin, Wyoming, United States - RVT155D38 (version 2) ... | reverse complement strand
GAGGGGGCGGGATGGTGGAGACGTCTCGACTGGAGCGGCATGGGCTGGGTGGAGGTCGGGATCAGATAGGTGACCAGGTTCGTGGTCAGTGGCTGCCCGTCTTCGTCGTAGACGATCGCCTCGAGCAGCGCCGAGCCGATGCCCTGCAGTATCGACCCGTGGAGCTGACCCTCGACCACCATCGGGTTCAGCACGTTCCCGCAGTCGTCGACTGCGATCAGGCTGAGCAGCTTCACCTCCCCGGTCTCCAACTCGACCTCGACCACCGCGATATAGGCCCCGTAGGGGAAGGTCTGCGCCTCGGGATTGAACATCTCCTCGGCGGCGAGCTCGATTCCCATGTCCGCCGCTCTTGCAGCCACCTTGGCCAGGGGCACCTCAGAGCCGGGCGAGCCGACCACCCGGAAGTGGCCGTCGACCAGCTCCAGGTCGGACTCGGAGGCCTCGATCATGTCGGCAGCGATCCTTCGAGCTCGGTCTCGGACCTGACCGGCAGTGCGGAACACGGCCGACCCGCCCAATTGGGCCGATCTGCTGCCGAAGCTGCCAACGCTCTCCGCCACCTCGTGGGTGTCCCCGGCGTAGAACCTGACCTGGTCCACGGGCACAGAGAAGACACCTGCCGCCAGCTGGGACCAGACCGTGCGATGCCCCTGACCGGCGCCGGTGGAGCCGGTCCGCACCACGACGGTCCCGTCGGAGAGCAGCTCGACCTTGCCGTACTCGGCAGAGCCCAGGGCGCCGCCGGCACGCTCGATGAATGACCCGATGCCGATGCCGATCGGGTTCGCACCGTCCCGCTTTCGCTGCTGCTTCTCGGTGCGCCATCGGTCGATGTCCACGGTCTCGAGGGCGAGGGCCAGGGCGGCTGTGTAGTCGCCCGAGTCGTACAACGCGCCGGTCTGGGTCGTGAAGGGGAGAGCCGAGGACGGTATGTAGTTGCTCTGGCGCACCTCCTCGGGCTCGAGGCCGACCTCGGTGGCGAAGGCATCCACCGCCCGCTCGATGGCGATGGCGCCTTCGGGTCGGCCCGCCCCTCGATAGGGCCCGGTCGGGGCCTTGTTGGTCACTGCCGCCACAGCTCTGACCTCGACGTGCTCGATGTCGTAGAGACCCTGGATCACGTATTGGGTGAAGAACGGGACTCTGGCCCCGGACTGCGGGTAGGCGCCGAGGTCCCCCAGGATCTCGAAGTGGATCCCCCTGATCCTCCCGCCGGCATCGCCGCCGATCCGGCCGCGGACCGTCATGCCACGGCCATGGGTGCCGGAGAGAAGCTGCTCCTGTCGCACCTGGATCCAGGCGACAGAGCGCCCGAGACGCAGGGCGATGGCGGCCACGACCGGATACTCGGCGTAGAGCTGACCCTTGGTCCCGAACGCCCCGCCCACGTCCGGTACCCGGACCCTGATCGCCGATGGGGGCAGGGCGAGGATCTCGCCCAGCTGCTTGGAGAGCCGTCCCGGCGCCTGATGACCACACCAAACCTCGAGACCGTCCCCGGACGGCATGGCCAGAATCGCCAGCGGCTCGATCGAGACCGGGGAGAGGCGAGGGATCTCGACTTCGATCGTCGCCTCTCGTTCGTAGGTGGGCGCCGGTCCCGGCGTTCGCACCGTCGCCTCGTGGACCAGGTTGGTGCCTGCTTCGGGGAAGAGGAGGACCTCGTCGGCGAGAGCGGAGGCAACGTCGAGCACCGGCGGTAGCGGATCGACCTCGACCCAGATCTGCTCGGCTCCATCCACCGCCTGGGCCGATGTCTCGGCGACCACCACCGCGATCGGGTCCCCGACATGTCTCACCCGGTCCCTGGCCAGGGCGGGTTGGCCCATGCCCATCGCTTCCGGAGCCCCCTGGCCCTGGGAAGAGGGGAGATCAGGGAGGCCGAGCGTGTCGGCGTGGAATGCTGCGATTACTCCGGGCATCGCCAGGGCGGCGTCGAGGTGCGGGGGCTGAATCGTCCCATGTGCGACCGGGCTCCTCACGAACGCACAATGGAGTGTTTCGCCGTCGATCAGGTCGCCGACATAGGACCCGGCCCCTGTCACCAGCTCGCCATCTTCGAGTCTCCGCGCCGCAGCACCCATGACGGTCACGGAAGGGCCGGACGGGAGATGGCGAAGACTCTTGCGTCCTCGTCGTGGTGGCGGTTCACGTGTCGCTGATCGGTCTGTCGGCCCCTGGTACTGGGGGCAATACCGTAGTTGAGGACTCCACACACCCCGGACTGGAGGATCCCTATCCAGAGGTGACCACCACCGTGCGGAACATGCCCCGCTCGTAGTGGTCGCTCAGGTTCCCCTCGTTGTCCTCGGTCACGATCCTGCAGCTGAAGCTGTAGGTGGCGGCGCCCAGATCGACCGCCAGCGTGACAGTGTCGCCTGGCTCGACCACTCCAGTTGCCCCCACCACTTCGCCCTGTTCCGAGGTGACCAGCAGCGTGTGGCGGAAATCGCCCTGATTCTCGATGGTCAGCGTCATGGCGTCGGCCACGACCATTCGACTCGGTCCGTCGATCGCCCATTCGCTGAGGACGAAATGGTCGGTGCCGCCTGTGTCGACCGAGCATCCGGCAACGAGGAGGAGGGCGAGGGCCCCGAGACGTCTCATGTCATCGCCTCCACCCGGTCCCTTGTCGGCGCGCCCGGCACCGAGAGCTGGAAGGTCGTGCCGGCCGAGGACGTCTGCACCGACAGCGACCCTCCCAGCGCCTCGATGATCATCCGGGCCATGTACAGGCCGAGGCCTGTGCCCGAGGAGAAGCCCGACTTCTCGAACTTCTCGAATATGCGGGGGAGGAACTCAAGGTCGATCCCCGGCCCGTTGTCGGCGACCGTGATGAAGACCGCTCCTGGGGGCCGGTCGCCGACCTCGAGTTGGGGCTCGAGCTGGGGCCAGGTGGAACAGCCGACCGACACGGCATCGGCGCCATGGGTGAAGGCGTTGTTCACCAGAGAGCTCACGATGAGACCGAGGGCGCCGACGTCGGTCCTCACCAGGATCTCGGGATCGGGATCGGAAGCGCTGTCGGTCACCGCGCCGGGGTGGGCCGAAGCCAAAGCCTGGTACAGCTCTGTGAAGCTCACTTCGCTCAGCTCGTACGACAACCCCCGGTTCTCGATCCGAGCCACCGCCAGGATCTGGTCGATCATCTCCTGCAGCCTGGATCCGTCGGCGATCATCGATTCGAGGAGCGCGGCGCGGTCCGCATCGGAGAGACCCCTCGACCGCAACAGCTCGGCACCGGTGACGATGCTGGTCAAGGGTGTCCTCAGCTCATGATTGATCATCAGGACGAATTCGGAGCGAACCCGGATCTTCTCCTCGGCAAGCGCCAGGGCATCCTCCGCCTGACGGCGGGCGCTCTCCAGGCCGGTATTCGCCCTCTCCAGCTCGAGGGAGTTGCGGCGCAGGATCTCGGATTCGAGTTGCACCTGCCGGTATCGGCGCGCCGCTCTCCAGTGCCCGACTACCACCGCGGCTCCGAGCACCCCGAACACTGCGGCCAGCCCGAGCAGCTGGATCGCCATGGGGGCGATGCCTCCCGGCGGCGTCCTCCGGCCCAGAAGCTGCGATACGTCATAGTGGATCATCACGGCGCCTCCGCCTTCCAGAGGCGACGCAACCTGGTAGAGGACACTCCCGGCCGGCCACTCGACCACACCGTCGAGCCAGAGGTCCTCGTCGATGGCTGCGGCCAGCGCCATGAATCTCCGGTCGGCGACACCGTCGGCGATGAGCGAATTCTGAACCGGCCGACCGACGAGCGGATCGGATGTGGAGGCGACGACCCGGCCGTCCTGATCGAGGAGCGAGACCGCTTCGACCCCGAGCTCGTTCCGCGCCAGACGCACTGCTGTGAACTGGTCCTCGGAGCGTGAGATTGCATCTTCGGAGGTCATCGCATCGGCGACGAAGACCTCGCCCTCTCCGATCGGTGTCGTCGAATCGCGCTGCACCACGATGGCAGCGATGCCGGCGGCGACGGCAAGGACGGCGCAGATGCCTCCCAAGACGCTCCACCAGCTCGAGGGACGACGCCCCGGCTCGGACTTGGCCCGTGTCACCACTAGGAAATCGGCCCTTCAATCGGTTTCCTTGAGGGCTGTCAGTCGTTGGGCCTAGATCAGATACCAGTCGAGGAACCGCTCGAGACGACGGTAGAAGTGGAGCTGGGGCTCTCTTCGAATCAGACCATGCCCCTCGGTCGGGTAAGTGAAGTATTCATAAGTAGCCCCGACCTGGTCCAGTGCCTCGACCAATTGCTCCGATTGCCGGGGATGAACCCGGGCATCCCTTTCCCCGTGGGCCACCATGATCGGGCGGCTGACCCTGCCGATCTCGTGGATCGGGGAGGCGGCGCGGTACGCCTGACGATTGTCCGATGGGTGACCCATCATCCGCTCCAGGTCTTCGATGCCCTCGCGATCACCCTGGGCCCAGGAGGTGAGGATGTCGCAATCTCCGTACTTCGCCACCGCGCAGGCATAAGGATTGTCCTTGCGCACCAGCGTGGCCAGGGCGAGGTAGGAGCCGTAGCTGGCCCCGTAGATGGCGAGACGACCGGGATCGACCCAGCCCAACCCGGCCAGAAAGTCGGCGGCGGCGACGCAATCGTCCACATCGCCCAATCCCCAGTCGCCGTGGTTGGCGCGTTCGAACTCGAGCCCATAGGAAGTCGACCCCCGGAAGTTGATCGCCAGCCAGGCGTAGCCCTTGTCGACGAAGTACTGGGCATGGCCGTCCCACTCGTCTCCGTGGAGCGAAGTCGGTCCACCGTGGGGATAGACCACGGCCGGGACCGGGGCCGAGGTGTCAGCGGGACGAAAGAGGAATCCCTCGATCTCGAGCCCTCCTGACGACGGGAACGTCACCCGCTCCAACTCTGCGTAGGGGGCGGAGCGGATCGTCGCCGGGGCTCCGTCGAAGATCGTGGTCCTGACCCCATCGGCGTCGATGGCGACGATCGCAGGGGGAGAGTCGAAGGACTCGTGGGTGGCGACCGTGCCCAGGCTGGTGGCCACCGGCGAGTCCCAGGTTCCTCCTTCGGCCAGGGTCTCCACCGTCCCGTCGAGCCGAATCCTGACCAGATCGCTCCGGCCTCGGGATGTGAGAATGGCGACCAGGCTCTCACCGTCGCCGTCCCAGAACAGGCTGGAGAAGTCACCGTCGCCGCCGGCCAGCTTGGAGCGGGCGCTTCCGTCCAGATCCGTGAGGAAGATGCCGGCTCGGTCACCGTCCTCCAGGGTGTAGGCGACCCGGTCGCCGTGTAGCACGTGGCCGGCTGCCCTCCGGTCGGGGTGGCCGACCAGCGTGGTCCACTCACCGCCGGGGTGAGCGACGATGATGTCGCTCCGGCTCTTGTCGTCCTTGGGCCAGAAGGTGGCCACGATCCGACCATCCGGCGCGAGCCGGGCACGGCCGACATCGCCGTCCTTCGGTCCGAACGGCGCCGGCCAGGGGTCGTCGACGGATACCACTGAGAGACGAGAGCAACGGTCTCTCTCCACGATGACCACCAGTCGCTGGTCATCGAGCCAGGCCCCGGCCGAAGCGGCCGTCACCCGCCGCGGCGGTCCTCCCGTAGCGGCAACGAGGCGAACATGGCCATCGCTGTTGTAGGCGAGCGTGGTGCCATCGGGCGACCAGATCGGTGCGGAGTCCTCCCAATAGGCGACCAGGCCCCGGTCGGCGGTCAGACGAGTGAGCTTCCTATCGGAGAGGTGCAGCGACCAGATATCGGTCGTCCCCTCGAGGTCGAGGACGAAGGCGATATTGGAGCCGTCCGGGCTGGCGGCCAGATGATGGGGACGGCTGGTGGCGAACACCGCTTCGAGCCGCCAGTGGGGCGGCGGTCTTCGATCGGGGCGGACCTGGCTCTGCACCCCTCCGACCACGTCCTTTCCCAGCCAGATCGGCTTCTCACTCACTGCCAGTGAACCTCCGGTGCGGGGAAGATAGCCCTTGTGCTGCCTGCTCCAGTCGGCTCATGCGAATGCGCCCAGCACAGCCATCACGTCCTGTCCGAGCGAGCTCAGGTCGTAACCACCCTCCTGGATCAGGAGGGTGGGCAGACCCAGCGAGGCGAGCAACCCTCCGATCTCGGCGAAGCCCTGATTGGTCACCTGGAGCGGGCTCTCCGGATCGGACGCGCCGGCGTCAACGCCCAGGGAGACGACGAGGAAACCGGGGTCGAGGTCGGCCACCCTGGCGCAGACCTGGTCGAGCGCGGAGCAGAACACTGCGTCGCCGCTGCCCGGGGTGAGCGGCAGGTTCAGGTTGGCCCCCGTCCCTTCGCCTGTGCCGGTCTCGTCGGGGAAGCCGCACCAATGCGGGAACCATCCCTCGGCCGGGTCGACGTGGATCGACATGTAATGGACGTCGCCCCGCTGGTAGAAGATCTGTTGGGTGCCGTTGCCGTGATGAGCGTCGATGTCGACAATGGCCACCGGCCCCGCATCCTGTCCACTGAGCCATTCGGCTGCGATCGCCGCGTTGTTCAGATAGCAGGAGCCGCCGAAGTACGACGTCCCGGCGTGATGACCCGGAGGGCGAACCGGCGCATACGCGGCGCGGTGGCCGCTTCTCACCAATGCCGCTGCGCTCAACGCCCCATCGACGGCCGCCCTCGCCCCCCGGTAGGTGCCGGGGCCGATGGTCGTGGCGGTGTCCATGCAATAGACACCTGCCAGTGCCGCCCGGCTCCGCGGCTCCCGGGGCGGGTAGGCGCCGAAGGCAGCCGGATGAGGAAAGGCGTAGGCCACGACCCGGTCCGAGCCAGGCTCGACGGGATACCCGGCCTCCACCCATCCCGAGTAGGCATGCTCGAGATAGTCGATCATGGACGGGTCGTGGACCGCCTCGATGTGGGACCGGTCGTGCTCATCCGCCGCCATGATCTGCACTCCGGCCTGGCGCAACTCGGAGCGAAGGATCTCGGCCCGGTCCGCCTCCTCGTCGCCGGGGAGGCGGACACCGGCCCATATCAGCCAGTTGGCATCGTGGGCGAGATACCCGTCGGACCAGACCGCGACCAGGCTCATGCGAGCACCGTGAGCGCCGAGGAGAAACGGTCGACGATGAGGTCGATCTCGTCGTCGAGGATCGTCAGCGGTGGGCCGAGCAGCAGGTAGTCACCGTTGAGCCCGTCCACGTTCCCGGTGGACGGGTAGAGGAGGAGGCCCAGTTCCTTCGCTCTGGCCATGACCCGCTCGGTGACGAGAGTGGATCGGGGGAACGGCCGTCTCGACGCCCGGTCTTGGACCAACTCGACGCAGAGGAGGAGCCCGATGCCTCGCACATCCCCGACGTTGGGGTGTTGGGACAAGGCTGCCGAGACGCCCTGGAGCAGCTTGCCACCCTGGGTGCGGGCCCGGTCGATCAGCCGCAGCTCTTTGATCCTGTCCAGGACGGCGAGACCGACCCGGGCTCCGATCGGATGGTGAGAGAAGGTGAAACCGTGGACCAGGCCCCCACCGCCGACGATGACGTCATGCACCGGGCCACTGGCGATGGCCAGTCCAAGGGGCCAATAGCCGGACGAGGCTCCCTTGGCCGCGACCAAGAGATCGGGACGGAGGGCGAAGTGGTCGGACGCGAACCATTCGCCGGTCCGGCCGAATCCGGTCATCACCTCGTCGGCCACGACCAAGATGCCGTGGCGCCGGCACACCTCTGTGATGAGCTCCCAGTACCCGTCGGGAGGCACCGCTACGCCACTGGCAGCCCCTCCGATGGTCTCGGCAACGAAGGCGGCCACAGTCTCGGCTCCCGTGTCCAGGATGGCCTCCTCCAACTGGGCGGCGTGGAAGGCGGCACATCCCTCCGGATGGGTGGGGTTCGGGCAGCGGTACTCGTTGACACCCGGCACCCGAACCGTCTGTCCCAACCACGGTTCGTAGGGACGTCGCAGCGACTCCCTTCCCGACACGTCGAGGGCGCCTCTGGTGTTGCCGTGATAGGAGGAGCCTCGGGCGATGATCACCGATCTCTCCGGCTCGCCCCGGGCGAGGTGATAGGCGCGCGCCATCTTCAGTGCGCTCTCCATTGCCTCCGACCCGCCGGAGACAAGGAAGACACGGGCGAGGTCCATCGGGACCAGGGCGGCGATGGCGGCGGCGTAGGTTTCGACGGAGTCGGTGGTGAAAGCGGAGGCGTGGACCCAGTCGAGGGTCGATGCCTGTGCGGCCATAGCGGCCGCCACCGCCGGGTCACCGTGCCCGATGCCCACGGTGATCGCGCCTCCGGCCGCGTCCAGGTAGTGCTGTCCCAGCGCATCGGTCACCCATGCACCGTGGGCCGAGACCGCAGTGGGGAGCTCGCTGCCACCCCTGGAGAAGACCGAAGACGCTGTGCTCATTGGAGCGCGGCACGTTACGCCGCCGGGTACCGTCCCGCCGGTGTCAGACACCGTGACCGGCCGGGCCAGACTGCGCGAGCTGGGCATCGGGATCGGGAGGCTGGAGCCCGGTCCATCCAATGCCATCACCGACGTGAACGGTGTGCGGGTGGGCCATTCCACCGTGATCCGGGACGAGCCCGATGTGGTCAGGACCGGCGTGACCATGATCCTCCCCCGCGAAGACGGAATCTGGACCGACTATGTCTACGCCGGGAGCCACGTCCTCAACGGGAATGGCGAGATGACCGGTTCGATCTGGGTCGAGGAGTCGGGGATGCTGGGCTCACCGGTGGGGATCACCACCACCGCCCAGGTCGGGCTGGTGCGCGACTTCCTGGTCAGGGAGTCATACCGTCTCGGAGTCTTGGACGGGTTCCATCTCCCCGTGGTCGCCGAGACCTGGGACGGGTGGCTGAGCACCCCGGAGTCCTTTCCGCTCACTGACGCCGACGCCGCCGCCGCTCTCGGTTCGGCCTCGGCAGGCCCGGTGACGGAGGGCAGCGTCGGCGGGGGCACCGGGATGATCTGTCACGAGTTCAAGGGAGGCATCGGCACCTCGTCGCGAGTCGTCGAGGCGGCTGGGGAGCGCTTCACCGTCGGCGTCCTGGTCCAGGCCAACTACGGGGCGAGGGAGGACCTGCGGGTCGACGGCGCGCCGGTCGGGGAGGAGATCGGGCTCGACCTGGTGCCCTCGGCGTGGGACGAAGCTCCCAATGGAGGCTCGATCATCGTGATCGTCGCCACCGACGCTCCCTTGCTCCCGGGGCAGTGCAATCGTCTGGCCCAGCGGGCCACGGTGGGTCTGGCCCGGGTCGGCGGTTACGGGCACGACTCGAGCGGGGACATCTTCCTCGCCTTCTCCACCGCCAACCATCTTCCCGAGAAGACCACCGGCCCGCGTGAGGTGCGGAGCCTGCCCAACGAGTCGATGAGCCGGCTGTTTCACGCCGTGGCCGACGCCACCGAGGAGTCCATCCTCAATGCCCTGTGCGCCGCCGACACCATGACCGGCCGCGACGGCCGCACCGCACACGCCCTCCCCCTCGACCGCCTGGTCGAGATCGTGGAACGATATGGGTCTTCACGTCGAGATCGCCGGGCGGGAACGTAACCTCAGGCAATGACCTATTTCCTGGGGTTCGGCGGTTACGTCCCGGAGCGGGTGATGACCAATGAAGACTGGGCGAAACTCGTGGACACCTCGGATGAGTGGATCACCCAGCGCACCGGGATCAAGAGGAGACGGATCGCCGCCGACGAGGAGTCGACCTTGACCCTCGCCGCCAACGCGGGTGGCATGGCGATCAAGGACGCGGGTCTCACCCCGGATGACATCGACGAGATCATCGTTGCCACCGACACTCCCGAGATGTACACCCCCGACACCGCCGCACTGCTCCAGGACCTCCTTGGATGTCGTCACATCCCGACATACGACCTGGGGGGCTCCGGCTGTGCCGGTTTCGTCCAGGCTCTCGACGTCGCCCGAGCCCGGATCGCCTTCACCCCGAAGAAGGTCCTCGTGGTCGGGGTCGAGCTGATCACCCGCCTGATCGACTGGACCGACCGCTCCACCGCGGTGCTGTTCGGCGACGGGGCCGGTGCGGTCGTCCTCGGGTCGGAGCCGGGCCGGGCCCGGATCCTCGATGTGGTCACCGGGACCGACGGCTCCGCCGCGGGGATCCTCACCCTGGCGGCGGGGGGCACTCGCAACCCGTTCAACCGGCGAACCCTCGAGTCTGGCGAGTACAACCGGCTGGTCATGGACGGGCGGAAGGTGTTCATGGAGGCGGTCAGGCGGATGAGCGAGGCGGTGACCGAGGTCCTGGAGAGGATCGGGAGCACGGTCGACGACGTTGCCCTGGTGATCCCCCATCAGGCCAACCTCAGGATCATCGAGGCGGTGGGCAAGAAGCTGGGGGTCGATCGGGACCGGGTCTACGTCAACGTCCAGGAGTACGGGAACACCGGATCGGCCACGGTGCCCTTCGCCATGTGGGAGGGAGTGGAGACCGGGAGGATTCGCGACGGCGACCTGGTCGTCTTGACTGCTTTCGGCGCCGGCTTCCACTGGGCGGCCGCGGCACTCCAGTTCTGATCGGTCAGGAGTCATGTGACAAGCCCCCGTCTCGCGACGGGGGCTTGCTGGCTTCCGAGAAGCCTGGATTGCTCCTTCTCCCCTCCGGGATGTGGCTCCGGGAGGAAGGTTCCTCAATCCCACCCCGGCTCATGAATACACCCGTTCCGACCGGTTTGGGAATAGGGGATATCCCCCACGGTCAGCGCTCGTCGTCGGGACGGACGTATCCCTCCTCGTAGGCGAGGGCGGTCAGCTCGTGACGGCTGGCCACGCTGAGCTTGTCGAAGATGTGGGCCATGTGGTTCTCGAGGGTCTTCACCGTGATCCCGAGACGTTCGGCGCTGGCCCGGTAGGTGTAGCCGCGGGCGATGAGGTTGACCACCTCCCGCTCTCGCGGCGTCAGCCGGGAGATCGGTGTCTCCCCGCTGATGCCCTCGTCGATGTCGAGCAGATAGGCGGCCACATCGGGAGAGACGGGCCGGGCGCCGACGTATGTCTGACGGACCAGGTCGGGAAGGTCGGCGCCGAGAGTGGTCTTGGTGATGTAGCCGTCGACACCGGCGTCGAGGAGACGGGCCACGTCCTCCTTGGATGTGGAGACGGTCAGGGCCATGAACCTGATGTCGGGGAAGTCACGGCGGACGGCCGGGATCACCGCCGCTCCGCCGCCCCCCGGGAGCTTGACGTCGAGGACCACCAGGTCGGGCAGCCGCTCCTTGATCAGCTCGATGGCACTGTCCACGTTGTCCGCCTCGCCGACGATGTCGAACGAAGGCTCGAGAATCGCCCTCATCCCGGCCCGGACCACGTCGTGGTCGTCGACGATGATGAGGCGGAGGCGATCGGTCACTTTTCGACCGTGATCTTGATCTCGGTTCCCGATTCGGGAGCGGTGTCGATCTCGATCAGGCCGCCGACGCTCTCCAACCGGCGGGCGAGTCGTTCCCGCACCCGGTTCTTCTGGGCGTCGTTGGCGAAGCCGGAGCCGCTGTCCCGCACGTGGATATGGGCCTCACCGTTGGCGAACTCTGAGTACAACGAGATGTTGCGCGATCCCGAGTGCTTGGCGGCGTTGG
>Ga0299913_10004654_pt1 | contig 11558 bp, 11 predicted proteins | sample RVTome_9_FD_201360 | JGI IMG/M metagenome (GOLD analysis project Ga0299913, IMG submission 201360) | Soil microbial communities from uranium-contaminated site in the Upper Colorado River Basin, Wyoming, United States - RVT155D38 (version 2) ... | reverse complement strand
CCGCCGACGTCGAGTCCATCCCGAGCGGGTCGAGGACGTGCCGGCGGACGTACTCCGCCCACGGCATGCCCGAGACCGCCGCGACCACCTCGCCGGCCAGCGCGATCCCCAGGTTCGAGTACTCGTATCCCTCGCCCGGCTCGAACAGGGCCACCCCCTGCCGCACCGCGGCCTCGAGCTCGGCGCGGGTCGGGAACTCGCGGTCGGTCCAGTACGGCAGCGGCGCCTCCCGCGGCAGGCCGGCGGTGTGGGTCAACAGGTGCCGGACCGTGATCTCCGGCCCCTCGGGCGACGGCCCGCGGTAGCCGAACCAGGGCAGGTGGTCCCGCACCGGGTCGTCGAGCGCGAGCTTCCCGGCGTCGCGGAGCTGCAGCAGCGCGGTCGCGGTGAACGTCTTGGTCACCGAGCCGAGCCGGAACACGGTGTCCGGCGTCGCCGGCCGCCCCGCCGCCAGGTCGGCCGTCCCGAAGCCCTTCGCCCACAGCAGCTCCTGGTCGTGGACGATCCCGACCGCCACCGCCGGCTGGTCGAGGTGCGCCCGCTGCTCCTCGACCCAGATCTCGAACAGCGCCAGCCGCGGCGCGACCGCCGGATGCTCGGCGAGGGGGGCGGCCCTGCCGGTCGACGGAGCGACGAGGACGAAGGCGAGTGCAGCGGCGACGCGACGCACGACGCATGAGCGAGCCATCGGCGCATTCTACCGGCCGGATCGCGTGCTACTCTGCGCGGACCGTGCCCTCCGGACCCGCCGCCGACGCGGCCGCGACCGACCCGGCGGAGCTCCTCGCCGCGGCCCGCGAGATCCTCCCCTGGATGGTCGAGGTGCGCCGCGACCTCCACCGTCACCCCGAGCTCGGGCTCGAAGAACATCGCACCAGCGCGCGGGTGCGGGAGCTCCTCGACGAGATGGGGATCGAGCACGTCGACGGGCTCGGCGGGACCGGGGTGATGGGTCTCGTCCGGGGCGCGGCGCCCGAGGCCGACGGCCGGGCCGTCGCGCTGCGCGCCGACCTCGACGCGCTGCCCCTCCAGGACGGCAAGGACGTCCCCTACCGGTCGCAGGTGCCGGGGAGGATGCACGCCTGCGGGCACGACGTCCACACGACGGTGCTGCTCGGCGCCGCCCGCCTCCTCGCCGCCCGCGCCGACCGCCTGCCCGGCACGGTCAAACTCCTCTTCCAGCCGGCCGAGGAGACGGTGGGCGGCGCGAAGCTCCTGATCGAGGCGGGGGTGCTCGAGGACCCGCCGGTCGAGGCGATCTTCGGGCTGCACGTCGACCCGTCGCTCGCGAGCGGCAGGGTCGGCGTGCGCTACGGCCAGCGCAACGCCTCCTCGGACGACCTGGCGATCACGGTGCACGGCCGCGCGGCCCACGGCGCCTACGCGGCCTCGGGGGTCGACGCGATCGTCGCCGCCGCCCACGTCGTCACCGCGGTCCAGACCGTGGTCAGCCGCAACGTCGACGCGCGCGACTCGGCAGTGGTCACCTTCGGGACGGTGCGCGGCGGGACCCAGCGCAACATCCTCGCCGCCGAGGTCGAGCTCGTCGGCACCGTCCGCGCGCTCGACCCGACGGTGCGCGAGCTGGTGCTGCGGCGGGTGCGCGAGACCGCCGAGGGGGTCGCCGCCGGGCTCGGCGCGCGGGCCGACGTGCGGATCGAGCCGTCCTACGACCCGCTCGTCAACCACGACCGGATGGTGGACCTGGTACGGGAGCAGGCTGCGCGGCTGCTCGGCGAGGGGGCGGTCGACGTGATCCCCAGGCCCACCCTCGGGGTCGAGGACTTCGCCTTCTACCTCGCCCGGGTGCCGGGCGCCTTCTGGTCGCTCGGGGTGCGCGACGAGGCGGCCGGGATCGTCCACCCGCTCCACAGCGAGCTGTTCGACGTCGACGAGGAGGCGATGGCGGTCGGCGCCGCTCTCCAGGCGCTCAATGCGCTCGCCGCCCTGTCCGGTCCGCCGGCGTCCGAGACCGCGACATGACCCCGCCGTGACGGACCCGCCGTGCTGAACAAGATCTGGGGCGGCTTCTTCTTCGCCGCCTTCCTCGTCGCCCTCGGCCGTTGGGTACTCGCCGGTGAGGAGGCGGTGTGGGCGGCGATGGTCACGGCCGCCTTCGAGATGGCGGGGACCGGCTTCGAGATCGCGCTCGGGCTGACCGGGGTGATGTGCCTGTGGCTCGGGGTGATGCGGCTCGGCGAGGCGGGCGGCGCGGTCGACCTGCTGGCCCGCGGCTTCCGGCCGCTCCTCGTCCGGCTCTTCCCCGGCGTCCCCGGCGACCACCCGGCGATGGGCGCGATGGTGATGAACATGGCGGCCAACGGGCTCGGGCTCGACAACGCCGCGACCCCGCTCGGGCTCAAGGCGATGCGCGAGCTCCAGACGCTCAACCCCGAGCCCGACCGGGCGACCGACGCGCAGATCCTGTTCCTGGTGATCAACACCTCGGCGGTCACGGTGATCCCGGCGACGATCTTCGTCTACCGCGCACAGATGGGCGCCGCCGACCCGACCGACGTCTTCATCCCGCTCCTGATCGCCACCTTCTGCTCGACGATGGCCGGCCTCCTCGCCGCCGCCGTCGCCCAGCGGCTGCGGCTGTGGGACCCGGTGGTCCTCGCCTACCTCGGCGCGATGACCGCGCTCGTCGCCGGCATGGTCGTCTACTTCTCGCGCCTGCCGCGGGAGGTGATGGAGGCCCGCTCGTCGCTGGTCTCGAACTTCGTGATCTTCCTCGTGATCGTGGTCTTCGTCGGCCTCGCCGCGGTGCGCCGCGAGCCGGTCTTCGAGACCTTCGTCGAGGGCGCCAAGGACGGCTTCAAGGTGGCGGTCGAGATCATCCCCTACCTCGTCGCGATGCTGGTCGCGATCGGCATCCTGCGGGCGAGCGGCGCGCTCGAGATGGCGCTCGAGCCGGTGCGCTGGGCGACCGAGCGCGCCGGGCTCGACACCCGCTGGATCGAGGGCCTCCCCACCGCGCTCGTCCGCCCGCTCTCCGGCAGCGGCGCGCGCGGCCTGATGATCGAGACCATGCAGACCCACGGCGCCGACTCGTTCGCCGGCCGGCTGGTCAGCGTCATCCAGGGCTCGACCGAGACGACCTTCTACGTGCTCGCGGTCTACTTCGGCTCGGTCGGCATCCGCCGCACCCGCAACGCGGTCACCCTCGGCCTCGTCGCCGACGTCACGGGGATCGCGGCGGCGATCGCCGTCTGCTACCTGTTCTTCGGCTAACCCCGGGCAGGAGGCCGGGCCGCCAGGGCGGTCAGGCCGCGGACGCACCCGATCGGAGCCGCTCCTGCAGCGCCCGGACGGCCTCCTCGGCGTCTCCGCCCGCGCGGACCGCCCTTCGAAATCGCTCCAGCGCAGCGGCGGCTCGCGACGCGGCGGACCGCTCGCCCGCTCTCTCGAGCGCCCGGACGCACCCGGCCCCGACGCTCTCGGCGAGAGGCAGATACCAGGACCGATCGCGGGCGCCGGGCACCTGGCGGAGCACCGCCAGGGCGAGCGACGCCCAGCCGGCCACCGCCTCCGAGGAGAGCCCGTCCGCCCCGATCTCGGCGATCAGCATCTCGACCAGGGCGCGCGACCGGAAGCGGAACTCCGAGTCGACGTCCGTGACCCGCGCCTCTCGTGCGGCGGGCGGGAGCTCACGCAGGATCGCGAGATCGCGTCGCGCCCGCCGCTCGGCCTCGCGGAAGGCGGCGAGACGTCGCCGCCTCGGCGGCTCCGCGGCGTCGAGATCGATCTCGTCGTCGTCCTCCGGCAGCGGAGCGAGGTCGGGAGGCTGCGGGCCCAACCCGGCGAAGGGGAGGGTCCGATCGCCGCCGTGGCGGGCGCACTCCGCCTCCCACTCGAAGGCCGATCGCTCGCAGACCTCCAGCAGCCGGGCGTGGACGAGCCGGACGAAGCGGGCGGGAGGGATGCGCCCGTACGCGGCGAGCAGCAGGATGTCGAGGGATATCTCCATGGGCACGATCTCCGGGACGATGCGAGCCTCTCCTCAACCTCCAGTGCGCGCCGCGCCCGGAGTGTGACAGGCGTTTACGTGCGGCGCCGGCGGGGCGCCCCGTCCGACCCGCGGCGGTCCGCGGAGATCCCGCCCTCAGCCGTTGGGGTCGAGGCTCGGATAGGTCTCGCCGTCGCCCTGTCCCTGGGCGGACTCGGTGCCGGGCGAGGCGGAGACCGGCGCGTCCGGCGCTGCCGGACGGTCCCGCTCGGGCGGGAGCCCCGAGCGAGCTCTCGCCCCGACCAGGCCGTCGAGCCCGAGGCGATCGGCGAGGTCCGCCAGCCACTGCGCCAGCGGCAGGGCTCGCGCCTCGACCGGCGCGGCCGCGGCGGTGCCCGCCGTGAGGCTCAGCGCGAAGACCAGCAGTCCGGCGGCGAGACGACGAAATCGGTGACCTGCCATCGAAGGCTCCTTTCACGGACGCGACCGCGGCGGCGGGATGCCGGCGGCGACGTCCTCCGTCGTTGGGAAGAGTGGGCGCAGACGGTGCCTTCGGAGACTAGTGGAACCGGCTTTCGGTGTCTCGATCGTGGCCTCGGAACGGTTTTCGATGTCATCCTACATATCTACATCGGTGGCGCGACACAGGGCTCGGCTTTCGGGCCGCAGCGGGACGACTCGCCGGAGGTCAGCGAGCCGGCGGACGGACGGCCTCGACCCGGCGTCGAAGCCGTTCGACCAGGTCGCGGGTCACCCGGCGCTGGGCGGCGGCGCGGGCGAGCAGCCGGAGTGCGGCCACCGTCTCCCGAGGCACGTCCCGCGACCGGAAGAGGCCGACGAGCTCGCCGCTCAGGCGCTCGAGCTCGTCGCCGTCGCCGGCCTCGAGGTGCACCAGCGCCAGGTCGAGCGAGGCGAGCAGGGCGTCGTAGGTCCGCCCGAGGCTGAGCAGGGCGTCGCGCGAGGAGGCGTGCGCCTCCTCGGCCTCCCCGAGGCGGCCGAGGCCCAGCGCGATCCGTCCCTGGAGGCCGCGGAGGATCGCGCCGACGTGGGGATCGTCGCTCGCCTCGTACAGGTCGAGATGGCGCGCCACGAGCGCCTCGGCCTCGGCGGCTCGCTCGAGCTCGCACAGGCAGAGGGCGCGCTCGTGGACGGCGCCGAGAAGCGGATAGGGGAGCTCCCCCTCGGCCAGCCGGCGGGTGGCCGCCACGAGCGCCTCGAGGGCCTCGGGCAGCCGGCCGCGGGTGCGCTGGAGCATGCCTTTCTGGAGAAGCGCCCGCCCCTCGCCCTCCCCGTCCTCGGCTGCGAAGTACAGCGCGATCGCCCGCTCGAGCAGCCTCTCCGCGTCGTCGAAACGTCGCTGCCCGATGGCGAGCGACGCCTCGAGGCTCGCCAGCTCCGCCAGGGTCGCGGGGTCGTCGACCGGCTGCGCGCCGACCGCGGCGCGCAGGGAGGCGAAGGCGAGGGCCGCGGCGGGCAGGTCGCCGGCGACCCGTAGCGCGTTCGCGCGGTGGGCCTCGGCGCGCACCGCGAGCACCGCGGCCCAGGCGGGTCCGCCGGGGACGAGGGCGCGGGCGAGGACCAGCGGCACGAGCGACGCGAAGCTCTCCGCCTCCTCCGGGTCGGTCCGCACGCACCTGCGGCTCTCGTCGAGCAGCCTCCGGGCGAGCGCCCGGGACGCGAAGCGGGTCTTCGCACCCGACACGCGATCCGGCCTCGCGGCGCGCGGCGTCGTGCGCAGCCTGGACATCTCGATCGTCACCCGGCGCCGCAGCGCCCGGAGCCGCCTCTCGTCGGCCTCGAGCCCGAGCCTCTCGGGCGAGGCGGGCGCGAGGTGCCCGAGGGGCGCGGCCGACTCTTCCTCCCCCGGCGGAGCCAGCTCGTCGAGGCGCGACAGGACGCGCTGGCGGTCTCTGCCGAGAATCCTCCACGCCTCGGCGGTACGGCGGCAGACGGCCAGCAGGCGACGCAGGAGCAGCCTGGCGAGCGTCGAAGGGTCTTCCTGGCCCGCCCGCGTGCGGGCGTAGTGCTCGGCGCCGATCGGCTCGGTCGGCGCGAGGTCCGCCTCGAGGTCCGGCCCGAGGAGGTCGTCGTCCGGCGTCCACTCGGCTTGCACGCGCTCTGTCTCGGCCATCGTCGAGTCGTCCCGACTTGTCGCGATTGCCCGAATTGTCGCACAGCAGCTCGGTGCACGGTTGGACCGAGGTCGCGCGGACGCACGGAAAGCCGCTCGACGCCGGCCGTGGCGACACGAGGTGCCGTTCCGGACGGCGAATTCCGGCACTCGCCTCGGGACGGCCGTTCGGGCGGCCTAGGGTTCGTGCGGATGCGACGACATACGGACGCTCCCTCGGCAACGCAGGATACCCGGCCGGGCCGGATCGACCGGCTCGTCCAGCTCATGACCTGGCCGGACCGGCCCGACCGCTGGCGGCTCGACGGCGAGCTTCGGCGCCAGGCGGCGCCGATCCTCGGCGAGCTCGTCAGCGCAGCCGGACGCCTGAAGGCGGTCCTCGCCGGCCTGGCCGACGACCCGCGCCCGGTCGTCCTCGACGAGAGGACCGATGACGAGGCGATCCGGCCGAGCGCCGAGCTCGCCACCTTCCGGCCCGGCCGGGTCGTCGCGCTGCGCGAGGTCGACGACGACGAGATCCGGGCGGCGACGAACCCCTTCGCCGGCCTCGCCACCCGGGCCCTCGATCTCCTGATCCCAGAGCTCGAGATCACCCTGACCGAGCTGACGGTCCTCCTCAACGAGTACCTCTTCCACCAGGAGCACGACCTCGAGGAGCTCTTCGACGCCGCGCCGGGCGAAGTGTTGACGGCCCTGGAAGATGCCGTGCCGACCTGGGCCGACGACGAGCCCGCGCGCCGGGCCGAGCTCCGGCGACTGTGGCACCACCTCCTGCGCCCCGCCCCACCTCCGCGCCCCGAAAGGACCGACGATGAGCGAGCAGAGATCCGACGATGAGGGCTCCGAGCTCCGACCCGAGCGGCTGGGCGACGCCGTCCGCCTCCGCCCCGAACAGCTCGGCCAGGAGTCCGAGGGCCGAATTTCCCCGCGCGAGGGCTGGCTGCTGAACCCGGAGGGCACCACGGCCGGCCGCCTCCTCCAGTTCCGGAGCGTCGCCGAGATGCACGAGTTCGTCGCCGACCTCGAGGGCCTCGTCGACACCCTCCTCGCCCGCCGCTCGAAGACGCCGGACGGCTCGGTCACCCTCCTCGTCTTCCTCGCGGCTCATAGGATGCTCGGCCGGCGCACCGACGACGAGCCCTGACGTGGCGTCGGACGAGCCGATGAACCGGACCCGACGGAAACGGGCGGTCGACGAGCTCAGGAACGACTCGTCGGCTCGCGCCGGGCGCCGGACGCGACGCGACGGCGACCCCGGCGCCTTCGCCGGCCTCGGACCCGCTCTCCGCCGCCTTCGCCACCGCCGCGGCTTGACCCAGCGGGAGCTCGCGCGGCGTGCAGGCGTGACGCGGGCGATGATCTCGTGCTACGAGCACGAGTCCCACTTGCCTTCGCTGCCGACCCTCGGCCGTCTGCTCATCGGCCTCGAGCTCTCGCCGGCCGACCTCGCAGCGGCGCTCGCCGAGCCTCCGCGAACATCTCCCGGAGACGGTCCGCCCGAGCTCCCCCCGGCGCCCGGGTAGAATCCTGGGGTGGACGTCCTAGCGGGACACGGAGACGTGGTGCGCCACCTGCTGTGGGTCGGGAGCGGCGGCTTCCTCGGCGCGATCGGCCGCTACCTGGTCGGCGGCTGGGTGCACCGCCTCCTCCCGGCGGCGCAGTTTCCCTGGGGCACGCTCGCGGTCAACGTCGCCGGTTGCTTGCTCATCGGCCTGCTGGCGGGCCTGGCCGACGTCCGCCAGCTCTTCAGTCCGGAGGCTCGCCTCTTTCTCCTCATCGGCTGTCTCGGCAGTTTCACCACGTTCTCGACCTTCGGTTACGAGACCCTCGCCCTGGCGCGCGACGCCGAGACCCTCGGGGCCCTCGCCAACGTCGCCCTCCACGTCGGCGCCGGCCTCGCCGCGGTCTGGCTCGGCTACGCCCTGGCGCGAGCCTGGTGAGCCCGCCATGATGCTCCCCGGAGAGGGCCACCTGCTGCGCATCTTCCTCGGCGAGTCCGACAAGCACGAGGGCATGCCCCTCTACGAGTGGATCGTCCGGAAGGCTCGGGAGCAGGGGCTCGCCGGCGCCACGGTGCTCCGCGGGCTCGAAGGCTTCGGCGCCCACAGCCGCATCCACACCGCCAAGATCCTCCGGCTGTCCACCGATCTGCCCATCGTCGTCGAGGTGGTCGACACCCGCGAGAAGATCGAGGCCTTCCTGCCCACGGTCGATCAGGCGATCGAGGAGGGCCTGGCCACGCTCGAGAAGGTCGAGATCCGGTTCTACCGCAGCGGATCGGGGACCCCGCCCCCCTCCGCGCGGGAGTAGCCCGCCCCGTCCCACAGCCGCCGCGCGGCCGCCTCGCCGAGGTCGGCGAGGAACGGGAAGGCGATCTCGGCGTACTCGTAGCGGTCGTCGTTGAGGACGCCGTCGGCGTTCGTGTAGAGGGTCGCGGCGAGGAAGAAGGGGCGGTGGGCGCCCGGCTCGTCTCCGCCGCCGCGGTCGACGACGTAGGCGTTCTCGGTCGTGAACCCGTAGGCCTGGCCGGTCTTGTCGTAGACCTCGAGGCGGTCCGCGGGCACCACCCGGCGCAGGCCGGGGAGGACGAACTTGACGTGGGCGTCGGGAACCTCGGCCGGGTCGTAGACCGGGTTCGCCGACTCGCGCGGGAGCTGGCGCATCGCCTCGAGGAGGACCGCGCGGTCGGCCGCGGAGAGCGCGAAGCCGGGGCCCCCGCAGTCGACGTCGGGCCGCACGACCCTGCACAGCCCGCGCTGGAGCGCCGCGAGCGGGAAGCGGTTCTTGGGCGCGAAGTCGAACGGCTCGCGGACGAGCTCGCCGCCGGCGACGTGGGCGCGGCCGGCGCGGAGGCCGGGCACCGGCGGGGCGGGCGGGAGCGGCGGAGACTCGCGCTCCGGCAGGGTGTGCCGCCAGCCGTCGCCCACGAAGTCGATCCGCGGGTACCGCCGGTTGTCCGCCTCCGAGCGCGCCTCGTCGAGCCGGTGGACGATCCGGGTGCCCGAGATCCCGGCGCGCGCGAGCGACCCCGCCAGCCGGTCCTGGCCGACGAGCTCGTAGAGCCGGTTGAAGGCCCGGTTGTCGGAGACGAGGAAGATCTTGCGCACCGCGTGGCGCACGGTGATCCGCCCGCCCGCCAGGTTGGACGGGTCGGTCTCCTCGCGCTCCTCGTCGTCGAAGAGCGGATGGAAGACCAGCGGCGTGTCGAGGTCGATCGGCAGCCCGGTCTCCCGGCGCAGCTCGGCGAGCCGCTCGAGCGCGGCGACGGCGGCGAGCAGCTTCACCGTGCTCGCCGGGTAGAAGTACTCCGCGCCGAGCCGGAAGCCGTGCTGGACGAGGACCGGCCGGCCGCCGTCGCCCTCCTCGACCAGCCCGACGACGACCTGCAGCCGGTGCTCGGCCGCACGGTCGACGACCGGCCGGAGGCCCGGGTGGGAGGCGAGGATCTCGTGCGCGAGGTCCGGGGACGGGGCGGTCATCGGCTCCGGGAGGGCGGGCGCTCCGCCGGCGGGACCGTTCGCCGCGACGCCGGCGCAGGCCAGCGCCGGGAGCAGGACGACGGCGGCGGCCCGTCGCACCGCGGAGCCTCGCCTCGCCCGCCTCACCCCCGGGAGCCGCCGGCCGCCTTGGCCGGCTGCTCGTCCTCGCCGCCGGCGTCGGGAGCGGCGTCGCTCCGGCCGGCTTCGAGGGGGTGCACCCCCCGCTCGGGGGCCGGCTCGCCCGAGCGCCCGAAGGGCAGGTCCCGCTCCGGGAGCCGGGCCTCTTCACCGAACCGCAGCTCGACCGCGTCGCGCTCGGTCTCGAGCACCGCCGCGAGCGGCTGGCGGCGGTTGATCGAGATCGCCCGTTCGCCGTCGACCATCACCTCCGCCGGGCGGCCGTGGTCGTTGTAGTTCGAGGCCATCGACATCCCGTAGGCGCCGGCGGAGAAGACGGCCAGGAGGTCGCGGCGCTCGACCCGGGGGAGCGGGCGGTCGCGGGCGAAGAAGTCGCCGGTCTCGCAGATCGGCCCGACGACGTCGCACGGGGCGAGGCCGGGGACCTCCGGCGACTCGACCCGCGCCGGCTCGGCGCCCGCCCAGCGCACCGGCCAGAGGAAGTGGAAGGCGCGGTAGAGCGAGGGGCGGATCAGGGTGTGCATCCCGGCGTCGCAGATGACGAAGGTCTTCGTCCGCCCGCGCTTGACGTGCTCGACCCGGGTGAGGAGCACCCCGGCGCCGGCGAGGATCGAGCGGCCCGGCTCGAGCAGCACCCGCAGCCCGCGTTCGACCCGCGGGGCCAAGAGCGGGACGATCCGCTCGGCGTAGGCCTCGAGCGGCGGCACCTCCCCCTCGGCGTAGGGCACCGGCCAGCCGCCGCCGAGGTCGAGCACCTCGACCCGGTGGCCGCGCCCGGCGAGGTCGTCGAGCAGGCGGCCGAGCACCTCGACCGTCTGGACGTACGGCTCGACCTTGGGCACCGGCGAGCCGATGTGGACGTGCAGCCCGACGAGCTCCACCCCCGGCCGGCCGCGCCAGTCGTCGAACAGCCGGACGATGCGGTCGGCGTCGATCCCGAACTTGTTCTCGACCTTGCCGGTCGTCGTGTACTCGTGGGTGTGCGGGTCGACGTTCGGGTTCACCCGCACGCAGGCCCGCGCCCGGACGCCGAGCCGCACCCCCGCCGCGTCGATCGCGGCGAGCTCGCTCTCCGACTCGGCGTTGAGCAGGCCGACCGGCCCGCGTCCGGCCGGGTCGGGAGCGCCGAGGCCGGCGGCGGCGTCCCGCAGCGGGCTGAACCGGCCGTCGAGCGCGGCCGCGATCTCCGCATCGCTCTTGCCGACCCCGGCGAAGACGACGTCGGACATCGGCACGCCGGCGAGCCAGGCGCGCTCGAGCTCGCCTCCCGAGACGACGTCCATCCCCGCACCGAGCCCGCGGAGGAGCCGGCAGATCCACAGGTTCGGGCTCGCCTTGATCGCGTAGTGGAGCCGCGCCCCGATCGGCGCGAAGGCCGCCTCGAGCCGCCGGTACGCGGCACGGATCGCCGGCGCCGAGTAGACGTAGGTCGGCGTCCCCACCGCCTCGGCGATCGCCGGCAGGGGGACCTCGTCGGCGTGCAGCACTCCCCGACGCCAGCGGAACGCCTCGACGGGATCGGACATCCGCGGGAGTATAAGCCGCGGATCTCAGCCGGGAGCCCTGCCCTCCCCGATCCGCTCCAGCACCGACTCGACGATCCGGTCGCAGCGCCGGCCGGCGAACGCCCAGACGTGGCGGAGCTCGGCGCCCATCCGCCGCTCGAGGTCGGAGCGCAGGGCGGCGCGGGCGCGGTGTAGCCGGACCTTCACGTTCGGCACCGACAGACCGAGGGCCTCGGCCGTCTCGGCGGTCGACAGCCCCTCGACCTCGCGCAGGGCGAACACCGCCCGCAGGCTCTCGGGGAGCGCGTCGACCGCGGCCTCGAGCGTGCGCCGGAGCTCGCCGGTCGCGGCGTCGC
>Ga0299913_10004653_pt1 | contig 11559 bp, 14 predicted proteins | sample RVTome_9_FD_201360 | JGI IMG/M metagenome (GOLD analysis project Ga0299913, IMG submission 201360) | Soil microbial communities from uranium-contaminated site in the Upper Colorado River Basin, Wyoming, United States - RVT155D38 (version 2) ... | reverse complement strand
GAGTGCGGAGCGGCGGTCCTGGTCTACCCGGGAGGGGACTGGGAGGTGAACCGCCCCACCTGGGAGTCGAACCGGATCGACTTCGCCGGGCGAAAGGGCTTCGTCAGGCTCGCCCTCGACGCCGGGGTCCCGATTGTGCCGGTGGTCTCGATCGGCGGCCAGGAGACCGCGATCTTCCTCACCCACGGGGAGCGGCTCGCGAAGCTGCTCCGGCTGGACAGGCTGTTCCGCCTGAAGTCGCTTCCGGTGAACCTCTCGCTGCCCTGGATCGTCAACGTCGGCGACTTCCTCGGCCACCTCCCCCTCCCCGCCAAGATCACGGTCCAGGTGATGGACCCGATCGACCTGCGCGAGCGCTACGGACCGCATCCCGATCGCGACGAGGTCTATCGCGACATCACCGCGCTGATGCAGGATCAGCTCAGCGAGCTGGCGGCGGAGCGGCGCCTCCCCGTGCTCGGCTGAGCGGCCTGGGCCGCCTGAGCCGTGCGGATCGAGCAGAAGATCACGATCGATGCGCCCCGGAAACTGGTCTGGGAATACGTCACCGAGCCCGCCAACTATCCGGTCTTCATGGAGGGACTCACGCGGTGGGAGGTCCAGGGCGAGCGCCACAAGGGACTCGCCGCCCGCTATCGGATGCTGATCCGGGTCGGGGCGGCGGAGGTCGGTGGTCTGATCGAGATCGTCGAGTGGCAGCCCGAGCGAGACATGGCGTGGAGCTCGATCACCGGTGTCGACCAGCGCGGGCGGTGGCGGTTGCGCGAGTTCTCCGACGGCCGAACCCGCGTCACCTTTCGCTTCGCCTACGGCGTCGCCGGCGGCGGAATCGCCGGCCTGATCGCCGAACGCGTCGCGTCCATCTCGCTCCGCCGTCGCTTCCGGCAGTCGCTGGCCAACATCAAGCGGGCGGTCGAGGAGCAGGCGGCCGTCGCGCGCCGCTAGAAGGTGCGCAGCCGGCGGCCGCCGACGTAGCGCGTGCCGGCCGGCTCGCCCGCCGGTGCCTCGTCGGGAATCCGCTGACCGGAGCCCTCCTCCGCGGCCTCCGGGTTCGGCTCGTCTGGAAGGGCGCCGCTCAGCGCCTCGCGCCGCACCCGATCCAGCTGCTCCTGCACCTGCTGCTCCGCCCTTCGCCTGGCGGCCTCGACACGCTCGTCCGCCTCGCGCTGGAGCTTCACCGCCTCCTGGCTGAGCGTCGCCTCGGCCTCGGCCCAGTCCTCCTCATCGCCGATCGGCGCCGGGCGCTCCGTGTCGGACGAGCTTGCCCCCTCTTTTGGTCGGCTCAGTCGGCGAGCTGACGCTCGGCCAGCTCGCGCTTCAAGACCTTACCCGTCGCATTACGCGGAAGCTCGTCGACGAAGACGATCTCGCGCGGAACCTTGTAACGGGCCAGGTTCGACTTGACGTGGTTCTTCAGGTCCTCGTCGCTGACCTCTGAGTCATCCTCCTTCACGACGAACGCACGAAGGCGCTGGCCGAACTCCTCGTCCTCCACCCCGATCGCGGCGGCCTCGACCACTCCCTCGTGATTGGAGAGGAGATCTTCGACCTCGCGCGGAAACACGTTCTCGCCGCCCGAAACGATCATCTCGTCGTCGCGACCATCGATGAACAGCCGCCCCTCCTCGTCGAAGTGCCCCACGTCGCCCGATGCGAGCAGATCGCCGAGGTGCTCCTTGTCCCCACCCCCGGTGTAGCCCTCGAACGCCATCTGGTTGCCGATGAAGATCCGGCCGGTCTCTCCGGGCGGCAGATCGCTGTCGTCCTCGTCCACGATCCTGATCACGGTGCCGCGCGGGGGACGACCGGCGGTCCCGGGAGCGGCGCGCATGTCCTCGGGCGTCGCGATCGTCGCCCAGGCCACCTCGGTCGAGCCGTAGAGGTTGTAGAGGTTGTCGCCGAACTCATCCATCCAGTTCGTGGCGAGCTCGCCCGGCAGGGCCGAGCCGCTCGCGGCGGTCACCTCGAGGCTCGAGAGGTCGTAGCGGCGCTTCACTTCCTCGGGAAGGGCAAGGATCCGCTGCATCATCACCGGCACGACCGCCAGGACCCGGGCGCGATGCTCCGCGACCGCGCGCAGCGTGTCCTCGGGATCGAACTTGGGCCGCAGGACCATCGTCGCCGCGGTCGGAAGGCTGAGGATGAAGTGGAGGAAGCCCCAGGAGTGGAACAGGGGTGCCGCAATCATCGCCGTCTCCTCGGTCCGCCTGGGGATCTTGCTGAGCAGGGCCGCGAGGGCACCCAGACCCTCCGGCTGGCTGCGCTGGGCTCCCTTCGGCGTCCCGGTGGTACCCGAGGTGAGGATGATGTAGCGGCCGTGCTCGGCGGGGGCGTCGAGATCCTCGCCGTGGGCCCCGGAGATCAGCTGCTCGACCGTCGGCTCGTCGGTCCCCTCGACCGCCTCCCAGGCGACGTAGCGGCGCAGCGTCCGCGCGCCGTCGGCGAGCAGCTCCGTGAACTCCTGGTCGTAGATGAGCGCGGCCGGGCTCTCGCGCTCGAGCACGTCAGCAAGCTGCGGGCCCGCAAAGGCGGTGTTGAGATAGAGCGCCACCGCGCCGAGCTTCGAGCAGGCCATCGTCGCCTCGATGAAGTAGCGGTGGTTGCGGCACATGATCGCCACCCCATCGCCGAGGCCGACGCCCTCGTCGCGAAGCGCCCGGGCTAGGGCGTTCGATCGCCGGTGCGTCTGCTCCCAGCTGAGCGTGCCGGCCTCATCGACGATCGCCGCGTCGTCGGGATGGGTGATCGCGTTGGCTGTGGAGCCCAGGGCCGGCGACGCGCCCCAGCGGATGTATCGCTCGGCGACGCGTGCAAGCTTGTCGGGCCGGATCGGGCGGACGATTCCAACCTCGGAGAAAACCCGGAGCTGGAACGCGCCGTCCCCGAGCGCCGTCGGGACGCGGGACGCGATGCCTCCGAGTCCCTCTCTCAGGGGGTTGGGCGCCATCCCTCACAAGCTTATGTCAGGGCCGACTGCAGGTCCTCTCCCGTGTCCACCAGGGCCACCGCTATGCAGGCGATTCCCTCGCCTCTGCCGATCGCCCCCATTCCCTCGTTCGTCGTGGCCTTGACGCTGACCGGTGCGGAGAGGACCCCGGTGAGGCGCGAGGAGATCTCCGGCTTGTACGGGGCGAGCTCCGGCTCCTCGCAGATCACCGTCACATCCACGTTGACGACCGCCCCCGGGACCCTGCCGACGACAACCCTGAGCATGTCGATCGAGTCCGCGTCGCGCCACTCCTTCTCGCCGGGCGGGAAGAGCTCACCGATGTCGCCGAGCCCGCAGGCACCGAGAATCGCATCGATCACGGCGTGCGTGAGCACGTCCGCGTCGGAGTGGCCGGCAAGGCCGCGGTCGTGCTCGATCACGACCCCGCCGATAACCAGTGACTCGCCGTCGGCGAGCCGGTGGCTGTCGTAGCCGGTCCCCACGCGCAACGCCATCAGCGCTCGCCCCCCTCTCCGCGCCCCACCGATGACGAGTCGGCGTTGGCGAGGCCGAGCGGCTCGAGCCGGCGTTCCCGTCCCTCGTAGACGCAGATCCGGTCCACGCCGAGGTCGGCGAGGAACTCGACCGCCTGCTCATAGCCGAACCCCACCTGATCCGGCGTGTGCGCGTCGGACGAAAGCGCGAATTCCGCCCCGGCCTCGACGAACATCTCCGCGAGCGCGAGCGACGGGTAGATCTCCCCCACCGGCTTGCGCAGGCCCGCGGTCGAGACCTCGACCGCGATTCCGGACTCCGCCACCGCCTCGACGAACGGCTCGTAGTGGAAGCGCGGATCGCGCTCCGGCATAGGGCGATCCTTCCCCCAGATCTTGATCAGGTCAGGATGGGAGACGATGTCGAAGAGTCCCGAGCGCGCGAGCTCGGCCTGCCATTCGAAGTAGCTCCCCCACAGGGAGTCCGCACCCGGAAAGGATTCCCAGACGTCGTAGCGCTGATCGTCGACGGCGCCCAGATCGCCGAGGTAGTGCACGGAGCCGATGACGTAGTCGAATCCATGCGCGTCCAGCAGGGCCGCGGTCCGGTCCTCCGCCCCCCGGATGTAGTCAGCCTCGATGCCCAGTCGCAGCGGAGTCGTCCGCACGAACTCGCAGTAGGCGCCGAGGTCGTCGACGGCCTGATCCTGCCAGTAGGAGTGCTGCCAGAGCGCCAGTGACTCGTTGAATCGGTAGAGGTGCTCGGAGACGCCCAGCTCGGCGATCCCCTGCTCCTCCGCGGCGGCCAGGTAGCGGTCGACGTTCTCGTTCGTGAACGCGTCCTCGGCGTTCCCAGCCTCGTCGGTCCGCAGATGCAGGTGGTAGTCGGTGAGCACGGGTTTACGCTACCCGGCGTGGTCCATCTTCGGATCGTCGCTCCGAGCCACACCGCTGAGCACGCGCTCGACCTGCTCAAGGCGACGCCGTCGGTTTCCAACCTCGTCTATCTCGAGCGGGCGGCGCAGAAACCGGAGGGGGACGTGATCCTCTGCGACGTCGCGCGTGAGGACGCCAGCGTGATCGTGAGCGACCTGAAGGAGTTCGGGATCGAGCGGGAGGGGTCGATCGCGTTGGAGGACATCGACTCTCTGGTCTCCGAGGCCAGTGAGCGCGCCGAGAAGGCCGCTGCCGGGGCCCCGTCCGACGCGGTCGTCTGGGAGGAGGTGGAGGCGAGGACGTCGGAGAGCACCGAGCTCTCGGCCAGCTTTCTCCTCTTCATGGTTCTCGCTTGCTTGATCGCTTCGGTCGCGATCCTGCTCGATTCGCCGATCCTGATCATCGGGGCGATGGTGGTCGGCCCGGAGTTCGGCCCGATCGCCGGATTTTGCGTGGCGACGGTGCAGCGCCGCTCGACCCTGATGAAGCGCTCCCTCGTCCCGCTCGTGATCGGTTTTCCCCTCGGGATCAGCGCCGCCTACCTGTTCTCCCTGGCGATCAGGGCCCTCGATCTGACGCCAGAAGGCTTCGACAGCTCCGTTCATCCCAACACCTTCTTCATCTCGCATCCCGATGAGTTCTCGGTGATGGTCGCCTTCTTCGCGGGTGTGGTGGGCGTGCTCTCCCTGACCAGCGCCAAGTCGGGGGCACTGGTCGGAGTCCTGATCTCCGTCGCGACGATTCCCGCGGCGGCGAACATCGGCGTCGCGGCCGCCTACCAGGACGGCAATGAGTGGGTCGGCGCCCAGGAGCAGCTCGCGCTCAACATGCTGTCGCTGGTCACCGCGGGGATCCTCACCCTGTTCATTCAGCGGAAGCTCTACCAGCGCCGCCGCCGTGCGCACCTTCACGACGAAGCGCGCGAGGCCGCGGGGCTTCCGATCGGAGAGAGCCGGAGAGCCGCAGAGCTCGCCAGGCAGAAGCCGAAGCCCGGCGGCGCCGCCGGCGGCGGCTGAGCCCGGCTCTCTAGAGTCCCCGCCCTTGATCGCGAACCTCGCCATCGTCCTCTGTGCCTTCGGGATCGGCGTCGGCGCCGCCGAGCTGTTCGGCGCCGCAAACCTCGGCACCGCGCTCGGGATCGGCCAGATCACCTTCGCCGCGGCGCTCGTCTACGTCTTGCTTCGCCGCTAGATCCGAAGCCAGCGCGGCAGCACTAGGCCGAGCAGCGAGCGGCGCCCGCAATTCGGACACCGTGAGAAGGAGTGCTTGAGCGTCGCGCCGCAGTTGCGGCATGCGGGCAACTGCTTGACCACCGCTTTCATCACGCGGAGTCTAGGTCCGCTACGCCTACCGGCGCTCGCGGAGGAGCAGTTCGGCGACCCGCAGGTCGAAGGGGCTGGTGACCTTGATGTTGTCTGCGGACGAGGAATGAATCAGGACCCGGCCTCCTCTCTGCTCGACCAGCATCGCGTCGTCGGTCGCGTCCGCGTAGGAATCCGGATCTGAGAGGGCTACCCGCAGGGCATCCGCCCGGAAGGCCTGGGGCGTCTGCACCGCCCAGAGTCCCGAGCGGTCGAGGGTCCGTTCGACCTGACCCCCATCGGAGGCCTGCTTGATCGTGTCCGTGACCTGGGCGGCTGCGATCACCGCGGCCGCGTCGTCCTCGGCGGCGAGCTCCTCCACGACCGCGTCGATCAGCCCGGGCGTGACCAGTGGTCGCGCGGCGTCGTGGACGACGACGATCTCGCTATGGGTGAGCTCGAGGGCCTTGGCGACGGTCTCGGAGCGGTGCTCACCGCCGGTGACCGCGACGACGCCCTGGTCAGACACCGTCTGCTGGGTTCCGGGTGGAACGGCGACGACGATCTCTTCGATCGAGGCGGCGGCGCGAAACGCCTCCAGCGACCACTCGATCATCGGGCGCCCCGCCAGCTCGACGAAGGCCTTTGGGCCGCCGGCTCCGAGTCGCTGCCCGGAGCCGGCGGCCGCAATCACTGCCGAAGCGGAGCTAGGCGGTCGCCTTGGCAGCGCCGAAGCGCTCCTCGAGCAGCTCGTCCAGGTAGGCCTCCGCGCCATCCTCGTCCTTGTCCAGCGCGTACATGAACTCGGATGCGAGGATCTTCTTGGCGCGCGTATACATCTGCTTCTCGCCGGTGGAGAGTCCCTTCTCCCACTCGCGAATGGCGAGGTTGCGGACCACTTCCGCGAGCTCGTAGACGTCGCCCGTCTTGATCTTCTCGCGGTTGTGCTTGAACCGGCGGTTCCAGTTCTTCGGCATCTCGGAGACCTCGTCGGTGAGCACCCCGATCACCTTCTTGACCTGCTCCTCGTCGATCACTCGACGGAGCCCCGCGCGGTGAGCGTTCTCGCAGGGGACCATCACGGTCATGTTGTTATGGAGGATGTTGATGGTCAGGTAATCCCGCTTCTCCCCCATCAGGTCCTTGGTTTCCTTCTTCAGGACCACACCCGCCCCGTGGTGGGGATAGACGACGTTGTCGCCGACCTCGAAGTTGATCAAAGGCGCCTCTATCTCGAGGTCGGCAACCGACGCCTCTTCCAGTACCTCCTCTGTTATCTCTGGAATTGGTCTCTCCTTTCGTCGAGACGGCCTGACGGGGGCCGTCAGCTCTGCAAGTACCGGTCGACCGGGTCGACCTCTTGAAGTCTCCGTACGCCCTCGCGGATGTCCTTGGCGCGACCGGCGCCGACCCCTTCGACCTCCTCGAGGTCCTCGTCGCTCGCCGCCAGCACCTCCTCCAGCCCGCCGAACTCCTGGATGATCCGCTGCACCACCAGCTTCGGCAGGCGCGGGATCCGTCCGAGCACGCGGTACCCGCGCGGGGAGACGGGAAAGTCGAGGGTCGAGACCTTGCGGTCATAGCCGAGCAGCTCGGCGAGCCGGCCGAAGTCGAGCAGGTCCTGGTGCGGCATCCGGGCGATCGACGCGAGGATGGTCGACAGGTTCTCCTCGGTGTCCTCCACCGAGTAGTCGCGGATCAGCGCCGCCTTATCGGCCGCGACTCCCACCATGGTCTCCTCGAGCTGCATCTCGATCAGCCGTCCCTCGGTGCCAAGCTCGACGATGTAGCGCTCGACCTCCACCGCCATCCGCGTGACCAGCTCCGCGCGCTGGAGGACCGAGAGCACGTCGTAGAGCACCGAGCCTCCCTCGAACTCGAGCTGGGTGAGTCGAGTCGACACCGAGTCGAGCCTTGCCCGGTACTTGTCGAGCGTCGCGAGCCCCTGGTTCGCCTTCGCGAGGACGGCCGGGATGTCCTGGAGGATGTACTTCATTCCGCCCAGGTAGAGGGAGACCACGTCGCGCCTCTCGGAGATCGCGACCACCAACGCATCGGTCTGCTTCGAGACGCGCTCCGCCGTGCGGTGGCGGGTCCCGGTCTCCGCCGAGAGGATCGTCGGGTCCGGCATCAGCTGGACGTTGGCGCAGACGATCTTGGTCGCCTGCTCGTTGAGGACGATGGCCCCGTCCATCTTCGCCACCTGGTAGAGCAGCGCCGGGGTGTAGTCGATGTCGAGGTTGATGCCCCCTGAAAAGAGAAAGGAGACCTCCTCAGGGTCTCCGATCACGATCAGCCCGCCGGTCCGCGAGTGGACGATGTTGTCGATCCCTTCGCGGAGCGCGGTGCCCGGGGCGACGATGTCGAGCGCCCGGAGAAGCCGCGGATCCTGTCGCGCCTCCAACTCCTGTAGATCGTCGCCGGGAAGCGAAGACGCCATCGCGAATGATGAAAGCAAAAACAAAAGCAGCTTGATTTGCGGCGAAATCCGTGTGGAGAGGTCGGGTTAGCGATTGTCAAGCGGGCTTAACCAAACCGCTCGGCGGGCGGGTCCTTGCCGAGGAGCGGTTATGCCGCTCGCTGAAGCTGGGCTCCGGAACGGCCGCCGGATAGCGCCGCCTTGAGTGAGCCGACCGGCGAGAGACCCGGGATCGCCTCGTCGCCGGGTGGGGGGCCGAGTACCCGGCCGAGGCCGAACTTGCGCGCCTCGCTCACCCGGCGGTCGGCATGGGCGACGTAGCGCACCTCGCCGGTCAGCCCGATCTCCCCGAAGCAGGCGAGGGGCTTGCCGTCAGCCTCCAGGGCGCGACCCGAGTGGGCCGACGCGACCGCCATGGCGATCGCCAGGTCGGCCCCGGGCTCATCCACGCGAACCCCGCCGACCACGTTCACGAACACATCAGCCGAGGAAAGAGAGGTTCCCGCGTGGCGGGTGAGCACCGCCAGGACCAGGGCGAGGCGGTTGCGGTCTATTCCCGTCGCCGTCCGACGAGGCGGGACGATCTCCGTGGGAGCGACGAGCGCCTGGACCTCGATCAGCAGCGGCCGCGTTCCCTCCATCGCGCAGAGAACAACCGAGCCGGGCGCGGGCCGTGCCTCGCCGACGAAGCGCGCCGACGGATCGACCACCTCGACGAGGCCGCCCTGCTTCATCTCGAAGACTCCGACCTCGCTCGTCGCGCCGAACCGGTTCTTGAGCGCCCGCACGGTGCGGAACGTCCGCTCTCGCTCGCCCTCGAAGTGGAGCACGCAGTCGACGAGGTGTTCGAGCGCTCGCGGGCCGGCGAGCGATCCCTCCTTGGTCACGTGGCCGATCAGGATCATCGTCACGTCCAGGCGCTTGCCGGCCTCGAGCAGGGCGCCGGTCGCCTCGCGGACCGCCCCGACGCTCCCGGGGGCGGCGTCCCCGATGGAGAGCGTCTGCACCGAGTCGATCACGCACGCCGCCGGTCTCCCCGCCTCGATCGCCGCGAGTACGGCCTCCAGCGACGGCTCGGCGAGCATCGGCACCGAGAGCGCCGCTTCCCCGAGCCGCTCCGCCCGGCGGCGCACCTGGGCGGCGGACTCCTCACCGGAGACGTAGAGGACGTCCCGCCCCTCCCCCGCGAGGTTGGCGAGCGCCATCCCGGCGAGCGTGCTCTTCCCGATCCCGGGTGCTCCCCCGAGGAGGACGAGGGAGCCGGGCACCAGCCCTCCGCCCAGGACCCGGTCGAGCTCCGCGATCCCGGTGCCGAGCCGCTGCGAGCGCTCGGCCCGGACCTCGCGGAGTGGAATCGGCTTCGGAGCGCTCGCGCGCCGTGAGCCGCCGCGGCGGCGGCCCGACGGGGCAGGACCGGTCACCTGCTCGAGCGTGTTCCACGCTCCGCACCCGGAGCACTGCCCGGTCCAGGTGAGGGCGGAATGCCCGCACTCCGAGCATCGGTACGACGCTGACTTCGCGGCCACCCCATCACCCTAGGGACGACCCCTGACGACTCCCGCGCCGTATGTATCGGCTTCGGACCTACTCGGTCTCGATCAGCCCACCGAAGAGCAGGTCGAACAGTGGGATATACAGATCCAGTGGGACCTCGTCCGGATCGACCAGGTGCTGAACGGCCAGACCGACATCGAGCGCGATCATCGCGGTCGCGATCTGCTTGGCCGGGAGTGGCGCCTTGCGGCCAAGCTCCTTGAAGTTGTCGTTCGTTTGCCGCGCCAGCAGCTTCCGGTTTCCGCTCCAGAAGGTTGCGGCGACTTTCCGGAACTCGTCATCGCGCGCCGCTTCGGTCAGGCATTCCAGCCATAGCCGGAACAGCCGCCTTCCGCTCTCTCCCTTCTGCACATCTCTGACGCGGGCGATTCCCCACCGCAAACGCTCGCGCGGGGTCCCTGGCCGCGCTTGGGTCTCCTCCGCCATCTGGGTGTATTGCGCATAGACCCGCTGCTGGAGCAACTCGACGAAGAGCTCGTTCTTGCTGTTGAAGTTGGAGTAAAACGCCCCGCGCGTGAAGCCGGCCTCGGCTGCGATCTCCTCGACGCTCGACCCCTGAAGTCCACGCCGCAGGAAAACGCGCTCAGCGGCATCCAATAGACGTCGCCTGGTCTCAGCCTGCTTCTCCTTCCGCGTCTGCCGGGTCGGAATCTCAGCTGTCTTGGCGATCACGCCCTCCGTTCAGAACAGCGGCTGGTTGGGGAGCGGCGAGCCGGCGAAGAAGAAGAACCAGATCTCGAAGGCGATGATCGCGATTACGGCGATCAGCACGAAGAGCCGCTCGACCGGATCGCCGCCCTGCTTCGAGTGTGGCTCGTCGCGGAAGCTTCGATTCCACGACATCCGCCTGACCTGGGCGCGACGTACCTCCTCATCGACCAAGTGGCTCCGCACCCAGGATCCAATCAGCAGGACGATCCAGTAGCTGACGAGGATCCCCGCCGTGATCAGAATCGCGAGCGAGGGGGTGAGCGCCCGCTCGCTACCGGCAACCTGAGATGCGATCCAGACCCACGCGAGCGGTACACCGGCCGCGACGACGATTGCGCCGGCGATGCCCGACGCGGCCGACCCGGCTCCTCGCGCGAGCCGGGTCGCGATCCGCTTCTGTGAGGCGGCAGTCCGCATCTAGATACAGGACTGTATCGCAATACAGTGATGTATCTGAAGATTTGATTCAGGCGGCTGCGGGCGCGAAGTCGCCGAGGCCCGGGACCGGCGCCTAGGGTCCGGGCGCGTTAGGGAAGGGCGCACCGGCGAAGAACGCGAACCAGACCGCGAAGCCGACCAGGGAGACGATCGCGGTCGCGACGAAGAGGCGCTCGACCGGATCGGACCGGTGATGCCCCGGCTTATATGGCGTGTCGCGCATGCTCCGGTTCCATGGGTCGCGGGCGCCCCGTTGGCCACCCTCTCGGCGATCGAGTAGCCGAGCGCGGACCCAGGATGCGACCAGCAGGAGGCCCCAGTAGCTCACCAGGATCCCGGTGCCGATGAAGACCGCGACTGGCCCGGTCACGGCGCCCGTCTTTCCATACAGCTGGGATGCGATGAAGATCCAGAAGAGCGGGACGCCGAACCCGATCAGGACGGCGCCGACGAGCGTGAACGCCGTCGATCCGGTACCCATCAGGACTCGCCTGATCGCTGTCAGCACGTCAGTCATGCTCCCTGGAACGAGGTTAGCGAGCGGGTTCTGCAGCCAGATACCGCAAATCTCGGTCGGGGTCGATTCCCCACCGATCGCCGACCTCAGCCAGTCCGGGCGTCACCGGCCAGCGATCGGGGCGCTCCTCGCCGGAGTGGTCCGGGGTCGCGCCCTTGAGCGCCATGCAGCCCGTGTTGTCTCCGATCGCCCGGACCTCGGCGACCTTCTCGGCGCTCAGCCGCTGCTCCGCGGGGAGGGCGGCGAGCTCGGCACGCTTC
>Ga0299913_10004652_pt1 | contig 11559 bp, 10 predicted proteins | sample RVTome_9_FD_201360 | JGI IMG/M metagenome (GOLD analysis project Ga0299913, IMG submission 201360) | Soil microbial communities from uranium-contaminated site in the Upper Colorado River Basin, Wyoming, United States - RVT155D38 (version 2) ... | reverse complement strand
AACGCCTCGCCGCCGGTCTGCGTCACGAACGTGAAGGCCGCCTCCACCTTCGGCCGCATGCTCCCGGCGGGGAGGTCGCCGACGAGCGCAGCGTCCGCGTCCGGGCGGAGCTCGGCGATCGGCTCGTCCTCGCCGCCGTCCTTGCCGAAGTCCCGGTAGACACCGGGTACCTCGGTGAGGATGACGAGGCGCTCCGCGCCGAGCCCGGCCGCCAGGAGCGCCGAGGCGTGATCCTTGTCGATGACCGCGTCGATGCCGTCGAAGGCGTCGTCCCGGCGCACGACCGGAATCCCGCCGCCCCCCGCCGCGACGACCAGCTGCCCCGCCTCGAGCAGGGTGCGCACCGCCTCGAGCTCGACCACCTCGAGCGGCTTCGGCGAGGGGACGACGCGGCGCCACCCCCGGCCGGTCTCCTCCCTCAGCGTCCAGCCGCGGTCCCGCTGGAGCTCCCGGGCCCGGAACCTGTCGTAGTGCGGGCCGATCGGCTTCGTCGGGTTCTCGAAGGCCGGGTCGCGCGGGTCGACGACGACGTGCGTGACGACCACGGCGACCGGCCGCCCCGCGACCGGGACGAGCTCGGCGGCGGCGAGCGTGCCGATCTCGGCCTGCGTCTGCGCGACCGCCGTCCAGAGGGGCAGGGGCGGTGCCTCCGACGCTGCGAGCTCCTGGCGCAGGAGCTCGTTCCCCACCTGGGGGCCGTTCCCGTGCGTCACGACGACCTCGCCCTCGAAAAGCGGCGCGACCGCCGCGAACGTCCTCGCGAGGTTCGCGCGATGCTCGGCCGCGGTCCCGCGCTCTCCGGGCCCGAGGAGCGCGTTGCCGCCGAGCGCGACGACGATCAGCATTGCGGCTGTTCCCTCCGACTACGTGACCGCCGCGGCCGACTCGATGATCCCGCGCTCGGCGAGCAGCGAGGCGAGGGTCGGCTCCCCCAGCTCCTGCAGCCGGTACGTGACCCTGAGCGCCGGCTTGTCGATCTCGATGACGCGCCGCAGGTCGATCGGCGTCCCGATGAGGACGAGGTCGGCGTCCGACTGCTCGATCGTCTCGCGCAGCTCCTCCATCTGCTTGCGCCCGTACCCCATCGCCGGGAGCAGCTCGGCGACGTGCGGATAGGCCTCGAAGGTCTTCTGGATGGAGCCGACCGCGAACGGCCGCGGGTCGACCAGCTCCGCGGCGCCGTGCTGCTTGGCCGCGAGCACGGCGGCGCCGTAGGTCATCTCGCCGTGGGTGAGCGTCGGCCCGTCCTCGACGGCGAGGACCCGCTTGTCGCGGATCTCCTCCGTGCGCCCGCCCTCGACGTGGAACGGCGAGGCGGCCAGGACGACCTCCGAACGCGGGTTGGCGCGGTGGATCGAGTCGAGCACGGCCTCGACGCCCTCGGGCGGAGCGGTGTCCGTCTTGTTGACGACGCACACGTCCGCCATGCGGAGGTTCGTCTCGCCCGGGTGGTAGCGGAGCTCGTGCCCGGCGCGGTGCGGGTCGCAGACGACGATGTGCAGGTCCGGCTTGATGAACGGCGTGTCGTTGTTGCCGCCGTCCCAGACGATGACGTCCGCCTCCTCCTCGGCGCGGGAGAGGATCGCGGCGTAGTCGATGCCGGCGAAGACGAGGTTCCCCTCGGCGAGGTGCGGCTCGTACTCCTCGCGCTCCTCGATCGTGCAGTCGGCGGCGTCCAGGTCCTCGTAGCGCTCGAACCGCTGCACGGCCTGCTGCGTCAGGTCGCCGTACGGCATCGGGTGGCGCAGCACGGCGACGCGCTTGCCCGCGTCGCGCAGGAGGCCGGCGACGTAGCGCGTCGTCTGGCTCTTCCCGGAGCCGGTGCGCACGGCGCAGATCGCCACGACGGGCTTCGAGGACGGGATCATCGTCGCGCGCGGGCCGAGGAGCGCGTAGTCGGCGCCCGCGGCCAGCACCAGCGAGCCGAGGTGCATGACGTGCTCGTGCGTGACGTCGGAGTACGCGAACACGACCTCGTCGACGTTCTCGCGGCGGACGAGCGCCGCCAGATCCTCCTCCGGCAAAATCGGGATCCCTTCCGGGTAGCGCGACCCGGCGAGCGCGGCCGGGTAGACCCTGCCGTCGATGTCCGGGATCTGCGTCGCCGTGAAAGCGACGACCTCCACGTCGTCGCGGCCCCGGTAGACGACGTTGAAGTTGTGGAAGTCGCGGCCGGCCGCCCCGGCGATGACCACCCTCCTCATGCCTGCACCTCCTCCTCGATTTTCTCCCCGACGGCGGCCAGCTCGAGCTTCGCCCCTGCCACCTGGTCGAGCAGCTCGGCCGCCGTGAGCTGCTGGCCTTCGGCCCAGACCTCCCGGAGGAGCGAGCCGGCCTCTGGGCGCGTGAACCAGGCGCGTCCGAGCTCCTGGCGGAGGTGCGACTCGATCTGGGTGTGAAACGCCCATGCTCGCAGGTAGCAGGTGCAATAGAAACCCTCGTCCACGTCGGCGAGGTAGTCCGTCGGCGACGGCTCGACCTTCGTCGCGTCGCGGAGCAGCTCCACGTAGCGCCCGCGCATCGGCTCGAGCTCGACGTCGCCGTGCAGCTCCAGCTCGTACAGGAGCTTCCCGGCGTAGCGCCTGACGACGTACAGGAGGCTGACCGCCGACTCCTCGGCGAAGTCCTCGGGCCTCCCGAAGTCGAGGCGCCGGGAGAGCCAGGCGGGATCGTCGACGAGGTGCTCGAAGAGCATCGCCCAGCCCTCGGTGACGGAGTTGTCGCCGAGCCGCTTGAACTCCACCGGCAGGTCCGGCGAGACGTGGGCGAAGTGCTCGGCGTGCCCCGCCTCGTGGAAGAACGCGTGCCAGTCGTCGGGCCCGCCCATCGGCTTGATGACGAGCATCACGCGGCCGGGAACCTCGATCGGGGCGCAGAACGCGCGCGGGCTCTTCTGCGGGCGCGGGTCCAGGTCGAGGTGGACGTTCTCCTGCGCGGAGAGGTCGATCCCGAGCCCCGCGAGCGTCCACTCGAGCGCCGGCACCATGCGGTCGGCCGGGAAGCCCTGGTCCCACTCGCTGCCGCGGAAGGCGCGCAGGACGTCGTGGCGGCGCGCGTCCTCGAGCGGCACGCCGACGCGCCGGCGCAGGAAGCGGTCGAAGGCGGCGACGTGCAGCGCTTCGGTCTCGTCGAGGAACGCGCGCGCCTGCCCGGCCAGCTCCTCCAGCGGGAAGCCGAAGCGCTCGTACAGCTCGCGGTAGGTGGAGGCGCCGAGCGCCCGCGTCCCCTCGCGGCGTTTCTCGGCGTGCGCGAGCCAGCTCGGCATCAGCCGCTCCTCGGCGAGCTCGACGCGGGCCGCCTCCAGGCTCTCGCGCCGGGCGCGGTCGGCCTCGTTCGCGATCGTGGGCCGCAGCATCCGGTACGGGACCGTCTCGCCGTCCGCGGTCGCCTCGAGCGTCGCTTCGAGCTCCGCGATCGCCTCGGCTTCCGCCCGCGTGAGGTTCCCCAGGTACCCCTCGCAGGCGAAGTGCCAGAGCTCGACCTCGCCGGGGCCGCCGTCGGCGGCGTGCCCCTCGAGCCGCCTGGCCGCGTCGAGCGTGGTCAGGTCGGCGAACCGCTCGTAGATCGGCTCGAGCTCGAAGCTCTCCTTCAGCCCCGCGTAGTGGAGGTAGTACTCCTCGTCCAGCGCCGCGATGAAGCGATCCGCCTCGTCGCGGTAGGCGTCGAGGCTGCTCGCGGGGGCCGTCGCCATGGGTCGCGTAGGATACCCGCCCGTGCAGGAGATCCAGGTCACGACGGAGCGCAAGACGCAGCTCGTCGACATCACCGCGGAGGTGCGCCAGGCGCTCGGCTCCGACGCAGGCGGAAGCGCGGTTCTCGTCTACGTCCCGCACACGACGGCCGGCGTGACGATCAACGAGAAGATCGACCCGGACCTCCTGGACGACTTCGAGATGGCGCTGACCGCGATCGCCGACGACAGCTGGTCGTGGAAGCACGTGGACGCCGACGGGCCCAACGCGCCCTCGCATCTGCGCGCCTCTCTGCTCGGCCCGCAGGCCCTCGTCCCGCTGAAGGACGGGGAGCTGGCGCTCGGGACGTACCAGGGCATCTTCTTCTGCGAGTTCGACGGCCCGCGCTCGCGCAAGGTCTACGTCTCCACCCTGATCTGATGCCCGATCGGCTCAGCGCCGGGGAGCTCGCGGGTCGGGCCGGGCAGCCGCCTGAGCTAGTGGAGCGGCTGGTCGCCCTCGGGATCATGGCGCCGGACGGCGACGGCCTGCTCACGGCCGGGCAGGTCACGCTCGTCGACAACTCGCGCATCGCCGACTCGGCCCGCCCCGGCGAGGTGCTCGTCAGCCAGGAGGTGCTGGCTGCGTGCGAGCACCCCGGGGTCCACTTCGAGGCGATCGGCGAGATCCCGCGCAAGGGCGTCGGCACCCCGGTCGGGCTGCTCCGCGCGCGGCCGGCTGTGCCCTAGGCTTGTCGAATGGGCGCGCCCGTCAGGAAGGAGCAGGAGCTCGAGCTCCGCATCGATTCGCTCGCCTACGGCGGCCGCGGCGTCGCGCGGCTGAACGGGTTCGTCGTCTTCGTCAACCGCGCGCTCCCCGGCGACCTCGTGCGCGCGCGGGTCACGAAGGTGAAGCGGAGCCATGCGGAGGCAGTCGCGGTCGAGGTGGTCGAGGAGGGCGCGCCGCGGGTGGAGGCGCCGTGCGTCCACTACCCGGCCTGCGGCGGCTGCCGCTTCCAGGATCTCGCCTACGAGGCGCAGCTCGACGCGAAGGCGCAGCAGGTGGCGGACTCGCTGTCGCGGATCGGGGGCTTCCCGGACTTCGAGCTGGAGCCGGCCGTGCCGGCGGGCTCGGTCTTCCACTACCGGAACAAGCTGGAGTACTCCTTCACGACGCTCGAGGGCGGGGAGGTCGGCCTGGGCTTCCACCGGGCTGGCCGCTGGGACGAGGTGCTGGACGTCGAGCGCTGCTGGCTCACGACCGACCTCGGCAACGGCATCCGCGAAGCCGTGAAGGCCTGGGCGCGCGCGCAGGGGCTCCCCGCCTACGACCAGGAGAAGCAGGAGGGCTACCTGCGCCACCTGGTCGTCAGGGAGGGGCGGAACACGGGGCAGGCGCTCGTCGTGCTCGTCACCGCGCCCGGCGACCTGGCCGGAGCGGACGAGCTCAGCGAGGCGCTGCAGGCGTTCCCCGAGGTGCGCTCCGTCCACTGGGCCGTCAACGACTCGCCGGCGGAGGTCACGAACCTCCCCACCGACCTCCTCTGGGGCGAGGAGGCGATCGAGGAGGAGATCCTCGGGCTCCGCTACCGCGTGCGGCCGGGCGCCTTCCTGCAGACCAACACGGAGATGTGCGAGGTGCTCTACGACCTGGCCCGCGAGTACGCCGGCCTCACGGGCGACGAGACCGTCTACGACCTCTACTGCGGCATCGGCACGATCGGGCTGACCCTCGCGCGGGACGCGCTGACGGTGTGGGGGATCGAGTACTCCGAGGAGTCCGTCGCCTGCGCCGTCGAGAACGCCGAGCTGAACGGCCTCGCCAACGCTGCGTTCTTCGCCGGCGACGTCGCCCGCGACCTGGACGAGCTGCGCGGTCGCGCCGGCCCGCCGGACGTCGTCGTCGTCGACCCGCCGCGCGCCGGGCTCACCGGCAAGGCCGTGCGCCGGGTGGGGGAGCTCGGGGCGCCGCGCCTCGTCTACGTCTCCTGCAACCCGACGACGCTGGCCGGAAACGCGAAGGAGCTCGTCCGCGACCACGGGTACCGCCTCGACCGCGTCCGCCCGGTGGACATGTTCCCCCACACGCCGCACGTCGAGACGGTCGCGCTGTTCACGCGGAGCGGCTAGCGCGCCAGCCGCTCGAACTGCTCCGTCGCCTCCTCGGCGCTCGGGACCGTGAGGACGTTCTCGGCGGCGAGCTCCCCGGCCTCCGGGAAGCCGCTGGCCCGGATCGCGGCCGCCGCGGCCTCCAGGTGGTAGGCCGTCCGCCGCAGCTCGACGTCCGGCCCGAGCAGGGCCCAGTACGCGCCCGGCCGCGCCTCGTAGGGCATGCCGACGCTGCCGGCGTTCACCAGGCGCCGCCCCGCGACCTGCCGGTCGTACTGGACATGGGTGTGCCCGCAGACGACCACCGCCTCCTCGATCCCGCCGAGCGCCGCCTCCACCCGCTCCTCCGGGGAGATCCGGGTCAGGATCTCCTCGTCGCTCCGCGGCGAGCCGTGGCAGAAGAGCACAGCGCCGAGCCCGTCGACCTCGACCGACTGCGTGTCCGGCAACGCCGCGAGCCAGGCGCGCTGGCCGCGGCTCAGCTGCTGCGCCGACCAGCGGGTCCGCTCGACCCAGAGCCCCGAGCCCGGGGGGTCGGCCGCGATCTCGCGGTCGCCGTTGCCCCGCAGGAAGACCGCCCGCTCGCCGAGGGCGAGCAGCCGCTGGAGCACGGCCTCCGGCATGGGCCCGATGCAGACGTCCCCGCCCACGACGACGGCGTCCACATCGGCGTCCTCCACCTCCGCCAGCACGGCTTCCAGCGCGGGCAGGTTCCCGTGGACGTCGTAGAGGGCGGCGACCCTCATCCCGGCCCGGCGGCCCGGCTCGCCTGTATCTGCTTCCAGATGAGGTCGCCGTTGGCGAGGACGAAGGCCAGCGAGAGGAGCGGCAGGGCGGGCAGCCCGCTGATGTCGAAGGCCACCGCCAGCGCCAGCGTGGCCGCGAACGACAGCGCCATCAGCACCCAGGTCAGCCCGGGCCGCAGCGCGAAGCGGACCGCGGCGCCCAGGAAGAGCGCGAAAAAGAGGACGTCGGGGAGCCCCAGCTGCGCCGAGTTGTGCTCGCCTGGAAGCGGGAAGGCGATCGAGAGCGCGTCGAAGATCTGCGGCTGCTCCTCGACGATCACCTTCGTCGGCCCCTGGAACACGGAGTACGTGTCCACGGGGACGATGAGGACCGCCACCAGCAGCACCCACGTCACCGACTCGAAGAAGGCGAGGAACCACCAGCCGGCCGCGGTAACCGCGGCGAACTTGGCGAAGTTCGCGGCCACGTCCAGCCCGGCCAGCGAGAAGAGGACGGCGAGGACGACGAGCGCGACCGCCGCGCCGCCCAGCGCCACCGTCGGCGCGATCCGCCAGAACGGCATGGCCAGCCAGGTCAGCGAGAAGAAGGCGGGGATGAGCACGAGCCCGACGAAGGCGACGTCGGCCCAGAGCCCCAGGTCGGGGAGGGACTCGGAGACGCCGTAGTAGACGGCGAGGGCGGTGAGGACGCCTAGTAGGGCGGCAGCTCGGACCACCAGGGGCCGAGAGCCTTGAACGCCTCCCAGAAGGCCCGCTTCGTCTTCTGCTCGTCCAGAGACTGGTCCACGTCCGGGGTCAGCAGGGCGTCGATCGTCGGCGTGAGGCGCTGGATCTCCCCCAGCCGGTCCTCCACCTCCGTGGCCAGCGGGAACCTGACGGCGTTCAGGCATGCCCGCGCATCTTGCCCCATGACCACGACGATCTTCGGCTGGACGACGTGCAGCTCGCGCGCCAGCCACCCGTGCGAGTCCTCGTCGGAGGCGCCCTCGAACTTGAGGCAGTTCGTGCCGTAGATGGCCATGGGGTCGACGTGCAGGCGCTGGATCGACTTCAGCACCGCCTGGCCCGAGCGGCCGAAGAACGCGACCCCCTCGTGAACCTCGGCCGTCTGCGGCGCGTGCTTGAGCAGCATGATGTCGGCGAGCGGATGCCCCGAGCCGAGCACGGGAACGCGCTCCTCGCCTGCGGCCTGGGCGATCTCGTGGCCGAGCTCGTTGATCTCGGCGATCGCCTTCTTCAGGTAGCGCTCGGAGATGTCGTCGGCGGACACGGGCACGGGGTCGCGGGAGGTATTCGGGGTCCCCCGGCGTCCTCCTATCGGACCGAGGCCTTCGTCCGCCGCTCGCGCGCCTGCGCCACCCACTTCAGCCCCTGCAGGTAGAGCAGCGACTTGGGCCGGCGGACGATCTCGGCGCTCCGCAGGCTGATCAGGAACTCCTCGGGAGTCTCGAAAGCCCGCATCCGGACGAGGCCGGTGCCCACGCCCTGGAGGACGTGCGCGTCGGAGCCGGCGCCCATCGTCAGGTTGTACTTCCGCGCGAAGCGCAGCGCCTCGTCGTTGAAGCCCTCGAAGAGCAGGCGCGCGTTGTAGACCTCGAACACGTCGATCTCGGCCAGGTGGCGGTGCAGCGTCCCCGCCGCCGGGATGGTGTGCAGCCGGTCGAAGGGGTGGGGGACGTAGACGACGCCGCCCTGCTCCCGGATGGCGGCGATCGTGTCGGCCATCGGCATCCCCCTCGGGATCGCCTCGCCGAGGAAGAGCCCGATCACCTCGCCGGCGTCCGTCTTCACCTCCTCGCCCGGAATGACCGTGAGGGCGCGGCCGCGCGCGAGCTCGACGGCCTCTTCGGCGCCGGAGAAGACGTTGTGGTCGGTGACGGCGATGGCGCCCAGGCCGATTGCCTCGGCGTGGTCGAGGAGGTCCGGCACGGGCACGGCACAGTCGTGCGAGTGCTCGGTGTGCATGTGCAGGTCGGCGAGGATCAGCGGCCGGTCGGCGAGCGGGTCCCCGGCGGGGGCGGCGAGCCGCCGCCGCTTGCGCAGCACCTTCGCGTAGAGGCTCTCGAGCTCGTCGGCAAGGCGGCCGAAGCTCTCGCTCTCCGCGCCGGCCCGCGCCCCGGCCGAGCTTGCCGCCCGCCAGGCGTCGTCCTCCGCGAGGCGCGCGAGTGCCGCCGCCACCAGTTCGGGCTGCTCCCGCGAGCCGGGTGGGTCGACGAGCGGGACGGCGGCGGCCCGGGCCTCGAGCCCCAGGCGTGGGCTGCCGCGGGTCGCCGTCACGAGGCCGGCCGCACCGGCGAGCTCCACGGCCCGGGCCCGCGCGTCCAGCGCCGTCCTGACGGCGACGCGCCCGCGGAGCGCGCGCGGGACGTACGGCCGGCCGGCCAGCGTCGTCGTCCGCAGCACGACGAGCTCCCAGCCGGGCAGGTCCGCCAGTCCCCGGAAGACGGCGCGGAGCCGTGGGAGCTCCTCGGCACGCCATTCGACGACGAAGCGACGGCGCGGCTCGGCGGGAGCGAAGAGCTCCGGATCGACGCCGAGCGGCAGCACCGTGTAGTCGCCCGGGAACCGCGCCGCCGCGGCCTCCGCGGTGGCCCGGCTCGTCGCCGTGAGCGCGTCCACGCGGCCCAGGAGCTTCTCGCGCTGCTTCTTTCCGGGCGGGTAGCCGAGGCGCTCGGCCGAATGGAAGGTGGCCACCGCCAGCCGGCGCGTGTCGCGGAGCGCGAGGTAGGAGAGGCTGGGGAGACCCGGCTCGTGCACGTGCACGACGTCGAAGCGGTCGCGCGCGAGCGCGAGGCCGAGGTTCGCCTGGACGCCGATGGGAACGCCGAGGCGGCTCCGGCGCGAGACCGGGATCGCGGGCCCGAGCGCCACGACGCCTTCGAGGGGCTTTCCCTCGCGGCCGAGCCGCTTCAGCGCGCGCCGGCCGGCGGCCAGGTCTGTCGCCCGGCCCGACGGCGCGAGCACGACGACCTCGTGCCCGCGCAAGCGCAGCTCGGCGGCCGCGCCGGCCACGTGGTCGTTGACCGTGTGGGGCTGTGACCACGCGAAGGGCGTGACGAGGCAGATCCGGAGGGGCATGGTGACGATTCTAGGCTCCCCTTGAAGGCTCCCGCGACGCGCGGTACGGTCGCGGGTTCAACCCCGTGGAGAGGAGTACACCATGTGTCTTCCGGGCACTGCCGAGATCGTCAGGGAGCAGGTCGAGGCGAAGGGGACGCCGAGGGTCGACCGGCGCACCGCCCTCCTCGGCGCCGCCGGTGCCGCGCTCGCGGCGAGCTTCCCCGCGAGCGCGCTCGCGGGCGGCGGCCGCGGCAAGGGCAAGAAGGACCGCTTCTGCGATCTCACGCACACCTTCACCGAGGGCTTTCCGGTCTTCGTCAACGGCGAGGAGCCCCAGCGTGAGACCATCGCCGACTACGCGACGTCCGGCTTCTACGCGCAGCGGTGGACGTTCGGCGAGCATTCGGGCACCCACATGGACGTCCCCGGGCACTTCATCCCGGGCGCGCGGCTGTCGCCGGACATCACCCTTCCCGAGCTCGTTGTCCCGATCGTCGTCGTGGACATCAAGAGGAAGGCGCGCAAGGACCCGAACGCGATGGTCGAGCTCGACGACATCAGGAAGTTCGAGCGCCGGCACGGGAAGATCCCGCGTGGCGCGCTCGTCGCGGCCGACTCCGGCTGGGCCGAGAAGGTCGACGACCCGGACGCCTTCAAGGGCGGGCCGGCGTTCCCGAACTACAACTTCCCCGGCTGGGGCCTCGAGGCGGCCCTGTACCTGGCGGAGAAGCGGGACATCACCGGGATCGGGATCGACACCCTCAGCCTCGACCCGGGCAACTCGTCCACGTTCCCCGTGCACGTCAACTACCTGGCGACCGACCGCTACGGGATCGAGAACCTGACCGGTCTCGACTGCATCCCGCCGCGCGGCGCCACGGCCTACGTCGGGCTCATCCCCTGGGAGGAGGGCTCCGGCGGGCCGTGCCGGGTCATCGCCCACTGGTAGCGGACTGACGAGGGGCCGGCCGCTCGCCGGCCCCTCGCCGTCCTCCGGGAGCTACGCCTTCGCGGGCGTCTTCGCGGCCTTGCGCGCGTACTTCTTGATGAACGCTTCGGCCAGCTCGTACGCCTCGTTGTCGACGATCTGCGTCGGAGGCGACTTCATCAGGTAGGCGCTCGGGCCCTCGAGGGCGCCGGAGACGCCGTTGTTCAGGGCCAGCTTGGCCATGCGGACGGCGTCGATGACGATGCCGGCCGAGTTGGGGGAGTCCCACACCTCGAGCTTGAGCTCGACGTTCAGCGGGACGTCGCCGAAGGACGTTCCCTCCATGCGGATGTAGGCCCACTTGCGGTCGGTCAGCCACGGCACGTAGTCGGAGGGGCCGACGTGGACGTTCTTCGCGCCGAGGTCGTAGTCGAGCATCGACGTGACCGCGTTCGTCTTGGAGATCTTCTTCGACTCGAGGCGCTCGCGCTCGAGCATGTTCAGGAAGTCCGAGTTGCCGCCGACGTTGAGCTGCATCGTCCGGTCGAGGTGGACGCCGCGCTCGCGGAAGAGCGACGTCAGCACGCGGTGCGTGATCGTCGCGCCGACCTGCGACTTGATGTCGTCGCCGATGATCGGGAGCCCGGCCTGCTCGAACTGCTTGCCGAAGTAGCCGCCCTTGGCGATGAAGACCGGGATGCAGTTCACCATCGCGCAGCCGGCCTTCAAGACCTGCTCGGCGTACCACTTGGTCGCCTCCTCGGAGCCGACTGGGAGGTAGTTGACGACGACGTCGGTGTTCGTCTCCTGGAGGATCTGGACGACGTCGTCGGTGTCGCCCGGCGCCTTCTCGACGACCTCGGAGAGGTACTTGCCGAGCCCGTCGTGCGTCATGCCGCGCGAGACGGTGACGCCCGTCTTCGGCACGTCGGAGAACTTGTAGGTGTCGTTCGGGTGCGCCCAGATCGCGTCGGCCAGGTCCTTTCCGACCTTGTCCTTGGTGACGTCGAACGCCGCCGTGAACTCGATGTCGCGGACGTGGTAGC
>Ga0299913_10004651_pt1 | contig 11561 bp, 11 predicted proteins | sample RVTome_9_FD_201360 | JGI IMG/M metagenome (GOLD analysis project Ga0299913, IMG submission 201360) | Soil microbial communities from uranium-contaminated site in the Upper Colorado River Basin, Wyoming, United States - RVT155D38 (version 2) ... | reverse complement strand
TGGGCCATCACCGCACCGAACAGCGGCCCTACCTCGGGGCTGGTGATGAAGTCACGGTGCCGGCCCGGCCCACCGCGCGCGTAGAAACCGTGGTCGACGTCGTAGAGGGCGGCGTCGACGAACGCGTCGAACCGTAGGGAGCCCTCCCGCCGGGCGCGCTCGGCGATGCGGGCTTGAAGCCCGCCCACGTCAGCCCCCGCCGATGTTGAAGGTGGAGAGGTCGCCGAAGCGGGCGATGAGGTTCGGCGTCACGCCGATGACCACCGTGGCGATGCCGGTCATCGCCAGCGCCAGCGTGATCGACGGCGTCAGCCGCACCGGGGTGCGGTCACCGTCGGGCGGCGGCCGCATCCACATCTCCCGGGCGATCGACGCGTAGTAGAAGAGCGCGATCACCGAGTTGACGGCGGTGATGACGCCGAGCGCCACCGCCCAGGGGGAGGCCGCGTCGAGCACGGCCCGGAACACGACGAACTTGGCCAGCCATCCCGCCAGCGGCGGGATCCCCGCCAGGGCGAACATGAAGATCGTCATCAGCACGGCCAGCCCGGGTGCGTACTCGAAAAGACCCCCGTAGGAGGAGATCTCCCCCGAGCGGGTCTTGCGGGCCACCGCGATCACGACCGCGAAGGCACCCAGGTTCATGGCCGCGTAGATGAGGAGGTAGGTGACGACCGCGGTGAGCGCCGACCGGCTGGCGTCGGTGTCGCTGGTCCCGACCACCGCCAGCGGCACGAGGATGAAGCCGGCCTGGGCGATCGACGAGTAGGCCAGCAGCCGGACGATGTTCGTCTGCCGGAGCGCGATCAGGTTGCCGACGGTCATCGTCACCGCGGCCAGGATCCAGAACAGCGGCTGGTAGACGTCGTCGCGCCCGAAGAAGCCGAGGAACACCAGGTTCAAGATGGCGACGAACCCGGCTGCCTTCGACGCCACCGACAGGAAGGCGGTGATGGGCGTGGGCGCGCCCTCGTAGGTGTCGGGCGACCAGGAGTGGAACGGGACGGCCGAGACCTTGAACGCGAAGCCGATCAGGGTGAACAGGATGCCGAGGGTGAGCGCCGGCTCGGAGCCGGCCGAGCCGCCGATGCGGTCGCCGATCTCGGTGAGCACGGTCGAGCCGCCCAGGCCGAACACGAGCGACATTCCGTAGAGCATCACCGCCGAGGCGAAGACGCCCATCAGGTAGTACTTCATCCCGGCCTCGTTGCCCTTGAGGTCGCGCTTGCGCCAGCCCGCCAGCATGTAGGCGGGGATCGAGAGCAGCTCGAGGGCCACGAAGATCGAGATCAGGTCGCGGGCCGAGGCGATGACGACCATGCCGAGCACCGAGCACAGCAGCAGGAAGTAGTACTCGCCCTCGTAGTAGTCGCCCTCGCCGATGTACTCGGTCGACAGCAGGACGACGACGAAGGCGGAGATCAGGAACAGCGCCTTGAACACGAGCGCGAGGTTGTCGACCACGAAGGCGCCGCCGAACATCGACCGGTCGGCGCCGTCGACCGCGAGGGTCAGGATCGGAACGAGCGACGCGAGCAGACCGATGCCTGCGACCGTCGACGTCGCCCACTTCCCCCGCTCGTCGGAGAGGAGGTCGACGAGGAGCACGACCACCACCACGCCGGTGAGGACGATCTCGGGCGCGAACGCGTGGTAGTCGATCTCGGGACGGACGAAGGACTGGGCGAGCAGCACCGCTAGCCCCCGAAGGCCCGCAGGGCGTTGCCCACCGCGTCATCGGTGATGCCGAACAGCAGGTTCGGATAGACGCCGAGGACCACGATCAGGATCAGGATCGGCGCCCACGCGATGTACTCCGGCACGTGGAGGTCGTGGATGTGCGCCTCCTTGAACTCCTCGCTCGGCGTGCCGAACGCGACCCGCTGGAGCAGCCAGAGCAGGTAGCCCGCCGCGAAGACGGTGCCGACGGCCGAGATCACCATGTACGTGCGGAAGAGCTCCTCCGACAGGCCGTCCTGGGGGTTGTAGGCGGAGAGGATGGCGGGGAACTCACCCCAGAAGCCGGCCAGCCCGGGCAGGCCGAGCGACGCCATCGCGCAGAAGCCGAGGATCCAGCCCATGCGGGGCGCCTGCAGCAGCAGGCCGCCGAGACGGGAGAGCTCGCGGGTGTGGAACCGCTCCTGCACGGATCCGGCGAGGAAGAACAGCATCCCGGTGATGAGTCCGTGGGCGACCATCCCGAACACGGCCGCGTTGAGGCCGAAGTCGGTGAGGGTGGCGATGCCGAGCATCACGTAGCCCATGTGGGCGACCGAGGAGAAGGCGATCAGCCGCTTCATGTCGCGCTGAGCCAGGCAACCGAGGGCGCCGTAGATGATGCCGACGACCGCCAGGCCGCCGATCCATGGCGCCCACTCCACCGCCGCCTCCGGCAGGATCGGGATGGCGATGCGGATGAAGCCGTAGGTGCCGAGCTTCAGGAGGATGGCGGCCAGGATCACCGAGCCGACGGTGGGGGCCTCGGTGTGGGCGTCGGGCAGCCAGGTGTGGAACGGGAACATCGGCACCTTGATGGCGAAGCCCATGAACATGCCGCCGAAGATCAGCAGCTGGGTGTCCTTGTCGATGGCGCTCGACGTCCGCTCGATGAGCTCGGGGATGGAGAAGGTCTCGCCGCCGAGGAAGAACAGGGCGAGGAAGCTGAGGATCATCAGCGCCGAGCCGAACAGCGTGAACAGGAAGAACTTGATCGACGCGTACTGCCGGTTGGGCCCGCCCCAGACGCCGATCATGAAGTACATCGGGAGCAGCACGACCTCGAAGAAGACGAAGAAGAGGATGAGGTCCTGCGCCGCGAACGTGCCGTTCATGCCGGTCTCGAGGATCAGCATGAGGATGAGGAACGCCTTGGGGTTGTGCGGCTCGGGGAAGTGGTCCCAGGAGTAGATGACGCACAGGACCGTGATGAACATCGACAGCGCCAGCAGCGGGAGCGAGATGCCGTCGATCCCGACCAGGTAGCGGCTGTTGATGACGTCGATCCACTTCTCGTCGGCCACGAACTGGAGCTGGTCGCTCCGGTTGTAATCGAAGTCGGCGAGGAGGTAGATCCCCACGCCCATGGTGGCGAGCGTGGTGGCGAGGGCGGTGAGCTTCAGCGCGCCCTCGCTCTCTCGCGGCATGAGCATCATCACCGCCGCGCCGAGCAGCGGCAGGAAGACCGCCAGCGTCAGCGCCCACTCTTCGAACGAGTCCATCTCTTCTCCTAGACGAGGATCACGAAGGCGAGCGCGAGCAGGGTCGCGCCGCCGAAGAGGAGCGACGCGTACTGCTGCACGCGGCCGGTCTGGATGTGGCGGAGGAGACCGCCCGAGCCCTCAGCGGCGGCGCCGCTGCCATTGACGATGCCGTCGACCACTGCTTGATCGATCTTCTCGTAGACGAACTTGCCCGACTCCCGGGCGCCGATGCCAACGCCGTTCACCACGCCGTCGATGACGTTCTGGTTGATCCAGTACGCAGCCCGCGCGATCGGGCCCTTGATGCCGGCGACCACGATCTTCTCGTAGAGGTGGTCGAGGTAGTACTTGTTCATCAGGAACGTGTTGCCGGCTTTGGCGAAGCGATTCCGCTCGGTGAGGCCGTGGGGACCGAGGTTGCGGAACCAGTAGCCGAAGGCGACGGCGATGGCACCCACCGCCACGACGGTGGCGACACCGGCGTCGAGCCAGGAGAAGTCGTGGTGCTCGACGGGCGGGAAGGCGATGGTCGGCTCGAACCACTCCTGGAAGGAGTGGATCCCGAAGGCGGTGGCGTTCAGGAACCCGGCACCGATCGAGAAGGCGGCCAGCACCCACAGCGGCACGGTGATCGCCGCCGGCGACTCGTGGGGATGGCCGTGGCCGCGGTACTCGCCGAAGAACGTGAGGTACACGCAGCGGGTCATGTAGGCGGCGGTCATGAAGGCGCCGATCAGCCCGACGTAGAGGAACAGCTCGTAGCCGTTCTCCTTGGCGCCGAGGAGGATCTCGTCCTTCGACCAGAAGCCGGCGAGGGGGAAGATGCCGGCCAGCGCCAGCGAGCCGATGAGAAAGGTCTTGTAGGTGTGGGGCATCCACTCCCGCAGGCCGCCCATGTCCTTCTTCATGTCGAAGCTGTGCACGGCGTGGCTCACCGAGCCGGAGCCGAGGAACAACAACGCCTTGAAGAAGGCGTGGGTGAAGAGGTGGAAGATGGCCGCCGTCCAGGCGCCGACCCCGAGGCCCATCACCATGTAGCCCAGCTGGCTGATGGTCGAGTAGGCGAGCACCTTCTTGATGTCGTTCTGGACGAACGCCAGGGCGGCGGCGATGAGCACGGTGATCCCGCCGATGGCGGCCACCAGGTTGATGCCGCCGGCGTCGATCGAGAAGCCCTCCCAGAAGACGCCGTACATCCGGGCCACCAGGTAGACCCCGGCCACGACCATGGTGGCGGCGTGGATGAGCGCTGAGACCGGCGTCGGGCCGGCCATGGCGTCGGGCAGCCAGGTGTGGAGGGGGAACTGGCCGCTCTTGCCGACGACGCCGGCGAACAGGCCGACGGCACCCATCAGCACCACCAGGTGGCTCATCTCGCCGCCCAGCGCCTTCTCGTTGATCTCCACGATGTCGAAGGTGCCGGCCCCGAAGAAGAGGATGACGATGCCGCAGATGAGGCCGATGTCGCCGGTGCGGGTGGTGAGGAACGCCTTGAGGGCGGCGTCGGAGTTGGGCTGCTCCTCCCACCAGTGGCCGATGAGCATGAACGAGCAGAGGCCGACCAACTCCCAGCCGACGAGCAGCTGGAGGGTGTTGTCGGCCACGACGAGCAGCAGCATGGCGGCGGTGAAGAGGCTGAGCGCGGCGAAGAAGTACGTGTAGCGGCGGTCGTTCTCCATGTAGCTGGTCGAGTAGATGTGGACCAGCAGCGAGACCAGCGTGACGACGAACATCACCGCCACCGCCAGCCCGTCGATCTGGATGCCGGCGCCGAACTCGATGCCGCCGCTCTGCCACCAGGTGATGCTGCGCTTGATCGGCTCGACCGCGGCGTGGCCGCCTTCCTGGGCGGCGGCGAGCAGGAAGCGTCCGGCGCCACGATGGGCTTCCCCACCCTCGTCGGCGTGGCCGCCCCCGCCCGCGCTCTCGACCCGGTCGATCCACTGGACCACCGCGCCACAGGCGAGGACGAACGAGGCGCCGACGCCGGCGATGCCGATCTCCGAGCCCTTCTTCGGCAGGCGCTTGCCGAAGGCGAGGATGAGGACGAAGGAGACCGCCGGGATGAGAGGAACCAGCCAGGCGTTCTCGAGGAAGAACATGCGGAGTCGGCTAGCCCTTCATCAGGTCGACCTCTTCGAGGTCGATGCTCGAGCGGTTGCGGTAGATGAGCAGCACGATGGCGAGCCCGACGCCCACCTCGGCGGCCGCCACCGTGATGATGAACAAGGCGAAGACCTGGCCGGCGACGTCGTTCAGCTGGGCGCCGAAGGCGACCATGTTGATGTTCACCGAGTTGAGGATGAGCTCGATCGACATCAGCACCAGGACCCCGTTCTTGCGGGCCAGCACGCCGTACACGCCGATGCAGAACAGGGCGGCGCCGAGCAGCAGGAACTGGTTGATCAGCACGGGGGTTGCCTCCTCAGTCCCGGCGGGCCAGCACGATGGCGCCGATGAGCGCGGCGAGCAGCAGGACCGACACGACCTCGAACGGCACGAGGTAGGTCGAGAAGATGGCGTCGCCCACCTCGGCGGTGCCGCCCTGCAGCCGCTCGGGCAGCTCCTCGTCCTCGAAGGCGTCGATCAGGACGTAGCCGAGGGTGCCGGCCAGCGTGACCGCCACGATGATCGCCACCGGCCACTGGTCGCTGTTCAGGTCGGGCGCCTTCCCCATGGGAGCGCGGGTCAGCATGATGCCGAACAGGAACAGGACGACGATGGCGCCGATGTAGACGAGCACCTGGGCGGCGGCCACGAACTCCGCGGCCAGCAGGATGAAGTTGGCGGCGATCCCGGCCAGCACTGCCACCAGCCATAGAGCGGCGTGCACGATGTTGCTGGTCGTGACCACCCGGATGGCGGCGACGACGATCACCAGCGCCAGCACCCCGAACGCGATGTTCTGGGCCACCATCAGCGGCGTCCTCTCGAGGGGGGTCGGCGGCGCATCACTGCCTCGTCACTTCTTCTTGGCCTGGGCGCCGGTCTCGAGGGGCGGCGGCTCGGGGACGGTCTCCATCCACTCGCCGAGACGATGCTGGTCGTGGAGGAGGTCGGCGATCTTCACCTCGGAGTACTCGAACTCCGGGCTCCAGAAGAGGGCGTCGAATGGGCAGACCTCGACGCAGATGCCGCAGTACATGCAGAGCGCGTAGTCGATGTCGAAGCGGTCGATGGCGTTCACCGTGCGGGGCTTGCCGCCCGGGCGCCGGGGCGGTGCCTTCTCCTTGTGCCCCTCGATGTAGATGCACCAGTCCGGGCAGCTGCGCCCGCAGAGCATGCAGACGGTGCAGTTCTCAGCCTTCAAGGCGATGACGCCGCGCGCCCGGGTGGGAGGAGCCTCCTTGACGTGCGGGTACTGGGTCGTCACGGCCGGCCGCAGCATCGTCTTGAGGGTGACGCCGAGACCCTTGATGAGTCCGGGGATCTTGGGAGTGGGGGGCACTTAGAACACCACCTTCGATGGACGGGCCGAAGGCCTTCGTCCATCGAAACGACGGGGCAGCGCGCCGAAGGCGCACGTCGAGACGTGGGCGAGGCATGGCCGAAACATCAGAAGACCACCTTCAATACGCCGGTGGCCAGGATGTTGAGCAGCGACAGCGGGATCAGGAACTTCCAGGCGAACGACTGCAGCTGGTCCTCGCGGAACCGCGGGTAGGTGAAGCGGACCCAGAACACGAGGAACGCGATCAGCATCATCTTGGCGAAGAGGACCAGCGGGCCGATGGCGTTCATGATGTCGGCGTCGAGGTCGACGCCGGGGATCCACCAGCCGCCCAGGAACAGCGTTGCGGCGATGGCGGCGAAGGCGCCGGCGGTGGCGAACTCGCCGATGAAGAAAAGCAGGAAGCGCAGGCCGCTGTACTCGGTCATGAACCCGGCCACCAGCTCGGACTCTGCCACCGGCATGTCGAACGGCGTCTGGGTCAGCTCGGCCTGCATGGCGATCAGGAAGATCACGAAGCCGACCAGCTGGGTGAGGACGAACGGGTTGCCGAGGGCGCCGAAGCCGAAGATCTCGCCCTCGGCCTGGGCCGCCACGATGCCCTGCATGTTGAGCGTGCCGGCCTGGATGATGACGCCGATGACGGCGAGGATGAGCGGCAGCTCGTAGGCGATCAGCTGTCCCGCGGCCCGGAGGCCGCCCATGAGCGAGTACTTGTTGGCCGACGCCCACCCGGCGACGAGGATGCCGATCACCGAGATCGACGAGACCGCCAGGGCGTAGAAGATGCCGACGTCGAGGTCGGCGAACACCATGTCGGGACCGAACGGGATGGCGACGTACACCAGCAGCGTCGAGACGATGACGATGTAGGGCGCCATCTTGAACAGGCGCCGGTCGGCCTGGACCGGGGAGATGTCCTCCTTCTGGAGGAACTTGCCGACCTCGGCCAGCAGCTGCAGCGAGCCGTGGGGGCCGGCCTCCATCGGGCCGAGCCGGCTCTGCATGTGGCTCATGACCTTGAACAGGAACGTCTGCACGATGGCGCCGGCCGGCAGGAGCACGGCCGCCAGCACGCCCACGACCCGCAGGAAAGTCTCCTGCCAGTACGCCAGCTCCAACCCGAGGACGGGGATCATCTATCGATATCACCAAGGATGAAGTAGAGGCTGGCCAGGATCGTGATGATGTCGGGCACGTACACGCCCCGCAGCACCCACGGCACAACGTGGATGTTGTTGAACGAGGCCGATCGGATCTTCACCCGGAAGGGACCGATGTCGCCCTTGCTGACGATGTAGTAGCCCATCTCGCCGAGGGGGTTCTCGGTCGAGCACCACGCCTCGCCCGCCGGCACCTTGATGATGCGGGGGACCTTGGCCATGATCGGCCCGGCCGGCAGCCCGTCGAGCAGCTGGTCGACGATCTTGGTGGCCTCGCGGGTCTCCTGGAGGCGGACCCAGTAGCGGGCGAAGGAGTCCCCGTCGGGATGGGTCCAGACCTTCCAGTCCGCTTCCTTCCATGCCATGTCGGCGTCGCCGTCGCGGCGCAGGTCCCAGTCGACGCCGCTGGCCCGGAGGTTGGCGCCTGACAGCCCGTACTGCAGAGCGATGTCCTTGGGGATCACGCCGATGCCGCGGCAGCGCGTCTCGAAGATCTCGTTGCCCATGAGCAACGTCTCCATCTCGTCGCAGTAGCCGCGGATCCGCTCCATGACGGTCTTGCACTCGGCTACCCACCCCTTGGGCAGGTCCTCCTTGAGGCCGCCGATGCGGTCGTAGTTCGGGTGGAAGCGGCCGCCGGTGACGGCCTCCATCAGGTTGAGGACGTGCTCACGATCGCGGAAGGCGAAGAAGGCCGGAGTGACCGCGCCCAGCTGCACGCCCATCTCACCCAGGAACAGCGAGATGTTGGCGATGCGGGACATCTCGAAGAAGATCGTGCGGATGTACTTGGCCCGGGGCGGGGCCTCGACCTCCATGAGCTTCTCGGCCGCGAGGATGAACGGGACCTCGTTGGCGAAAGCGCCGAGCCAGTCGATCCGGTTGATCAGCGTGGTGACCTGCGGGTAGGTCCGGACCTCGACCAGCTTCTCGTAGCCTCGGTGCATGTAGCCCATGACCGGCTCGGCCTTCACGACCTGCTCGCCGTCGAGCTGGGCGATGATCCGCAGCGTGCCGTGGGTGGCGGGGTGCTGGGGCCCGATGTTGAGGGTCATGCCCTCGCTCTCGAGCTCGACGTTGACCCTGGCATCCGCCGCCTGCCCCGCGATGTAGGTGAGCTGCTGGTTCTCGCTGATCGCGGTGCTCATGCCGTCGCCGCCTCCTCCTCGCCCGTGGCCTCGGTCGCTTCCTCTTCCGCGTCGTCGTCGCTGCCGGGGGGCATCAGCTCGACGTCGACGATGCCCGGCCACGGCTTCACCGACCGGGCGAGGAGCGGGTAGTCCTTCCGCAGTGGGTGGCCCTCGAACTCGCCCGGCAGGTAGAGGTGGGTCAGGTTCGCGTGCCCGGCGAAGCTGATGCCGTACATCTCCCACGCTTCGCGCTCGTGCCAGTCGGCCCCAAGGTAGACCCCGGTCCAGGTCGGCATGGTGAGGTCGTCCGCGATGTCGGACTTGAGGAACAGTCCCCAGTGCTTCGTCGTCGACTGGACCCTGGCGAAGAGCTGGAAGCGGGTGTCGCCGCCGGCGTAGCCCTGGACGATCTCGGTCGACCGCTCCGCCGGTGGGGCGGTCGGGTCGTCCTCGCCCCGACCGAACGGCGAGGGCATCCAGTCGATGGCCGACAGGAAGCAGAAGTAGTCGCATGCGAGCGCGTCGCGGCACACGCGGCCGGCCTCGACCCATGCCTCCGGCGTCACCCGCACCCATAGGTCGTCGTTAGGCCGGATGTGGTGCTCGACGACGCCGTCGCCCAGCCGCTCGCGGAGGGTCGCCAGCATCCCCTCCCGCACCTCGTCCCGCTCCTCGGGCTCTGCCTGCTCCCCCGTGTCGTCGGACGCGGGAGAAACGACGGCGTCGGGGCTCTCGTCAGGGGTACCGCTGTCAGCCGACGACAATCGGCTCACCTCTCCAGCGTTCCTGCATGTCCTCGTTCAGGATGCGCTCCTGGAGGAGGACGATCCCCTCCAGCAGCGCCTCGGGCCGGGGCGGACATCCGGGCACGTAGACGTCGACCGGGATGATCTGATCGACGCCCTTGGTGACCGAGTAGGAGTCCCAGTACGGGCCGCCGCAGTTGGCGCAGCTGCCCATCGAGATCACGTACTTGGGGTCGGGCATCTGCTCGTACAGGCGGCGGATGGCCGGGGCCATCTTGTCGGTCACCGTCCCCGAGACCACCACCAGGTCGGCCTGACGGGGGCTGGCAGGGAACGGGATGACACCGAGCCGCATGACGTCGTAGCGGGGCGAGGCGAAGGCGGCCCCCATCTCGATGGCGCAGCACGCCAGGCCCCACTGGTACACCCAGAGGCTGTACTTCCGGCTCATGTTGAGGAGGGTGGAGAGGGGCTTGGGCACCCGCCCCTTGTCGACTAGACCCACCGCAGCACGCCCTTCCGCCAGGCATAGAGGAGGCCGAGGGCGAGGATGACGATGAAGATCGCCATCTCCACCAGCCCGAACACGTCGTAGAGCTCGAGCCGGATGGCCCACGGGAAGATGAACAGGGCCTCGACGTCGAACATCACGAACAGCAGGGCGAAGATGTAGTAGCGGATCTGGCTCTGCGACCAGCCGGTGCCAACCGGGTCGACGCCGCTCTCGTAGGCGATGTACTTCTGGGGCTGGGGACGGACGGGCCGCAACAGGCGGCCCAGCCCCAGCACGCCGCCGACCAGACCGACCGCCACCCCGGCGAAGATCGCGACGGTGAGGTAGTCCCGGAGGAAGTCGGACATCGTTGGGCGAGCCTAGTGAAGGATTTCACGGGCCAGCAAAGCGTGCTTTAGGGACCCCCGCTGGCCACCAGAGTCGGGATCGCGTCGTTGGCGAAGTCCTGCAGCAGGCCGGGCAGGACGCCCATCAGCAGGGTGAACGCGATGGCGACGGCCAGGGCCAGGCCGGCCGTGAACGGCACCCGGATGGGCGGGCCGACCGGGCTCTCGCCCTCCTCCTCGGCGGCGTACATGGTGGTCACGATGCGCAGGTAGAGGAAGGCGGCGATGGCGGCCGACAGCATGGCGACCACCGCCAGCCAGTACTCCTCCTGCTCGACGGCGGCGCCCATCACGTAGAACTTGGCGAAGAACCCCGAGGTCAGAGGGATGCCGGCCTGGGCCAGCAGGAAGACGGTGAACGCGAAGGTCAGGACCGGCCGCCGGCGGGCGAGGCCGCGGTAGGAGGCCAGGTCCTGGCCGCCCTCGCCGAGACGACCGACAACGGTGATGATCCCGAACGTGCCGAGGATCATGAACGCGTAAGCGAGCAGGTAGAAGAGCGCGCTGGAGACGCCGTCGCCGTCGCCGCCCTGCTTGGCCGCCACCACCCCGACGAGCACGAAGCCGGCGTGGTTGATCGACGAGTACGCCATCATGCGCTTCACGTCGGTCTGGACGACGGCCAGGACGGCGCCGACCAGCAGCGTGAGGACGGCCAGGACCCGCACCACCGGCCGCCAGTCCTCCACCTGCGAGTCGAGGGCGAGGAACAGCACCCGCAAGAGCCCGGCGAACCCGGCCGCCTTGACCGCCGAGGCCATGAACGCGACGACCGGGCTGGGCGAGCCCTGGTACACATCGGGGGTCCAGGTGTGGAACGGCACGGCCGCCACCTTGAAGGCGAAGCCGACGAGCAGCAGGGCGATGCCCGCCAGCAGGACGCCGTTCTCCAGCAGCACCGTGCGAGCCAGGAAGGTGGCGATGTCGACCAGGTTGGTCGAGCCGGTGGCGCCGTAGACGAGCGCGATGCC
>Ga0299913_10004650_pt1 | contig 11561 bp, 9 predicted proteins | sample RVTome_9_FD_201360 | JGI IMG/M metagenome (GOLD analysis project Ga0299913, IMG submission 201360) | Soil microbial communities from uranium-contaminated site in the Upper Colorado River Basin, Wyoming, United States - RVT155D38 (version 2) ... | reverse complement strand
ATGAGCGCCGGGACGGTGGAGCAGTGTCTGATGGGAGCGACCGAGGGATGCGCGGGGATCGGTCAATACGTTCCGGCCGTAGGTGCATCCGGCGCGGTTGCGGCGGTGATGGGTGCGTATCTGATCCTGTTCCCGCGTCACAAGGTCAACGTGCTCGTCCCGATCGTGATCATCTGGACGGTCATCCGCATGTCCGCGTTCGTCGTCCTGGGCCTGTGGTTCGTGTATCAGTTCCTGATCGGCGGGCCCGACATCGCAGGGCTCGACCAACACAGCGGGGTCGCGTGGATGGCTCATGTCGGGGGTTTCCTCTTCGGGATGATCGGCATCTTCGCCCTCGGCGGCAGGCCGCAACAGCCGCATCACGCGTATGCCTGGCGCCGCTGAGACGCGCGCCTAATATCCGGCGATGCCCACCCTTCGTCCCTTCAAGGGGATCCGCTACGCGGCAGCCGACGACATGTCTCGCTTGGTGTGCCCCCCTTACGACATCATCTCGCCCGACGAGCAGGCCGCGTTGTACGACCGCCACGAGCACAATGCGATCCGTCTCGAGCTGGCCCGGTCGACAGACGAGGGTGGACCTCGCTACGCCGACGTGGGCGAGCTGTTCCGAAGGTGGCTGTCCGACGGGGTGCTCACGGTCGACGACAACGAGTCCTTCTACGTCTACCGGCAGGACTTCACGACCGCCGACGGTGCCCGGCGGCGCGTGGCGGGGGTCATGGGGGCGCTCCGGCTCGAGGAATTCGGCAGGGATGCGGGCGTGCTGCCCCACGAGCGAACGATGCAGGGACCGAAGGAGGACCGGCTCGCTCTTCTCAGGGCGGTGGGCGTCAACATCTCGCCCATATTCGCGATCTACCGTGGGGCGGGAGGGTTGGCTCCGTTCCTCGACGCGCTCGAGAACCGGCCCACCGCGGTCCGGCTCCAAGACGACCATCAGATCCTGCACCGCCTCTGGGTGATCAGCGCGCCTGCAGAGAAGGAGATGCTCGAACGCGCCGTGGCCCCGGGCCCGTTGGTGATCGCCGACGGCCACCATCGTTACGAGACCGCGCTCGCGTTCCACCGGGAACAAGCCGCGGCCGGGGCCGGCGGCGACCACGACAAGATCCTGTGCTTCTGCGTGGACGCGGACTCCGAAGAGCTGGTGGTACTTCCGTACAACCGCGCGGTCAAGACGACGACGCCTCGCGAGCAGATAACGGCCGAGCTCGTGTCCCGGTTCTCGGCGGAGCCGGTCCCATCGGACAACGCGCTACAACTCCTCGGGTCCGACCCAGCCGATCATCCATATCTCTTTACCTTCGGAGACGAGTCGTTCCTCGCGCGGGCGAGCGATTCCGACGTCGTGGCCGTAGTGGGCGAACGCCCCCGTGCATGGAGATCGCTCGATGTCGTCGGCTTGCACGAGGTCGTGCTGCCGCGCCTCTTGGGGAAGGGAGACATCGAGCTCAGGTTCTCGAGGGACCCCGAGGAGATCTTGAGCCTCGTTACCAACGGAGACTTCGACTTCGGAGTGCTGCTGCGCGCGTTACGCGCAGCAGAGGTGGTGGACGTGGCTACCTCGGGAGAGCGGATGCCTCAGAAGGCCAGCTACTTCTGGCCCAAGGCGATCACTGGGTTGGTGTTTCACTCCCTGACGTAGGACCGCCGTTCCCGCGTGCTCCCGCGAACGCCTCGGTCTTCGTCTTGTCGGCTTGGCCGGGCTCGGGCTCGCTATGGGGAGGCGCGCACACCCTGCAGGGCTCCAGACCTTCGGCCTCTGCCTGTTCGACGGTCACCGTCGACAGCCCGTCTTTCCCTTGCAGGACCTTGCAATCGGCCCGGTGGAAAACGGTCTCGCCCGCGACCACCTGCCCGTTGACGCCACCGCCCGACCCGTTCGCCGAGATCGAGAGACGGTTGAGGTTGCGTCCGAGCAGACGGATCATCTCGTCGAACCGGTTGGTCATGAGCTCGCGCTCGGCTCGGATCGTCGAGAGGAACAACAGCGTGGCCCCGATGATCACCAGAGCGAGCCCCATCACGCCGCCCGAGAGGAGGTAGGGGAACTGGCCCTCCACGAAGTTGCGGCTGGCGGCGCCGTTCCAGGCGAGACCGATCATCACGACACCCGCGGTCATGAAGACGAAGCCGATCAGACGCCCCATCCGGACGCGCCGATCCGCCTCCCCGAACAGGGAACTCCACATCGCCTTCATGCGCTTCATCGGACCCAGACTAGCAAAATCTAGGGGGCCCGTTGCTTTTGGAGTGAAACGGGTAGAATCCGGCCCCGGGCGAAGAGGACTTCGCGGCCGGCGGTAGAACTTCACCTATATATGGCCTGGGGGAGAACCATGACTCGGAGAGCCACAGCCCTACTACTCACCTTGTTGTTGGGGGGCCTGCTGTTCGCGCCCGCCGCCCTGGCGGCCCAGGCGGAGCCGGCGGTGATCTCGCGTGCCTGGTACTGGCAGTCCCAGCAGAACCAGAACCACGACACGCCGGTCGGAACGGTCTCCGGCGAGCTCCCCAACCCCTATTGCCCCTCGGCCCCTGGAGGCCTGGGTGGGGTCCCGGGCACCTGTGCGGAGGGCCGCTTGCCCGTCGAGATCATCAACGGCGACTACGAAACGCCCGACAAGGTGTCGGCGGTGGGCTTCGACCTGACCATGCTGACGCTCGGGTCCGAGGTGTCGAAGTTCACGCTCACGATGCTCGAGGCGGAGTCGGGCTGCCGGCCGAACGAGGACTCCCCCACCAGCCAGGAGTGCGAGGAGACCGATGCCCGAAATCCGGAGGGGAAAACCATCCAGGCCTGTGAGGTCACCGAGATCTTCGGAGACGGAGACGGCCGCCAGTACAACGAGATGCCGAAGTTCGATTGCGCCGGAGCCGCGACGGCACAGCGCAAGGAGGTCAAGAACGACGCCAAGAACGACCCCAATGACCCCGATCCAGACCATGTCTGGACCTTCGACCTAACCGATGTGGCCCAGAGATGGGCCGAGAGCTCTCCGCTCTGCACCTGCGTCATGTTCCGGCCCCTGCAGCCCAAGAACGCCGACGACGACGACCTCAACTGGCGCGTGGTCCTCGCCGGCGCCAAGTACCCGAACGGCGTCAAGACCGACCTCGTCTTCACCCCCGGCGAGGGAGAGAGCCTGCCACCCATCTCTACCCTTCCGCCGACCGACTCCGGGCTCGGCTCCGGCTCTGCGCCCACCAGCTCCTTCGGGAGCACGGAGGTTGGTGGCGGTCTCGATTCAGGTACCGGTGACGACCTCGGCGCCGCTGCGGACGCCGGCGCGGGAGGAGACGACACGGCGCCTCCCGAGGACGTAGCCGGAGATGACGGTGAGCTGGCGGCCGCCGAGGGACCCGAGATCGAGGCGATGCCGGGCTACGTCTGGCTCGCTCTTCTCGCCGGGCTTGTCGGCTTCTCGCTCGTGCGATCGATCGTGCTCGAGAGCGTGCACGCGCACAGGGCCAACGGGGTGCTGGCCCATATCCACCGGATCAACGCCGCCCGCGGCGGCATGCAGGGAACCGCGGCCGCGGCCGCCGTGGCCGGCCCTCTGTCCGGATTGAAGACGGGTCTCGCCACGATCGGCTCCACGTTGAAACCGGTCACCTCCAAGGTGGGCTCACTGGTCGGCAAGATTCCGGGCATCAAGAAGGGATGAGGACCGTCATGCGTAGAGGTGCAGCAACTACCGCTCTTGCCCTAGTCGTCGTGATGCTTGCGGCCGCGTGCGGGCAGAAGCCGGGCGTGATCTCCAAGGTCGAGGGCCCCCTGGGCGGCGGCTCTTTCGCCGGCGGACTGCCGCCCGGCTCCACGGTCGACGAGGAGGGCAACATCCTCGACGCCGAGGGCAACGTGATCGGCAACGTCGAGGAGGGCATCACCGACCCCGACGCGCTTGCGGCGGCCGGCGGAGACCTGGGTGGCGGGACCGGCTCCACCGACACCGGCGGGACCGGCTCCACAGACACCGGCGGGACCGAAACCGGCGGGACCGAGACCGGCCCCTCGGGCCCCGCCCCTTCGGGCAGCACCACCACGGGGGTTACCAACAACGCGATCAAGATCGGCATCCACGCTCCCCTGTCCGGCGCCGCTCCGGTGCCGTCGGACTCGGTCGACGCCGGCAAGGACCTCTACTTCCGATGGATGGCCCAACAGAAGCAGAGCCTCTTCGGCAGGACCGTCAACGTCGTGCTGAAGAACGACCAGTACAACCCCTCGACCGCCGTCGCGGTCTGCAAGGAGATGGTCGAGAAGGACGAGGTCTTCTTACTGTCGGGGGCCGCGGGAACCGACCAGATCCAGGCCTGCGCACGCTACTCGGAGTCGGTGGGTGTGCCCTACCTTTCGGCCGGGGTGACCGAGTCGCTCGTCTCCGGCTTCCGGACGTACTTCACCACCTCCATGACCTACCCGGACCAAGCTCCCCTGCTCGTCCAGTACATGATCAAGAAGCTGGGGGCCAAGGGCGAGAAGAACGGCATGCTCTTCTTCGACACGGCCAGCTTCAAGGACTCCCACGATGCGTTCAAAGCGGCCGCCGCAAAAGCCGGGATGAGCATCGACTACGACCGCATGGTGTCCAAGAACGCCGGCACCTCCGAGGCTCGCCAGGTGGTCCAGGAGATGCAGCTCGCCCAGATCGAAAACGTCTTCGTGCTGACCTCGCCGGTGTGGTGGCTGAACGTCTTGAAGCAGGCAGACACTCAGGCCTTCCGTCCACAGTGGGTCGGCGTGGGCATCTCGATGACCTTCGACACGGTGGCCAGGGTCGCGTGCCAGGGCGGCAACTCCATCGACGGGGCGAAGTTCTTCTCGCCCTTCCCGGCCTGGGTCGACAGCAATCGCTACGACGCGGACTTCCGAAGGGCGTCCAACCAGCTGACGAACAAGAGCGACGGTGACGACTTCATGTGGCTGTCCTGGATCGCCGGCAAGAACTTCTGGGAGATGCTGAAGGGAGCCGGAAAGGACATCACTCGCGAGAGCTTCATCCTCTCCGTCGAGAAGATGCGGAACCTTAACGTCGGGGTGGGGCCGCCGTTGAGCTACTCCTCCAGCGACCACTTCGGGGCGAGCTCCACGTACGTCAGCGAAGCTCGTTGCTCCGACCAACGCTGGCATACGATCGTCACGTCCCCGGCCAGTCGCTTCTAGCGGCTGCTCGGCTTGATGGAGTAACGTCCGAGCCCATATGAGGACTGCCATCGTCGCGGCGGTGATCGCCGCAGTCGTCGGGATCATCCTCGTGTTGGGCTCGGGAGACGACACCGGGCCCAACGCGCCACTGATCATCGGGCTTCTGACCGGGGCCGCCTACGGGCTGGTCGCGATCGGTTTGGTCCTCGTCTACAAGGGCGCCCGGGTCTTCAACTTCGCGCAGGGCGAGTTCGGCACCCTGGCCGCCTTCATCGTCTACGTGCTGATCGAACAGGTGAGATCGCCCGAGATCCCCTATTGGGCCGCGATCGTGGTTGCGGTGGTCTCGGTCGTGCTGATCGGGTTGGGCATGGAGCGCGTCGTCGTTCGCCCGTTGATGAACGCACCGAGGATCACTCTCCTCGTGGCGACGATCGCCTTCGCGCTGCTCTGCATCGGCGTCGAGATCATGCTGTTCCTCCCCGAAGCCAAGGATCTCCCGCGCATCATCGATCCCGTCACCGCGGCGGGTGAGCCGGTCGGTCCCGAGCTCTACGGGTTCAACATCGAGCCCCAGCTGCTCTTGATCGTGGGAGTCCTGCTACTTCTCGCCGTCGTCCTCGGGTACTTCTTCTCGAAGACCGACCTCGGCCTGGCCATCCTGGCTACGTCGCAGGACGCGTTCGCGACGCGGGTCGTCGGCATCGGCGTCGAGCGCGTGTCGCGCTTCATCTGGGGAGCCGCCGCGTTCCTGGGAGCGATCGCCGGGATCCTCTACATTCCGCCCTCGCTTCCCCTGACCCCCGGCATCATGACGGCTGGGGTGCTGATCGCGTCATTCACGGCCGCCGTGATCGGCGGGATGACCAGCCTGCCGGGAGCGTTCTTGGGCGGGATCACGGTGGGTCTGATCCAACAACTCGCTCAGTGGGCCGGCGGCCACTACCAGATCGGCAGCGGCGAGAACGCCCAGTTCATCCAGGACATCGTGCCGGGCTCCGCCAACGTAGCCGTCCTGCTCGTCCTTCTACTGGTCCTCATGATCAGACCTCAGGGTCTGTTGGGAAGTGAAGCCTGATGGCCACAGCGACCGCGGAGGCAGTGGCGCTTCCGTCCGAAGCCGGCAGCGCTCGCTGGCGCCCCTCGGTCAAAGGCTGGGTTGCTCGGTTCGTGGTCCTCGCGGGCGTGCTCGGGGGCGTGCTCCTCATCACGGCCACGGTCCCCGGGTTCTGGGCCGACCGCATCTCCCTCGCCGTCATCTACGCCATCATCGGGCTGTCTCTGAACATCGTGCTGGGCTACGTCGGCCAGGTCTCGCTGGGTCATCATGGCTTCGTGGGTATCGCGGCATTCGTCGCGGCCTACTACGTCACCGAGAAGGCAGGCTGTACGCCCGAGGGCGGCTGCAACATGGGGGCCTTCCTCACCGGCATGGCTTTCGCCGCGGCCAGTGGAGCCATCGCCGCGGGCTTACTGGGCGTGGTCGCCCTTCGCATCCGCGGTCTCTACCTCGCCCTGATCACGCTCGCCTACGGATTCGTCGCCGAGACGTCGATCTTCGAGATCGGGTTCCTCACCCGCGGTGGCGCGGGGATGCCCGCGGCTCGCCCGAACACGTTCAACTCCGATACCCAGTTCGCGTTCCTGACGATGGCGTTCCTCGCGGTCGTCATCTACCTCGACTGGCGCCTGGTGCGCTCCAAGGTCGGCCGCGCCATCCTCTCGTTGAAGCACTCCGAACCAGTGGCCGCGTCCTATGGCATCAACGTGACCCAGTTCAAGGTCATCGCTTTCATCATGTCCGGCTTCTTCGCCGGCATCGGAGGCGGACTGTACGCGTTCCGGGCCGAAAACGTCGTGTCCAACGACTTCCAGTTCGCCATCGCCCTGTTGTGGGTCCTCATGGTCGTGATCGGCGGCCTGGGTAACCGGACCGGCGTCATCATCGGCTCGGCCTTCTTCGCCCTATTCCCCTTCTTGGTGGAGCTGTCGTCATGGCTCGAGCACTTCGTCAGCGACACCCTCAACCGGAGCGCCAGTTACCTGCCTCTCGTTATAGGACCGGCACTGGCGATCCTTACCCTGATCCAGTTCCCCGGCGGCATCGCGGAGCAGATCTCACCCATCACGCGCTGGATCCGGGGGGAGAAGTTCTCGATGCATCCCGACGGGCACCACAAGGAGGAGAAGAAGGAGAAGGACCACAAGAGCGGGCTGATGGGCAAGCTCGGTCTGCACAAATCCCAAGCGACTTCAGAAGCGCCAACCGAGGAGATCAAACAGGATGCCGAGCCGGTCCTGCACGGGCAACCGGAGGAGCCGACCGGAACCGCGACGACGTCCGGCCACGACGATCCCAAGGAGAACGCATGACCGCGGTTCTGGAGGTCGAGAACACCGGTATCCAATTCGGGGGCCTCATAGCGCTCGAGGCCGTCAACGTAACGGTGCCCGAATGGGAGATCGTAGGACTCATCGGACCGAACGGGGCCGGTAAGACCACTCTCTTCAATTGCATCATGGGCGCCTATCAACCCAACACGGGACGGATCATCTATCGCGGACGGGACATCTCGATGCTCCCGACGCACCGACGCACGGCACTCGGCATAGGCCGCACGTTCCAGAACATCGGCCTGATCCGGGGCCTGACCGTGGTCGAGAACTGCATGGTCGCTCAACACTCCCGGATCGGCTACGGCTCTCTCAGCGCGATCCTCGGTTCGCCTCGATCGTTCGCCGAAGAGAGGAGACTGCGCGCCAACGCCATCGAGGTGCTCGACTTCATCGGCCTGGCCCATCTCGCCAACTCCCATCTGGACGGACTTCCCTACGGGACGCTGAAACTGATCGAAGTGGGCACGGTGCTGGCCACCGACCCCGATCTCTTGTTGCTCGACGAGCCGTCATCCGGGATGGGACCAGACGAGGCACACGAGTTCGGTGAACGACTCCTCGAGCTGCGCAAGACGTTGAACCTGACCGTGCTCATGATCGAACACCACGTCCCGCTCGTCGTAGATGTCTGCGACTTCGTCTACGTGCTGAACTTCGGCAAGCTCCTGACCGAGGGACGGCCCCAGCAGGTCCGCAACCACCCGGAAGTGGTGGCCGCGTATCTCGGCGGCGAGGTCGAGGAAGCCGGCGACCCACCACCGCCGCCGCCACCGCCGGGAGAACAGGAGGCCGCCGGTGTCAATCCTTGAGGTCAGGGACCTTCGTGCGGGTTACGGCTCGCTGCCCGTGCTCGGAGGGATCTCGTTGGACGTGGAGGAGGGAGAGACCGCGGTTCTACTCGGCCTGAACGGCGCCGGGAAGACGACGACGATCCTCACCCTGGCCGGGCTCCTGAAGCCCTGGTCGGGCAGCATCTCCTTCGAGGGCGAACAGGTCGCGGGACCCGACGCCAAGGGCAAGATGCACAGTCTCGATACCCGCCACCTGGTCTCGAAGGGCATCGTGCTCGTCCCCGAGGGGCGCCGCGTGTTCCCGCAGCTCACGATCGCACAGAACCTCCGGCTGGGGGCATGGGCATACAAGAAGGACCGGAAGAAGACGCGCGAGCTTGTCGAGCAGGCCGTCGAATACTTCCCGCGGCTCCGCGAGCGCTGGACGCAGCTGGCCGGAACCCTTTCCGGAGGCGAACAGCAGATGCTCGCGATCGCGCGGGGACTTATGGGTCGCCCGAAGGTGTTGTTGATCGACGAAGCATCTCTGGGGCTGTCCCCCAAGCTCACCCTCACGGTATTCGAGGTCGCTCAACGCATCAATAAGGACGGCACGACGGTCTTCTTGGTCGAACAGAACGTCGGCGTGCTGGACATCGCAGACCGTGTCTTCGTCATGGAGAAGGGAACGATCATCTACTCCAAGTCGAAAGCCAAGGGCGAAACGCTCGACCGCGAGGAGATCAACGAGGCCTACCTCGGAGTATCCGAGGCCGTCTGACCCTCACACGCTGCCGCTCCTTAGCAGCTAAAGCGTGCCCGCGCCACGCTCCTCGCGCTCCCCGCACCACCGGGGAACACGGCCTTGATCAGACACCGTCCGCGGTTCGGCCTCCGGAACGAGGTCCGATACGTGCTCTCGAAGACGCCGTCTCCGTCCCGATCGAGTGCCTTCCTCAGGACGGGCCTGCGTGTTGCGATCTTCCGAAAGCGGCCGTTCCGCTTCTTCCTCAGAACGACCCGCATCCGCTCGTCCGGATGAGGTGGGATCACCTGCCCCCGGGCGATCAAGCGCGACCGCTTGCGAACCTCGAGCGTCGTCGACGTAGCGACCGGGGCGTCATCGTCGATGATCGTGATGACCGAGCGCGCCTTGGAGATGGTCGCGTTCTCCGGTGCAGATAGATCCACGAAGTAACGCTCGTTCTCCTCCGCGATCGTGTCTCCGTTGACCGTCAGTTCGAGAGATCGGCTCGTCTGGCCGGCCTGGAACACCAGGGTCCCACTCGTTCGCCAGTAATCCGCGCCGTTGAACGTCGCCGTACCGTCGACGGTGGTCAATGCCACCCGCACGGGACTCGTCGAGGCCGCGGACAGACTGAGGACGACCGTGGCCACTGTGGTGCCCTCGTCACCCTCCACCACACTTGCGTCCGATATCGAGATCGAGGGGGCGCCGCCATCCGGCGGCGGTGTGGTGGGATCGTCGTTCACGATCGTGATGGTCGCGCGAGGCTTCGAGAGCGTGGCGTTCGTGGCGTCGCTGAGGTCGACGTAGAAGACCTCGTCGGGCTCCACCAAGGTATCCCCCACCACGGTCACGGTGACCGATTGACTGGTCTGGCCGGGAGCGAATACCAGCCGGCCCGTGGTGGCCCAATGGTCGCCGTCGACGAAGCGCGCCGTACCGTCCGCCGTGGTGAAGTCGACGGACACGCTGCTCGTTGAAGCCTCCGACAGAGACACGACGAGCGAGGTCCTGGTTTCGTCGGCATCGCCTTCGGGGACCTGCGCATCCGTGATCGAGAGCTGCGGAAGCGCCCCCGACGGTGGAGGAGGCTCGGGCGTGGTGGTCGAGTCGTCGTTCACGATCGTCACCGTTCCTCTGGCGTCGGCGATCGTCGCGCTGGTGGATGCAGTGAGGTCGACGAAGAAGGACTCGTCGGCCTCCACGATCGTGTCGCCCACCACCGTGATCGCCACGGTCTTGGAGGTCTCTCCCGGCGCGAACACCAGACGGCCGCTCGTCTGGTGGTAGTCGCCCGACGCGAACGTTGCCGTGCCCGGGCTCGTGGTGAAATCGACCGTGACGAACTCCTCGCTCGCAGCCGACAACGACACCGTCAAGGTTGTCTGCACGGTCCCCGAGTTGCCCTCGGTCACCTCGGCATCGTTGATCGATATCTGGGGGGCGCCCGGGGGCGGGGTCGCGGAGTCGTCGTTATGGATCGTAACGACGCCTTCAGCGTCCCCGATGGTGGCGTTCACCGGGTTCGAGAGGTTCACGGCGATCGTCTCGTCCGGCTCCACGACACTGTCTCCGACGACGGTCACTGTGATGTTCTCGACCGTGTCTCCCGTCTGGAACACCAGGCGGCCGCTGGCCGAGTGATAGTCGCCACCGGCGAACGTCGCGCTGCCGTCCGCGGTGGCGAAGTCCACCGCTATGTTCCGGCCGCTCGGGGCATCCAGGGTCACGTCCAGGGTCACCGATCGCGTTCCGCTGTTACCTTCCGTGACCCCGGCATCGCCGATCGAGAGCGATGGAGGATCGTCGTCGTCCACGATCGTGCCGGTTCCCTGGGGATCCCCTCCCTGGAAGGTCCCGTTGTTGATGCTCGACAGGGCCAGCGCGAACGTCTCGTTCGCCTCGTCGGCGAGGTCCCCCAGGACCGGAACCGAGACGCTCTTGACGGTCTCCCCTGGGCCGAACGTCAACGTGCCCGTCGTATGGGTGTAATCGGATCCGGCCACCGCCGTGATCGGGAAGGTCTCGTAGCTCACGGTCGTGGTCCCGTTGGACTCCGACAGAGTGACGGTGAACACGGCCGCGATACTGCCGCCATCTCCCTCGGTCACGGTCGAGTCGTCCACGGACGCGACCGAGACCGCCAGCGCGGCGGGCGCCGCCACCACACCCAGAACCATGAATGCCGCCAAGAAGATCGCCACGCCGCCTCGACGCGACGCACCACGAGAACGTTCGTCCACCCGCACCCAACTCCCCCCGGTCGATCCGCTGCCGTGATCGTAGTCGACTCCGGCCGCGCCCAGTTACCGATCCCCTACGCCTCGTCGTCGAGACGGCGCCCCGGAGCGTTGCCGGCGGCCCGGCCGCGCCGTCGAACGATGGAGCTTCCTCGGGTGCTACACCTGGACCTTGAGGATGTCGTGGACGACCCGGAAGCGGGCCGCCGATCGCGGGGGCAATGGCTCGCCGTCCACGTGGCGGCTGAAGG
>Ga0299913_10004649_pt1 | contig 11562 bp, 9 predicted proteins | sample RVTome_9_FD_201360 | JGI IMG/M metagenome (GOLD analysis project Ga0299913, IMG submission 201360) | Soil microbial communities from uranium-contaminated site in the Upper Colorado River Basin, Wyoming, United States - RVT155D38 (version 2) ... | reverse complement strand
GCGCTCGATGTCGTCGAGGAGATCGCGCAGGCGCTGCACGAGCCCGCGGCGGGCCGGATCGGAGTCCTCGCGGTCGATGATCTGGTTGCCGATGTTGAGCGCCCGCAGCTTCTCGAGCACCTTCTGCTGGCGCTGCTGGGCCTGCACCTCGAACTTCTTCCAGGCCGGCTCCTTGGCCGCCTTGCCCCGCGCCTTGCGCCGGGCCTTGCCGGCCGCCGAGCCACGCATCTTGCGGACCCGGTCGACGAGCTGGTCCCGCTCGCGCAGGAGCCGGTCCACGCCGCCGAAGGCGTTGACGACCTGCCGGGTGAGCGCCAGCTCCTTCTCCTCGGTGAACTCCTCCTCGTTGACGTCGACGACCTCCTTCACCGAGGTGTCACCGCCGCGGAGCGTCTCGCGCAGCTCGCGGAAGCGCTCGAGGGCCAGGTTGGTGGAGAGGATGGCGTTGGTGACCTGGTTCTTGCCCTCCTCGATCCGCTTGGCCAGAGCGATCTCGCCCTCGCGCGTGAGCAGCGAGACGCGGCCCATCTCGCGCAGGTAGAGGCGTACCGGATCCTCGGTGCGTCCGACCGGACCCGGAGTGAGGTCGATCGGCTCGGGCCCGTCGCCGTCGTCGTCCTCGACGGGCGCCGGCGTCGCGGCCCGCACCTCGGAGGGCAGGCGTCCCGCCTTGGCGGAGTCCACGACCTCGATGTCCATCGACCCGAACATCATCATGATGTCGTCGAGCTGATCGAGCGACACGATGTCCGACGGGAGGGCATCGTTCACCTCGTCGTAGGTGAGGTAGCCCTTCTGCTTCCCCATCGAGATCAGTCGGTCCAGCTCTTCCAGCTTCGGTTCGTCACTCATGCGTGTGGACTCCTTGAGGACCTGAAAGGTCCGGCCTCGACTCGACAGCCGGCACGTTGAGCGATTGGGGGGCGCCGCCGACCAGCTCGTGCAGCACCGCACCCTGTTGCTGCAGCTCGGCGACCAGTGTCGCATCCATCGGGACCGCGCTCGACGCCCGCTGCTGCCCCTCGGCCACCGCCTGGCTGGCGGTGCGCAGCAGTCCGACCGTCCGGGTGCGGGCCAGACGGCGCCGGAACTGCTCGACCGCGAGCTTCTCGTCCCCGAGCGGCCGCTCGTCCACGATGAGCGCCGACAGCGCGTGGCGGGCGGTGTCGGAGGCGAGCTCGGTCATGAGCTGCTCGGGAGTCGCCTCGGGGACGCGCACCAGCGCCTCCACGATCTCCCGCAGCCCGGGGTGGGTCACCTCGTCCAGGCTCAGCACCGGCAGGAGCGCCTGCCGGGCGTCCCGGGAGGCCAGCAGCAGCCCGACCAGGTCACGCTCGACGGCCCCGGGCGCGGGGCTGGCCGTGGCGGTGCCGGCCACGGCGGTCGGCCGCCGCAGCGCGGCCTGCAGCCGCTGGGCCTCGATCCAGAGCTGGGTCGGATCGACCCCGAGCTTGAGGGCGGCCTCCCGCGCCAGCGAGGTGGCCTCCTGGGCGTCGGCGACCTTGGCCAGCATGAGCGCCACGCGCGCGAAGGCGTTGACGCGGCCGCGTGGTCCCGCGGTGGCCGCCTCGCCGATCGAGCGGTCGAGCGCGTAGGCGAGCAGGCTGCGGGCGCCGGCAATGCGCTCCGTGAACGCCGCCGCGCCCTCCGCTCGCAGGAACGTGTCGGGGTCGTGGCCGGCTGGCAGCAGCGCGACCTTCACGCGCAGGACCCCGGTCGCCTCGAAGGCGCCCGAGCGGTTCACGCCCCAGGCCAGGCCGCCGCCGGTCGGCTCCAGCAGCTCCTCGGCGCGCTCGGCGGCCTTCTGGCCGGCGGCGTCGGCGTCGAAGAACGTGACGACCTCGTCGCAGTAGCGGCGCAGCAGACCGAGCTGGGCGCCGGTGAACGCCGTGCCGAGCGCGGCGACCGTCTCCGTGAAGCCATGCTGGTGGGCCATCAGGCAGTCGATGTAGCCCTCGACGATGAGCGCGCGGTTGCGCTCGCGGATCGTCTCGCGGGCCAGATCAGCGGCGTAGAGCAGGTTGCCCTTGGTGTAGAGCGGCGTCTCCGGCGAGTTCAGGTACTTCGGCTGCTCGTCGCCGAAGGCCCGCCCGCCCAGTGCCACCACCCGGCCTTGCAGATCCCGGATGGGGAACAGCAGGCGGCCACGGAAGCGGTCGTAGGCGCCGGGCCTGTTCTCGCGAGCGATCCGCAGCCCGGCCGCCAGCAGGGTCTCCTCGGTGACTCCCGACGGCCGCAGCGCGTCCGGCAGCGTCTCCCAGCCCTCCGGCGCCCAGCCGAGCCCGAAGCGCCGCGCCACCTCGGGCGCGATGCCGCGCTCGTCCAGGTACGCCCGCGCCCGGTCCCCGCCGGCCGACCAGAGCCGCTCGCTGTAGAAGGCCGCGGCCAGCTCCATCACCCGGTACAGCTCCTCGCGGCCGGAGTCCTCCGGACGCGGCCCGCGATCCTGGGGGAGCGCCACGCCGGCCTGCCGGGCCAGCGCGCGCACGGCCTCGGGAAACGACAGCCGGTCCTGGCGCATGAGGAAGCCGAAGACGTCGCCGCCCACGCCGCAGCCGAAGCAGTGGAAGATGCCCTTGCGGGGGTTCACCATGAAGGAGGGCGTCTTCTCGCCGTGGAACGGGCACAGGCCCTTGTAGTTCTGGCCGGCCTTGCGCAGGTTCACGAAGCGACCGACCAGGTCGACGACGTCCACGCCGGCCCGGATTTCGTCCAGGAGCGCCGGCGGGTAGGCTGCCATCAGGACACCTTCAGGGCGGCCACGGTGGCGCCGGCGCCGCCCTCGGCCGGCTCGCCGTCGCGGAACGAGGCCACCAGGGGATGGTCGGACAGCACGCCGCGCACCGCCTTGCGGAGGGCGCCGGTGCCCTTGCCGTGTACCAGGCGCACGTGGGCCACCCCGGCCATGAACGCGTCGTCGAGGTACTTCTCGACCAGGTCCTGGACCTCGTCGGTCGTCCGCCCGATCAGCATCAGCTCCAGGGCGACCGGGCGCACGGGCGCTTCCGGCTGGCGCTCGCGCGCGGGCTTGATCGCCCCGGCCGCGCTCGGGCGGAGGGCCGAGACGGGGACGCGGACGCTGATGGAGCCGGCCCGCACCGTCGCGGAGTCGCCGACGATGGCGACCAGCTGCCCGCGCAGCCCGAGGTGCTCGGCGGCGACCGCCATGCCGGGGGCCAGCGCCACGACCTCGGCGCCCGGCGCGATTGGCGCCGGGGCCAGCCGGGCGCCGACCTCGCGCAGCCGCCGGCGGCTCTCGTCGAGGGCGGGACGCGAGCGCTCGGGGCGCTTGAGGCGCTCCCACTCGGCGCTCACGGCCCGGCGCACGTCGGTGAGCAGCGCCGCCGCCTCGGCCTTCGCCCGCTCCAGGACCTCGCGGGCGCGCCCGGCGGCACTGCGCTCGGCCTCGCGGGCGGCCGCCAGCCGGGCGGCGGTCTCGCTCTCGCGCCGTTCCAGGGCGAGCGCCCGCTCGGCCTCGGTGCGCGCGGCCTCGTCGAGCTGGGCGATGAGCTGGCTGGTGCGGGCCGCGTCGCTCGAGCGATGGCCCTGGGCCCGGGCGATCAGCTCGGGCGACAGGCCGAGCCGGCCGGCGATCGCCAGCGCGTAGCTCTGTCCCGGGATGTCGTAGCGCAGCCGGAACGTCGGGGCCAGCGTGCGCGTGTCGAACTCCACCGAGGCGTTGCGGGCACGCGGCTCGGTCGAGGCGAACGCGCGCAGGGGCTCGAGGTGGGTGGTGGCCGCCACCAGCGTGCCCCGGTCGGCCAGCGTCTCGAGGATGGCGCGGGCCAGGGCGGCCCCCTCGTCGGGGTCGGTGCCGGCGCCCAGCTCGTCGACGAGCACGAGTGAGCGGTCGTCGGCCTCGGCCAGCACCTCGCGGATCTGCTTCACGAACGCCGAGAAGGTCGAGAGGTTCTCGGCCACCGACTGCTCGTCGCCGATGATCGCGTACAGACGCTCGAACACCGGCAGCCGCGACCCCTCGGCGGCCGGCACGTGGCAGCCCGCCTGGGCCAGAAGTGTGCAGAGGGCGAGCGTCTTCAGCGCGATGGTCTTGCCCCCGGCGTTCGGCCCGGTGATCAGCAGCAGCGGCCGTTCGGGCGATAGCTCGACGTCGACCGGGACTACCGAGCGCGCCGGATCGCGCCAGGCCTGCGCCAGCAGCAGCGGGTGGCGGGCGGCGCGCAGCGCGACGCGTCCCGCGAGGTCGATGACGGGCGCGCTGGCGTTCATGCGGACGGCGGCGTGGGCCCGCGCGAACAACCAGTCGAGCTCCCCGAGCGCGGCCACCAGCCGGTCGAGGTCGGCCAGCCGCGCTCGCACGGCGGCGGTCAGCTCGGCCAGGATGCGGGCCGCCTCCTGCTCCTCCTCGCGCAGGGCCTGCACGAGGTCGTTGTTCGCCTCGACCAGACCCTCCGGCTCGACGAAGATCGTCTGGCCGCTCTGCGAGCGGTCGTGCACGATGCCGCGCACGCGCTGGCGGGCCTCGGCCCGCACGGGGAGCACGTAGCGCCCGTGCCGGACGGTCACGAACCGGTCGGCGAAGAGCCGATCGCCCTCGGCCGCGAGCATCCGCTCGAGATCGCCCACGATGCGACGTCGACGGTCGCGGATCTGCTGGCGGAGCTGGCGGAGGCGGGGGCTGGCGCGGTCCGTGAGGCTGCCGTCGTCCTCCAGCGCCGGACGTAGCGTGTCCCGTAGCCCGGTGAGGCCGGGCAGGTCGTCGGCGAGTCCGGCCACGGCGGGGGCGACCGGGCGGACGGCGCGGCCCCACGCCCGCACGTGGGGCCCGGCCTCGAGGGGTGGAATCAGCCGCGCCAGCTCGGCGCCCTCCAGCGTACCGCCCTCGACGGCGGCGCGGGCCAGGACAGGCCGGATATCCAGCAGGCCGTCGAGGGGGGGCGCCCCCTCGGCGTCGAGCGCCAGGCGCGCCTCGCCGGTCAGCGCGATCGCCGACTGCACGGCGGCGACGGCGACGAGAGGCGCGGCGTCCAGGGCCCGCTCGCGTCCCATCGGGGTCCGCGCGTCGCCCGCGAGCAGGGACCGCACCGCGTCCCACTCGGTGCCCCGGTCCCAGAAGCGGCCTGCCCCCACGCGTGGCGTCACCCGCGTACGGTCCGCGACGGCGGGAGTGCCGGACTCGGGAGTGCTGCAGGGATTAATCGGACGTCCGCTCCCGGCGCTTGGCCTTCTTGCGGGCGGCCAACGCCTTGCGCTTGCGCCGAGCGCTCGGCTTCTCGTAGTGTTGCCGCTTCTTGAGCTCCGACAGGAGCCCGGCCTTTTCGCATTGCTTCTTGAAGCGCTTCAGCGCGCTCTCGAAGGATTCGTCGGCCTCGACGATCACCCTGGTCACGCGACTTCTCCCCTTCCGGCATCCGAGCGCAGCGGTGGATAAACGTAAACTATATACCATGGGGCAGCAGCGCCAGCACGCGCTGGGCGGCATCCGCCACGGCCGCGTCCACCGCCGGCTGCTCCTCGGGCTCGAAGCCGGTCAAAACGTGATCGGGCACCGCCGCCTTGCTGGCGGGACGACCGATCCCGACCTTGACCCGCCGGATCTCGGTGGTGCCGAGCGCGGCGATGACGGAGCGCACGCCGTTGTGGCCGCCGGCGCTGCCTTTCATGCGCACCCGCACGGCGCCCAGGGGCAGGTCGATATCGTCGTAGACGAGGATGAGGTCGTGGTGGTCCGCGCGGTGCTCGCGCAGGGCCCGGGCGACGAGGGGGCCCGACTCGTTCATGAACGCGCGCGGCTTGACCAGCGTCACGGTGTCGCCGCGCCAGCGTCCCGTACAGACGGCCCAGCCGGGGCGGCGCTCCCACGAGGCGTGCCTGAACGTCTCGCGGGCCAGGTGATCGAGCACGCGCTGGCCCACGTTGTGACGGGTGTCCCGGTACTCCGGGCCCGGGTTGCCGAGCCCCACCACGACGTGGGCCATGCGCGCGTGACGCTACTTGTCCTTCTCCGCCTTCTCGGGTCGCTTGCCCGCCGCCTCCTCGGCCTCCTTGAGCTTGCGCTCGGTGAGGATCTCCGGCTCGGCGGTCACCGCCGCGGTCACCGCCGGCGTCACCGTCTCCTCGGCCATCGGCGGCGACACGGTCGCCACGGCCTGGCCGGGGTCGTTGAGGATGCGCACCGCCGGTGGCACGGTGAGATCGGCGATCGTGAGCACGTCGCCGATGGCCAGCGCGGAGACGTCGGCATCGATCCGTTCGGGGATCGCGGTCGGCAGACAGGACACCGTGACCTCGTGGAGCACGAGGTTGAGGATCCCCTTGGTGTCGCGCACGCCGATCGCATCGCCGACCGGGTGCACCGACACCCGCACGGTGATCGGCCGGTCGGCCGAGACCTCCTGCAGATCGACGTGCAGCAGCCGTTCGGTGACCGGGTCGAACTGCATGGCCCGGATGATGGCCAGGCGGCTGCCGCCGTCGCCGTCCATCTTCAGCGTGAGCAGCTGGGTGGTGCCGGCGTGGCCGGTGATCATCCGGAGCACCGCCTTGGGATCGACGGTGACGGGCTCCGTGGTGGGCCCGCCGTACACGATCGCCGGGACGACGCCCTGGCGTCGCAGCCGCTTGGCGATCTGCTTGCCGGTACCCTCCCGGCGCTGGATGGTGAGCTCGGGCATTGCCATGTCGAAGGCTCCTCCTGCGTTAGACGAACAGGGTCGAGACCGATTCCTCGTCGTGGATGCGGCGGATCGCCTCGCCGAGCAGCGGCGCCACCGTCAGGACCGTGATGCGCGCGGCGGCGCGCTTGTCCGGCGTGAGCGGGATCGTGTTCGTGACGACGACCTCCTCGATGGGCGAGGCCTTGATGCGCTCGATGGCCGGGCCCGACAGCACCGGGTGGACGCCGCAGGCCAGGATCCGGCGCGCCCCCTCGCGCTGCACGGCGCCCACGGCCTGCACGAGCGTGCCGGCGGTGTCGATCATGTCGTCGATCACCACGGCGTCGCGGTCCTTGACGTCGCCGATGAGGCGCATGGCGACCGCGGAGTTCGGTCCTTCGCGGCGCTTGTCGATGATGGCCAGGCCGGCGCTGATACGCTTGGCGATGTGCCGGGCGCGCTCCACGCCGCCGGCGTCCGGCGCCACCACCACGGTGTCCTTGAGGTCCTTCTTCTCGAGATAGTCGATCATCACCGGGTTCGCGAACAGGTGGTCCACCGGGATGTTGAAGAATCCCTGGATCTGGCCGGCGTGCAGGTCGAGGGCGAGCACCCGGTCGACCCCGGCGGCCTCCAGCAGGTCGGCCACGAGCTTGGCCGAGATCGGCACCCGCGGCTGCACCTTGCGGTCCTGGCGCGCGTAGCCGTAGTAGGGCAGGACCGCGGTGATCCGGTGGGCCGACGCGCGCTTGAGCGCGTCGATCATGATCAGCAGCTCCATCAGGCTGTCGTTGACCGGCGGGCAGGTGGGCTGCACGACGAAGACGTCGGCCCCGCGGACGTTCTCGTTCACCTGCACGAACACCTCGCCGTCCGAGAACCGGGTGATCTCGGCATCGGAGACCGGCAACCGCAGGTACTGGGCGATCTCGTCGGCCAGCGGACGGTTCGCGTTTCCGGAGAAGAGCTTCAGCTCATAGGCCATCGGCGCCTCGCTCACGGGCTGGTTGGGGCGGGAGGATTCGAACCTCCGAATACGGGATCCAAAGTCCCGCGCCTTGCCGCTTGGCCACGCCCCATCGATGCCAGCCCCATGTATTATCGCGCCCCGTTGTCGCGGATCCGGATCGCCGGACCGCGTAGCGTTCGCACCGCCCAGCACTCCCACGACCCGCGCGCCACGCGCGCCCGGATCTGCCGCGCCTGCTCCCAGGACCGGGCCACGCCGAACACCGTGGGCCCGCTGCCCGACATCGCCGCCCCCAGCGCGCCGGCCGCCATCAGGGCGGCCTGCATGCGGCCGATCTGGGGATACGCCGCCCGGGCGGCGGGCTCCAGCCCATTGTAGAGGCTCCTGGCCACGCGGCCGGCCCGCCGTGTCTCCAGCGCGCCGGCCGCCTCCCGGGCCCGGACGCCGTCCGAGTACATGGCCGGCGTCACCCGCCCGTACATCTCCGCCGTGCTGACCGCGAAGCGCGGGTTCACGAGCACCAGGGCCAGGGCGGCGCCCCCCAGCGGGGTCAGGCGCTCACCGCGCCCGGTGCCGAGGGCGGCGCCGCCGCGCAGGAAGAACGGCACGTCCATGCCGAGCCCGACCGCCAGCTCGGCCAGCTGCTCCGCGGGCCAGCGCAGCCCCCACAGGCGGTTCAGGCCCACGAGGGCGGCCGCCGCGTCCGTCGAGCCCCCCCCGAGCCCGGCGGCGACGGGAATACGCTTGTCCAGCGTGATCCTGACGCCCCGCTCGGCGTTGGCGGCCAGCCGCAGCGCCGCCGCAGCACGGTGGACCAGGTTGCGCTCGTCGGCGGGAACGCCAGGCGCGCTGGTGCGGAGTTCGATGTCGTCGGCGTCCTCCAGCACCAGCCGGTCGGACAGATCCACGGTCTGCATGACCGTGGCGATCTCGTGGTAGCCGTCGGCCCGCCGGCTCAGGATCTCCAGGGCCAGGTTCACCTTGGCCGCCGCGCTGAGCTCCAGCCGCCGAGCCTTGTCCGAGCCGGTCGACAAAGCACCGAAGGCTAGCACGCGCATCCGGGACCGTCAACGGATCGATTGTGTTTTCGCGTCCTTGGGCAGCATCAGCGCGAACCGCTCGGCGGCGAGCCCCACCCCGGTCGCCACGTCGCGGTAGCGCACGCTGCCGGTGACGTAGCGCTCGGCCGCCACCAGGTCGAAGCCGGTGAGCCTGCCGCCGTCGTCGCGCTGGTAGGTCACGGTGGCCGCCGCGCGGCCGCCCACGATCTGCAGCTGCCGGACGACACCGGTCTCGAAGTCCATCCAGATGCGCTGCTCGTTCACGGCGCCGACCAGGGACAGCGACGGCCCCAGCCCATCGGCAGGCATGATCTCGGCCAGGCGCACGTCGTGGGGCGGCACGGCGTGGCCGGAGACCAGTGCGACGAGGTCGTGAGGCTCGAACGGCAGGCCCAGCAGGCGTGCCGTCGACTCGGCCGTGGCCTCGCCGACCACCGCCTCGTTGGTGAGCGCGCTGAAGGCGGTGAGCTGGCCGCCGTGCACGACCGCGATGAGGATCGGCTGGCCGAAGGGCGACAGGGCCTCGAAGCGTACGCTGCCCGGCGCCTTGGCCAGGAGCACGCCGTTCAGCCGCTGGCGCTCGCCGCCCCGGTCGACCGAGATGTCGGCGAGCGCGCGCAGGTCGGTGACGGCGTGCCAGCGGGTGACGAGCAGGTCGATGGCCCGTCGGGCCTCCTCGGACACGGCCTGCCGTGGCGGCGCCATCGCGATGGCGCAGCCGGCTCCAAGCCAGAGCGCCAGGAGGGCGAGAAGACTACTGCGAAGCCTTCGGACGGTCACTCTGGGCCCGCCGCAGGCGCGCGCGCACGTCCTCGAGCTTCTTCTTGACGCCATCGGCGGCGGGGTCGAGCTGCAGGGACTTCTCCCAGGCATCGGCCGCGTCCTCGTCGAACCCGTTCTTGAGCAGGGCATCGCCCAGGTGCTCGAGGATCACCGGGTCTTCCTTGGCGCGGTCGGCGGCCCGCTTGAGCTCGCGCAGCGCCTCGGCGTAGCGGCCCTGCTGGTAGTAGGCCCAGCCGAGGCTGTCGATGAAGTAACCGTTGTCCGGCTCGAGCGCCAGGGCCTTGGTGATGAGCGAGATCGCCTCGTCCAGGTTCTGGCCGCGCTCGGCGTACATGTAGCCCACGTAGTTGTAGGCCTCGGCGTGCTCGGGGTCGAGGGTGATGACGTGCCGGAACTGCCGCACGGCCTCGTCGAACTTCTGCTGCTTCTCCCAGACGACGCCGAGCTGGAAGTGGAGGTCCTTCTGCTTGTCGTCGAGGGTGAGGCCCTCCTGCAGCGTCTCGGCCGCGCGGTCGTATTCCTTGGCGCGGTAGTACGCCGTCCCGAGGTAGAGGAAGAGCTCGGGCCGCTTGGGGTCGATGTTGACGGCCTCACGCAGCAGCGCGATCGCCTCGTCGTAGCGCTTGTGCTTGCCGGACAGGAAGCCCAGCTGCACGCGGGCGTCGATGGAGCGGGGGTCGGCGCGCAGGATCTTCTCGAGCTCGGTCCTGGCCTCGTCGTCCTTGCCGGCGTCCATGTAGGTGGTGGCCAGGAAGTACCGGGCCCGGAGATTGGAAGGCTCGAGCAGCACCACCCGCCGGAAGGCGTCGCCGGCCTTGTCCCACATCTTCTGCTCGTAGAAGACGGCGCCCAGCTTCATCCACACGCGCGGATCCCGGGGCGCCAGCTCGGCCAGGGCCTCGACCTCGGCCTGGGCCTCCTGGAAGCGGCCGAGGCGGATGAGCAGATCGCCCAGCCGCTCGACGAACGCCGGGTTGTCGGGGTTGGACCGCACCGCGCGCCGGTACACGGCGACGGCCTCGTCGGTGCGCCGCTGCGACTCGTACACGTAGCCCAGGGCCGTCCAGGCCCCGTCGTGGTCGGCGTCGAGCTCGACGGCGCGCGTCAGTCGGCTGATCGCCTCGTCCCACCCCTCGGTCTCGATCGCCAGCCGGCCCAGCAGGAACTGGGCCTGGGTGTTGCTGGGCTGCCGCTCGGCCAGCCGCAGCAGCACCGCCCGGGCCCGGTCGAAGGCCTTCTGCTCGACCTGGTAGCGGGCCAGCGTGAGATAGGCGTCGTCGGCGTCGGGGTTCAGCCCGATGACGCGCTCGAGCTCGGCCTCGGCCTCGGCGTACTGCTTCTGGCCGCGCAGCAGCTCGGCCAGCGTGAGATGGGGCTGCGCCTCGGTGGGGGCCAGCTCCACGGCGCGGCGGGCCGCCGCCACGGCCTCGACCGGCTGCTCGGCGCGCACGAGCCACTGGGCCAGCGTGGACCACAGGAAGGCCGACTCGGAGTCGCGCCGCAGCGCTTCCTCCATCGGCGCGACCGCCTCCTTGAACTGCCCGCCCTGCGCCAGCATCTGGGCCACGGAGTAGTGGTAGTAGGCCTCGGCCGCGGCGTCGCGCTCGCGCGCCGACAGGGTGCGACGGGGGGGCGTCCCGGGGGCCTCCGACGTCAACTCCGGGCCCGTCGACGCACACCCGGCCAGGGGGCCGGCCGCTAGCAGCACGAGACCGAGGGCGGCGAGGCGGACCATCATCCTTCAATACCTCGTGCCGGCGCCGGCGGCCACGCCCGCGCCAGGAGGCGGCGAGCGCCGGCAGCCACGGCCGGATCGGAAATCGCAGCGGCGGCCGCGTCGATGGCGCGCCGATCGTCGTCGGTCAGGGGCGGGGGGCGCAACGCCGGGCGCGCGGCCGACGTCGGCTCCTCGGCGAGGGGCGCGCCGAGGCTGAAGCGAAGCGAGCGGACAGCCGGGTACTCGGCCCCGAGGCGCGCGGCGAGGTCGGGGGCGCGCAGCGTGAGCTCGTGCAACCAGGGGGAGTTGGTGACCACGACCTGCAGGCAGCCGTTGACCAGCGCCTCGGGCCGCGCGCGGCGGGCCATGTCGGGGCCGACGAGGCGGACCCAGGCACGCCGCATCCGCTGGACA
>Ga0299913_10004648_pt1 | contig 11563 bp, 11 predicted proteins | sample RVTome_9_FD_201360 | JGI IMG/M metagenome (GOLD analysis project Ga0299913, IMG submission 201360) | Soil microbial communities from uranium-contaminated site in the Upper Colorado River Basin, Wyoming, United States - RVT155D38 (version 2) ... | reverse complement strand
CAGAATACCTTCTCTCTCAAGCGCGGTTAACAAGAGCTAAGCTCCTTGTTATCAACAATGGCAGAGCTGGTGTTAAGTGTTAAGACGCTAAAACGTTCAGCTACCTCTTATGGGCCCGGGAAAGAGAAAGTTCAAGATCGAGTTGGAGGACGCCGAGGGGAGCAAGTACAACCTCTCCCTAGAGGGCAACGTGTCCAAAGACAAGATAATGAAGATAGTAGAGTTCATGGACCTTCTCAACATCGAGTCGAACGGCAGCGGCGAGGCCGAGACGTTCACAGCCAAGGCGGCGGCCTCTGTCGGCGACAGGATCTGGAGCCTCGTCGAGGGCAAGTTCCCCTACGGCGGCTTTACCTCGACCGACATCCTCGAGCTCTATGAGGATCAATACAACGAGCCGATCAAGCTGAGCATCATCTCGACTTACCTCTCGAGATACTCTGATCGCGGCAGGCTGGCTAGGAACCGCCAGGGCAAAGAGTGGGTCTACAAAATCACTAGACAGCAGCAGGCGCAACCTTCTCCCTCAGCCTCTCTCGACCTGCGTCCGTGATGTGATACCTGAAGGGCTTTGCGTTGACGTCCCTGCTCACAAGGCCAGAGTCGTGCAGTTTTTTCATGAGGCGGGCGGTGTGCTCGCGCGTCCTGCCGACCGCAAGCTGGACCTCTCGTGAAGTCCGCGGCCTCTCTGCGAGCAGCTTCAAAATGTAATCGGTCGTGCCGTTGCCTTCCTTCTCAACCGCCGCGTGCTGCGTGACTGCCACGGGCTCACTCGCCGGCGCTACGTGAGGTTGCGGCTGGTGTGACACCTGCTGGTACTGTGACGTCGTTGTTTGAGGCGGCTGCGACCTCACCTCCATGATGTCGACCTTTGATCGGAGCTCCGCGATCACCCTGTCGTAGTCGCGCAGCCTGCGAGTGTATTCGAGAACGACCGCCTCGACCACTGCCTCGTCGGCCCTGTAGCGGCGGCCCGCCAGCGCGCTCTTTGCCCTGGCGTAAACCATCACGCAGGCTATGCCTGCAAGGAACGCAAAGGCGCCTGACGTCACGGCACTGCTGGTCAGAAACGTGATTAGGAAGGAAACGTCGACGATCATGTCACGGCATTACGTTACGGCACCGTGATTTATCGCTACAGAACAACATTATTTTACAACTTGGACATTCTTTTTACCAGCTGATCAATCACGGATATCACGTCGCCCACGCTCAGCCGGCTGGCGACATCACTGTCTTCCGAAGCAAATATCACGCCTACCTGTTCTGCAAGCCTGCCAATAGCACTCAATGCTTCAGGCTGCACGATCCCCGTCGATTGCAGAAGTATCATGCTATACAAAACCGCGTTGACCTTGTCCCGGCACTGCTTCACCTGCCTGTAATAGGCCCCTGAACTGATGTTCGGTGCCCGGTCGCCACCCTGCAGCTTTTTAGAAATTATTGACAACTGGCGTGGAGTAAATAGAGAATTTGCAACAAGATAGGCATAAAGATTGTTAGAATTGGATTTTACGTCGGCCATAAACACTATACAAATCTGTATAGCGCCATAGGATAAAAAGCTTCGTAGCATCAAACTTTAAAGTGACCAGCTTGTTTCAAAAGAAGAAGTGGCACCAGGAAAGGTCGAGCAGCATTTACGAGACGAGATAAAAAAACACGGCACGATTTGCCTTCCGCTTATCGACTCTGAAAACTCTACCGACGCGGCAGCTATTGCCAGGAAGGTGGAGGAAAAGGGGGCGTCCGCGATTCTGGTGGGCGGCTCGTCGGTCATCGATCAATTAGAATTAGCCAAAGTGGTGGCGGAAATAAAATCCAAGATCAAGATACCCGTGATATTGTTTCCCGGAAACGTCACGGGCGTATCACCAAAAGCCGACGCAATCCTGTTCAGCTCGCTATTGAATTCAGAGAACCCGTATTTCATAACAGAAGCGCAGGCGCTCGGCGCGGTCGCGGTGAAAAAGTATGGCATCGAGCCCCTGCCGACAGCCTACATCATTGTCGGCGAAGGGACGGCGGTCTGGTTCGTCGGCCGCGCAAGGGGAATCCCGTTCAACAAGCCAAACCTTGCAGTGATGTATTCGCTCGCGGCCCAGTACATGGGCATGCGCTTAGTCTATCTTGAAGCCGGCTCGGGCGCGTCGCAGAGCGTGCAGCCGGAAATGGTGGCGGCGGTAAGGAAGAACTATGAAGGCACGCTGATCGTCGGCGGCGGGATCCGGTCGCCTGAAACCGCCGGGCAGATAGCAAAGGCGGGCGCCGACATCATCGTCATCGGCACAATGATAGAAAAGGACGGCAACTGGCAGGGAAACTTTTCGTCAATAGTCAAGGCCATCAGGTCGCGATAATCATGATGCCGGATGAAGCCGAGGCCCGTCTCAAGGACGTGAGAATGCCTGCACATTACAGGCGCTACCAGCAGGACATCCTCCAGAACGTCTACCAGAACTACCAGCACGCGCTAAAGGCAAGGCGGCGCGGGATCGACGTCGCAGACATTGTGGAACCCAAGATAGCCTACGACCTGGCGGACAGAGTCGCCAAGATGCACGAAATCGACATCGCTGACAGGCTGCGCACCCTGCTCGCGGCGACTACAAAGGAAAAGGCGGCACTAAAGATAGCGGAGGAGATTGCGGCAGGCGAATACGGCTCGGGCGACCTGAAGACCCGGCTCGACAACGCCGTGCGCGTGTCGCTGGCGGTGGTCACGGAAGGCGTGACGGTAGCCCCGCTGCAAGGGATAGCCGACGTCACGATAAAGAGCAACGCAGACGGCTCGCAATACCTGTCGGTGTCGTTTGCCGGCCCGATCAGGTCGGCCGGCGGCACCGAAGCCGCGCTCACCATGCTCATGGCCGATCACGCAAGGAAGGTGGTCGGCCTTGGCAAGTACGTCGCAAATTCGTTTGACGACGAAACCGGCAGGTTCGTCGAAGAGCTCCGCATCTACGAACGGGAAGTCATGGGCTTCCAGTTCAAGGTCCTTGACGAAGACGTCATAAAGTGCATTTCAAGCGTGCCGGTCGAGCTGGACGGCGTGGACACAGACCCGGTCGAAGTGGTGGGGCACAAGGGCATGCGCAGGATATTCACCGACAGGGTGCGCGGGGGCACTCTCCGGGTCATGAACGACGGGCTGATCGGCCGCAGCAGGAAATTACTGAAGCTGGTTGAGACGTTAAAGCTAGACGGCTGGGATTGGCTCAAGGACCTGAAGGGGGCGATCCAGACGGGCGACGACGACGCGGCCCACCACAGGATGTCAGAGGTCATAACCGGCAGGCCCGTGCTTTCGATGTCCAAAAAGGTAGGCGGCTTCCGCCTCCGCTACGGCCGCTGCTACAACACTGGCTTTGCGACCGTGGGGATACACCCGGCAGTGCCGGTGCTACTCAACTACGCCATAGTGGCGGGCACGCAGATCAAGATGGACGTGCCGGGCAAGGCGTCCACCATAGCACTGGTCGACACCCTGGAAGCGCCGATCGTCAGGCTCGACGACGGCACGGTGATGCCCGTGCCCACGGTCGAGCAGGCGGAAAAGATCCGGACAAGTGTCGCCAAGATCCTGTACCTTGGTGACATGCTGATAAGCTACGGCGACTTTCTCGAAAACAACGCCCAACTGCCGCCCGCAGGCTACGTCGAGGAGATATGGGCTCAGCAACTAAAGTCAAAACTGCCGGCGCTGCCAGTCGACTCGAACAGGGAAAGGCTGATCCAGATGGCCGAAAACCCGCTGATCGTGCCGGCAGTTGAAGAAGCGTTTGGCATCAGCAAGCTGGGCCTGCCGCTGCACCCGAAATATTCGTTCTACTGGGACACAGTCGGCCTTGACGAAGCGCTCTACCTGAAGGACAGGCTCGACGACGGCATGCCACACGACGCAAAGTTAAAGGACGTCTTGGAGCGGCTAGGGGTCGCCCATTCCATAGCCGACGGCAGGATCAGGCTCGACGACAGCAGCCAAGCCCTCTCACTGAGGCGGCTGCTCGCCGGGCCGCTGGTCGAAGCCAAGGACGCGACAGAGTTTGTGACGAAATCGTCCGGGGTCCACGTGATGCCGAAATTTGCCTCCACCATCGCGGTAAGGGTCGGCAGGCCGGAAAAGGCGGCCGAGCGCAAGATGAAGCCGCCGGTGCACGTGCTGTTCCCGGTCGGCCCGAAGGGCGGCGCGACGCGCGACATCATGAAGGCGTGCAAGGAAGACTCGTTCTACACCGAGATAGCGAACCGCTACTGCGATAATTGCAAGTTGCCTTCGATCGGAACGCACTGCCGCGCCTGCGGCGCGTCGACAATGATCCGGAACCTCTGCATCGTGTGCAGGGGAGAGGTCGAAGACGGCGAAAAGTGCGCGCGCTGCGGCAAGGACGGCAGGACGCATTCGTCAGTCAACTACCCGCTCAAGGCCGCGATGGAGCAGGCCAAGAAAAAGGTGGGCGTGGTGCCGGCAGAGCCGTTCAAGGGGGTAAAGTCGCTCATGAGCCGGCACAGGTCCGCGGAGCCACTGGAAAAGGGGATGCTGCGCCAGAAGCACGGCCTGCACGCGTTCAAGGACGGCACCGTCAGGTTCGACGCCACCAACGAGCCGCTCACGCATTTCAAGCCGGCGTGGATAGCAGTCAGCATCGAGAAGCTGAGGGAGCTGGGCTACACTCGCGACTACCTCGGAAAAGAGCTAGAGTCGCCGGACCAGATAGTGGAGCTGATGATGCAGGACGTCATCATCCCCCGCGACTCTGCAAAGCACCTTCTCAACACGGCGAAATTCATAGACGAAGAGCTGGAGAAGCTGTACGACGTGGAGCCGTTCTACAGCGTGGATACAGTCGGCGACCTCGTGGGCCACCTTGTCGTCGGCCTTGCGCCCCACACGTCCGTCGGCATCATGGGCAGGATAATCGGCTTTACCGACTCGCAGGTCTGCCTTGCGTCGCCGGTGTGGCACTCTGCCAAGCGCCGGGACTGCGACGGCGACGCCGACTCTGTGATGCTCCTGATGGATGCGTTCTTGAATTTCTCGTTTGACTTTTTGCCTGACAAGATAGGCGGGCTGATGGACGCGCCCCTGCTGATACAGCCGGTGGTGCTCCCACACGAAGTGCAGCGGCAGGCGCACAACGTCGACATTGCGAGCTCCTACCCGGTAGAGTTCTACGAAGCGACTTGGAAGCAGGGCAAGGCGGCCGACGCGGCAAGCCTGATCGAAACGATCAAGAACAGGATAGGCGACGAGAGCCAGTTCTTTGGCTACGGCTTTACCCACTTTACAGACGCGCTGGTCACAAAGGCGCAGAGGAGCGCATACTCCACCCTCAACACGATGGAGGAGAAGCTGAAGATGCAGTTCGATACAGCGAAACTGATCAATGCCGTAGACGCGGACGAAGTCGCGGCCATGGTGCTCACCACACACATTTTGCCGGACATCATGGGCAACATGCGGTCGTACTCTTCGCAGACGTTCCGCTGCACGACGTGCGGAGCAAAGTTCCGCAGGATGCCGCTCCTAGGCAAGTGCACAGAATGCCAGAACGAGCTCATACAGACGGTGACAAGGGGCGCGGTCGAAAAATACCTTGGCATTGCGACTGACATGTGCCAGCAGTACAAGATCAGCGACTATTTGCGCAGCAGGGTAGAGTCTATAACGATGGAGCTGAAGTTGATATTCAAGGAAGAAAAGAAGATGCAGTCGAGCCTGACTGAATTTATGGGCTAGTGGCCGACAAACGTTTTGTAGATCTTTACCACGTCGTCTTCGTCCTTTGCGCCCACTATCGTCGCGGCGCCGCTTGAGAGGAAGCTGACGGACATCCTGCCCGAGTTGACGGCAGTTATCCCGAGGTTGCCCCTCGTCTTGACCTGGTAGCCGAGCGACTCGGCAGTCTTGCTTATGCTGCCAAGGTTTACCGGGACCGGCTCTGCTGGCGTCACGGTCCAGGTGCGCTTGCCCCTGTCCCTTCCGCACAGCTCTTCTATTATCAGCTCTTTTGCAACCACGCTGCTGTCCTTGCGAGCGCTGCCGCACGACGGGCATTCGTCCTGCCTGAACATCCGGACCCTGTCAAACGAAAGCTCGCTCAGGTCGATGTAAAGTAATTTGTTCACCAGCGCCGGCTCTTTGCCCATGATTATCTTGACTGCCTCAGACACCTGTACGCCTGCCACAAGGTACAGTATCGACGGGTGCACGCCTTCGGTGCTGCATGCCGGCATCTCCTCTTCGTTCAGCTCGGGGAACATGCAGCGCAGACACGCAGAATTATTCGGCAGGATGGTGCAGACAGAGCCCGTCACGCCGATCGCGCCCGCGTAGATCAGCGGGATATTGTGCTTTATGCACGCGTCGTTGAGGGCATAGCGCGCGTCCACGCTGTCTAGCGCGTCAATGACGACGTCGAATCCTTTGACGATGCCTTCCGCGGTGTATTTCGTGACAGACGTCGGCACCGGCTCGATCTCTACCGTCGGGTTAAGCTTGCGCAATCTTTCTGCAGCAGCTTCCACCTTGACGCGGCCAATGTCGTCGTCCGTATACAGGTGCTGCCTGTGCAGGTTGGTAACTTCAATCACGTCCCTGTCGACGATGCGAAGCTTGCCTATGCCCATGGCCGCGAGCTGCGTAATCACGGGGTTGCCGATGCCGCCTGCGCCCACCACACACACTTTGGCGCCCCTTATCTTCTCCATGCCCTCAAAGCCGATCTCCTCAAGCATCACCTGCCTCGAGTAGCGCTGGAGCTCCTCGCTTGTCAGCTCTGCCCCTCCTGCCACCGCCGGCAGGATGTAGACAGAGTCGCCGTCCTTTAGCTCGGTCGTTAGGCCGCCGCTAAAGCGCATGTTCTTGCCGTTGACATAGATGTTGATCAATGACCGCGGCTTGCCGTTGTGGTCGAATACCCTGCGCTTGAAATCGTCGCCCATCTGGTCCGAGATCTTTGCAAACGCGTCCTGGAGGTCAGACGCTTCTAGCGGGACCTTTTTCTCGCCCTGCCCCTTGTTCAAAACTGAAGGAACTACGAATTCGATCTCTGCCAATTTTATCACCCTATCATTGCCGCGATCTCCGCGGCGTCCGGCTTGATGACATTCAATTTTGGCAGCAGACCTATAATCGCTTCCGTAGCTTTAAGGCCGTTGCCGGTGACGTAGCAGACCGCGCGCTCGTCTTTGTCGATCTTGCCTTCCTCTACCAGCTTTCTGAGCACCGCGACTGACACGCCTCCTGCCGGCTCTGTGAATATACCCTCCGTCTGGGCAAGTAGCATAATGCCGTCTGCGATCTCCCTGTCGTTTACCTCCTCTGCAAGCCCATTGTACTGCTTCAGCCTTTTCAGGACGTAAAGGCCGTCGCCCGGATCGCCTATGGCCAGGCTCTTTGCTATAGTCTCCGGGTGCTCGACCGGGATCACTTCGTCGCTGTTGCCCTTCCACGCGTCAACTATGGGGGCGCACCCGTGCGGCTGCGCGGCTATTATCTTCATGTTCTTGGGGGTGTCTATCAGCCCGAGCGCGTGGAGCTCCTCAAAGCCCTTGCATATCGCGTTTAGCATCGCGCCGCTCCCCACCGGGATCACCAAGCTGTCCGGCACCTGCCAGCCCAGCTGCTCCGCCACCTCGTAGGCGAGCGTCTTTGACCCTTCCACGTAATACGGCCTCATGTTGATGTTGACGACCCCGATGCCCTTCTTGTCGCCGATTATCGACGCGACCCTGTTTGCGTCGTCGTAGGTGCCCTCCACCGCGATAAACTCCGCGCCGTACGAAAGCGCCTGCGCAATCTTTACGTGCTCGATGTCAGAAGGCGCGAAAATGTAGCACTGCAGCCCTGCCTTTGCCGCGTGGGCCGCCGTAGCGGCCGCCAGGTTGCCGGTGGACGCACAGCCCACGGCTTTCAGCTTTGTTTCCTTGGCCCTAGACACGGCTACGCCGGCTGGTCTGTCCTTGAACGAAAAAGTGGGATTGACGGAATCGTTCTTGATGAACAGGTTTTTCAGCCCGAGCCTTTCGCCGAGCTGCTCTGCATTTTGCAGCGGGGTCAGCCCGGCGTTCAGGTTGACGATGTTGCTCTTGTCGGCTATTGGCAGGAGCTCAAAATAGCGCCAGTAGGTCTTTTCCCTTGATTCAAAAGTGTGCCTGTTTATCGACAGCTCTTTGTAGGTGACGTCCAGAGGGCCAAAGCACTCCTCGCAGACGTAGCGAAACTGCGGCTCGTACTCTTTGCCGCACTCCCTGCACTTTAGAGATCGGATACTGCCCATGATCTATTCTCCATCAAATAATATGTGATTAAAACATCGCTAAGCACCATTTTAGTATTACTAAACTTTTTCACGCCTATATATTGTGCCACTGAACTGCGAGTTTATTGCGAAAATTACAGCAATAATGTATGGCAATACACATTTTGAGCTATCTTGCCATTATTCCAGCACATTATGGAAGCATGACCTGTTGCCGGTGTGGCACGCGGGCTTGTCCGAGTCGACCATGTACAGAATGGCATCAGAGTCGCAGTCGACCAGTATTTCGTGCACCGGCTGGACGTTGCCGGACTCTTCGCCCTTCATCCAGAGCTTGTTGCGCGACGTGCTCCAGAACCAGGCGTTGCCCGTCTTGGCCGTGTTGGTCAGGGCCTCCTTGTTGGCGTAGGCCAGCATCAGGATGTCCTTGGTCTTTCTGTCCTGCACTACCACCGGTAAGAGCCCGTTACGCTTTTCAAAGTCGATGTCCTTGAGCGACTTGGCGTTCATGCAGGCCTAATAACGGCATGGACGGAAATAAATCTAGCCTTTTACGAGCGCTTCTGCAAGCGCCCTGCCGCCAAATATCGCGCCTACCGACAGGCCGACGTTTGCCAGTATGTTGATCGCGACGTTGCCAAACTGCCTGTTTTCGATCATGTCGCTCGTTTCAATGGCAAACGACGACATCGTTGTAAGCGATCCGCAAAACCCGACGGCTGCAAACAGCGAATACTTGGCGTCTAGGTTCCACAGGACCGCGAGGATCGAAAATATGTCGAGAATAAAGCTACCCGCGACATTGATGACAAGGATGACTGGAAGCATGCCGAGGATCAGCGGCGACTCCGCCAGCATGTACCTGACAAACGCGCCGGCCACGACCCATGCAGCGAGAAACGCAAACTCGATTCCTTCCATTTTGCCCACCATGTTTTTTATTGGTAGGCATTATCAGCTCGCTTTGGAAAAGGGCGGTTCTGGCTCAGGCCAAGGCTAATGCCATAGCCTGATGTTTTTGGCGGGGCAACCGAAAACAAAGCTAGCGCCGCGGGCATTGAGATTGCTTTCGGTTGCAAATGGACAGAGATATATTCCCCCTGTGTCAAGATGCTGTCAGCGAGGTGGGGAAGCCAGGTTATCCCGGCGGGCTCATAACCCGCAGAGCGGTTTCCACTTTTGCAAAATTGCAAGTGGCCGTAAGTTCAAATCAACCCCTCGCTACTCTTTTTACACACGACAAGATTCTGGTATATCTTTATAGGCGTCCGGGCGAAAAATTAGCCCATGCTAAAATTCAAGTGCAGCTCGGTCGGCTTTGACTGCGGCTGGACGGCAAAAGGCAAGACGGAAGACGATATACTGGCCCAGTGCGCGGCCCACGCGACCAAGGATCACAAAATGAAGCCGGAAGAAATAACCGACGAACTGAAAGGCAAGATCAAGGCCAACATCAAAAAGTCCTGGTTCTAGGCCAGCTGCAAGCCGGCCTTTTCGATACCGTACCTCTGTAGCGGCTTTGTTAGGTGCCGGTGCGCCTTTGGCGTCGGCACGTAAAGCCCTGTTTTGATGCCGCGTTCTAGCGGCGTGAAAATCTTTTTTGCGCCTGCGTCTTTGTATTTGCACCTGTCGCACTGGTAGCCCTTGTTTTTGCCCTCTGACTTCAAACGCTTGCCGCAGACCTTGCATACTGGGTTCTGGACGTCAAAGGCAGGAGCAAGCTGGAGCACCGACAAATATTCAATGTTCAGGATCTTGGGGTGCTTGCTCGTCCCCTTCCTCACCCCGACGCCGATTTCAACGGCGTCGCCTGCTTCAAGCTTTGCCGCAACATTGGCAAGCCCGGTTGGCTCGTAAACCGCGGCCGGTATCTCCGCGCCGTCCTGCTCTACTGTGAAAATGACGTGCCCGCCTTCCATGACGTGCGGCCTAGTCTTTATCGTACACCTTACGCGGCCGGCAGTGTACGCCTTGGCCTGCGCAACCCTGATCTCGTTTTGCAGGTGCATGTTGGTTCCTTGGTTTGATCGGAAAATGGTCCAGCCGTCCAATTCTTCCTCCGGCTGCAGGGCGGGTAGGGCCGACATGACGACATCCGGGCTCTCGCCTCTCACGCCAAAGAACACCGGATCGGGGCCGTGGGGCGCAATTAGCACCCTGCCGTGGTTCTTGTCGTAGTTGTTGAACGTGTTTGGGTACGTGCCCTCGCTGAACTTTACCACGCGCTCTTTGTCTACGACGCGCGGCGTCCCGCAGTTCTCCAGTTTTCGGTAGGCGATCAGCTCGTACGTATGGTCGCCGTCGAGCAGGCAGCCCATTGCCCCGAGCGAGCCCACAAGCCCCTGCCCGTTGCCAAACGTGAAATACTGGACGCCGGCAGCCTTGGCCACATTTTCGGCCATCTGCCTGCTCAGCACGTCGCACATTGCAAGCGCGCTGAACTTTTGCAGCTCTGCCGGGACGCGGTCGCCCTGCAGGAACGCGACTCCCGGGTTGGCCCCGCTGCCGATGGCAGAGCCCTCCTTCACCGCCTGCCTGACATAATCAACGGCCCTGCATGCATCCGGCACCTGAACCCGCAGGCAGACCGCGCCGTTGCCCCTTGTCTTCCACGGGATGTTTGGGTTGAGCCTGATCAGCAGCGGGTAGTCGACAAGCTTTGCCCCCGCCCCTTTCAGGTGCTCCGCCACCTTGAACGCCAGATGCGTCGTGCACCTGCCGGCGCGCGAGTCAGTGTCGTCGAATGCGACGTGGAGCGTTTGCATGTGCGGCAATAAGCGCAGTAGCTATATAGCCGGTTCTGGCTTGAACCAGAAAACTATGTACAAGAGTTGAGAAGGATTAATATTGTGCAACTGTCGACTTTTCTCCAGTCTTTGCCCAGAAAAGAATGGCTGAAGGGAACAGGCGCTTGTTAGCCTTATACAAAAAAAGCCACGACCAGATTAGCGGTTCACCGCCGCTAGTATTTCTGTGTATAGGGCGATCAGCCCTGTTCTTATCAGTCTTTGATTATATCGCTGTTATAAAATCGGCATAGGGTTTAAATAGATTCAGCATGGATCGTTGGTTAAGTGAATTAGATGCCAGTCGCAATACTTCCTGATATTAGCGAACAACACTGCATCGGCTGCGCTCTCTGCGTAGAGATTTGCACCAGCCTTGGCCCAGACGTACTGAGGGTCAAGCCAGTGGAAGGATGGAAGAGGGGTAAGGCATTCGTGTTCTATCCAGAAAGATGCATCTCTGACGGAGCATGCATTGGCGTTTGCCCAACAAAGGCAATATTCTGGATGAGG
>Ga0299913_10004647_pt1 | contig 11563 bp, 9 predicted proteins | sample RVTome_9_FD_201360 | JGI IMG/M metagenome (GOLD analysis project Ga0299913, IMG submission 201360) | Soil microbial communities from uranium-contaminated site in the Upper Colorado River Basin, Wyoming, United States - RVT155D38 (version 2) ... | reverse complement strand
GGCGTGGGGCCGTCTACGGCGTTGCCGCTCCTCAACGATGCTACGGCATCGCCTGCGTCGCGGCGCCTGGTATCCGACCCCACGCCGCCGCAACGGAAGGAAAGGGATGGGTGACTCAGACCACTAGTGGGAGTGCGCTCGGCAGACGCCACCGGCGCCCGAGGCTCGGTCGGTGCGATCATCGGCCCGCATGGAGGCTGATCCCACCGCCGTCCGCCCGGACCTCCTCGCCGACCGGCTGCGCGAGGCTCGCGCCGACCGCGGCCGCTGGCGGGCGGCGCTGGCCGCGGCGGCGGCGGTCCATCTCGCGATTCTCCTCGCGCCGCGGCCCGACCTCGCGGCCGGCCGTCCCGCGGCGGGCGGCGGCCGGCCGCCGCTCGAGCTCAAGACGTTCCGCTTCGCTCCGCCGGAGCCGCCGCCCGAGCCGCTGCCCGCGGAGCCCGAGCCGGCCGAGGCGACCCCCGCCGACGAGCCCGGCCCGCCGGGCCCTCCGGTCCGGCCGACCGTCGAGGTCCTCTTCGCCGAGAGCGACCTCTCGCGCCTGGTCCCGCCCGAGCCGGTCGCGACCCCGCCGCCGGCCATTCCCGAGGAAGCCCGCCGTGCCGGCCGCGGTGGGGAGGTGATCCTCGTCGTCTATCTCGACGCCGCCGGAGAGATCGCCGCTGTCCGCGCGCTGGAGGGCCCCGAGGAGCTCGCCGCCGCGGCGCTCGAGGCCGCCCGCGGCTGGCGCTTCCTGCCCGGAACCCTCGACGGCAACCCGATCCCGGTCGCCCTCGAGGTGCGCGTGACCTTCCCGGGAGACCCGCCGGCCGACGGCTGATCGACCGCCGCCCCGACCGCGCTCAAGCCGGCTTCCGGAGCACCATCCGGTAGGCGCCGATCGCGTCGCGCGAGAAGCCGTCGACGCAGCCCCACAGGTAGAGCTGGAAGCGGCGGAAGAGCGGCTGGCCCCAGCGGCGGACGATCTCCTCGCGGGCGCGCTCGAGGTTCTCGGCCCAGCGCCGGCAGGTGAGGCGGTAGCTCTCGCGGTCGTTGTGGACGGCGAGCACCTCGAACGGGGTCCTGGCGACCTCGGCGAGGTAGTCGTGCAGGCAGAGCGGGGACGTGTTGCCCGGGAAGACGAAGCGGTAGGTGAACGAGGAGAAGGGGAACTTCCTCCGCGAGCTGCACGCGTCGAGGTAGACCCGTCCGCCCGGCTTGAGCAGCCGCTCGTACTGCGCCAGGGTGGCGGCGTAGTCGGGCAGGTGCTCGGTGACGCCGAGATTGACGATGGCGTCGAACGGGCGGTCCGACTCGTATTCGAGGAAGTGGCGGCGGACGACCCGGCAGGGGAGGCCGTGCTCGTCGATCAGCCGCTGGACGTACTCCTCCGACGGCCCGGAGATGGTGAGCGAGGTCGCCTCGACCCCGCGCCGCCCGGCGTGCTCGGTCATCGACCCCCAGCCGGCGCCGATGTCGAGGATGCGCTGGCCCGGCCGGGCGCCGACCGCCTCGAGCGCGAAGTCGAGCTTGCGGAGGATGGCGTCGTCGAGGGGCTCGTCCTCGCGCTCGAAGATCCCGTGCGAGTAGCAGCGGCGGCGGTCGAGGAAGAGGAGGTAGAAGTCGGCGTCGACGTCGTAGTGCTGGGCGACCCACTTCTCGTCGCTGCGCGCCTGGCCGAAGACGATCGGGTGGAGGACCTTGGCCCACAGCTCTTGCAAGGGATGCCGGTCGGTCAGCAGCGAGCGCAGACCGAGCAGCGCGAGCAGGTCGCCCGAGAAGTCGAGGTGGCCGGCGAGGTAGGCGAGGGCGACGCGCGACTCGTCGAGGGAAGCGAGGGCGGCGCGGCCGACGCGGTCGTTGACGGCGATCGCGAAGGCGGGCTCGCCGGCGCCGAAGGCGTGTGTCACGCCGTCGTCCAGGGTGAGGCGGAAGGCGGGCAGGCGCCCCTCGGCGGCCTCCCTCGCCTCGTAGGCACGGCGCAGGCGGCGCACGGCGGGGGCGAGCAGGTCGATGCGGCGCACCGTCCCGGCGGCGGGACCGACGGCGACTCGGCTCATCAGGGGCTCCTCCTCGGAGGCGTTACCCGACTCGGCTGGCGAAGTGACCGGAAGAGTGTATCAAGTCCTGCGGCGGCGGCGCCGTCCGCGGAGTGCGATCAGCCGCGTCCGGCGCCGACGGCCGCGGCGACCGACGGCAGGCCGTCGCGCGAGAGCCGGGCGAGGATCCCGCGGTGGATCTCGCCGACCAGACCCGGGCCGCGGTAGACGAGCGCGGTGTAGAGCTGCACCAGGGAGGCGCCGGCGCGCAGCCGGCGGTACGCCTCGTCGGCGGAGTCGACCCCGCCGACGCTGATCAGCACCGTGCGGCCGGACAGCGCCTCCGCCAGGGCGCAGAGCAGCTCGTAGCTGCGCTCGCAGAGGACCGCGCCCGAGAGCCCGCCCTCGCCGTGGGACTCGGCCGCCGGCAGCCGCCCGCGGTCGACGGTGGTGTTCGTCGCCACGATCCCGGCGGCCCCGGCGGTGACCGCCGCCGCCGCCAGCTCGACCGCCCGCGCCGTCTCGAGGTCGGGCGAGAGCTTGACCAGGACGGGGCGGTCCGTCGCCTGGCGGGCGGCGGCGAGGGCGGCGCCGAGGAACGCCTCGCTCTGCAGGTCGCGAAGGCCCGGCGTGTTCGGCGACGAGACGTTGACCACCAGGTAGTCGGCGAGCGGGCCGAGCCGGTCGAGGAGGCGGCGGTAGTCGTCGAGGGCGCGCTCGGGCGGCGTGTCCCGGTTCTTCCCCAGGTTGATCCCCAGCGGCAGCCGCGCCCGCAGGCCCGGCGGCAGCCGGCCGACCCGCGCCGCCAGCGCCTCCATTCCCGCATTGTTGAAGCCCAGCCGGTTCTGCAGGCTGGCGGCCGCGGCATGGCGGAAGAGGCGCGGCCTCGGGTTGCCGGGCTGGGGGAGCGGGGTCACCGTGCCGACCTCGGCGAAGCCGAAGCCGAGCGCCGGCAGTGCGGCGACGACCTCGGCGTCCTTGTCGAAACCGGCGGCCAGCCCGACCGGTGCCGGGAAGCGGCGGCCCCAGAGCTCCTGGGCGAGGCGCGGGTCGTCGGGGCGGTTCGCCCGCTCGAGCCGCCGGGCGAGCGGCGGCAGCCGGGCGAGGAGGCGCAGCACGAGCTTGCCGGCCGCGTGGGCCCGCTCCGGCTCGAGCCGGAAGAGGAGCGGCTTGGCGAGGTCGTAGGGCGTCAAATCGAGGGCAGGATACCCCGCGCCAGGAGGCCGGCCGCTGCGCAGGAGCGGCTCCCGCCCGACTCGTCCTCGTCGACTTGTCCATCGAATGTGTTCTTGGTACCCGCGAACGAGTCCTCGCGAGGATCTCGTCTGCTCGATCCAGATCGTCTCGGATCGTTCTCCGTGGGGGCTCGCCCAAATCCTGATCGGAGAAGCCCGTGATCTCTACACCCCGGCACTCCCTCGCCGCCCTCGGGCTGGCCCTGTCCTTCCTCGTCGCCGCCCCGGCCTCCGCCAAGGAGCAGACGGTCGGCGTCTTGATCGACACCGACAACGACGCGGCGACCGGCTGCACGGTGGCCACCGCCGACGGACCGTTCGCGGGCGTCGAGCAGATCCTCGAGACGACCGTCGACACCACGCCGCCGGCGACGGCGCAGGTGACCCTGGTCACCCGGCGCGAGTGCGTCTCGGGGAGCACCTTCGGAGCGCCGATCACGGTGGACGACGGCGATTGGCCGGTGGGTGTCGGGCTCGGTCTCGACGGCTCGGACGTGGTCGAGACCTATGTACCTCTCTCCGATCTGGGCAGCCCGGACGAGATCCGCGTGGCGGTCGTCTCCGAGGACCCGGACGCGATGCTCGTCACCTCCCCGGGAGGCACCGCCCCGATCGTCATCGCCTTCCCGTCGCTGCTCGAGATCCCGACGGTCTCCGAGTGGGGGCTCCTGCTGCTCGGCGCTCTGCTCGCCTTCGCCGCCCTCGCCGTGCTGCGCCGGCGGGGCGCGGCCGCGGCGCTCGCCGCGTGGCTGCTGCTCGGCTTCGCGGGCGCCGCCTGGGCGGGATGCATCCTCGACGGCCAGGTCGGCGATTGGGCCGGCCGTGCGCCGGTCGGCGAGGACGCGATCGGCGACGGCTCGCCGGACCTCCGGGCGCTGTTCGCCCAGGCCGACGGCGCCCGGCTCTGCTTCCGGATCGACGCGTTCCTGACCTTCAACACGGCGCCGGTGGCGTTGGACGACACCTACGACACGGACGAGGACACTCCGCTGGCGGTGATGGCGCCCGGGGTGCTGGGGAACGACACCGACGGGGAGTCCGATCCGCTGACGGTGACCGACCACGACCCGGCGAGCGCCCAGGGCGCGGTTGTCGACGTGAACCCGGACGGATCGTTCACCTACGACCCGACCGGCGTGGCGGGTCTCCAGGCGCTCGACGACGGCGAGATGGTGGACGACACCTTCACCTACACGGTGAGCGACGGGCTGGCGTCCGACAGGGCGACGGTGACGGTGACGGTGAACGGTGTCAACGACGCGCCGACGGCGATGGCCGACGGCTACGAGACGGACGAGGACGTGACGCTGAACGTCCCGGCGCCCGGGGTCCTGGTCAACGACGACGACGCGGACGGGGACCCGCTGACGGCGGTGCTCGACACGGACGTCTCGAACGGCACCTTGACGCTGAATCCCGACGGCTCGTTCACCTACACGCCGGACATGGACTTCAACGGCACCGACAGCTTCACCTACCACGCGAACGACGGCACGGCCGACTCGCCGACGGTGACGGCGACGATCACGGTCGGCCCGGTCAACGACGGCCCGAACGCGGTCGACGACACATTCGGGACCGACGAGGACACGGTCCTCGTCGAGCCGGACCCCGGTGTGCTGACCAATGACACCGACCCGGAGAACGACCCGCTGACGGTGACCGCCTTCGACGCGACGAGCGCGCAGGACGCCGCGGTGACCGTCGACGCGGACGGCTCGTTCAGCTACGACCCGACCGGCGCGGCGGCGCTCCAGGCGCTCGACGACAGCGAGTCGGTGGACGACACCTTCACCTACACGGTCGACGACGGGAGCTCGACCCCGGACACGGCGACGGTGACGGTGACGGTCGACGGGGTCAACGACCCGCCGGTCGCGGCGGACGACGGGTACACGACGGACGAGGACGTGACGCTGAACGTCCCGGCGCCCGGCGTGCTCGGCAACGACACCGACGTCGACGTCGAGCCGCTGACGACGGTGCTGGTCGACGACGTCTCCGACGGTACGCTGACGCTCGATGCGGACGGCTCGTTCACCTACACGCCGGACCTGAACTTCAACGGCTCCGACAGCTTCACCTACCGGGCGAACGACGGCACGGTGGGCTCGAACGTGGCGACGGTGACGATCACCGTGAACCCGGTCAACGACCCGCCGCTCGCGGACGACGAGTCGATCTCGGCGGGGTGCAACGTCGAAGGCGTGGTCGAGACCGACCCGGGCCAGAGCGCCGCCGCCTCCGGCAGCGTGTTCCGGACGGTCGCCGACAACGTGCTGGACGGCGACTCCGACCCGGTGGAGGGCACGGCGATCGGCATCGTCCAGGCCGACGGCCTGACCTCCGATACGACGGCGCCCTTCGAGATCACCACGAACGAGGGCGGCAGCCTGACGCTCCACGCCGACGGCAGCTTCACCTACACGCCGGAGGGCGGCGACCGCTCCGTCGCGGACAGCTTCACCTACACGATCCAGGACGCCGAAGGCGCGCAGGACACGGCGACGGTGACGCTGAACGTCGGGCCGATCTGCGTCTGGTTCGTCGACAACTCGGTGAACAGCACCGATGGCGACGGCGACGGCACCTCCTCCGATCCGTTCAGCAGCCTGGTCGACGAGACGGACGCCGACGCGCTGCCCGATGACGCCGAGGACGCCTCCCAGGCGGGCGACGTCGTCTACGTCTTCGCCGGCAACTCGACCACCGGCGATCCCTACACAGTGACCCCGGTCCCGGGGCTCTCTACCCTGCGCGGCTACACGGCAAAGGCCGACCAGATCGTCCTCGGCGAGGGCGTCGACCTGGTGGTCGACCTCGGCTCCGGTCCCGAGACCCTGTTCGACAGCGTGGCCAACGAGCGGCCGGTGGTGGAGGCGCCCGTGGATGCCTTCACCGTCACCGACGTCGCCGGCGTCGAGATCGCCGGCTTCGAGATCGATGCCGGAGACAACGCGGTCCAGGTCACGGCGACCGCGGGCACGGTCGGGCTGAACCTGCATGACAACACCCTGAGCTCGACGGCCGACTCCCTCCGGGCGACGACCACCGGCGGCACGCTCGAACTCGCGATCGACGACAACACCGACATCACCTCGGACGCCGCCGGCGTCGTCCTCGCCGCCTCGGCCGGCGGCACCCTGTACGTGACCTCGTTCTGCGGCAACTCGGTCCACGGCGACACGGTCGGCACGGGCGTCTTCGCCGACTCCGTCGTCTTCGACGCCAACCCCGCCGACCCCGACTTCACCGACGACGAGGTGGAGTGCGGAACCGGCACCACCATCGGCAGCGCCGGCAATCGGGTCGGCGGCTCCGGCCTGGTGCTCACCGGCGTGACCGGCGACCTCGATCTGGGCCAGCTCGACGCCTGGGTGGGCACGGCGGGCGCTCCGGACGACACCGCGCTCCGGGTGATCGGCAGCGGCGCCTTCAACGCGGGGGACGGCACCGGCTTCCAGCTCACCACCGACTCGGGCACCCTCGATTCGATCGACGGCCCGGCGGTGGACATCGACCCGGTGAGCCTCGAGACCATGGTCCTGACCTCGGTGGTGTCGCAGAACAGCGACACGGTAGGCATCGGTCTGTCCGACGTCTCGGGCAGTTTCCAGGTGACCGGCACGACGACGATCGGTTCCATGGGTACCGACGGGATCGCCGTCACAGACTCGAGCGTCGCCATGACCTTCACCGGCCAGCTCGCGATCGCGACCGCCGGGGACGCGGGGATCGAGCTCGATGCCCTGACCGGCAACCTGTCGGTCCTCGACACGACCAGCAGCATCACGGGGACCACCGGGGACGCCTTCCGCTCCGTCGACGGACGCGGCGCCATCGACTTCAACGGCTCGATCACCAACACCAGCGGCAACTCGGTGGACCTGCGCAACCACGGCGGCGGCACCCTCGTCGACTTCGACGGCTTCATCACGGATTCGGGCGCCGGAATCTTCCTGGACAACAGCGACCAGGCGGGCGGCGCGACGGTGAGCTTCGGCGGCGGCCTCGACCTCGACACCGGGACGAACACCGCCATCAACGCCACCAACGGCGGCACGGTGAACGTCACCTCGGGCAGCGTCTCGACCACCGCCGACACCACCACCGGGACGGTGGTACAGATCGAGAACACGACGATCGGCGGCTCCGGCGTCTTCTTCGACTCCACTTCCAGCACCGGCGGGGCGAACGGCATCCTGCTGACCAACACCGGCAGCGGCGCCTTCACCGCCAACGGCGGCTCGATCGCCGGCAAGACCAGCCGCGGCCTGGACGTGGCGGGCGGCTCGGGGAACGTCACCGTCGCCGCCTCCATCGCCAGCACGGCGAGCGGCCGCTCGGTCGAGGTGACTGGCCACACCGGCGGCACGGTGCTCGTCTCGGGCGCGGTGACCGACCCAGGGCTGGGCATCCACCTCGACTCGAACCCCGGCGCGGTTCTCACCTTCAGCGGCACGCTCGATCTCGACACGACGACCAGTACGGCCTTCAATGCGACCAACGGCGGCACGGTGAACGTCACCGGCGCCGGCAACGACGTCGACACCACGACCGGCATCGGCGTCAACATCGCCGACACCACGATCGGGGCGAGCGACGTGACGTTCCAGAGCGTCTCGGCGAACGGGGCGCCTTCGGGGATCGTGCTGGACACGACGGGCGCCAGCGGCGGGCTGGTGATCACCGGCGACGGCAGCAACACGAACAACGCCTCCGGCGGGACGATCCAGAACACCACTGACCACGGCATCGTGGCGACCGACACCCAGGACCTGTCGCTGAGCTCGATCCGCATCGAGGACCCGGGCGACGCGGCGAGCGAGCACGGCATCCTGGCCACCGGCCTGCGCGGCACCAACCTGCTGCGCGCCAGCACCATCACCGGCTTCGACCAGGCGAGCGGCGACGGCCTGCGAGTGATCAACAACAGCGTCAACCTCACCGAGCTGCGAGTGGACAACAGCACCTTCTCGGCCTCCGACGGCAACGACGGTGTCTCCGTCTTCGCGCAGGGCAGCTCCGTGATGACGGTGATCGTCGAGAACCAGAGCCTGTTCACCGACCTCGAGGGCGACGCGATCGACATCATCGCCGGCGACGGCGCGGGTTCGACCGGCACGGTGAACCTGACCGTGGACGACAACGACTTCACCAACGCCGGGGCCACCGGCAACGGCGGCATCCAGGCGCGCGCCGCGATCGGCGGCACCCTGACCGGCTCGAATCACTGACAACACCTTCAACGACACTCACCGGCTAGCGTCGACGGCCGGCGTCATCGAGATCCAGGGCAACAACGACGCCAGCGTCAACCTGACCGTCTCCAACAACGACCTCGACACCTTCAACCAGTCGGGCATCAACGTGGTCGCCGACGACGCCTCCGACGTGGTCGTCGACGTCGACGGCAACTTCATCGACACCAACCAGAACGACAGGATCGGCATCCGCGGCAGCATCCGGAACACCGGCGTGACCCGCCTGACGATCCAGAACAACCAAATAGGCCAGACCACCGCCCTGCCGGGCACCGTGGGCACCCGCTCGGCCATCGACATCGAGGTCTTCGACGACAGTGGCGCCACCGACGACGTGCGGATCCTGATCGACAACAACCAGCTGCGGGTCAACAAGACCAGCGGCACCAGCGAGGTCCTGGACTTCTTCATCGACCAGAACGCCGACGCCCACCTGACGGTGACCAACAACACGTTCACCAACCTCGGCTCGGGGGACGGCGCCGAGATCGTCACCGACACGGCGGGCACGACGCTGTGCCTCGACCTGCGCTCGAACACGGCGGTAAACCCCGGCCCGGCCACGGGCGACATCGAGCTCGTCGAGCTGGCGGGCACCTACTCGGTCGAGGCCCTGGCCAGCGTCGTCGCCAACAACCCCAGCGCCAACATCATCTTCGATCCCAACATGGCGGCCTTCACCAACGCTGCCGGCTGTCTGACGCCGTGAACCGGTGCGGCCGTCGACGCGGCCGCACCGCAATCCGAAAGGGGGAAGCATGTCCGAGCCGTTCCTAGCCGAGGTGCGGATGGTCGGCTTCAACTTCGCGCCCAGGGAATGGGCGTTCTGCGACGGACAGATCCTGCCGATCAGCCAGAACCAGTCGCTCTACTCGCTGCTCGGCACCACCTACGGCGGCGACGGTCGGACCAGTTTCGCGCTGCCCGACCTGCGAGGCCGGGTGCCGATCCACACCGGCCGCTCGAACGGCGGTGACGATCACCGGCTGGGGCAGAAGTCCGGCGAGGAGACCGTGACCCTCTCCACGTCGCAGATGCCCCAGCACGACCATTCCTTCAGCGCCTCGACCGTCCAGGGGACCACGGACATCCCGCAGGCCGGCAACGTCCTGGCCAAGTCGGCCCGCGACGTCTATCGCGACCAGCCGACGAACCTGGTGCCGCTGATCGCCGGGGCCGTCACCAACACCGGTGGCAGCCAGGCGCACGAGAACATGCAGCCCTACCTGGCGGTCAACTTCTGCATCGCCCTGCAGGGACTGTTCCCTTCCCGCAACTGAGGAGATCGACCATGAGCGAACCCTTCGTCGGCGAGATCCGGATGTTCGCGGGCAACTTCGCACCCCGGGGCTGGGCGTTCTGCGACGGCCAGCTTCTCGCCGTGTCGCAGAACGACGCGCTGTTCAGCCTGCTGGGAACCATCTACGGCGGCGACGGCCGCACCACCTTCGGGCTGCCCGACATGCGCGGCCGGTTCCCCATCCACGCGGGGCACGGGCCCGGCCTCAGCGAGCGCAGGCTGGGCAGCAAGGCCGGCGCCGAGCAGGTCACCCTGACGGTGAACCAGCTCCCCTCCCACGCCCATGCCTGGCGGGCGTCGGCGGACCTCGCCACCACGCGGGACACGCCGAACGCCGTCCTCGGCCAGTCCGTTCCCGACGTCTACACGACTCGTTCGGGTCCGGTGCAGCTCGGCGGCGCCACCGTCGGTTCCGTCGGAGGCAGCCGGTCGCACACCAACCTGATGCCGTTCCTCTGCGTCCACTTCATCATTGCCCTTTTCGGCATCTACCCGAGCCGTCACTGAGGAGAGCGCCATGTCCGAACCGCTTGTCGCAGAGATCCGCATCTTCGCCGGCAACTTCGCGCCCCGGGGCTGGGCCTTCTGCAATGGCCAGCTGCTGCCGGTGTCGCAGAACACGGCCCTCTTCTCCCTCATCGGGACGACCTATGGCGGCGACGGCCGCACCACCACCGCCCTGCCCAACCTCCAGGGACGTGCGCCGATGCATCCCGGCCGGGGACCCGGCCTGACCGCGCGGCGGCTGGGAGAGCGGGGAGGCGCCGAGGCCGTGACCTTGACCGAGGCACAGATGCCGAACCACAACCACATCGCCGTCGTCAGCGAAGAGGACGGGCGGGACAACGACCCCAACAGCGCGTGGCTCGCCGCCGGTGACCAGATGTGGGGCACCGCCACCTCCATGCAAACGATGTCGCCGCAGACCCTGACCAGCACCGGCGGCTCGCAGTCTCACGACAACCTGCAGCCCTTCCTGACGATGAACTTCATCATCGCTCGGGTCGGCCTCTACCCGTCCCGGAGCTGACACCCTCTCGAGAGGAGATCCCATGGCTGACGAGTTCCGTTCCGCGGTCGCCGCGGAGAACGTCGAGCTCAAGGCGTACGCGCGCCACTTCGAGCACCGTGACGAGAACGAGGAGGAGCGACGCCGGGCGGTGATCTACGCCGTCGCCACCATGTCGTTCCCGGACAGCGGCTGGCAGGTCGAGCTGGTGCAGGTCGAGGGCCACACGGACGAGTGGCTGCTGCTCGAGGACTCGCCCGGCTTCGGCGACCGGCAGCGCACCTACCTGATCGCCTCGGGCACCAGCCTGCACGAGGTCGAGGAGGTGCCGAAGACGATCGTCGTGCGCTACGGCGAGGACGGGCAGCAGACGACCCGCGTGTCGGTCGCCCCCTGGGACTGACCGGACGGACCCCGCTCGACGGTCATAGCGGTCGTCTCACCCCGCCCGTCTCGCTCCGCGTCGCGGGTGGATCAGCGTTGCCGCCTCGGCGTCGCTAGGAGCATCCGCTAGCTGACAAAGGTCAAGGGAACGCGCACTGTGCGCCGTTGGTCAGGTCGATGATGCCGAAGATCGTGACGGGTCCGGCGTCGTTGGTCGAGTTGACGTAGGCCGCGGTGAGCGTGGTGGCCGCCGTGTTCGGCACCTCCTCGAAGGTCGTCGTGCCGCCGACCTCCTCGAGGTAGTAGTCGACGCAGGGGAGCCCGCCGCAGTGGGTGGCGCCGGCGGGGGTGCC
>Ga0299913_10004646_pt1 | contig 11564 bp, 11 predicted proteins | sample RVTome_9_FD_201360 | JGI IMG/M metagenome (GOLD analysis project Ga0299913, IMG submission 201360) | Soil microbial communities from uranium-contaminated site in the Upper Colorado River Basin, Wyoming, United States - RVT155D38 (version 2) ... | reverse complement strand
CTCGGCTACGCCGACGGCCGCTTCGGCGCCCTGCTCTATCCCGGCGATACCCTGGTCGCCACCTCCGAGGTGATCGGGCTCAAGGAGAACTCGAGCGGCGAGACCGGCACCGTCTGGGTACGCACGCGCGCGGCCAAGGACGACGGCCGGCAGCTTCTGGACTACGTCCGCTGGGTCATGGTGAGGAAGCGCGACAAGGCGAGCCCGGCGCCGAAGACTATCGTGCCCGACCTGCCGGAGCACGTGCCGGCGGAGCGGCTGAACGTGCCGCTCGGGCTGCGGCCGCGACACTTCAACCGGGCGCTCTCGGGATCGCTGCACCGCTTCGACAGCTACCAGGTCGGCGAGCGGATCGATCACCTGGACGGCGTGACCATCGACGAGGCGGAGCACCGGCTGGCTACGCGCCTTTACCAGAACACCGCCCGCGTGCACTTCGACGCGCATGGGGAGCGCGCGGGCCGCTTCGGCCGCTGCATCGTCTATGGCGGCCACGTGCTGAGCGTCGCCCGGGCGCTCAGCTTCAACGGCCTCGGGAACGTCCTGCACATCGCGGCGATCAACGCCGGCACCCATGCCAACCCGGTGTTCGCCGGCGACACGATCTACGCCTGGTCGGAGGTGCTGGACAAGGCCGGGATTGCGGGCCATCCCGACCTGGGCGCGCTGCGCCTGCGACTGGTCGCGACCAAGGACCTGCCCTGCGCCGATTTTCCCCACAAAGGCGCGGATGGGCGCTACCGGCCGGAGGTGGTGCTCGACTTCGACTACTGGGGCATCCTGCCGCGCTGAGATGCGTCGGACGGCAGCGCGAACGTCTGCATCAGGCGCCGCTTGAGTTCGTGCTGGAAGTAGGGCTTGCGCAGGCGCGCGCACTCGGCGAGGTGCTGAGGAAAGGCGTAGCCGTCGTCGTAGCCGGTGGCGAAGATCACCCGGACGCCTCGCCTGGTCAGCTCTTCGGCGACCGGAAACACCGGCTGGTCGCGCAGATTGACGTCGAGAACCGCGCCGTCGAGCGCCTCGTCGCGCGCGAGCCGGAGCGCCTGATCGACCGTCGCGGCCGGTCCGACCGGCCGACAACCGCAGTCCTTGAGGGTCTGCTCGAGCTCCATGGCCGCGAACACGTTGTCCTCGGCGATCAGGATACGTAGGCCATCGAGCGGCTGCTGGTCAGCCATGCGACGCACTCCGATCATGCGGCGACCTCAGGGAACCTTTTGCGTTCCAACGGCACAATCAAAAATAGGTTCCACGGCCCGCCCCCAGGGGCCACTCCTCGAGGCGCGTTCTTCTGGGACGATCGCGCGCAGGGGATCCCAGATCGCGCCGCTTGACAATCCCGATCTTCCCCGGCCTTCGCGCCATGGGGGAGGGCGGCTTGTTGCCCGACTAGGGTTTCGCTACCTTGCAGCGATGGCATCGCGTGCGCCTAAGCCCATGACGGTCGCCGAGTTCCTTAAGTGGGACGACGGCCCCGATCGGCGCTATCAGCTGGTCGACGGCATGCCCGTCATGATGGCGCCGGCAACCGAGGCGCATGGCGAGCTGGCGGTTAACCTCGGGGCAGAGATACGCAACCGGCTGCGACCGCCCTGCCGGGTGATCAGCGAGGCGGGCGTCGCCATTCCCGACCGCAGTGATACCTGTTACGTCGCCGACCTAGCCGTGACCTGCGCGGCCCGGGAGCCCGGACGGCGCATGGTGGTCGACCCCGTCGTGGTGGTCGAGGTGCTCTCGCCGTCGACCGGTCAGGTCGATCGCTGGCGCAAGGTCGCCGACTACCGGACGCTGCCCTCGATCCAGGAGATCCTCGTCGTTTTTAGCGACGAGCGGCGCGTCGAGGTGCAGCGACGCACCGCCGACGGCTGGCGGGTCGACGACCTGATCGGCCGGGCCGATATCCGCCTCGGCTGCTGCAGCGCTCCAATCCCGCTCGATGCCCTCTACCGCGACCTGCTGCCCGGTGCCGCCGAGATCGAGCACGGCGCACCGCCTTCCTGAGCGGCGGCTCGTGCCCCAGGTCCGCCGGTTCTTGTCCTTGCCACGGGGGACAAAACATCGTTTGCTCGTCACGTCACGATCGTAGGCTCGACGTCTTATCCCGGATCGAGGCCGCATGGTCGAGCGCCGACCGCTTTTGACCCTTTTGTCACACCTAGTGCTGCTCGGCGGCGTGCTGATGGTCGCGCTGCCGATCTGGATCACTTTCGTCACCTCGACCCACCCGCCGCAGGCGGTGTTCCGGGCGCCGGTCCCGATGTGGCCGGGCGACCGGCTGATCGAGAACTACGCCACGGTGCTGGGCAGCGGGGTCCGGACCTCGGGCGCGCCGCCGGTCGCCACCATGATGGCCAACTCGCTGGTCATGGCGATCGGCATCGCCGTCGGCAAGATCGCCATCTCGATCCTCTCGGCCTTCGCGATCGTCTACTTCCGCTTCCCGTTCCGCATGCTCTGCTTCTGGACCATCTTCGTCACCCTGATGCTGCCGGTCGAGGTGCGGATCCTGCCCACCTTCGAGGTGGTCGCGAACCTCGGCATGCTGAACTCGTATCCCGGCCTGATCGTGCCGCTGATCGCGTCGGCGACCGCCACCTTCCTGTTCCGCCAGTTCTTCCTCACCGTGCCGGACGAGCTGACCGAGGCGGCGCGGATGGACGGCGCGGGGCCGCTCAAATTCTTCTGGGACATCCTTTTGCCCCTGTCCAAGACCAACATCGCGGCGCTGTTCGTCATCCTGTTCATCTACGGCTGGAACCAGTACTTATGGCCGTTGCTGGTCACCACCGACGTCGGCATGTACACGGTGGTCATGGGCATCAAGCGGCTGGTCACGGTGGCCGACGCCGAGCCGCAGTGGCACCTGGTCATGGCAACCACCATGCTCGCCATGCTGCCGCCGGTCCTGATCGTGCTCCTGATGCAGCGCTGGTTCGTGAAGGGCCTGATCGAGCCCGAGAAATGAGCGCTGGGGGATAGGCGATGGCCGGGGTCGCGATCGAGGAGGTGCGCAAGAGCTTCGCGAGGATCGAGGTGCTCAAAGGCGTCTCGACCGGCATCGAGGACGGCGAGCTCCGTGTCGTGCTCGGCCCCTCGGGCTGCGGCAAGTCGACGCTCTTGCGCCTCGTCGCCGGGCTCGAGGAAATCACGTCCGGGACCATCCGGATCGGCGAGCGCGTGGTCAACGGCCTCGAGCCCAAGGATCGCGACATCGCCATGGTGTTCCAGAACTACGCGCTCTACCCGCACATGAGCGTGTACGACAACATGGCCTACGGGCTGCGCAACCAAGGCAAGCCCAAGGACGAGATCGAGCGGCGGGTGCGCGAGGCGGCGCGCATCCTGGGCCTCGACGAGCTGCTTGAGCGCAAGCCGCGCCAGCTCTCGGGCGGCCAGCGCCAGCGGGTGGCGATGGGCCGCGCGATCGTGCGCGAGCCGGCGGTGTTCCTGTTCGACGAGCCGCTCTCCAACCTCGACGCCAAGCTGCGGGTGCAGATGCGGATCGAGATCAGGCAGCTTCAGCAGCGGCTCGGCACCACGAGCATCTACGTCACCCACGATCAGGTCGAGGCGATGACGCTCGGCGACCGGCTCATGGTCATGAACGCCGGCGAGGTCGAGCAGATCGGCACGCCGCTCGAGGTCTACGAGCGCCCGGCGAGCGTGTTCGTCGGCGGCTTCATCGGCTCGCCGGCGATGAATTTTCTCGACGCGACGATCGTTCCGGGCGGAAGCGAGGTGACGGTCGGACGGGACCGGCTGCCCCTGCCGCGGCCGCTGCCGGATCACGCCGGCAGAAGGGTGACGCTGGGCCTGCGGCCCGAGCATCTGCCGCTCGCCAACGGCGACGACCGGGCGCTGCACGTCCAGGTCGCCCTCATCGAGGCGCTCGGCGCCGATACCGTGGTGCACGGCGAGATCGTCGGCGGCGGTGCGCAGCTCACCGTCCGCCTCGCTGGCACGACGCGGATCGCGGCCGGCGATCGCGTGAGCCTCGCGGTCGACCCGATCCATCTTCATCTGTTCGATCCGGACAGCGGCCGGCGGCTACCAGCGTGACCCGGGTCGCGGCGCGTTTGAACGCGAGGCGTTTGCCGGCCGAGATGCTCATCGCCTGAGCCGTTAGTGCGGCCGAAGGTTCCCGGTTTGTCCCGCCGCTCCGCTCTTGCCCGAGCGCGGGATCGTTTCCATAATCCGCGCGTTCAATCAAAACCGCACGGCACCAGGGCCGGCCAATCAGGGAGAAAGCGGGGCTTGTCGGGAAGGCCAGCACCCAACCAATCACCGGCGCCGGAGATAGAGAGCGATGACGAAGGGGGAGCAGAGATGATGTCCCGCCTGAGACAGCGATGGCATTCTCGTCTGCACCGGCAGATTCGATCACCTCGAGCAAAGCACCAAAAAAAACCAACCGCCGTCGTCAAGACATCACCCGTCACATTGGGTCTGGTGCTGCTCCTGACCGCCGCGAACCCGGTCGTGTCGGCCGGCTTTCCGGAGCAGCTGCCTCCGATCGAGGACGCCTTCGACTCCGCCCCGGGCCCGACCGCCGACCGACCAACCATGACGCTTGCCGATGCGCAAGCCGATGCCGCGCGCACCCCTGGGGAGCAGGAGCGGCGGTTCGAAGCGATCGCCGAGGAGCGGGACCAGGCCCGCGCGCTGGCACGGGAGTTCGAGCGCGAGCTCACGAGCGCCGAGGATGTGCTGGACCTCGTCATGCAGGAGCGCGATTTCCTGCGCGCTCGGCTGAAGGAGCTCGAGGGCCGGCTGTTGGAGGTTGTCGACCAGCGGGAAGCGGAGCGCCGGGTTGAGGTCGGCCTGCGCTGGAAGGTCACCCGTCTCGAGAACCAGCTCACCCTCGTCAGCTCCCACCGCGAGCAGACGCAGACGTGGCTGAAGGATTGGCTGCTCGGCAGCGTGGAGGCGCTCGAGCAGCTGTTCGACGGCACCGGCGTCGACGTTGAGGAGCTGGTGGCGCGCGCCGCGGACAGCGAGGTCGGGCAGGGAGGGCCGCTGCAAGCCGAGGACATCGACCCTCTGCCGCCGGCCCTGGATCCGGTCGCGCTGCCCGATCCCATGGGCGACGACATGCAGCGGCTGGCCGCCCTGCAGCGAGTGGCGCGCAGCCTGCCGCTGGTCGCGCCGATCGAGGAGTTCGAGCTCACGAGCGGGTTCGGGCGGCGCAAGGACCCGTTCACCAGGCAGCTGGCCTTCCACCCCGGGCTCGACTTCGGCGGGGCACGCGGCTCCAAGGTGATGGCCGCCGCGCCGGGCCGGGTGATCCATGCCGGCCCGATGGGCGACTACGGCAATCTCGTGGAGCTCGATCACGGAATGGGCGTGATCACCCGCTACGCCCACCTCAAGACGATCGAGGTCGAGGTCGGCGAGGAGGTCGCGACCCATGAGGTCATCGGGGTGATCGGCAGCACCGGACGCAGCACGGCTCGGCATCTGCATTACGAAATCTGGGTCGACGACCGCGCGCACGATCCGGCCAAGTTCCTGGAGGCCGGCCGCTATCTCGTCGGCGTCTTCGGGCTGGCGGAGCTGGATCACGCCGCCCGGCGGAGCGACTGAGCGAGGCCTCGAGCGCGGCACCTGCGACGCGACGCGTGACGTCTGCGCTGGAAAGTTCCCTCGGGCAGCACCATGTCACCCGACATGCTGAGCCGGGCGCTCAAAGGTCGCTCGGCTTCGAGCATTGGCTGGGCAGCACCATCGCCGGTCGAGTCGCGGTGCTCGCCATGTTGAGCAGATACAAGAACGGCGCGGCTTGAGCTGCGCCATCATCATCGGCCCTGGGGACGCGGCATGGATTCGAACCAGTTGCAGCGGCGGGCGGGCGAGGCGTGCGAGCTTCTCAAGGCGCTCGGCAACCCGCATCGCCTGATGATCCTCTGTCAGCTGGTGGACGGCGAGAAGTCGGTCGGCGAGCTGGTGCGGGCAATCGGGCTAAGCCAATCCGCGCTGTCGCAGCATCTTGCCCGACTGCGGCGCGATGGCTTGGTCCACACGCGGCGCTCGGCTCAGACCATCTACTACGCCATCGCTGGATCGGAGGCGCGTTCGCTGATGGAGGCGCTGCACGCGCTGTATTGCTGTCGGCAGAGTCCCGACCTCGCGCACCGGGACGCACCAGGCGCTGCTGCCGGCAGCGAAGCCCGCCTGTCGCTCTGAGCAGCGCTCGCGCCCTTGAGCCCGGCGCAGCGGAACGGGCGCGCCAGTCGGCTGGAGCCCTTGCTCGGCCGCAACCTCGCCGAGACGCAGCGACTGAACGATCCGAGACAGCAAGCGGCGCGCGAGGCGAGCGGCACCGTGCGGCGGCGGATCGCGGAAGGATCAGACGCGCCGCTCGGCCGTCGGATGGGCCTTGGCATGGCCGCCCTGTTCGGGCTGCTCGGAGCCGTCGCGGCGCTGCTCTGGCTGCTGGAAGGCTGATCGGCTTCAGGCCGACCGACGACCGTAGTACAGGACGACCGTGTGGGTGGCCTCGGCAAAGAACAGCCAGCGTTCGACCGCCACCGCGACGAGACCCGATGCCGCCCCGAGCACGGCGAGCAGGCCCGCGAGGCCCGGCGCCAGCAGCGATGCGATCACAAGGAGGGCCGCGCCGGCGGCGAGGACGCAGGCGACCTGGCGCAGCTTCCGCGCGTGCTTGCGGGCGACCTGGTAACCCATCTCCGAGAGCAGGTAGTTGGTCTGCGTGTGCGGCGGATCGAGCATGCGCACCCGGCCGAGCGCGCCGAGCCCGGTCGCGGTCTCGGGACTGCTCGCGCTGGCCTTCTGGCCTAGCCTTCGCCAGTACGCCGTCTTGAGCCCGAAGGCGAGGATCGTCGCCAGCACCGCCAGCACGCCGGCCCAGCCGCGCGGCGCCTCGAACAGGGCGAGCACGGCGTGGCAGAGCAGGGCTCCGGTCATCAGCGCGAAGGCGAAGTAGAGCGGCGGGACCAGCGGCTCGCGCCACTCCCAGACGGTGCCGAGCGAGGCGTAGATCATAGCGGTGCACCAGACCGTGGCCGCCGCGCCGAGCGCCGCCAGCAGGCCGAACGGCGCGAGCCAGCCGCCATTGCGCTCCAGGAACGTCCAGCCGGCGGCGAAGATCAGCGTCGGCACGTAGGTGATCAGCGCCATGGCGCCCTCGCGGGACAGCCAGGAGGAGCGCCACTGGCTGACCGCCCGCCAGGCACGCTCGGGATGCCCGAGATGGAAGGTCGAGGCGAGCAGGCCGAAGGTCACGGCGCCCAGCGCCAGCGCGAGCGCAACGAAGCCGAGCCAGCGGTCGGCCGGAATCAGGCCGAAGGGGCCGGCTAGCCCGAGCAGGAACAGGAGCCCGTATCCCGCCCCCGAGGCGGTGCTGAACACGACGATCGACGGCGCAGGATGCACGGCTGGTTCTCGTCCCTCGTCAAGCTTCGTCACGCCAGCCCCCTCCCTGAAGCCAGGGCTCGCTCGCTCGACCGGGTGCCGGGGTGGCCGTGGCGACACCAACGCCAAGCCTCGATGCGCATTGATGCGCGGCGAAGTTACAGGTTACATGCCCGCATGGCCATAAGGAGCTTCCGGCCTCGCGGGCGAAGGCATCCCTCGCCCGGCGTTTCGTCGCCGCTCGAGAGGGCGCAGGGGCCCGGGCTCGCGACCCTCGTCCTGACGATCCTGGCGCCGTTTGCGTTCGGCTATTTCCTCTCCTATCTGTTCCGGTCGGTGAACGCTGTGGTCGGTCCCAACCTGGTCGCCGACATCGGGCTGACGGCCGCCGACCTGGGCCTCCTCACCTCCACCTATCTGCTTGCCTTCGCCCTGTTCCAGCTGCCGCTCGGCGTCCTGCTAGACCGGTTCGGCCCGCGCCGGGTCCAAACCGCGCTGCTCGCCTGCGCCGCTCTGGGCTCGCTCCTGTTCGCGTTGGGCGGGGACATCGCGACCCTGACCTTCGCCCGCGCGCTGATCGGGTTCGGCTTCGCGGGCGGTCTGATGAGCGGCTTCAAGGCGATCGTCCTTTGGGTTCCGGAGCCGCGGCGCGCGCTCGCCAACGCCTGCGTCATGTCGTTCGGCGCGCTCGGCATCCTGGTCGCGACCGTGCCGGTCGAGCTCGCCGTCCAGGCGTTCGGCTGGCGCGGCGTGTTCACCGGCCTCGCGGCCGCGACCTTCGCGGTCGCCGTTCTCATCCTGGCGGTCGTCCCCGAGCGGGGTGGCGCCGGCGCCGCCCAGAGCCTGGGCCGTCAGATCGCCACCGTCATCGACATCCTTCGCGACCGCGCGTTCTGGAGGCTAGCGCCCCTGCTCTCCACCACCGCCGGCACGCACGTCGCCATCCAGACGCTCTGGGCGGGGCCATGGTTTCGCGACGTCGCCGGCCTGGACCGGATCGGGGTCGCCAATCACCTGATGGCCGTGGCGCTCGCCTTCCTGGCCGGGATCCTGCTGAGCGGCGCGGTCGGCGACTGGTTCGTCCGGCGCGGCGTCGATCTGTTGAACGTCCTGCTCGGCTTCCTTGCCTTCTTCCTCTGCGCCGAGCTGGCGATCGTCCTGCAACTGACCTCGATCAATCTCCTCATGTGGATCGTCTTCGGCATGACCGGCCAGGTCGCGATCCTCGCCTATCCGTGGCTCTCGTCCCACTATGGCGCCGCGGCATCGGCCCGGGCCATGACGGCCATGAACCTCGCGATCTTCCTCACCGCGTTCGGGGTGCAATACGCGATCGGCGCGATACTCGACCTTTTTCCGACGACGCCCTCGGGCGGCTACGATCCGCGGGGCTACCAGGTCGCCTTCGGCGTGTTCTTCGCAGCCCAGCTGCTGGCGCTCGTCTGGTACCTCCACGGCCGACGCTCTGCCGACTGACGGCATGCAGGCAGATAGCCATTGCCTCGCGACGGATGCCGTGCGAGAATTAGTCTCCGCTAAATGGGGTAGGCATTGCTGCACTTTGCCGAGGAGCCTACGTCATCATGTTGACCTGGTTGCCACGCTTGATCTCGCGCCGGCACCTGCTCGCGGGTAGTGCGGCCACCGGCGGCGCTCTGGCGGCGGGGACCGCCCTCGGGCAGAGCGGGCACAGTGTTCACGTCGCCGGCGCCGGCGGCCTGGCCACGATGTCGCACGGCGGGATGATCACCGTCGGCGAGGTCGATCACGCCCGCAACGGCTTCGACCCGCATGAGATCCTGACTGATTGGGATATCGGCACGCTCTCGGTCGGTGACGACGGCCGGCCGCTGCGCACCTTCGAGATCGCGGCGGTCGACAAGGAGATCGAGATCGCGCCCGGCCTGATGTTCCCCGCCTGGACGTACAACGGCCGGGTACCGGGGCCGACCCTCCGGGTTACCGAGGGCGACCGGGTCCGCGTGGTGTTCAGGAACTACGGCTCGCATCCGCACTCCATCCACTTCCACGGCATCCACGCCGCCCGCTTCGACGGCATCCCGGGCGCCGGCGAGGCCCCGCCGGGCGAGGAGTTCGTCTACCAGTTCGACGCCCTGCCTTTCGGCTGCCACCTGTACCACTGCCACACGGTGCCGCTGAAGCGCCACATCCATAAAGGGCTGTACGGCGCCTTCGTCATCGATCCCGATCCGGCCCGCCACCCCGAGCACGAGGAGGTGGCCCGCTCACGCCTGCTCGGCGCGCCGGAGAACCGGCGCTGGCAGGAGCTGGTGATGGTGATGAACGGCTTCGATACCAACTTCGACGAGGAGAACGAGGTCTACGCCGTGAACACGGTCGCCCACGCTTACGCTAAGCGGCCGATCGTGATCGACAAGCGCCGGCCGGTGCGGATCTACCTCGTCAACATCACCGAGTTCGACCCGGTCAACTCGCTGCACCTGCACGCCAACTTCTTCGACTACTACGACCACGGCACGACGCTCACGCCGACCCTGCGCACGATCGACACCGTCATGCAGTGCCAGGCGCAGCGGGGCATTCTCGAGTTCAGCTTCGAGCAGCATGAAGCCGGGCTCTACATGTTCCATGCGCACCAGTCGGAGTTCGTCGAGCTCGGTTGGATGAGCCTGTTCGACGTCCGCGACGAGGTGATCGCATGAGCCGGGCGCTGGTCTGGCTCGGCTTGCCGGCTCTGCTGATCGCCGTCGTTCTCGGCGGCTTCCTCGTCCTCGACCCGCTGCGCGAGCTGACCGGAGCTGCGCCGCCGGTCGAGCAGCTCACCGTCGAACGTACGGTCCTCGACGATAGCGGAATCGCGCTGCGAGTTCGCGCCGGCGGCAGCGACCCGATCGAGATCGTCCAGGTGCAGGTCGATGGCGCCTACTGGAGCTTCGTTAAGGAACCTCCCGGCCCTTTGCCGCGGCTCGATACCGCCTGGCTGCGCATCCCCTATCCCTGGGTGCTGGCCGAGGCCCACCATCTGGTCCTGATCACCACGACCGGCGTGACCTTCGAGCACACCATCGACGTCGCCGTCCCGACCCCTGAGCTCACCTTTAGCCTGCTGGGCACCTACGGCTTGGTCGGTCTGTTCGTGGGCGTCGTGCCGGTCGCGCTCGGCATGCTGTTCTTCCCGGCGCTTCGGGCCGCCGGAGGTGGCGGCTTCGCCTTTGCGCTCGCGCTCACCATCGGCTTGCTCCTGTTTCTCCTGGTCGACACCTTCGAGGAGGCGCTGGAGCTCGCGGCCGAGGCGGCGCCCGAGCTGCATGCGCAGCCGCTGGTCTGGCTGGTGGCAGCGCTGACCTGCGCCGTTCTGCTCGCGGTCGGCCGGCGGCGCGGCGGCGAGCTCACCGGCACCGGCCTCGCCACCGCAATCGCGCTCGGCATCGGCCTGCACAATCTCGGCGAGGGGCTGGCGATCGGCTCGGCCTTCGCGACCGGCGCCGCCTCGCTCGGTGCCTTTCTCGTGCTCGGCTTCACCCTGCATAACGTCACCGAGGGCGTGGGGATCGTCGCGCCAATGCTTCGCGACCCGCCCAAGCTTCCGGTCTTCGCCGGGCTCGCCCTGCTCGCGGGCCTGCCGGCGGTGCTCGGCGTGTGGCTCGGCCTTAGTGCCCTGAGCCCGCACTGGGGAGCGCTCGCGCTGGCCGTCGGCGCTGGGGCGATCCTTCAGGTGGTGATCGAGGTCGGGCGCCTGCTGGCTCGGCAGGCCCGGATCGACGGCCGCCGCTCGATCGGCGGGCCGGCGCTCGGCGGCGTCGCCGTAGGCATCGCCGTGATGTTCGCGACCGCTCTGCTCGTCCAGATCTGATCGCCGGCTCGAGACCCCGCCCGCAAGGGCGTCAGCCGCGGCGGGCGTCCAGGGTGTCGAGCAGGCGGTACCAGGCCCCCACCGCCGGCAGGAACCACGGCCGGCCGAAATACAGGGGGCGGCTGGGGAAATCCGGGGTCTCGAACGGGCATGGCCGGTTCTGCCGCCCAAGCAGCTTCAACGCGCTCTGCCAGCCGAGGAAGGTCGCCATGGCGACGCCCGAGCCGTTGCAGCCCATGGCGAAATGCACCCCGTCACGCACGCCCATGTGCGGCAGGCGATCGAAGGTGAAGGCGACGTTGCCCTTCCAGCTGTGGGTGACGCGCACGCCGTCCAGCTGCGGCCAGATGCGGCACAT
>Ga0299913_10004645_pt1 | contig 11564 bp, 9 predicted proteins | sample RVTome_9_FD_201360 | JGI IMG/M metagenome (GOLD analysis project Ga0299913, IMG submission 201360) | Soil microbial communities from uranium-contaminated site in the Upper Colorado River Basin, Wyoming, United States - RVT155D38 (version 2) ... | reverse complement strand
TCGGAGGCGATCGTGAGCTCGCCGCCGACGGCGGCGAGCCGGTCGCGCATGTTCGTGAGGCCCTGTCCGGCCGCGGCCAGGTCGGCGGCGAGCCCGGGGCCATCGTCGCGTACCTCGAAGCGAAGGCCTCCGTCGTCGACGACCGTGAGCGAGACGGCCCGCGCGTCCGGCGCGTGCTTCGCGACGTTCTGGAGCGCCTCGAGGCAGCAGAAGTAGACGGCGGTCTCGACCTCGGCCGGGTAGCGGCCGAGACGGCGGGTCGTGACCCGTACGGGCAGCGCCGACCTGCGCGCGATCTCGCGCACGGCGTCCTCGAGGCCCCGGTCCGCGAGGAGCGGCGGATAGATCCCCTGCGCGAGCGAGCGAACGTCTGCGAGAACGTCCTCCGTCTGGCTGCCGAGCTGCTGAAGCAGGTGGGAGCCCGCCTCGGGGTCCTCGCGAACGGTCTCCGCCGCGAGCTCGAGCCGCACGCGGAGCGCGACCAGGCGCTGCTGCGCGCCGTCGTGGAGATCGCGCTCGATACGGCGTCGCTCGCTGTCGGCCGCGGCCTGGATGCGCGCCCGGGACTCGCGCAGGTCGTCGAGCGACGCCTCGACCTGCGCCCTGAGGCGCTGGTTCTCGAGGGAGGAGAGCGCGAACGAGCCGGCCGCCTCGACGAACGAGCGCTGCTCGCGGAGCGCAGGGTCGTGGACGAACGCGGCGATGCGCCGGCCGTCCTCGCGGACCTCCGTCACGGCGCGCGATTCGTCTCTCGGGAGCAGCATGTCCTTTCCCGTCGTGTCCACCCAGCGCCCGGGCGCGTCCGGAAGCCAGTAGGCGACCTCGAGCGTCGGGTCCTCGAGCGTCCCGGCGAGCACGTCGCGCACGTCGCCGACCTCCTTCTCCCGCCGCAGCCGGAGCGCGAGCTCCTGGAGCGCAGCGCCCGCGTGCAGCCGTGAGCGCACGATCCCCACGAAGAACGCGAGCGCGAGCGCAGGGAGACCGAGGACGTAGACCCACGAGAGGATCTCGGTAGCTTCGGGGACCGTCTGGCGTATCGGCAGCCCGGCCACCATCGCGCCCGAGCGGACGATTGCGACCGCGAGCACCGGAGCGAGCAGCCGGCGCGCGAGCTCCGACGACCCGCGCAGCCGGCGCGCGAGCACGACCACGACCAGCAGGAAGGCGAGCACGGTGAGGCCTTCGCGGAGGGGCCTTACCCACGCCTCGACGAACGCGGGCTCGGAGTCGACGATCTGAAAGGCGTTCTCCGGGCACCCGTCGTCGCAGGCGGTCCAGAGCGCAGGCTCCGGATAGCGGTCGACGAGCAGCGCGGTGGGCAGGTAGAGGAAGGCGACCGTCGCCGTCAAGAGGAGCACGATCGCGCGGTCGGCCGACGCGCGGACCCGGCCCGAGGGAAAGGCGAGGGTCGCCGCGATCGAGACCGGCTGCACGAGCCAGACGCCGATCCGGCCCACGCTGTACAGACCCGGGTCGCTCGAGTACGAGAGGACGGGGACGAAGTCCAGGAGCCCCCAGGCGACCAGGAGTTGCCCGAAGCGCACGTACTCACCGGCGCGCCAGACCGCGAGGCCGACGGCGACGGGCACCGCCACGGCAAGCGCGCTCGCGAACGCGATGACGATGTGATCTCCCGGCTGGTCGCTCCAGACGACCGCGCCGACCGCGACGCCGGTCAAGACCAGGCCGAGGACGGCGGCTCCGATCATGAGGAGCCGTTCGCTTCCTCGAGCGCCCGGCGTCTCCGTCTGCGCGGCGTTCACGTGCTCACCGGGCTCGGGGGATGGCGATCATGGCAGATCTGGGACAGCGCTTGTCCAACATTATTGGCGTTACGGCCGCCGGGCAAGGGTCGAACAGCGGGCGGCCGGCGGCGCACGCGCCGACTATCGTTCGGCCATGCCGGTGCGCGTCACGGTCGCCGACGATGATTTTCTCGTGCGCGAGGGGGTCGTGCAGGTGCTGGGCGGCGCACCGAACATCGAGGTGGTCGCGGCCTGCGAAGACCTGCCCGCGCTGACCGAGGCGGTCGAGCGGCTGAGGCCGGACGTGGTGCTCACGGACATCCGCATGCCGCCGTTGAAGACGGACGAAGGCGTTCGCTTCGCGGCCGAGGCGCGGGACTCCTATCCGACGCTGGGCGTGATCGTGCTGAGCCAGTACGCCGAGCCGTCCTATGCGCTTCGGCTTCTCGAAGGCGGCACCGAGAGGCGAGGATACCTCCTCAAGGAGCGCGTTCACGACCGGGCTCAGCTCGTTTCGGCGATCGAGTCCGTCTCGGCCGGAGGCTCGGTGATCGACTCGGCGATCGTCGACGAGCTCGTCCACGCGAAGAGCAGGGAGGAACGCTCGCCGCTCAAGCGACTCACGCCGCGCGAGCGGGAGGTGCTCGCGGAGATCGCGCAAGGCAAGAGCAACGAGGCGATCGCGGAGGCGCTCGTCCTCACGAAGCGCGCGGTCGAGAAGCACATCAACTCGATCTTCCAGAAGCTGGGCCTCTCGGACGCGACGGACATGAGCAAGCGCGTGAAGGCCGCCCTCGTGTTCCTCGGCGAGACGGACGGCTCCAGCTCCTAGAGCCTTGATGCGAAATAGTTGTGGCGCCGAATGCCGGCGTGACGACACGCAAGACCGGCGCTCGGGATGCAGGCACCACCTCGGACACCCGTGTGTGCGCCATTGCGCTCGCGGCTCCGGTGCGGTTCACTACCCCGAGGGAGGGGGCGCGCGGACCGCCGCGCGGACACGCCAAGCGCGATCGGAGAGCAGTGGACGACTCGCCGCAGCCGGGGGGCAGGCGCGCCTCTCCAGGTGCCGCCGCCCTGGAGGCCCACCACGACGCGCCGAGGTCCTCGAGCGAGATCCTCACCCGGGACCGGCTGACCCGCGAGCTCAGGATGTCGCGGAATGCGCTCGTCATGCTCGCTGCGCCGCCCGGCTTCGGCAAGACCACGCTCCTGCACGAGTGGCGGGCGGGCGAGCAACGGCCGGTCGCGTCGGTCTTGGTCGAGGCGGCCGACAACGATCCCGTCCTCCTCTGGACGAGGATCGCCGAGGCCATCAAAGCGGTCGAGCCCGGGCTGGACGGTGCGGCCGAGATCGCGCTCCACGCGCCCCAGCCGGACGTCCTCGGCGCGGTCGTCCCGCTGCTGGCCCACGGCCTTCGCTACGTCGGGCGCGAGATCGTCCTGATCCTCGACGACTACCAGAACCTGGGGAACCGCGACTGCCAGGCGTCGCTCAAGCTCTTCCTCGACTCGATGCCCTCGAACGTCACGCTCGTCGTCTCGACACGCGTCGACCCGCCCGTCATCCCGGTCGCCACGCTCAGGGCGCGCGGCGAGTTGCTCGAGCTGCGGGCCGTCGACCTCTGCTTCACCGAGGACGAGGAGGAGGCGTTCCTGAACGGGACGGTCGGGCTCGACCTGCGGGCGGACACGCTCGCGGAGCTGCACGCGCGGACTGAAGGCTGGCCGGCCGGCGTCTATCTCGCCTCTCTCTCGCTGCGGAAGACCGACGACCCCGTCGGGTTCGTCGGCGGCTTCGGCGGCTCGAACCGGCACGTGGTCGACTACCTGACGGAGGTCGTCCTCGACCTGCTCGAGCCGCGTACGCGGCAGTTCCTCCTCGAGACCTCGATCCTCGGCTCCGTGTGCGGGCCGCTCGCGGACGCCGTCACCGGCCTCGACGGCTCTGCGGAGCTGCTCGAGGAGGCGGAGCACGCCAATCTCTTCATCGTCGCGCTCGACGACGACCGCGAGTGGTACCGCTACCACCAGCTCTTCGCGCAGCTCCTGCGCGCCGAGCTCCTGCGCCACCACGCGGCGCGCGTGCCGATGCTGCACCGGCGCGCGTTCGAGTGGTACAGGGCGGCCGGCCGCACGGACGAGGCGATCCAGCACGCGCTTGCCGCAGGCGACGTGGAGGCCGCGGCCGAGGCCGCGGCCGAGCGCTGGAGCCCGTCCCTCGCCGTGAGCGAGGCGCGGGCGACCCTGCGGTGGATCGGGTCGCTCCCGGCCGAGGCCGTCGCACGCGACGCGCGGCTCTCGCTCGCCCGCGCCTGGGCGGCGAGCCTGACGGGACGACCGGAGGAGGCCGTGCACGCGCTCCACGCGGCCCGCGCCGCCGGCATCGCCGGGACGTTTCCCGACGGCAGCTCGCTCGAGGCGACGGAGGCGCTCGTGGAAGCGTTCATGGCGGGCCGCGACGCCGGCGAGATGTCCGCCGCCGCCCACCGGGCGTGCGAGCTCGAGCGCCATCTCAGTCTCGCCTGGCGACCCGTTGCCCGGCTCGCGCTCGGCTGGGCGGGCTACCTCGCCGGCGACGAGGCCGCCCTCCCGCTGCTGCAGGACGCGGCGGCGTTGGCGTCCGAGCTCGGACAGTCGCTCCACGCCTCGATCGCGGACGCGCTCATCGCGCAGATCGCCCTCGCCGAGGGCGACGGGGACCTCGCCGAGGCGCACGCCCGCGACGCGGTCGCGGTGCTCGTGGGCGGCGAGGACGTGCTCGCCTCCGGGATGGCCGACGTAGCGCTCGGCTCTGCACTCGCACGCTCGGACGTTGCGGAGGCGGAACGCCTGCTCGACCGTGGGATCGCCGGGTTGCGCGTCCGCGGCGAGCCGCTTGCGATCGCCGAGGCGCTGCTCACACTCGCACCCGTGCGCCGCGGCCGGCAGGGGGTCCAGGCGGGCCGGGCGTGCATCGCGGAGGCGCGGGAGCTGCTCGACGGCTCCACCGATCCCGGGATGCTCGCCGGGCGGCTGGAGGAAGTCGCCCGCTCGCTCACGCCGGCGTACCGGAAGGCGAACGGGGACAGCGACCTCACGGAGCGCGAGCTCGAGGTGCTTCGCTACCTGGCCGAGGGGCTTCCGAAGCGCGACATCGCGACGGCGCTCTTCCTCTCGTACAACACCATCCATTCGCACACGAAGTCGATCTACCACAAGCTCCGTGTCTCCTCCCGCGAGGCCGCGGTCGACAGGGCGCGCGAGCTGGGCGCGCTCTAGCCTCTGGCGGAATCACCCGGGTGAACGGCGCGTCCGGGTGATGCCGCGAGGAGGTCGCTCCGGGATCCTTGCAGTCGTGACGCGCGCACGTGCAGCGGAGGAGGGGCACGGAGGTCGAAGGCGTCGCCTCCTGGTGGGTGCGCTCGTCCTCCTCGGCGCGCTCTGCATCCTCGTTTCGACCCTGAGCGTGTGGGTCCGGGATGCGGCGCTCGACACGGACGTCTGGGTCGACCAGAGCGGCCAGCTGCTCGAGAGCCCGGACGTCCAGGACGCGCTCGCCGTCTACATCGTCGACCAGGCGTATTCGGCGCCCGAGGTGCAAGCGCGGCTCGAGACCAGCCTGCCGGAAGAGCTCAGGCCGCTCGCCGGCCCCCTCTCGACGCAGCTCCAGAACGTCGCCTACGACGCTGCGGCGAGGGCCCTCGCCAGACCGCGCGTCCAGGAGCTCTGGCGGACGGCCAACGGCGCCGTGCACGAGCAGCTCATCGCGTTCATCGAAGGGGACACCGAGCGCGTCACCCTCGAGGGAGGCGCCGTCGTACTCGACCTCGACCAGCTCGTCGAGAACGTCGCCGCGCGGGTCGGCGCGGGGGAGGGCGCGACCGGAACCGTGCAGGAGCGCGTCGAGCCGATCGTGATCATGCGGTCGGACCAGCTCGGCGCCCTCCAGACTGCCGTGAAGCTCGTGAAGGCGCTCTCGTTCTGGCCGTTCCTGCTCGGGATCGCCCTCTGGGCTGGCGCCGTCTACCTCGCGCACGGGCGCCGGCGGGAAACGGTTCGCGCGCTCGCGTTGAGCCTCATCGCGCTCGGGCTGCTGCTGCTCGTCGTCCGCCGGATCGGGGGAGCGGCGATCGTCGACTCGCTCGTGCAGGCGGAGTCGGTCAAGCCCGCCGCCGAGGACATCTGGACGATCTTCACCGCGCTCCTGCGCGAGTCGGCGATCGCGGGCGTCGCGATCGGCGCGCTGGGCCTCGTCTGGACGTGGCTCTCGGGGCCGACGAGGCGCGCGACGTCCGTGCGCGAATGGCTTGCGCCGACGTTCCGCGACCGGGTTGCGCTCGTCCACGGAGCCCTTGCGGCGGTCATCCTCCTTCTGCTTCTCTGGGGCCCGGTCGGGTCGCCGCGGCGCCTCGTCTCGCTCGTGCTCGTCGTGGCCTTTGCGTTCCTCGGTCTCGAGTTGCTCCGCCGGCAGGCGGTGCGCGAGTTCCCGGACGCGGTCCGCGGCGCGTTTGGCCTGAGAACGGTGTTCTCCGGCGCTCGCTTCCGTTCCGGGCCGCGTGGGAGTGAGCCCGTCGAGGCGGGCACGGTCGACCGGCTCGAGCGCCTGGCCGCCCTCCGGGAGCGCGGCGCGCTCACCGACGAGGAGTACGCGGCCGAGAAGGAGCTCCTGCTCGCTTGAGCCCGGCGCGAGGGGTCGCGAATGGCGCCAGACCCGCACGATGTCAACCCGATCTCCGTGTGCCACGGCTTCCGGGTAGAGGCCGGAGGCAAGCGCCTCGGGCCCGTCGAGGACTTCTCCACGGCGGTGGCTCGGAGCCGTCGGCCCTGCTCGTCCGCGGTGGCCTCTTCGGGACGAAGACGATGATCGTCCCGGCCGTGGACGTCCTCGAGGTCGTGCCCCGGGCGAAGCGCGTCGTCGCGCGCGCAGGCCGGCCCGGCTGACGCTCAGGCGAGCGTCGTCAGCGCGAGGGCGAGCCCGAACCCGAACGTCGTCGCGAGGCCGACCTTGCTTCCTCCGTGCTCGAACGCCTCGGGCATCATCGTGTCCGCGAGCATCGTGAGGATCGCACCGGCTGCGAACGAGAGGACGAACGCGATCGTCCGGGGCGACGCGTCGTCGAAGGCCGCGTAGCCGGCCAGGGACGCGAGGCCGCTCACGAGCGCGACGAGCGCCCACAGGCCGAGGATGCGTGCCCGCGTCCAGCCGCTCGCCGCGAGCCCGGTCGTCGCGGCGATGGCCTCGGGGACGTTGGAGAGGAAGACGGCCGCGACGACCGCCACGCTCACCCCGCCGCCGGCCAGGAGGCCGAGCCCGATCACGATCGACTCGGGGATCCCGTCGAGCACGATCCCGAGCACGATCGCAAGCGGCGCGCCCGAAGCCTGCTCCCCGCTCGAGCGCTTCCGCCCTTTGCCTCCCCGCCGCTCGAGCACGAGGTTGCCGACGAAGAACGTCATCGCCCCGGCCGCCAGGCCGAGCGCGACACCGCCCCCGCCGGCGGTCGTGTCGAGCGCCTCTTCGACGAGGTCGTACGCGACGGCGCTGATCAGGACGCCGGCCCCGAAGGCCATGATCAGGCCGAGGACGCTGCGGTCGATGCGCAGCCGCAGCGCGAGCACGCCGCCGACGAGCAGCGACGACCCCGCGAAGAGGCCCCAGAGGAATGCGGCGCTCATCGGCGCGGGCCGCTCACGCGAAGGGCCCGAGCGCCTCGGCCTGGTCCTCGGCGCGGGTCGCAAACGCGATCGAGCCGCCGGAGGCGAGCAGGAAGGTCACGATCGCCGGTTCGTCTCCGATCAGGCGCAGGCGGTCCCGCTCCTCCTCGGTCGCCCTCCGCGCCGACGCGCTCGACACCCAGAGAATCGCCTCGTTCCAGGCGGCCGGGCTCCGGCGGAAGGCGAAGACGTCGCCCACCCAGACCCCGTGGCCCGGAAGCCACCGCTCTCGGTCCGGATGGCGCATGAAGGCCCGGACGTTCGAGGGCCGCCGCCGGAGCGCACGGTTGCGACGCACGATGAGGACGAGTGCGAGGACGCCCAGCCCGAGCACCGTGAGCACCGCGGCGAGCGCGGCACTCACGGTGTGCTCCCACGTCCGGCCCGGTTCCGGTCAGATCCCGAGGATCGCCTTTTTCTTGGCCTCGAACTCCTGGTCGTTGATGATCCCCTGGTCTCGAAGGCTTGCGAGCTTCTGGAGCTCCTCTGTGTAGTCGGGAGCGGCGGGCGCGGGCGGCGCCTCGTACTGCGGCTCCGGCTCGGCCTGGCCTCCGCTCATGCTCTCGTGCATGGCCATCTGGCGACGCGAGGTGCGGCGCGCCGTGCGGCGGGCAACTCTGCGACTCGGTCCGAACATCTCCGTTCCTCCTTGCGGTCAGGCGCTATGTGCTGAGGGCGGCTTCTTCGGCCGCGAGCATCCCGATGGCGACGAGGTCCTCCGGATGCACCCAGCCGTCCGAGATCTGGTATCCGTTCGCGCTCCGGACGGCATCCCGGAACGGGATCGCCCACCGGTGCTCGAGCAGGATCACCGCCGCGGCGGAGCCGGGCGGGATCTCGTCGAGGACGTCCCAGGTATCCGCGTCCTCCTCGGGCTCGTCGCGCTTCGCGGCGGCGGCGGAGGCGCCCAGCTCGGCGCCCGCCTCGGCGCCTTCGACGCCTCCCGCCCCGAGGCCGACGAGCGCCCCGACGAGGGCCCCGAACTCGGCGGCCTCGTCGTCGCTCAGATCGCTCCGCCTCAGCACCTCGACCTCGCCGTTCTCGTCCTTGTGCACCGCGATCCCGTCGATCACGCGCACGAGATCGCCTTCCTTGAGCCTGTCGAGCTCCGCGACGATCTGACCCTGGAAGTCGGGTTTGTCGAAGCCGAGCACGAGCAGCTGAACGGGTCCGAAAGCCATGTGCGGTCTCCTTTTCTCGTTGCGCGACCCCAGCATCCCAGCCCCGGCCTAGGAAGACCTCCCCCGGCTCCGCCGTTCACCCGGGTGAACGGTCGGCCCGGGCGGCGTTTCACGACCGGCGGCCCGTTTACATTCGGGTCCGCGTGGAACCTCGGCGTCCCCAGACACCCGGCGCGGGCGGCGTCCGCCCCCGGGGTCAGGCCCGGAGCCGTCTGCGCGAACGAACCGCGCGCGCGATCGCCTCGCGCCGCGTCTTCCCCTACCTCGCGACCGTCACCGTCCTGATCGCCGTCGGCGTCGGAATCCTCGTGCGCCTGATCGCGCCGAAGGACTTCGACACGGTCGGCGAGGGGATCTGGTGGGCCGTCGTCACGCTCGGCACGGTCGGGTACGGCGACGTCGTCCCGTCCACGCCGTGGGGCAGGGTCGTCGGCGGCCTCGTGATCATTCTCGGGGTCACGTTCCTCGCGTTCCTGACCGCGACCGTGACGTCGATGTTCGTGTCGAACGAGCAGCGGCGGGAGACCGAGCGCCTCGATGCGCTCCGGGAGGCGAGCGAGGGGGAGGTCCTCGCGCTCCTCCAGCGGCTCGAGGAGCGGCTCGGGGCGATCGAGGCGAAGCTCGAGCGAAACGGCGAGAGGTAGAAGCCGGGCGCGATGGCCGGAAGTGCGGACGGCGGAACGCGGGCGGCGGGCGCGACGCTCGTCCTCCTCACCCTCGCGTCGGGGCAGTTCCTCATGACCCTCGACAGCTCGGTCATGAACGTGTCGATCGCGACGGTCGCCGAGGACGTCGGCACGGACGTGAGCGGGATCCAGGGCGCGATCACCGCCTACACGCTCGTGATGGCGACGCTCATGATCATGGGCGGCAAGATCGGCGCGCTGATCGGGTCGAAGCGGGCGTTCACGATCGGCTGCGTCATCTACGGCGCGGGGTCGCTCACGACGTCGCTTGCGCCGAGCCTGCCCGTGCTCCTGTTCGGCTGGTCCTTCCTCGAGGGCGTCGGCGCGGCGCTGATCATGCCCGCGATCGTCTCGCTCGTCGCCTCGAACTTCCCCGCCGAGCGCCGCGCCGCCGCCTACGGCCTCGTGGCGGCCGCCGGGGCGACCGCGGTCGCCGTCGGCCCGCTGATCGGCGGCTTCGCCACCACGTACTTCTCCTGGCGCTGGGTGTTCGCCGGCGAGGTCGTGATCGTGGGCGCGATCCTCCTGCTCGCCCGGCGCGTCGCGGACGCGGAGCCGGGGAAGCGGCCGCAGATCGACTTCGTGGGCGCCGTGCTCTCGGCGCTCGGGCTCGGGCTCTTCGTCTTCGGCGTCCTCAAGTCGGGCGTCTGGGGCTGGGTCTCGCCGAAGGCGGATGCCCCCTCCTGGCTCGGGCTCTCGCCGGTCGTGTGGCTCGTCGTCACGGGCCTCTTCCTGCTCTGGCTCTTCTTCCGCTGGCTCGCCCGCGTCGAGGCCCGAGGCGGCGAGCCCCTCATCCGCCCGGCGATGCTGCAGAACCGCCAGCTGCGCGGCGGCCTCACGATGTTCTTCTTCCAGTTCCTCGTGCAGGCCGGCGTCTTCTTCGTCGTTCCGCTCTTCCTCTCCGTCGCGCTCGGCCTCAGCGCGCTCCAGACCGGCGTTCGCCTTCTCCCGCTCTCGTTCGCACTCCTTGCGGCCGCGATCGGCATCCCGCGGCTGCTGCCGGACGTCTCGCCCCGCCGCGTCGTCCAGCTCGGGCTCCTCGCGCTTCTCGCGGGGACGGTCGTCCTCCTGGGAGGCCTCGAGCCGGGCGCGGGCGCGGAGATCGTGGTCGTGCCGATGCTCCTGATCGGCCTCGGGATCGGGGCGCTCGCCTCCCAGCTCGGCGCGGTGACCGTCTCCGCCGTACCCGACGAGCAGAGCCCCGAGGTGGGAGGCCTCCAGAACACGGCCACGAACCTCGGCGCCTCCCTCGGGACGGCGCTCGCCGGGTCGCTTCTCATCGCGGCGCTGTCGGCGGCGTTCCTCGCGAACATCCAGGCGAGCCCCGACATCCCGGAGTCGGTGAAGAGCGCGGCGACGACCGAGCTCGCAGGCGGCGTCCCCTTCACCTCGGACGCGGATCTCGAGGACGCGCTCGAGGAGGCGGGGGCCGACCCCGACGTCACCCAGGCCGCGCTCGACGCGAACAGCGACGCCCGGCTCGACGGTCTCCGTGCGGCCCTGACGATCCTCGCCCTCCTCGCCGTCGTGGCGCTCTTCTTCACGTCGAGCATCCCGCGCTCCCAGCCGCACGCGGGGCGAAGCCCGTAGCGTCAGCCGTCCGCGGCGCAGCGGAAGCCGACGTTCCCCGTCGACGAGTCGGGTGTCGAGCCCTGGCGCGCGGCCACCCGGTAGCGGCGGCAGTACGAATGGTGGCAGAGGTACGAACCGCCCTTCTGGGTCCTCCGCGTCCCGTTCGGCGGTCCCATCGGGTCGCGTCTTCTGTCCCGCTGGCGGAAGGTCGGATGGAACCAGTCCGCCGTCCACTCCCACACGTTGCCGGTCATGTTGTGGAGTCCGTATGCGTTGGGCGGGAACGAGTCCACCGGCGCCGTTCCGGCGAAGTCGTCCTCCTCCGAGTTCCGGGCGGGGAAGTCGCCCTGCCAGACGTTCATCCGGTGCTCCCCGCCGGGCTCGAGCTCGTCGCCCCACGGGTACGCCTTGGACTCGAGCCCCCCGCGTGCGGCGAGCTCCCACTCCGCCTCGGTCGGGAGCCTCGCCCCCATCCAGGCGCAGTAGGCGCTCGCATCGTTCCAGGACACGTGGACGACCGGATGGTCGGGACGATCGGCGATCGACGAGTGGGGCCCTTCCGGGTGCCGCCAGTCGGCGCGCTCCACCTTCCGCCACCAGGGGGCCGTCGCGACGCCCTCGGTCGGCGGGAAGTCGTCGGGGAGAAAGCCGGCGAAGACGAACGACCAGCCGAACCGTTCCGC
>Ga0299913_10004644_pt1 | contig 11565 bp, 11 predicted proteins | sample RVTome_9_FD_201360 | JGI IMG/M metagenome (GOLD analysis project Ga0299913, IMG submission 201360) | Soil microbial communities from uranium-contaminated site in the Upper Colorado River Basin, Wyoming, United States - RVT155D38 (version 2) ... | reverse complement strand
GACCAGCGCAATTGCCACTCCGCTCACGACGTTGGCCGCCGAGGCGTCGCGCCACAGCACGAGCCACAGCACCGTCAGCCAGGCGACCAGCAGCGCGCGCATCATTCGCCCAGCACCGCCTGCACGTAGGTCTCGCCGTCGAGCAGATCGGTCGCCGCCCGCTCGCTCAGCGCGTAGAGCGGCCCTGCGAACAGGGCCACGCCCAGGCTGAGGGCTGTCAGCGCTGCGGTCGGCGCCAGCATGAGCGCCGGCAGCGGGCGTCCCCCGGGCGACGGCTCGCGGGCGCCCCAGAAGGCCCCCGCCCAGATCTTCGTCATCGAGAAGAGCGTGAGCACGCTGACAAGCAGGCTGGCGGCCACGACGAGCCACCACCCGTCCGCCAGCCCGGCGTCGACGAGGGCGAACTTGGCCACGAAGCCCGACAGCGGCGGGATGCCCGCCAAGCTCAGCGCCGGCAGGAGGAACAGCACGGCCACCACCGGCGCGGTGCGCACCAAGCCGCCGAGACGGTCGAGGTGGCCGGTGCCCGCACGGTGCTCGACGAGCCCACCGGTCAGGAAGAGCGTGGTCTTCACGATGATGTGGTGCACGACGTAGAGCACGGCCCCCGCCACCCCGGCGACCGTGAAGAAGCCGAGGCCCATGATCATGTAGCCGATCTGGCTGACGATGTGGAACGACAGGATGCGCTTGATGTCGTTCTGCGCGATGGCGCCGAGCACGCCGACGACCATCGTCGCCCCGGCGATCGCCAGCAGCAGCGTGGCCGGCCGGTCGTCGGCCGGCAGCAGGATGGTCTGCGTGCGGATGATGGCGTACACACCCACCTTGGTGAGCAGCCCTGCGAACACCGCGGTCACCGCCGTGGGTGCCGTGGGGTAGCTGTCGGGCAGCCAGAAGAACAGCGGGAACACCGCGGCCTTGATGCCGAACACCACCAGCAGCAGCAGGGCGAGCGCCTGGCGCACGCCGACCGGCAGGTCCGTGAACCGGCCCGCCAGGTCCGCCAGGTTGACCGTGCCGGCGCTGGCGTAGACGAACCCGAGGGTCGTGAGGAAGAGGGCCGAGGCCACCAGGCTGATGACCACGTAGGTCATGCCGGCGCGCACCTGGTCACGGCGCCCGCCGAGGGTGATGAGGACGTAGCTGGCCGTCAGCATCACCTCGAACGACACGAACAGGTTGAAGAGGTCTCCGGTGAGGAACGTCGCGGACACGCCCGCGGCGAGCACGAGGTACACGGGGTGGAACCCGACGTGCGCGAGCTCGGCCTCGCCCTGGCCGATCGCGTAGAGCAGCACGGCCAGCAGCATCAGCAGCGACACCACCAGCATCACTGCGGCCAACCGGTCGGCGACCAGCGTGATGCCGAACGGCGCCTCCCAGCCGCCGGCCTGGCTGGCGACCGCCCCGTCGCGGTCGACGCGCACGAGCAGCACGATCGAGACGACGACGAGGGCGCTCAACGTGGCGACCCCGATGACGCGCTGCGCCGTGCGCCAGCGGCCGACGACGATCGACACCGCCGCCGCCCCAAGGGGCAAGGTGATCGGCAGCGCGAGCAGGGCGCTCACCGGCGGACCTCCTCGCCGGGAACGCGGTGCGGCGCCCCGCCGCCGTCGAGCGTGCTGTCGTGGTGGGCGAGGTCGTCGCCGTGCACCGCCGCGGCGGCCTCCTCGGCGTCGGCCAGCTCCTCGGCCGCCGACCACCTGGTGACGACCAGGCGGTCCTCGACGTCGTCCTGCACCTCGTCGTCGCCGGTCAGCAGCCAGCTCCGGTAGGCGAGCGCGAGCAGGAAGCTCGTCACCCCGAAGGTGATCACGATCGCGGTGAGCACGAACGCCTGGGGCAGCGGGTCGAGCAGTGTGCCGCGCCGCCCCTCGCCCACGAACGTCGGCTCGGCAGGTGCGCCCGCGGCGAGCACGATGAGCAGGTTGGCGCCGTGGCTCAGCAGCGCCAGCCCCACCAGCACACGGGTGAGCTGGCGCTGCAGCAGCAGGAACGTGCCGCAACCGAACAGCACGGCCGCCGTGGCGGCGAGGACGACGGTCACGGGCGGCGCTCCGGCTCGGCTTCCTCGCCCACGGCCTCGAACACCATGAGCATGAGCCCGACGACCACCGCGTACACCCCGGTGTCGAACAGGAGGGTGCTCGTGACCTTGACGTGCCCGAGCACCGGCAGGTCGGCCTCGAGCGCGCCGCTCTCCATGACCGAGCCGCCGCCGACCAGCGGCGAGATCGCCGCCAGGCTGGCCAGCACCAGGCCGCCGCCCAGGATCGTCCAGGGCCGCAGGCGCGACAGCGACCGCACGTCGTCGATGCCGCCGGCCACGTAGTGCACCGCCACCGCAGCGGCGGCCACCAAGCCGCCGACGAACCCGCCGCCAGGCTGGTTGTGCCCGGCGAAGAGCAGGTACAGCGACAGCACGAGGGCCGAGTGGAAGACCAGCTGGGCGGTCGTGTCCATGATCGGCGAGCGGCTCACTCCCCCACCTCCTCGACCTCGACGTTCGGCCGGCGGCCGGCCCGCGCCAGGGCCACCACGCCGACCCCTGCGGCGACCAGCACGCTGATCTCGCCGAGCGTGTCGAGGCCGCGGAAGTCCACCAGCACGACGTTGACGACGTTGCGCCCCTCCGCCTCGGGCAGCGAGCGCTCGATCAGCTCGGGGGCGACCGTGCGCGGCAGCCGGGTCCCGGAGATCACCATGGCGAAGGCGAAGATGCCCACCGCCACCGCGGTCGCCACCAGCACGCGGAGCCAGGTGGCGATCGCCGGCCGCCGCTGCTCGAAGCGGGCGGGCAGGTTGCGCAGTACCAGCATGAACACGACGATCGACAGCGTCTCGACGCCGAACTGGGTGAGCGCGAGGTCCGGCGCGCCCTGCACGACGAAGACCAGACTCATGCTGTAGCCGACGGCGCCCAGCAGGATGACCGCCCCGAACCGCCGCTTCACCACCGACGCCGCCGTGGCGGTGGCCACGATGGTGCCGGCCAGCAGCACCTGCAGCGGGGTGTCGGCGAACCGCGGCCAGCCCGGCCATTCGCCGTAGGTGACGAGCGCGCCGCCGGGGATGACGACCGCTGTGAGGAGGATGACGGCCATGTAGATGGGCAGCGACCCGTTCTGCACGACCCGCGTGGTCTGCGCGGCCACGATGTTGAGCCCGCGCACCACGGCGACGAAGGCGTCCTCGCCGCCGAAGCGCGGGCGCAGGACGAGCTGGGCGCGGGCGACCGCCGAGCGCCCGGCGACGAGCAGGGCACCGACCGCGTACGTCAGCAGCGACAGAGCCAGCGCGGCCGACAGCCCGTGCCACAGCGAGAGGTGGACCTCCCCGACCGCCGGGTCGAGCACCACCGCCGCGGCATCGACCACGGGCTCGACCAGCACGGCGACGAACAGCCCGCCGGCGACCGTCAGCGCCGCGAGCACCGCGGCGGGCGCCACGAACCAGCGCCCGGGCGCGAGCACCTCGGCCGCGCCGTCGGCCGGCCGGGCCACCACGGTCGTGGCGAACCGCACGCTGTAGGCGATCGTCAGCGCAGAGCCCGCCACCAGGCCCGCCAGCACGACCGGGCCCCAGGCGCCCTCGTGCACGAACGCCTCGTACGCGCTCTCCTTGGCCACGAACCCCACCAGGGGCGGCAGGCCGGCCATGGAGGCGGCGGAGATCACGGTGATGGCCTTGACCGGCCCCCACCCAGGCCCGAACCCGCACAGCTCGCGACGGTCGCGCGTGCCCACCTCGTGGTCGACGATGCCCACCACCAGGAAGAGCGCGGCCTTGAACAGGGCGTGCGACAGCAGCAGCACGCACCCCGCGGCGGTCGCCTCGGGCTCGCCGGCGCCCACGAGCACCAGCATGAAGCCGAGCTGGCTGATCGTGCCCATCGCCAGGAGGAGCTTGAGGTCGTGCTGGCGCAGCGCCCGTAGCCCGCCGGCCAGCATGGTCACCAGGCCGATGGCGATGACCGCCGGGCGCCAGGCACCGACCGGGCCGAACGCGGGGGCGAGCCGGGCCGCCAGGTAGATGCCGGCCTTCACCATCGTCGCCGAGTGCAGGTAGGCGCTCACCGGCGTGGGGGCCACCATGGCCCCGGGCAGCCAGGCGTGCGTCGGGTACTGCGCCGACTTGGTGACGATGCCGACGAGCACCAGCCCGAGGGCCACCCCCACCGACCCGCCGGTCGGCGGGTCGGCCACGATCCCGCTGAGCGAGTAGGTGCCGGCCGCCTGGCCGAGCACCACGAACCCCGCCAGCATGGCCAGGCCGCCCGCCCCTGTGACCATCAGGGCGTGCAGCGCGCCGGCGCGGGCCCGGGGATCGGTGTCGTTGGTGCCGATGAGCAGCCACGACGTGATCGAGGTCAGCTCCCAGAACACGTACACGGCCAGCAGGCTGTCGCTGAGCACCAGCCCGACCATCGACCCGGAGAACAGCACCAGCAGGCCGGCGATGCGGCCGGTGCGCGCCGAGGGCGAGAAGTAGCTGGCGCCGTAGGCCATGATCGCCACGCCGATGCCCGAGATGATCAGCAGCATCAGCAGGCCGAAGCCGTCGAAGCGCAGGTCGAGCGTGAGGTCGAGACCCGCGACCCACGAGAGCCGGTCGTCGGTGGCGCCGCCGTCGGCCACGTCGCCGGCGTTGGCGGCCACGTAGCCGAGCGAGGCCACCATGGGCACCGCGCCGACCCCGAACGCCCAGCGGCCCAGGTGGGACGCGGCGAGGAGGATCGCCACGCCGACGACCGCGTGGAGCAGCACCAGCCAGCTCACCGGTAGGCCCTCCGGCGAGGGCCGGGCGGGTGGGCACGCATCAGCGGGCGTGCTCCGGCATCACGCGCGCTCACGCGCGGGACGGCCACGGCGACGGCGACGAGGTGACACGGCGGGGCTCCGGGGGGTCGACAGGTGCGGGTCGCCGACCAGACTTCCCGGCACGCCAGGCAAGCCAGCGTAGTGCCCCGGGGCCGAACGCCTCATCTCCGGCCGGCACCCCCGCCCGGCTCGGGGTCGTGCGGCAGACCGAGCACCCGCTCGGCGATGATGTTGCGCTGCACCTCGCCGGTGCCGCCGCCGACCGTCAGCGCCGGGGCGAACAGGAAGCCGTGGTTCCACGGCTCGGCGGGCCCGCCGAACGGGCCACCGGCGGCGAGCATGCCGCCGGCACCCGACAGGTCCTTGGCCAGGGCGAACACGTGCTGGCCGTGCTCGTCGGCCAGCACCTTCCGGATCGACGCCTCAGGCCCCGGCGCCTCGCCGCGTATCGCGGCACTCACCGTGCGCAGCCGGATCAGGCGCAGCACCTCGCTCTCGGCGTGCAGGCGTGCCACCCGCTGGCGCAGCACCGGGTCGGCCAGGCCCCCGGCCGCCCGCACGAGGGTGATCAGGTCGGCCGCCGTCGGCCCCTGCCCCCACAGCGCCCCGCCCGACGACAGCGACACGCGCTCGTTGGCCAGCGTGACCTTGGCCAGGGACCACCCCTGGCCCTCCTCGCCCACGAGGTTGGCCGCCGGCAGCCGCACCTCGTCGAGGAACACCTCGTTGAAGGTGTGGGCGCCGGTCATCTCGATGATGGGGCGGACCGTGATGCCCGGTGCGTCCATGGGACAGACGAAGTACGTGATGCCGCGGTGCCGGGGCGCCTCGGGGTCGGTGCGGGCGATCAGGATGCCGAAGCGGGCGAACTGGGCGAGCGAGGTCCAGATCTTGCGGCCGGTCACCACCCACTCGTCGCCGTCGCGGACGGCGCGGGTGGCGAGCGACGCCAGGTCCGATCCTGCGTCGGGCTCGCTGAAGAGCTGGCACCACAGCTCCTCGCCGGCGAGCAGCGGGGTCAGGTACCGGTGCTTCTGCTCGTCGGTGCCCGCCTGCAGCAGCGTCGGGCCGGCCCACCCGATGCCGATGGGGTTCACCGGGCGGTGCACGCCCGCCCCGCGCAGCTCCTCGTCGATGACGAGCTGGTGCACGGGGTCTGCGGCCAGGCCCCAGGGCCGGGGCCAGTGCGGTGCCACGAGCCCGGCCTCGGCCAGCTCGCGCCCCGACGGCGACGGATGGTCCGCCAGCCAGGCGCGGACCTCGCGCCGCCGAGGGTCGTCGTCGGGCGGCATGTCGAAGTCCACGGGCCGACGTTAGAAGCTCGCCGCCGCGCCGCTCAGGTCCGGCCGGCGTTGGTGGGCGGAATCCGGCCTTGGCTACCCTCCCGCGGTCATCGGTCGCATGGCCACAGGGCGTCACCGACGCACGACCGCACGAACCGCACGACCACGAAGGGACCCATCGATGCCGGGCTGGAACTTCGCCGACGTCTGGGAAGTCATCGCCGAGCAGATCCCCGACGCCCAGGCCCTGGTGCACGGCGACCAGCGGGTGACCTGGGCCGAGTTCGACCGGCGGGCCGACGGCGTCGCCGCCACGCTGCTCGAGCGGGGCGCGGTCGAGCAGGACAAGATCGCGCAGTACCTCTACAACGGCAACGAGTACCTCGAGTCGATGTTCGCGGCCTTCAAGGCCGGGCTCGTGCCCATCAACACCAACTACCGCTACCGCGACGACGAGCTCGTGTACCTGTGGGACAACGCTGACTGCGTGGCCGTGGTGTTCCACGGCGTGTTCGCCGACACCATCGAGCGGATCCGCGACCGGGTTCCCCGGGTGCTGACGTGGCTGTGGGTCGACGACGGCAGCGGGCCCTGCCCCCCGTGGGCGACGCCCTACGAGGAGGCCGCCGCCGGGCGGGGCGAGCGGGTGGTGGCGCCGTGGGGCCGCAGCGGCGACCACATCATGATGACCTACACGGGCGGCACCACCGGCATGCCCAAGGGCGTGATGTGGCGCCAGGACGACCTGTTCCTCACGCTCGTCGCCCAGATGAACCCCGCCTACAGGGACGCCGAGCCCGACCTCGAGCTCGTGCGCCAGCAGGTCAAGGTGCCCGGCCCGGTGGGCATGCCCGCGTGCCCGCTCATGCACGGCACCGGCCTCTACACCCAGCTCATCGTGCTGTCGCTCGGCGGCAGCTCGGTCACGCTGGTGTCGCGCCACCTCGACGTCGAGCTGCTGTTCGACACCGTCGAGCGCGAGCGGGTCAACCAGATGGCGATCGTGGGCGACGCCTTCGGCAAGCCCATGCTCAAGGCGCTCGACGAGAACCCCGGCCGGTGGGACCTGGCCAGCCTGTTCCTCGTCGCCTCCTCGGGCGTCATGTTCAGCGAGCCCGTCAAGCAGGGCCTGCTCAAGCACCATCCCGGCATGCTGCTGGTCGACGCCTTCTCGTCGTCCGAGGCGCTGGGCATGGGCCAATCGATCTCGTCGGGCACCAGCGCCAGCCAGACGGCGCGCTTCCAGCTGGGCGAGAACACGATCGTGGTCACCGACGACGGCCGGCGCGTGGAGCCCGGCTCGGGCGAGATCGGCCGGGTGGCGGTGGGCGGCCACCAGCCGCTCGGCTACTACAAGGACCCCGACAAGACGGCGGCGACCTTCGTCGAGTTCGAGGGCAGGCGCTACTCGTGCCCGGGCGACTACGCGATGGTCGAGGCCGACGGCAGCCTCACCCTGCTGGGCCGGGGCTCGGTGGTGATCAACACCGGCGGCGAGAAGGTGTTCCCCGAGGAGGTCGAGGAGGTCCTCAAGACCCACCCGGGCGTCCGCGACGCCGTCGCCGTCGGCGTGCCCGACGACAAGTTCGGCGAGGTGGTCGCCGCCGTGGTCGAGCCGGCCGCCGGCGCCGACGTGGCCGCCGACGAGCTCATCGCCCACGTGCGCTCGAAGCTGGCGGCCTACAAGGCACCCAAGCACGTCTTCCCCATCGACACGATCGGCCGCGCCCCCAACGGCAAGGTCGACTACAAGCGCCTCAAGGCCTTCGCCGCGGACAACCAGGAGGGCTGACCGCCGCACGCGGGCGGCCCCGGCGGTCCCCGGATCTGTGGCCGCGCCGTGCCCGGGGGTACCGTGCGACGGTGGCCGAGCTTCGCCGGAGGTTCCACCAGCAGCTCGACGAGATCGACGCCAAGGTCATCCGCCTGTTCGCGCTCGTCACCGAGGCCGTCAGCGCCGCCACCGACGCCCTGCTGGCCGGCGACACCGAGGCGGCCCGGGAGCTGTCCGAGCGCGACCGCATGGTGGACGTGCTCGAGCACGACCTCGAGCAGATCACCCAGCACGAGCTGCTCACGCAGAGCCCCATGGCGGGCGACATGCGCTACCTGGTGTCGGTGCTGCGCGTGGTTCCCGAGCTCGAGCGCAGCGGCGACCTCGCCGAGCACATCGCCCAGCGGGCCGCCCATGGCCTGGCGCTCCGCCTGACCCCAGCCGTGCGGGGTCAGCTCGAGCAGATGGGGACGATCTGCGCCTCGCTGTGGCGCCTCGCGAGCGACGCCTGGGCCGAGCGCGACAGCGAGGCGGCCGAGGTGCTCGACAAGGCCGACGACCGCCTCGACGAGCTGCACGACTCGCTCGTCGCCGAGCTCGAGCGGGCCGACATCGCCCTGGCCGACGCGCTGCAGACCACCCTCGTCGCCAGGTTCTACGAGCGCCTGGGTGACCACGCCGTGCACATCGCCGAACGGGTACGCTACCTCGCGCTGGGATCCTGACCTGAGCTATGCGCTTCCGACTCATCCCCACCGACGACAAGTTCTTCGCGCTCTTCAACGACTCGGCCACCAACGTCGCCGAGTGCGCCAGACGCCTGCGCGACGTCCTCGCCGAACCCACGAACGTCGCGCTCCACGAGAAGGTCGCGGCCTGCGAGCACGACGGCGACGAGATCGTCCACACGATCCTGCAGCGGCTCAACACGACGTTCGTCACGCCGTTCGACCGCGAGGACATCCACGCCCTGGCGGAGGAGCTCGACGACGTCGTCGACGACATGCTCGAGGTCTCGCACCGCATGCAGCTGACGAGCATCACCACGGTGCTGCCCGAGCTCAAGGAGCAGGCCGACCTCGTCGTGCAGTGCGCGGACGAGACCCGGCAGCTCATCGAGCGGCTGGAGTCGATGAAGGGCGTGCAGCCGCACCTCGACGCCATCGACCGCCTGGAGAGTGAAGGAGACGCCGTCCACCGGCGTACCCTCGCCCGCCTCTTCAGCGGCGAGTTCGACGCCCTCGAGGTGCTGCGCTGGAAGGACGTGATCGAGGCGATGGAGGCCGCGCTGAACACGCTGGAGAACATCTCGGACGTGGTCGAGTCGATCGTGCTCAAGCACGCGTGACCGCGGGCTGACCGAGCGCACCCGAGAGCCACCCCATGCAGGCCCCCGTCGTCTTCGTCATCGCGGTCGCGCTCGCCTTCGACTTCGTCAACGGCTTCCACGACGCGGCCAACTCGATCGCCACGGTCGTGTCGACCCGTGTGCTGTCGCCCCGCATCGCGGTCCTGTGGGCGGCCTTCTTCAACTTCGCCGCCTTCCTCGTGTTCGGCGACGAGGTCGCCTCGACGATCGCCAAGGACGTGGTGCTCCAGAACGTGCTGTCGATCGGGGTCGTGTTCGCGGGCCTGGTGGGCGCCATCCTCTGGGACCTGATCACGTTCTGGTTCGGGCTGCCGACCAGCTCGTCGCACGCTCTGGTCGGCGGCATGGCAGGCGCGGCAGTCGCCAAGGCCGGCTTCGGCGTGCTGATCGGTGAGGGGTTGCGCAAGATCGGCATCTTCATCATCCTGTCGCCGCTCGTCGGGCTGGCGATCGGCCTCTTGCTCACCATCGCCATCTTCTGGGCGTTCCACCGCAACCGCAGCATCGAGCGCCTCAACCGCGGCTTCCGCACCGGCCAGCTCGCGTCGGCGGCTGCGTTCAGCCTGGGACACGGGGCCAACGACGCGCAGAAGACGATGGGCGTCATCCTCGCCCTGCTCATCGCCAGCGGCCACGCCGCGTCCGATGCCAGCACGCCGTTGTGGGTCGTCCTGTCCGCTCACACCGCCATCGGCCTCGGCACGCTCACGGGCGGTTGGCGCATCGTCAAGACGATGGGCTCGAAGATCACCCGCCTGCAGCCCGCTGGGGGCGTGGCCGCCGAGTCAGGTGCCGCCCTGACGCTGTTCGCGACGTCCGCCTCCGGCATCCCCGTGTCGACCACCCACACCATCACGGGGGCGATCGTGGGCGTGGGCGCCGCCCGCCGGCTCTCGGCCGTGCGATGGGGCGTCGCCGGCCGGGTGGTCTGGGCGTGGATCCTGACCATCCCTGGGGCCTTCGTGATCGCCTGGTCGACGTTCCTCGTCGTCGACGCGCTCTCGTGAGGTGCTGATGGACCACCGTGCCGCCTTCTTCCTCGCCGCCGCGATCGTCTGCTTCCTCCTCGTGCCGGTGTCGAACGGCTATGCCTGGGTGTCGGCCGGCGTCGGGACCGTGTACGTCCTGCTCGCGCTCGCGTCGTGGCTCGACGCCCGCTCGCAGCGCCGCATCTGACGATTCGGAGGCCCGGGCGGCGCGCTCCTACGCTGGCCGGATGGCTGATCTGGGATTCGACGGCAAGGTCGCGATCATCACCGGCGCCGGGGGTGGCCTCGGCCGCTCGCACGCGCTCGAGCTCGCCCGCCGCGGCGCGCTGGTGGTGGTGAACGACCTCGGCGGCTCGGTCGACGGCACCGGCAGCGGCACCACGGCGGCCCAGGCCGTGGTCGACGAGATCACGGCGGCGGGCGGCGAGGCGGTGCCGAACTACGACTCGGTCGCCACCCCCGAGGGCGGCCGGGCCATCGTGCAGACGGCGCTCGACGCCTGGGGCCGGGTCGACATCGTGGTCAACAACGCCGGCATCCTCCGCGACGCCTCGTTCAAGAACATGGACGCCGACAAGGTGAACGCCGTGCTCGACGTGCACCTGCGCGGCGCGTTCAACGTCACGCAGCCGGCGTGGGAGCACATGCGCAACCAGAACTACGGCCGCATCGTGAACACGTCGTCCGGCGCGGGCGTGTTCGGCAACTTCGGGCAGACCAACTACGGCGCCGCCAAGATGGGTCTGGTGGGCCTGACGCGCGTTCTGGCCGTCGAGGGGGCCAAGAACAACATCAAGGCCAACGCCATCGCCCCCGTCGCCAAGACCCGCATGACCGAGGACCTGCTGGGCCCGGCGGCAGACAAGCTGCTGCCCGAGCTGGTCACCCCGGTCGTCGCCTTCCTGGCGCACGAGGATGTGCCTGTGACCGGCGAGGTGTACTCGGTCGGCGGCGGCCGGGTGGCGCGGGTGTTCCTCGGGGTCACCAAGGGCATCGTCGACGCCGGGCTGTCGGCCGAGACGGTGCGCGACCGGTTCGCCGAGATCCGCGACGAGGCGGGCTACGAGGTGCCGGCCAACATGACCGACGAGCTGATGCTGGCGCTCAAGCAGCTCGGCTGACCCGTCCTCCGGGGACGAGGTCGCCGCCACGCCGCCGGGACCGGACGCAGATCCGGGTGCAGTTGTGGTTGCTGGGGGACCACCATCGCACCCGGAACGACCGCCCCGTCGCGGTGCGGTCGCCGGTGGCGAACACGGTCAGGGCTTGCGGGCCACGCCGACGTAGAGCGGGTTGGTCCAGCCCTCGCGGGTGGCGACGGGGC
>Ga0299913_10004643_pt1 | contig 11565 bp, 10 predicted proteins | sample RVTome_9_FD_201360 | JGI IMG/M metagenome (GOLD analysis project Ga0299913, IMG submission 201360) | Soil microbial communities from uranium-contaminated site in the Upper Colorado River Basin, Wyoming, United States - RVT155D38 (version 2) ... | reverse complement strand
CTCACAACGTGATCGGGAGTCTCCGAGCCAGGGGCCACGCAATGACGACCCTGGACAGTCGACAACCAGGGTGGGGTCCGATGTCCATCATCGAACTGGATGGGGCGCAACGCCGTACCGCCGCCGACCCGAGGGTCGATACGACGGCGGCATTTGTGTTCTAGATCTCTTGGCGGATCTATCGACGTCTACGTTGGACCCGTGCGAATCGGTGTCCTGATCCTCCCAGATCAGCCTTGGGAGATCGCCGCTGATAGATGGCGACGAGCCGAGGCTATGGGTTTCGACCATGTTTGGACATATGACCATGTCGTTTGGGACGGTCTGTTCGACTCTCCCTGGTTTGGCGCAGTCCCAACCTTGGCTGCAGCCGGTCTCGTCACGGAGAGGATACGACTGGGGACCTTGGTCGCCTCACCCAACTTTCGTCACCCTGTGCCCTTTGCTCGGGAGCTGATGACTCTCGACGACATCGCCGGTGGTCGCATCACGATTGGGATCGGAGCGGGCAGCCGCGGTTTCGATCCCTCGGTGCTGGCGCGCGCCCAGGATGACATTGAGGAGAGGACTGAGCGTTTCACCGAGTTCGTCGACCTCCTCGATCGACTTCTGCGGGGTGACGAGGTGACGTTCAGCGGGCGTCACTGGTCGGTGAGCGACACCATATTGCATCCGGGGTGTGTGCAGAGCCCGCGCATACCGTTTGCGTTGGCTGCCAGTGTTCCCCGCACCATGGCGACCGCGGCAAGGCATGGTTCGATCTGGGTCACCAATGGGGATCGGTCTCATCGGGGTCCACCTCTAGAACCAGCCCTGGGAGCCGAGGTCGTCGCTCGTCAGCTGCACCACCTGATGAGAGTCTGTGAGGAGCAGGGGCGTGACCCGGCGACGATCGACCGGCTGGTATTGACGGGGTCGCGACTCGACTCCGGTCTTGGCTCACCCACGGAGTTCGCTGAACTGAGGGAAGCCTACGAAAAAGTGGGGATCACCGACATCGTGGTCCACTGGCCACGGAAAGATGAGCCGTACGCGGGCGATGAAGGGATCCTCGAACGGATTCTATGACGGCGACCTGCCGGCCCGCGGGGGCACGGAGGTGGCTAGCTCTGCAACTCGCCGATCACCTCGCGCAGGGCGTCTTGGTCATCCATCAACACCGATCCCAGTGTGTAGAAGCCAACACGCTGAACCCTGTCTCCGTAACGCTCCTTGATGGTCGACGCCAGCTTGTCAATCGGTGCGACCACTCCCACCTGTTGCAGGGCCTCGTCGGGTACGAGAGAGGTCATCTTGTCCCACTCCCCCCGCTTCGACATCGCACTCAGCTCCGGACCGAATTCCCAACCGCTTGCGTCCAACACCGACCTGTACGACGGGGTTGAGGCATAGAAGGAGATCTGCTGTCGCACCGGCTCCATCGATTGGGCAATCTCCTCGTCGTTGGTGCCTGTCATGACGAACACCGTGGTCACCATCTCGATGTCGTCCAAAGTTCGGCCGGCAGCGGCGGCGGCCATGCTCATGTTGGGCAGCACGATCTGATCGAGATAGGCGGTCGTATGGAACGGATGGACGTGGAAGCCGTCGCACATCGTTCCTGCCAGTGCACTCAGATAGGGGCCAACGCCCGCAATGTATACCGGGACTTCGGGATGGGAAATCGGTCCGGGGTTGAAGAACGGGGTCATCAGCGACAACTTGTAGAACTCGCCCTCGTAGTTGAGTTTCGCCCCGTTCTGCCAGCTATCCCACACTGCGCGCATCGCGTCGATGTACTCAGCAAGCTGTGGTGCAGGCTTTCCCGACCAGAACGAACTGAATCGTCTCACGACGTGGCCCCGAACCTGAGTGCCGAGACCGAGCATGAACTTGCCTTTGGTTTGTCGAGCGAGATCCCACGCCGTCATGGCCGTGACCGTTGGGGACCTGGGGAAAGCCACTGCGATTGCCGTTCCGAACTCGAGCTCCGGAGCCGCCGACGCCGCGTGAGTTATCGGAAAAAATGGATCATGTTGTGTCTCGGCGGTGAAGAAGCCGTCGTACCCCATCTCAGAGGCGTCACGTGCTGCGGCAGCCGCGTTCTCCGGCGGACCAGGGGGAAAGTAGTAGTCGACCTTCATCATCGGAACCATAGGGAGGACGGGTCATACCCGGCCCCTGTTCCCTATTGTTTGGGCTGTATGAAACGGGTTGCGAAGATCATCGGGTTCGTGGGTGGGGCCGTCGCCGTGATCTGGGCGATGAGAGACCGCTTCATCTCAGTTGCCACGTCACGCGAGCCAGAGCCACCAGCCTTCCGCGCCGGCCCACCACCAGCGCAGGTCGAGTCCATCGACGGCATTGGCCCTGTCTTCGCCGAGCGTCTCACCAGGGCCGGATTGGGCTCAGTTGGCGCTTTGGCCGCGGCGAGCCCGGACTTGGTCGCCGAAGCAGCGGGTGTCAGTGCTGCGAGGGCAAGGACCTGGATCGACGTCGCCAAAAACCTCTGACATGGCCTACTTGCATGCCCCCGAAGACCTCGGGGAGGTGGTGGGCGACGGCCCGTCCTACCGCATCGACCAACTGAGGGACTGGCTCTATCGCACACCTGTCCTCCATGCCGAAGACATGACGAACCTGCCGGCTGAGCTGCGTCAATCGATCGCCGAGAGTCTCTGGCCATTCTCGGTCGAACTGGAGCAAAGTTCCGACGGCGGCACGACGAAGAAATGGCTTTTCCGCGCCCGCGATGGTGCTGCCATCGAGGCGGTCCTCATGGGGTACCCCAAACGAGCCACGCTTTGCATCTCCAGCCAGGCGGGCTGCGCCCTTGCATGCACTTTCTGCGCCACCGGCCAATTTGGATTCGAGCGCCATCTGGAGCCCGGCGAGATCGTCGCTCAGGTTGCCTTTGCCCAGGCTTTCCTCCGACAGATCGGGATGCCTGGCGTGCCCGACCACGTCACCAACATCGTCTTCATGGGAATGGGTGAGCCCCTGGCGAATTACAACAGGGTCAGGGAGGCGTTGCGGCGGATGATCGAGGTGATGGGCATCTCCGCCCGTTCGATCACCGTTTCCACCGTCGGGATGGTCCCGGGAATAAAGCGACTGGCCGAGGAACCGTGGCCCGTCTACCTCGCCATCAGTCTCCATGCTGCCGACGACGAGCTACGCAACTCGCTCGTCCCGATCAACAAGCGATACCCGATCGCCGACCTGGAAGCGGCAGCGTGGGATTACTTCGAGAAGAAAGGTCGCCGGCTGTCCATCGAATGGACCATGATGGACGGGGTCAACGACACCCTCGACCAGGCCGACAAGCTGGCCTCGATCGCCCGTCGTCTCCGCGCCCACGTCAACCTGATCGCCCTCAACCCAACCCCTCTGAGCGACGAACGGCCTTCATCGCAACTCCACATCGAACAGTTCGCCAAGGCCCTCCAGACCCGCGGAATCAATGTCACAGTCCGCGACACCCGAGGGCGCGACATCGACGCAGCATGCGGTCAACTGCGAGCGCGCTCTGCCAGTCCGAAGCCCTCAACTGCCCTGAGGACGGCTATCGAACAAACCGGCACCATTGAGGCGTAGTGGTGGGTTCAGAGGAGGTGGCAAAGCGTGGCAACCATTCCGGCGAGTCAGGTTTTCTCACGACTTGCATTGACACCCGCATCGAGTCTCCGACATAACGGATTCGAGCGAGAAAGCCTTGATTCAAATATCTAGCGAAAGACGAAGATGCCCGAGATCAAAACCCCTGTGTCACCCCGGGGCCGCGCGGTTGCTCCCCGTCTTGTTCTTTGGGCCTTCTTCACCGAGGCGATTTTGGCTGGGGGCAATTCGGTCGCCATACGGTTCAGCAACCGTGAACTCGATCCGCTCTGGGGTGCGTCAGTCAGGTTTGCCGTAGCCGCGCTTCTGGTCGGTTTGGTCATGGCGGCCATGAAGATCCAGGTGCCCAGAGGGAGGCTTCTTGGAGGCGCGGTCGTCTACGGCCTCTTCCAGTTCGCTGGAGCATTTGGGCTCTACTACTTCGCCCTCGTCGAGATCCAGGCTGGTCTCGGTCAGACACTTCTCGCACTCGTCCCCCTGGCAACTCTCCTGTTGGCTGTCACGCAAAAGCTGGAACGATTGCGAATCGCCGCGCTGGTCGGTGCGGTGATAAGTCTCATGGGCGTTGCGGTCATATCTCGCGAACCATTGCAAGAGTCGATTTCCATGACCTCGTTGGTGGCTGTCCTCGGCAGTGTCCTCTGCTTCGCTCAGGCACTGGTGATCGTTCGTCGTCTCCCTCCCGTCCATCCCGTCGCCCTCAACACCGTGGGTATGGCTGCGTCTGTGCCCGTGTTGCTCGTGGCCTCCCTGCTCCGAGATGAGACGATCGTCCTGCCCTCCCTACCTGAGACCTGGGTCGCAATTGCCTACGTTGCGGCCATCGGCTCGGTGGTTGTGTTCCTGCTCCAGGTCTTCGTGGTCCAACACTGGTCCGCTTCCCGAACGTCCTACGTGATGGTGCTGATCCCCATCGTCACTGTGGCAATGTCAGCGTGGCTCGACCAGGAACCAATCACATTTGGCCTCCTGATCGGAGGCACCCTCATCCTCCTCGGCGTCTATTTCGGTGCGCTACGGCAGCGTGGGATTACTTCGAGAAGAACGGTCCCCGGCTTTCCATCGAATGGACCATGATGGATGGGGTCAAACGACCAGGCAGACCAACTGGCCGCAATCGCCCGTAGTCTCTGCGCCCACGTAAACCTGATCCCTCGACCCGACACCCCTGAGCTCGGAGCGACCCTCGTCGCAAATCCATATCAAAGAGTTCGCTCAATCTTTGGAGAGACGCGGTGTCAACGTCACCGTCCGTGATGCGAGAGGCCGTGATATCGACGCAGCCTGCGGGCGATTTCGACCTATCTCTGGAATTTCGCGAACTTCGATGTAGTCTCACTCCTGCGGAGCGAGTCAGGGGCTGAAGGAGTTGCACCTTCAATGCCCAGACTTCGTCGTTCCCGGGCCCTATCAGTCGGAGCAGTGCTGGCCCTGTTCGTCGCCGTCTTTTCGTCTCATTACACCGTCAAGCAAGGCGACACTCTTTCCCAGATAGCGGAAAACCACAAAGTCTCCCTCTCCGAACTGATCAACGTCAACAATCTGTCCAACCCCAACCTCATTCGCCCGGGCCAGGTCATCAAGATCCCCGGCCAGGATGGTGGGTCAGAGATCCTCTACGTCGTGGCGCGTGGGGACACGCTCAATCGCATCGCCGCCAGATACAAGGCGTCCGTGAGACGGATCGTCTCTGCCAACAAAATCTCCAACCCGGACATAATCAGGATCGGTCAAGAGATACTCGTCCCTGCGGGATCCGTGGGGGGAGGCAGCAGCAACGGAATTTCGAGTCGCACGGGTCAGTACCACGTCGTCGGGCGCGGCGAAACCGTCGAAGGGATCGCGTCTAGATATTCGGGTGTGAGCGCGGAAGACATAACCCGGGCCAACGGGATAATCAACGGGCGGATCTATGCGGGGTCGGCTCTGTATCTGAGCGGACCTGGGTATGTGGGGTCGGGTTCGGGCGGATCTACCAAGTACACCGTTCAAAGCGGTGACCGACTCGGCGACATCGCCGCCAAATACGACGTCTCGGTTTCCAAACTGGCGTCGCAGAACAACATCTCGAACCCAAACCTCATCCGGGTAGGACAGGTCTTGTTGATACCCAACGGAAGCACATGGGTGTGCCCGGTCGACGATGCCTCGTTTATCAACGACTGGGGTTTTCCCCGCAGTGGAGGCACCAGGTATCACGAGGGGAACGATCTCTTTGTGAGCAGAGGCGCGCCCGTGCTTGCCCCTGTCTCCGGGACTGTGGAATTCACCACCGGTACGATTGGAGGCCTCCAATTCCGACTCATGGGTAGCGACGGCATCGTGTACATCGGGACCCATATGGACAAGTTCGGCGAGGATGGCTCGGTGGATGCCGGCGACACCATCGGTTATGTCGGCAACACCGGCAATGCGTCAGGTACCCGACCTCATCTCCATTTCGGGATGTACTACAAAGGCACGGTCGTCAACCCCTACCCGAGCCTCGTCGCACACGACTGCTGACCGCGCCAAATTCCCATTCACTCACGACATCACCTCCCACAAATGGTCGAGACGGATTGCCCCGGCCTCGAGCATCTTGCGGTGGAATCCCTTCAGGTCGCCTCCATTCCGTGCCCGTGCCCGATCGCGCATGGCCAGAATCTCCCGCTCCCCCACCTTGTAGGAGATGGCCTGGCCCCACCAACCCAGATACCGTTTGACCTCTGACTCGGCGACGTCGTGGGCCTGGAGACCGATCTGGCTCATGTAATCCACGGCACGTTCGTAGTCCCAGACATCGCCTCCATGGAGAGGGGCGTCATCGGGAATCGTGAATCCGAGCTGACATCCGATGTCGACAACTACCCGCAGCGATCGGAACAGCTGACTGGCGAGCAGTCCCAGTCGGTACTCCGGCTTCTCGAAGAAGCCGAGCTCGTCCATCAAACGCTCTGCGTAGAGTGCCCATCCCTCTCCAGCACCTGAGTACCAGATCACGAGCCGGTGGAATCTGGACAGCCGCTCCTTCTGCAAAACAGCCGTGCCGACCTGAAGGTGGTGACCCGGGAAGCCCTCGTGATAGGCGGTCGACACCTCCTGCCAGTAGGGCAGCCGCTCCCGCTCTCCCGGGGCATACCAGATGGATCCCGGACGACTGAAGTCCTCCGATGGGGACATGTACCAGGCACCGAGACTGCCCCCCGGAGGCGCGATGTTGACCGTCACGACCTTCAACTCATCGGGGACTGCGAAGTGGACTCCAGCCAACTGCGAGATCGCCTGCTGCTGAATCTCTGAGACAAATCCGACGAAGTCGTCCCGGGTCGCAGCCGACCTGTCCGGATCGTTCTCCAGCAGGTCGAGAACTTCGGGGAGACTCGAGTCCGGATCGATTTCGGCCGCGGTGGACTCCATCTCCGCCCTGATCCTCCTTACTTCTGCCCAACCCCAGTCGTAGGTCTCCTCGAGATCAATGGTCATGCCGAGGTACTCGTCGGCGCCACGCAAGTATTCGTCGCGTCCGACGGCATCATCGGGACGGGCCACCGGCAGGTACTCGGCGCGGAGCCAAGCGGCGAACTCGGCGCAGGCCACACGAGCCGACTCGACGGCCCTCCCGACCCGATCGGGGTCGCCAGCCGACGTCTCGGCCTCTTCTGGAAAGCCGAGAAATCGAGACTCGTCGGAGGCGGCCGCCTCCACCTGCTCGAGCAACGACTCGGCTTGGCGCACTGCAACCAAGTCACCCGCGGCGATACCGGACTCCAGACACCGTCGGTATCCGGCGAGCATCCCACCGAAGCCCTCCAAGCGGGCCGCAATCGCCAGCCATCCCTCTCGATCAGACTTGCTCATCACGTCGAAGACGTCCCGCATATGCTGGAAAGGGCTAGCAATGTGGTTCAGGTCCCGCCGCCATTTCTGAGTTTCGAACTCATCGATCTGCTCGGTAAGCCAGTCACTCAAGACCCGGGCGCCAAAGGCCTGGATTTCGTCCGGATGATCCACGTGAGCATCGAGGTCCCGTTTTGTCCTCCGGTAGACATCGGCTCGCATGGCCACTGCCTCCGGGGAGTAGTCGGTGCACTGGTCGTCGTATCCGGCAATCCCAAATGTCGTCGCCCCTATGGGCAACATCGCCGCCCATTCGTCGGTGAACCGGTCTGAGATCTCAAATGGCGTCGGCATGCGTACTGAGGCTAACTGTGCCATCAGTCGACTGGACTCCGATAGCCTCGCCATCCGTGGCTGACCTGATCGAAGTTCGACCAGACGAGCGGTTCGATGTGGACCGACTCACCGAATGGCTGACTGGGATCGGAGGTCTCCCATCTGGTGCTCCCGACGTGGCCCAATTTGGCGGGGGGAAGGCCAACCTCACCTACCTGCTGACCTTTCCGGACGGCTCTGAACTGGTACTACGCCGTCCGCCTCTCGGCCCGGTTGCGGCGGGAGCCCACGACATGTCCCGTGAATATCGGGTCCTGTCCAAGCTGTGGAAGTCGTTCGACAAGGCGCCTCGGGCGGTCGCCTACTGCGACGAGGAGTCGGTGATTGGCTCCGACTTCTTCTTGATGGAGCGTCGTGATGGCGTGGTCGTCCGTGGAGAGATCCCCGAGGTGTTCGGCGGAGGCAGAGATCCCGAAGCCACCAGAAAGCTGTCGGAGGCCGTCATTGACACTCTCGCCGAATTCCACTCGGTGGAACCGGCATCGTGTGGTCTCGAAGATCTGGGGCATCCAGAAGGGTTCCTGAAGCGACAGGTGGAGGGTTGGCAGCGTCGCTGGGAAGGAGCGAAGCACGAGGAGAACTCTCTGGCGACAGACATCGGAAATTGGCTCGGCGATCACCTTCCCCGAGAGCCAAAGCAAACGCTGCTCCACAACGATTGGCGACTCGACAACATGGCGGTGGCCGCTGACGACGCCGGACGATGTGTCGCGGTGTATGACTGGGACATGGCTACGCGTGGCGATCCGCTGGCCGATCTCGGGACGCTCATGGGCTCATGGTTCGACCCTGGAGAAGCTCCCGGTGAGCTGAGCATGATGCCGACACAGAGCCCGGGTTGGATCGATCGGCGCACCGCCGTCGACCGCTACGTCAAGAAGTCCGGAAACGAATCGGAAGATCTCGACTGGTACCTTGTCTTTGGAGCCTGGAAGCTGGCCGTGATCCTCCAACAGATCTACATCCGATGGTTGCGGGGCCAGACCCAGGACACCAGGTTCGCCGCCCTCGACGAAGGCGCCCGCCACCTGTTTCGGCTGGCGGCGGATCGCCGACCCTGAGTTGCCGCCCCGGGTTTCAAGGGGACTTCGTTGTGGCACGGGAATCGACTGTGCAGTAGTACGCGCTCAGCGCGCACGGAGGCACACTCGAAAGATTGGGCGAGATGAAACGCCAGGTTCTTTCATCGACGGCGCCGCTGAGCGGTGTCTTGAACCTGGGTTCACACGGCCAGGGCTAGTCGGCACCGCTTCAGTTCGGACACCGCGAGGCGCGCTTTAGCATGGCCGGTTCATGAATGTGGTCGAGGCAAACAACATCGTCAAGACGTTTGGTGACGTCGTCGCCCTCGAAGGTGTCAGCATCGCCATCGAAGAAGGCATGATCTATGGACTGCTCGGACCCAATGGTGCGGGGAAGACCACGCTGATCAGGGTGCTGACCACCCTCCTCAAACCGGACACGGGGACGGCAAGTGTCGCGGGGATCGATGTGGTGGCCGACCCGGTCGGAGTTCGTCACAAGATCGGACTGGCCGGTCAGTTCGCCGCAGTGGACGACTTTCTCACCGGGCGGGAGAACGTGGAGATGGTGGGCAGGCTCTACAACCTCTCCAAGGAAGACGCAGCCCGCCAGGCGGAAGAAGTCCTCACGCGCATTCGTTTGATCGACGCCGCTGACCGTCCGGTTCGCACCTATTCCGGAGGGATGCGAAGACGTCTCGACCTGGCCGCCTCGATGGTGGGCCGACCTCAAGTGCTCTTTCTCGACGAGCCATCAACCGGCGTGGACCCCGGGAGCCGACTCGACCTTTGGGATCTGATCGAGGAGCTCGTCGATGCCGGGACCTCTCTCCTGCTCACCACGCAATACCTCGACGAGGCCGACCGGCTGGCCGACCGTATCGGTGTCATCGACCGGGGCAGCCTCATCGACGAGGGAACCTCCGACGAGTTGAAGGACCGAATGGGTGGCAACGTGGTCGAAGTCCACGTTGTCCCCGACGACCGGGCCACTGCAGCTGGTGCGCTGACGACCGTGGCAGGGGGCGAATTGGTGACGGAAGGACAGGCTCTTCTCGTCCCGGCCATCGACGGAGCCCGGACCCTTACCGCGGCGGTACGGGCGCTCGATAACGTTGGTGTAGAGCCTCAGGACATCGGTCTCCGCCGCCCCACCCTCGATGACGTGTTCCTGACATTGACCGGCCACCGCGCCGAGGAGAGAAGCCGCGACGAAGCCCAAGACCTCAGCCAGGACGGAGGGCGAAGGGTATGACGACAGTGACCGGACACCGCCAACGTGTCAAGTTCTCCAACGCATTGTCACACACCGCGGTCATCACCAAACGCAACACGCTTCGTGTCGTGCGTCTCCCCCAGCTCTTGTTGTTCTCCACGATCCAGCCGGTGATGTTCCTGCTGCTCTTCAACTACGTGTTCGGTGGGGCGATCGCCATCGGCGGTGCTCAAGGTGGCGCCGCCGGGAGCGACAACTACATAAATTGGCTTATCCCCGGCATCCTGGTCCAGACCGCCGTGTTCGGAGCCACCGCCACCGCCCTGGGGCTCACCGAAGATCTCGGTGCGGGGGTCATCGACCGATTTCGATCACTACCCATGGCGCGTTCGGCCGTGCTCGCCGGTCGGACCATTGCCGATCTGGTGCGCAACACCTTTGTCAACGGCTTGATGTTGATCGTCGGCTTTCTGATGGGATGGCGATTCGAACAGGGCATCCCCAAGATGCTGCTCGGTGTTGCTCTGGCGTTGCTCTTCGGGTACGCCTTCTCCTGGGTCATGGCGACCATTGGCCTCGTGGCGAAGACACCGGAGGCAGCCCAGTCGGCGGGTTTCCTGCCCATCTTCCCGCTCGTCTTCGCATCTTCGGTGTTCGTGCCAACCCAAGGGATGCCGGGATGGCTTCAGGTCTTCGCCGAGAATCAACCGGTTTCGATCATCGCCAATGCGGTGCGATCCCTGATGGTCCCTGAGCAGACCCTCGCTGCACTGGGCCTCCATCAATCGACGTTGATCTGGCAGTCGTTTGCCTGGATCGCAATCATCATCGCCGTTTTCGGTCCGCTGGCAGTCCGGCAATACCGTCGGTCAGTCGGCTAGCAGACAACAGATATCGTCTCGTCAAATGAAATGGATTGTGAGTGAGTACTCACTCACTGTAGGCTGACCGGATGCCAGCCAGACAGCGCGCCGAGCCACTTGCCCCCGAATTGCGTCGGAGGGCGATTGTGGAAGCGATCATCCCACTCATCCTCGAACACGGGGGAGCCGTCACAACGGCACAAATGGCCGAGGCTTCCGGTGTCGCCGAAGGGACGATCTTCAAAGTCTTTTCCGACAAATCGGCACTGCTCCACGAGGCACTCAGGACGTGTTTCGACCCTGCACCGGTCATGGAACAACTCGCGGCCGTCGAAAGGGAGCTCCCCTTCGAGATCAAGTTGCGCAAAGCGGCCGCCATCGTCCTGAAGAGAGCTGAGAGGGTTCATGCCCTCGCCGCCGTCCTGCGCTCACTGCCACCAGCTCAACACACGGACAACCGGGAAATCCACAAGAAGGCCATCGAAGCCAACAGCTTGATCTTCTGGGGACTGACCCGCATGTTCCGTGACGAGTCCGACGGGTTGGCTGTCGAGCCGGCACGTGCCGCCGCGGCGTTCCGCGGGCTGCTTCACGCGGTGAGTTTCCCCCTGAGCGACCCCAAAGAGCTGATCACCGCAGACGAGGCCATCGA